>Ga0210086_1000229_pt1 | contig 35252 bp, 29 predicted proteins | sample China_Galinas_PW_3_FD_184867 | JGI IMG/M metagenome (GOLD analysis project Ga0210086, IMG submission 184867) | Wetland microbial communities from San Francisco Bay, California, USA, that impact long-term carbon sequestration - China_Galinas_PWB_D2... | ecosystem: Environmental > Aquatic > Marine...
CCAGGCGGGAGCGGCACTCGATCGGACCAAAAGTCTGTCCAGCACCGAGCACCCCGCATCGATGCCCGCGCACTGTTGTAGCGGTTGATTGGGCATTTTAGTAACGCCCACTAAGGGCGTTCCCCGGCAGCGGCGCCGCATCGAGGTGGGCCAGCCCACCAAGGAGTGCGCCTGGAGCCGAGCGCACGTCAGCAAACCCATTGCGGATCACGAAATGAGACTGCCAGTCTCGGTTGCTACGGTGCCGCATTCACGAGTTTTGCCAATCATTGACCAAACTTCTGTTCGGAGCGTAAAGTCCGGTCGTTGCAGTCGCACGATGTCGTGGGGGCACCGTTGATCCGTCGTACCCCGGGCGAGCGGAACACTCGACCGTCAAGTGTCTGCGCCGCTCGATGCGGCACGTCGAAACCCACACGGGCCCAGGATCATTCGGTCCAGGAGCGGCAAGGTGAAGGATAAATTCCTGCGCCCGCTCATCGGGTTGGTCACCGTCGCGGCTGTTGTCACCGTGGTCGCCTTGGCGTTGAACCAGTTTCGCGGCGGCTTCACCTCAAGCGTTCCGGTGACGTTGCTGTCCGACCGGGCCGGCCTCGTCATGGAAGTCGACGCGAAGGTCCAGATGCTCGGTGTGCAGGTCGGCAAGGTCTCCTCGATCGAAGAACTACCCGACGGGCGAGCTGCCATCCACCTGGCTATGGATCCGTCTCAGCTGGATCTCATTCCGCACAATGTGCTCGTCGACATCGCTGCGCCGACGGTATTCGGCGCCAAGTTCGTTCAATTGGTCCCTCCTGCTGAGTGGTCATCCGAGCCATTGCAAGCCGGGCAGGTGATCGACGCCCAGCATGTCACCGTCGAAATCAACACCGTGTTCGAACAACTCACATCCGTGCTGTCGACTCTCGAGCCCGAAAAGCTCAACGAAACACTTGGGGCGATCGCGGCTGCCCTCAACGGCCGGGGCTATCAGATCGGCAAGATGCTTTCCGATCTCGACGCTTATCTCGCTAAGGTCGAGCCCAGTCTTCCAGCCCTCGAACACGATCTCGCCGTCGCCCCAGGGGTATTCAACGCCTACGCCGACGCATCGCCGGATTTGATCAGGACCGCCGACAACGCCACGCGAATCAGTCAGACCATCGTGGACGAACAGGACAACCTCGACGCCCTTCTCGTCAGCCTCATCGGGCTGTCCGACATCGGCAACGACGTGGTCGGCTCCAATCGTCAAGCCTTGACCGATGTCCTGCATCTGCTGGTACCGACGACCGACCTCACCAGGGAATACAACGAAGCGTTGTACTGCGGCCTCGCGGGGATACTGCCGCTGGCGAAGGCCACGCCGCTGCCAGAGCCCGGCGTCGGTGTGTTGGCCGGTTTCCTGTGGGGCCAAGAGCGTTACCGCTACCCGGGGGACCTTCCCAAGGTCGCGGCGACGGGCGGACCGCAGTGCACTGGGCTGCCGAACCTGCCATATGAAACCATTCCGCCGTTCGTGGTCACCGACACCGGCACCAATCCGTGGAAGTACGGAAACCCCGGTGTGGCACTCAATTTCGAGGCCATCAAGCGGCTGCTCTTCGGGAACATCGACGGGCCGCCCCGCAACAGTGCCCAGATCGGACAACCCGGATGAGGAAGTCGTTTCGCGCGACCCTCGTCAAGTTCAGCGCGTTCGCCATCGTGATGGTGTTGGTGAGCGCGTTTCTGGTCTTCATTTTCGGCCAGTACCGAACCGGTTCGACGCAAGGTTATTCGGCTCTCTTCGCCGACGTATCGCGACTCAAGACCGGGGACACCGTGCGAGTCGCCGGGGTCCGCGTGGGCACCGTAAACGGGGTAAAGCTGCGGGCGGACAAGAAAGTCCTCGTCACGTTCGATGCCGACCGCGATGTCGTGCTCACGACGGGCACCCGGGCGATGGTCCGATATCTCAACCTCGTCGGTGATCGCTACCTCGAGCTCGCCGACGGTCCAGGATCGACGACGACGCTTCCCGCCGGGGCTCAGATCCCGGTCGAGCGGACTGCGCCAGCGCTCGACCTGGATCTGCTGCTCGGCGGGTTGAAGCCCGTCATCCGGGGCTTGAATCCCCAAGACGTGAACGCGCTTTCCGCGTCGCTCATCGAGATCTTCCAGGGCCAGGGTGGCACCATCGAGTCGTTGTTCTCGAAGACGTCGTCGTTCACGACTGCGCTGGCCGACCACAATCAGGTCATCCAGCAGCTCATCGACAACCTGCGCAAGGTATTGAAGACCCTCTCCGCTGAAGGCCAGAACTTTTCCGGCGCGATCGATCGACTCGAACGGCTCGTCACCGAACTGTCGGCCGAGCGCGATCCGATCGGTGAGGCGATCGAGTCGCTCAGCAACGGAACAGCGTCGATAGCCGATCTGCTGACCGCGGCGCGGCCACCGTTGGCCGGCACGGTGGACGAGCTGAATCGACTGGCTCCCAACCTCGACGGACAAAAGGACCGCGTCGACACCGCGCTGCAGAAGGCACCCGAGAACTACCGCAAGCTGGCGCGCCTCGGCGCGTACGGCAGTTTCGTCAACTACTACATCTGCAAGCTGTGGGTGCGTGTCTCGGACATCTCGGGCCGGACCGCCGAGTTCCCCGCCATCACCCAGGAAGGCGGGAGGTGCGCCGAGCCCGATGCTTAAGTACCGTGCAGGCAAACTCATTCGCGCCGGGTTCATCGGCGTGATCCTGGTCCTGCTCGTCATCGCCGTGGGTCTTCAGCCCCAGCAGCTGTGGTCACTGGCGTCCTCGATCCGGTACCAGGCGCTGTTCTCCGAAGCCGGCGGTCTGGCCGTGGGCAACCCCGTCACCGTGTCGGGCATCAAGGTCGGGACGGTGTCGGACGTGTCGCTGAAACAAGGCGACGCCCTGGTGACATTCAACATCGACGGCACGGTCCCGCTCGGCTCGGATACCACCGCGCACATCAGGACGGGCACGCTGTTGGGAGAACGCGTGCTCACGTTGGAGTCGGCCGGCAGCGACACGATGCGTTCGATGGACCTCATCCCGGTGTCGCGCACGTCCTCGCCGTACTCGCTGACCGACGCCGTCAGCGACCTGACCAACTACGCCACCGACACCAACACCGACACGCTCAACCAGTCCCTGGACACGCTGTCCTCGACCCTCGATCAGGTTGCGCCACAACTGGGTCCGACATTCGACGGGCTCACCCGCATCTCGACCGCCATCAACGAACGCGATCAGTCCCTTTCGGATCTGCTGAAGAACGGCAGCGAAGTCACCGAGATCCTGTCCAAGCGCAGCCAGCAGGTCAACACGCTGATCGTCAATGCCGGCGACCTACTGCAGGTTCTCGTCGCTCGCCGGCAAGCCATCGTGGCGCTGCTGGCGAACACCTCTGCGGTGGCCCAGCAACTCTCCGGCTTGGTCCAGGACAACGAGCAGGAACTGGCGCCGACGCTGCAGAAGCTCAATTCGGTGACGGCCGTGCTGGAAAAGAACCGCGACAACATCGCGAAAGCGCTTCCTGGCCTCGCGAAATACGAGGTCACTCTCGGCGAAACGGTCGCCACCGGACCGTTCTACAGCGCATACATTCCGAATCTGCAGCAGCCGGCGATCCTGCAGCCGTTCTTCGATTACGCCTTCGGGTTCCGGCGGGGGGCGGACGGCGGACAGCCGCCGGACAACACGGGCCCGCGTGCAGAGATTCCGTTCCCGTACAACGGCATTCCACTACCCGGGGAGCAGTGGCCGCGATGACGGGCCGAAATCGATTAACGGCTGCCATAGCGGTGGTCCTGATAGGGCTGCTCGCGGCGGGTGGCATTTTCGCGGTCCGGCAGCTGTTCTTCAAACCGAAGACGATCACCGCCTACTTCACCACCGCGACCGCGATCTACCCCGGTGACGACGTGCGGGTCTCCGGTGTGAAAGTGGGCCGTATCGCCGCGATCCAGCCGGACGGGACCGAGACCAGGTTGACGTTGAACGTCGACCGCGATGTCCCGATACCGGCCGACGCGAAAGCGGTGATCGTCACGCAGAACCTGATCGCGGCACGCTACGTGCAGCTGGCGCCCGCCTACCGTACCGATGGCCCGACGATGCCCGACGGCGCGGTGATTCCGCTGGAGCGCACCGCGGTGCCTGTCGAATGGGACGAGGTAAAAGAACAACTCGCGCGGCTCGCCACGGAGTTGGGGCCGAACAGCAACGTGTCGACGCCGTCCATCGCGCGGTTCATCGACAGCGCCGCCAACGCATTGGGCGACGGCAACGGCGAAAAGCTGCGGCAGACGCTTGCTCAGCTGTCCGGGGTGGCGAGGATCTTCGCCAACGGCAGCGGCAACGTCGTCGCCATCATCAGGAACCTGCAGAAGTTCGTCACGGCGCTGCGTGACAGCAAGGAGCAGATCGTCCTGTTCCAGGATCGCCTCGCGACGCTCACCAGCGTGCTGGACGGCAGCCGGTCTGAGCTTGACGCCGCGTTGACGCACTTGTCGGAAGCTGTCGGCGAGGTGCAGCGATTCGTGGCGGGAACCCGCGACCAGGTGTCCGAACAGGTTCAGCGGCTGGCCAACGTGACTCAGAATCTCGTCGACCACCGGATGGACCTCGAGCAAGTGCTGCACGTCACTCCACCGAGCCTTACCAACGCCTACAACATGTTCGATCCGAGAACCGGAGCCGCATCCGGGGTGTTCATCCTGAACAACTTGTCGAATCCGGTCGGCTTCATCTGCGGCATGAACGAGGCCATCGAAAACGTCACGGCCACCGAGACGGCGAAGCTGTGCGCCCAATATCTCGGCCCGGGACTGCGGTTGGCGAACTTCAACTATCTGCCATTTCCGGTGAACCCGTTCCTGACGGCGATCCCGCCGTGGCAGGACCTCGTCTATAGCGAGCCTCGTCTGGCACCGGGTGGAGAAGGCCCCAAGCCCGCGCCGGCGGACGCGCCGCCCGCCATTTCGGCGTATACCGGGCTGCCCGGCGACACCCCGGACGCCGACTGGCCGCCGGTGACATCCGCGGCGCCGCCTCCGGAAGCCCCACTGCCACCGGCGATCGCGATGCAAGCACCGGGGATGGACCCGGTTCCCGGACCGCTGCCGATGGATGCGCCCGATGTGGTGCTACCCGCGGAAAGGCCCCCGTCATGACGGGCCGGCGCGTCCGTCGCGTCCTGGTCATCGCATTCTGCGCGATCCTGACCGCGACGGGATGTGCGTTCCAAGGCTTGAACTCCTTGCCGCTGCCCGGGGCCGTCGGTCGGGGACCCGACTCGACCACCTATCACGTCCAGATTGCCAATGTCGGTACCCTGGAGTCGAACTCGCCGGTCATGATCAGCGACGTCGTGGTCGGCAGCGTCGGCAAGATGTCCGTGCGGGGCTGGCACGCCAACGTCGACGTGTCGGTGCGTCCCGACGTGGTTGTTTCTGCCAATGCGATGGCCACCGTGGGTCAGACCAGCCTGCTGGGATCCCAGCACCTCGCACTCGATCCACCGCCCGGCGAGCGTGCGCGCGGGCGACTGCAGCCGGGCGCCACCATCCCATTGAAGCGGTCGAAGACCTATCCATCGACGGAGCAGACCCTGTCCTCACTGTCGCTGGTCGTGAATGCCGGCGGACTGGGACAGCTCGGCGACATCATCCGCAACTTCAATGCCGCACTGTCGGGGCGCCGGCCTCAGGTCCGCGACTTGATCTCCCGCCTCGACACGTTGGTCGGCACGCTGAATGGCCAGCGGGACAACATCATTGCCACCATCGACGAGTTGAACCGCTTCTCGGCGACACTCGCCGGCCAAGACGAGGTGATCACTCGGGCCCTGCGCAACATCCCTGCGGCACTAGACGTGCTGCTCAAGGAACGGCCACGGTTGACCACCGCCTTGGAGAAACTCGGCGCCTTCAGCGACACCGTCACCCGTCTGGTGAACGACACTCAGGCGGACCTGGTGACAAACCTGCAGAACCTCCAGCCGACAATCTGCGCGCTTGCCGACATCGGCCCGGAGATCGGCACGGCGCTGGCCTTCGCGACCGTGTTCCCGTTCGGCCAGAACATCATCGACCGAGGTATCCGCGGCGACTACATGAATCTCTTCGTCACCGTCGACCTGACGCGCAGCCGCATCCAGCGGGGACTGGCTGCGGGTACCCCGTCGTTCCAGGGCGACGCCGAGCTCGTCCCCGCACCGGGCGACCCGGGCTACGACGCCTTTTACCGGAAGTTCACAGAGGATCCCGAGCACTTCGGGTTCGCGCCCACACCGCCATGGCTCGCGTCGCTGCCAGCGGACAGCCCGCCGTTGGCCCACACCGGCGTTCAGTATCTTGGCGTTCCGCAGCCGGTCTTGACCGTCGGAAAGAAACCCACGCCGAGCGGGTGTGGTCGCTGATGCTGACCCGTTTCGTCCGGATCCAGCTGACGATCTTCACGACCGCCGCGGTGATCGGCGTGGCGCTGATGGTCGTGTCCTATATGCAGGTCCCCACGCTGCTGGGCATCGGACGGATCCGCGTCACGTTGGAGCTGCCAGCCACCGGTGGGCTCTATCGCTTCAGCAACGTGACGTACCGCGGCGTGCAGATCGGCAAAGTGACCGGCATCGAACTGATCCGCAACGGTGTGAAAGCGACGCTGTCGCTGGACACTTCACCCAAGGTGCCGGCCGATCTGGTGGCGGAGGTGCGCAGCGTATCGGCGGTCGGCGAGCAGTACGTCGATCTGCGGCCCCGCACCAAGTCGCCCCCGTACCTCCACGACGGGTCAGTGATCGCCAGGCAGGACACCACGCTTCCGCAACCGGTCGGCCCCATGGTCGACAAGCTCAGCGCGCTGATCAACAGCATCCCGAGGGACAAGCTCGACGAGTTGCTCGATCAGTCGTTCGCCGCTTTCAACGGGGCGGGATACGACCTGTCGTCGCTGCTGGACTCGTCGTCGAAAATCAGCGCAGACCTCGACGGCGTCGCCGGCAACACGTCGGCGCTCTTCGAAGACACGATGCCGCTTCTGGATTCGCAGGCCGAAACCGTCGACGCGATCCGGCAGTGGACCCGAAGCCTCGCCGGCGTCACCGACCAGGTGGTGGTCAACGACCCGCAGGTACGGACCCTGCTGCAGAACGGGCCCACGGCGGCCGACGAAGTCTCCCGCCTGCTTGATCAGGTCAAGCCCACGCTGCCCGTGCTGCTCGCGAACTTGACCAGCATCGGACAGGTCGGCGTGGTGTACCACGCGTCGCTGGAGCAACTGCTGGTGATTCTGCCGCCATTCGTCGGCTTCATCACGTCGTCAACTCCGTTCAACAACGCGACCGGAATTCCCCTGGGCGACTTCAGGGTCTCGATCAGCGATCCACCGTCGTGCACCGTCGGGTTCCTTCCGCCGTCGTCGTGGCGAAGTCCTGCGGACCTACAGACGCTCGACGCACCCGACGGGTTGTACTGCAAGCTACCGCAGGATTCACCGGTCGCAGTTCGCGGCGCGCGCAACTATCCGTGCCAGAACGCACCCGGAAAGCGGGCTCCGACGGTGGCAGAGTGCTACAGCAACAAGCCCTTCGAGCCGGTAGCGATGCGCCAGCACGCGCTCGGCCCTTACCCGTTCGACCCGAACCTGGTAGCGCAGGGTGTGCCGCTTGACGATCGGGTCACCTTCGGTGACCAGATCTTCGCGCCGGTGGAGGGAACACCGCTGCCTCCCGGAGCGCCAGACCTGCCGGGCGCTGCACCGCCGCCGGATGTCGCCCCGCCTCCGTCAGAACCTGCGCCACCACCGCCGGCTGCGCCGAGTGACGGGTCGACCGTCGCCCCAAGCAGTTTCACCCCCAGCGGCAGCGCGGCGGGCCCGTCGGTGGGAATCACGCAATACGATCCTCAGACCGGAACGTATGCCACAACCGACGGCCAGGTGTATCGGCAGACAGATCTCGTCACCGGTGCGCCGCAGTCGTGGCAGGATCTCATCCTCAGGGCGGACAGTAAATGAGCAGAGGCGCAACAAGATTCGCGGCGGCGGTCGCGATGTTCACTGTCGCAATCATCGTCGGTGTCGGGAATGCTGCCATCGCCGCCGCAACCGACTGCGCCACCCCGTTGAACGGCACCTACACTGCGATCTCCGACGGCCAATGGGCAAAGACGAGGGACTCCTATCACGACGAAGCCACCGTCATGGCAACGTGGAACATCACCAGCACCTGCACCACCTTCTTGGACTGCACCGGGAACGTGGCCAGCGACCAAGGGTGGAGCGCGGGGGCCTTCTGTCGAGCCGGCCTATGGCACGTCGTTCATGACGTGCCCGGATGGGAGCCGTGCGCCGACGGTACGGCGGTGACGGGTCGACAGCACTTCATCTTCTCGACCGTCGACAACCCCAACGAGTTCACGGGTTGGGACAACACAAAAGGACCGAGCGGCGGGTGCGGCATCAATCAATGGCAGACCGTCAAGATGCCGTTCAAGCTCATCAAGATCGAGTAGCACTCACTGCGACGCGAAAGGGTTGCGCGGCAGTGTCAGCGGCAGGTCAAGTGAGCTGAGCAATCCTGGCGGCGCGTCAACCACGTACGGGATCGCGTTCACGACGCGCATCGCGGTGGACACCATCGCTCCCGCTCCGGCGGCCATCCCGGAAATGCCTGCGCGCCGGGGATCCCGGAGGCTGACCGCCAGGGTGCAGTCGATGTCCGGCTGACCCGAAATGACCACTCGGTACGACATGTCACCGATGCCCGTCGGCCAGTCCGGCGCAACGTCATGCGCCAACCGGGTGACGTGTTCGATCACGATTGCCTCGCGTCCGTCGACGACACCGATCGCCTGCATCCGCAGCGCCGCGCAGGTGCCGGCCTCGACGGTCCCGAACGCGACGTCGAACGTCCGATCTGTAGTCCTGCGGTCGAAGGTTTCACGCACCTCGTCGACTTCGACCCCGAGGGCGTCGGCCATCAGCCGGATCTGGCCCTGCCACTCTCCGGCAATGGCGCCCGGAATGCTGACCCACGGTTGGTAGTCGAGAGGCTGGCCGAATCCCATGCCGTTGATCATGATTTCGGCGACGCCATAGTCGTCGTAGAGACCGATCTCGTACGCGTGGACCTTTTCGACCGACGACGACTGCGTCATCAGCACCAGTGGCAGGTAGTCGGCCGCGAAGCCCGGCTCGATCCCGGACGCGTAGAGGGAAACCTGGCCTGTCTTCGCCGCCGCCGCCATCTGGTCTCGCCATTCCGACGGCTCATAAGCCGATGGATGGACAAGGCGCGTCGTGCTTGTCGTGACGACGTTGATGCCGGCTTCTAGCAGCCGGACATAGTCGGGGATGGCTATTGCGTCGCGCTCTGGTCCGCTCGCGGCGTACACGACGCAGTCTGGCCGCAGGGCGATCAGCGCCTCCGCGTCGTTGGTGGCGGCAACACCGATCCGCTCGCCGTTGGCGAGTTCCCCCGCATCTTTGCCGACCTTCTCGTCGGAGTGGACCCACACCCCCACGAGGGCCAGATCCGGCCGCCGATGAATGGCGCGGATGGCGATCGACCCGATGCCGCCGGTTGACCACACCACTACCCGCTTCGCGCCTGATGCCATCGATCCTCCTCACTTCATCGGTAGAACGGTCCGGGTTTGCCGGCCCGCTCCAGGTCCCCGTACGGGTCGTACACTTTGACCGCCGGGTAGGGGAATTCGTCGTAAATCGGTTTCGCGAATCCGCCGGCACGAAGGGTGCCGAGGATCCCCAGCGGGGTCAATACGACCGTCAGGAGCAACGCCGTTGCGACGACGACCTGGCGAAACACGGTGAGCCGCGGGCGATCAGGCGGCGCGGGCAATCGTTGTGCCACCTTCGCGACGAGCGCTGGACGGCCGTTCTCATCGGTGACGCACAGCACCGCGACCATCGCGAAGATGAGACTGTCATAGATCACCATCACCACGGGCAGGTGGGTATGCGCGATGTGCAGAACGGGTCCCGCGCCCTCGGTGTAGAAGAACATCCGGGCCTTCAGCCACAAGTACTGCATGAGCGCGTTGAGCGGCAAGCCGAGAATGAACCCGGTGAGGAAAACGGCGATAAGCCGGTGTCGGACCAGCCATGCGCCGGATCGAAGGTGCGGCTCGACAAAACGCCGATAGCCCTGGACCAGACCGATGCCCGTGAGAACGTAGTAAGCCGCGTACCCACCGAGGAACGACAATGTCGGCTCGAGTAGGGGAGAGATGCTGAAGTACGGCCAGGAGAGCGGGAAGTGCGGGACGCGAGGGTCGAACACGGTAAACGTTGCCCAGTTCGCCAGCGGGTCGACCGCTCCGGCCAAAAGCGCCGCGATGCCGATGATCACCGTCCAGTGCAGACGCCGCTGACTGAATGACTTCCACGCGGCCGTTCCGAAAAGCCGATCGTCAACAGCACGGCGACGGTGCTCATGACGACGGGCCAGTTTGTGACACCGAGGAACGGCGGGTAGGGCGCCGGGCCCGGATTCGGGTTCGTCGTGCGCGGGTTGCCTTGCATTCCGCTTTGCATGTTCGCGACGGATACCACCGCGAAAGCCGCGAAAACCGAAGCGGCGACCGTCCAGCCGATCCGTGCACCGCGCCCGGTCCGGGTAGCGGGAGTTCTCTGCGGTGCGGTGGCGGTCACTGGACTACGATTGCCCCTGTCGTCAGCCGCATATGTATACGCGACCTAACGTTTGCTCCGGCACGCTAGCAGCCGCGGCAGCGCCCGTCAAGCATCGTTAGCCCGCTCGGGCGCTCTCAACGCGTTGACCAAACATCTGTTCCGGCGTAGAGTCTCGCTGCGGGATGATCACGCTCCGGTTCGACATGCGCAGCCCCGATCATGGCGCGCCGACGACCGACCTCTATGCCGCCGCAATCGAGATGTGCGCGTGGGCCGAGACGCGCGGTGCGGTCGTGGCGGTGCTTTCGGAGCACCACGGCGCGCAGGACGGCCACCTTCCATCACCACTGCTCTTGGCGTCGGCGATCGCAGCGCGAACCGACCGCTTGGCAATTCTGTTGGCCGCGGTTGTCATTCCGTTCTGGGACCCGGTGCGATTGGCCGAGGACATCAGCGTGCTGGACAACATCAGCAAGGGACGGGTCTGCTATGCGTTCGGCATCGGCCATCGCGCCGAGGAGTACGAACACTTCGGTATCGACATGCGACAGCGGGGCCGGCTGGCCGACGAGAACCTGACGCTGCTGTTGCGTCTGCTGAAAGGCGAGCCCGTCAGCCGCGGCGGCAGGTGCATCCGCGTCACGCCGCGATGCGTGACTCCCGGCGGACCGATGATCCTCGTCGCCGGCGGCAGCCCGGCAGCGGTCAAACGGGCGGCCAGGCACGGGTTGGGGTTTGTCTCCCAAGTGAATTCGCCTGATCTCAAACAACTTTACGAAGCCCAGTGCCGCGCCCACGGCCACGAACCGGGTATGACGCAGTTCCCCGATGGCAGCACGCCCACGACTGTGTTCGTCGCCGACGACGTCGACCGTGCGTGGCTCGAGCTGGGCCCGTACCTGCTCCACGATGCGATGGCCGCCGCGGCCTACCGGCACGGAGACGACTCGGTGGCCAGCATCTCGCGCGCGCGAAGTGTCGACGAATTGCGCACGACGCCGGGACCGTATCGCGTCTTCTCGATGGACGAAGCGACGGCTCACGTCCGGGCCGGGCGCGGCTTGCAGCTCTTGCCGCTGTGCGGTGGCCTTCTACCGGCTGTCGCGTGGCCCTACCTCGAGCGCGCGGCGACGGCGGTCGAACGCGCGCGTGAAACCGTCAACCATCGGTAAGGAGAAACCGTGGCTTCGAATCCGGCTCGCGTCGCCGTCTGGGCGGCCGGAGGCGTCGGCTCCATCGCGATTGATGCGATCCGGCGCCGGCCCGACCTCGAACTCGTTGGCGTGTGGGTGCATTCGCCGCAGAAGGTCGGACGCGACGCCGGCGAACTCGCGGGCGGAGCACCGATCGGCGTGACCGCAACCGACGACGCCGACGCCCTGATCGCACTGCGTCCGGACTGCGTCGTCTACACGGCCAGCGGTCCCGAACGCGATGCCGGCGCCGTGCCGGACTATCTGCGGTTGCTCGAGGCCGGCGTCAACGTGGTATCGACGACGTCGACAAGCCTGGTGTATCCCCCCGCATACTTCGCCACCCAATGGCGTGACGAACTCGAGGCGGCGGCGAAGTCCGGTGATGCGTCGTTCTACGTGTCCGGCATATTTCCCGGCTTCGGGTCCGACCAGTTGGCGCTGCTGTTGTCCACGCAGTCGAAGTCCATCCGGACAGTCACGGCCACGGAGGTGGCACTCAACGATCACTACCCGGTGGCCAGCGTGATGATGGACGGCATGGGCTTCGGCCGGCCGCTCGACTTCGAGCCGTTGCTCAAGACTCCGGGATTCATCGAAATGGCCTGGAGCGCACCGATTCACCTGATGGCCGAGGGGCTGGGGGTGCACGTCGAGGAAATCCGCGGGTCGCTCGACCGTCGGCTGACGAACCGGGACATCGAGGTCGCGTTCGGCACGATAGAGGCCGGGACGTGCGGCGACGTCTGCACCCGTGCCGCCGGCGTCGTCAACGGCCGTGAGGCGATCGTGATCGTGCACATCATCCGGATGGCCCGCGACGTCGCGCCCGACTGGCTCAGCCACCGCGGCGGCTGGATGAACTCTACTTTGGAACATATATTTGGTTCAAGCCGTGCCGCGCCGATGCCCGTTGACAGGGTCCTGCGGGGGACCGTACCGTGTCTGGCACAAATATTAGGTTGAACAGAAGTAGGGCGTCGCGTGTGACCAATGCCGGTGCGATCGACGTGTACTACGACCCGTTCGACTTCGCGATCGACGACGACCCGTATCCATCGTGGAAACGGCTGCGAGACGAAGCGCCGCTGTACTTCAACGAGAAGTACGGCTTCTACGCATTGAGCCGATACGCGGACGTGGCCAGAGAACTGCCTAACTGGGAGACCTACCGTTCGGGTAAGGGCACGGTCCTGGACATCATCCTCAACGGGATCGAAGTGCCGCCCGGCGTGATCCTGTTCGAGGATCCGCCGTTGCATGATCTGCATCGACGGCTGTTGTCGAGAGTCTTCACGCCGCGCCGCATGGAGGCCATCGAACCGCTTGTGCGGCAGTACTGTACGCGGGTACTGCATCCGTTGGTCGGCTCGAAGGGCTTCGACTTCATCGCCGATATCGGCGTCTGGGTGCCCATGCGCACGATCGGTTACCTCCTCGGCATCCCGGAGGCCGACCAGGCCGCCATCCGCAACAACACCGACGGTCTGATCGCCCTGAAAGACGGCACGCCAAGTGAGGTCCCGGCCGACGCGTTCGAGCAGAGCTACCAGATGCTCGTCGACTACATCGACTGGCGCGCGGAGCACCCGTCCGACGACCTGATGACCCAGCTGCTGAACGCGCAGATCGAGGAAGCTGACGGCACGCGCCGGCAGCTGACTCGCACCGAAGTGCTCACCTATACGAGCACGATCGCCGGCGCCGGTGCCGAGACCACGACGAGGCTGATCGGCTTCATCGGCCAGCTGCTCGCGGAACACCCAGACCAGCGCCGGCAAGTCGTCGACGACCCGTCGTTGATACCCGGGGCCATCGAGGAGGTGCTGCGGTACGAGGCGCCGTCTCCAGTCCAGGCCCGGTACGTCGCCCGCGACGCCGAACACTACGGCCGGACGGTCCCGGAAGGATCGGTGATGCTGCTCCTGAACGGGTCGGCCAACAGCGACGACCGCCGCTTCGCCGATCCGGATCGCTTCGACATCCACCGCCACCCCGTACATCTCAGTTTCGGCCAGGGGTTGCACTTCTGCCTCGGATCGGCGTTGGCCCGCATGGAGGCCCGAGTGGTACTCGACGAAATCGTCAAGCGCTGGTCCGAGTGGGACATCGACTACGGCAACGCCGCCAAGGCGCACACGGCAAGCGTGCGGGGCTGGGCTCGGCTACCGGTGCTCACCGGCTGAGCGCTCGGCAACCCCGCGTACCACGGTGTCACGCGCGAGGATCAGCGCCGCCCGCGTCCCTTCGGCCTGCACGATGTTCTCCGGCATCCACAAGACGTCCATCACGCACCTCGACAGCATCTCCAGCGACGGCGCTTCGATGCGGATGTCCTTCGCCCGGATACCCTCCGAGAGCAGCGATTTGAGCTGCCGTAGCCGCATCGTGAAGGCGAGGCCAGGGTTGGGTGTGTCCGGCGGGGACTGGCGCATCCATGCGAGCTGGATCTTCCATTCATCCGGGAACTGATCCAACGCATTGATGTTGATCCACGTTAGAGCGTCGAGCTTCTCGACCGGTGTGGCATCGGTGCGAAGCACGCTGGCGAAGCCGCCTCCGGCCTTCTTGCCGAACGACTCCATGATGGACGCCAGCAATTCGTCCTTCGAGCCGATCAGCCGGTAGACCGTGCCCGTGCCCAGACCCGCTGCCGAGGCGATGTCTCGAATCGTGGTGATTTCGTAACCCTTCCGCCCGAACTCGGCACGCGCCACCGCACGGACGTGGGCGGACTTGTCCGCGGCTCCGGACTCGCCCTCCGCCCACGTCTTGATCGCCTCTTCAGCGGCTGCGAAAGCCGCGGACTGATTCAGTTCCTCGTCACCGTGCGGCCGAGCAGCCAGGCCGTGCAACATGATTTGGCACAACACAGTCGCCGCCTGGTCTGCCGCCGCAGTGTGACGGATGACGTCGAGGCCGACGTGCATCATCGACTGGCAGATCCGGTCCGCCAAAGTCGGAAGGTCGATGTTGGATCTGATGTAGCCGCTCCACCTGCCGGCGCGCAGTGTCTGCAGCATCGCCTCCTGGACAGCGACCGGCGGGTGCCGGAGCAGATCGACGAGTTCCCGGTTGGCGGTCGGGGCGTCGTAGAACGACATCTGCAACGCGGCGCGGTGCTCTACCGCGCACCGCGCGATGGCCGACCCCAGCTCGATGATCTGGTCCGACACGGGCCGTGAATCGGGCTCGTCCAGCCGGTCGTGGGCGATCTCGCCGATGCGGTCCAGGTCGGAGTAATACCGCCGGACCAGCTCGACCAGGATCGCCTCTTTTGACTCGAAGTGGTGATACAGGCTCCCGGGCAGAATGCCAGCCGCGTCGGCGATCTCCTGCAGCGACGTACGCAAGCCCGACGATGCGATCAAAGTAGCCGCGGTCTGCAGGATTTCGGTGCGACGCGTTCCGTCGTCGTAGGCGCCGACGCCATGATCGGCCGGCGCGGACCGGTTCCTCCGCGCGTTCCGGGCTTGCGGCGTCACGTGAGAACGCCCGAGCCGGCCGGTGGGCGCCAACGCATCGGCATTGGGTAAGTCTAGGGGAGCAGGGTCCGAGGAGGCGGCAGCCCGGGCCGGTTGCGCAAGCCCCATCAGCCCCTCCACGGCTTCGCAGTCACGCCGTCACCTGGACCGACTGACCCAAGGTTTGGTTTCACGGTACCAGAAGTAGGGCCGCCTGATTGACCGGAGGACAACCGCAACCCTACTCTGGAACAGATATTTGGTCGTCTGCTGGCGAAGGGCGCGCAGGCTATCCGTCCGCCCCTCGGACGGAGTGGTGAGGGAGGCGTCAGGTGACGGAGCCGACGGTCACGGAGGACGTGCCGGAAAGCGTTCGAGAGGCGCAGGAACGGTTCGACGCCGGTATGGGCGCGGACGGCAACGCCTCGCCGTATCCGATGCTGCGCGACCTGCGTGCGAAAGGCGCAGTCCATCCTGGATGGCCCGAGATGGGAATCTTCGGCAACCCCGACGGCCAGCAGATTTTCGCGGCATACACCTTCGACGCGGTGAAGGCCGTCTTCACCGACAACAGGACCTTCAGTACGCGCTGCTACGAAGCGATCGTCCGTCCGCTGCAGGGTCCCACGATCCTCGAGTTGGACGAACCTGAACACCAGGTGTACCGCAAGCTGCACGAGTACGCCTTCGCGCGTCCGTCAATGCGCCGCTGGGAAAGCGAACTGGTGGTCCCGCTGGTCGAGCGAACTATCGCCAGGTTGCAGGACAGAAAGCGTGCCGACCTGGTCGCCGAAGTGTTCATGCCGATCCCGGTTCGGGTCATCGCGGCGCTTCTCGGCCTGCCCCCAGCCGATGTCCCGGAGTTCCACCAGCTGGGCATCGACCTGCTCGGGTTCCGGGCTGACATGGACCGTGCGCTTCAGGCATCGGCGCAGTTGCGTGACTACTTCGTCGGCATCCTCGCCGACCGCAGGCGCGAACCCCGCGACGACATGGTCAGTGTGCTGGCCGACGCGGAGGTCGACGGTGTGCGCCTGTCCGACGAACAGATATTCGGCTTCCTGCGAAACTTGTTGCCCGCGGGTGCCGAAACCACTTCACGATCCACCGCCAACCTGGCATTCGGCCTGCTGACCCACCCCGACCAACTCGAGGCGGTCAGGGCCGACCGCGGCCTGCTGCCACAGGCCATCGAGGAAGGCATCCGCTGGGAAACTCCTCTGCTGAACTTCATGCGCGAAACCACCTGTGATACCGAGCTGGGGGGAGTTCGGATACCCGCTGGCTCCACGATGGCGGTCAACCTCGGCAGCGCCAACCATGACGAACTCCGCTGGGACTGCCCGGAACAGTTCGACATCTTCCGGGAACGCAAGCCGCACATCGGATTCGGTCATGGCGCACACGTCTGCATCGGTATGCACCTGGCGCGGCTGGAAAGCACGGTGATCTTCAATACGCTCTTCGGCCTGCTACCCGGGCTGCGGCTCGATGCGGACGCGCCGGAACCCTATGTCGCCGGCATGTACTTCCGGTCTCCGCCTCGACTGGACTTGATCTGGGACTGACGCTCAGGGGGTGACCCATCGATGACGGACCTATCAGCAGGTGACGACGAGGTGGCCGGCCTCGACCGGCTGGACCTGCTGGCTTCGGCGCTGTCCGGTCGCGACCTGCACGTGACCGCACTCGAACCCGGCGAGCCCGCGTTCACTGACGGCAGCACGGTGTTCATCGATCCCGGCCTCGACCGCCGCGGCCGGTTGCAGTCGCTCGCCGTCCAGGCGTCGCTGCTGGCTGCAGGGAGTCTTCAGCCCGAAGTGATGCGCAAACTCGCGCGGCGCCCCAGGACCGCCGAGCGGTATCTCGCGGTTGAAGGACACCGGGCACTCGCGGTCAACGAAGACCTCCTTCCCTCCCCACTGGGGCCGCTCGTCGATACCGCCTCTGCCCGTAGCGATTCGGCGGCCGCGTCGTTGACCGTGGCGTTGAGTCGTCAGCCGATCGCCGCCCCGCCACGCGCGTTCGGGGTCATCCGGGCGCGAAAGGTGTTGGCGGCACAAGAACGGGCGGCAAGCGCGTCGTCCGCCGAGGGCGAGCAGGCGCCACGCCGGCACCAAGGCGTCGCACTGCCGGAACTCGACGAGGGCGAGGACGAGAGCGCCGGTTCGGACTTCTTCAGCAGCCCCGTCGGCGGCGGGGGCGGCCTCGGTCGGCTACTGCGCAAGATGCTCGGAGTCGTCCGTCACCTCGGCGGGGGCGGGGTACCCGGCGCCGATGCGCCCACGCACCGCATTCGCAGCGGCGTGGCACGAGGCGGCAACGCGGTGGTGTCCCGAGCGCAGGCCGCCGAACCGCACGAGGAGGCCTCCGGCGATCCCGATGCCGTGACGTATCCCGAATGGGACGTTGCGCGCCGCTGTTACCGGCCACACTGGTGCACGGTGCGCGAGGTGGCCGTGCAACCCAAAGGGGATGCACCACTTGACTTGTCGGACAGTATCGGTCTGCGCCGCCCGCTCGCTCGTCTGGGCGTGGGCCTCGACCGATGTCACCGCCAGGCTCAGGGTGACGACATCGACATCGACGCGGCGGTGGAGGCGCGCGTCCAGGTGATGGCAGGGTCTGCGCCGGACGAGGCGGTCTACCTGGACGGCCTTCGATGCCGCCGCGACCTTTCCGTGCTGTTGCTGCTCGACATCTCGGGCTCGGCGGCCGAACCTGGCGCGCCGGGGCAGACGGTGCATCAGCAGCAGCGGGCGGCAGCAGCGGCGCTGACCGTAGCGTTGCACGATCTCGGTGATCGCGTCTCGCTGTACGCATTCCACTCACAGGGCAGGTCGGCCGTGCAACTGATGCCGGTGAAGCACTTCGACGACGACGTCGACGCGCTGGTCATGCGCCGTCTTCACGCGCTTGTTCCCGGCGCCTATTCGAGGCTCGGCGCGGCGATCCGTCACGGCGCCTCAGTGGTGGAGCGGCGAGGGGGCACCCCGCGCCGGTTGCTGGTTGTGCTCTCCGACGGGCTGGCGTACGACCACGGCTACGAGCGGGTGTACGGGGCGGCCGACGCGCGGCAGGCCCTGGCCGAGGCCCGCAACCGGGGGACGGGCTGCCTCTGCCTGACCATCGGCGCCCACACCGACGTCGACGACCTGCGCCGAGTGTTCGGCGGCGCCGCGCATGCGACGGTTCCCCGGCTCGAGCAACTCGGCCGCGTGATCGGCCCGCTGTTCCGTGCCGCACTCCAGTCCGCCGAAGTCCGCCGGCGAGTTCGCCAGTGACAGAGAGGAAATCGTGCCCGGTGATTCCGATGAGCGCTCGCGCGAAGAGCATTCTGTAGTCCGCCCTTATTACGTGCCCGTCGGCAACGAAGAGCACGTGTTCAAAGCCGCCGTGCAGCAGGGTCTCTCGATTGTGCTCAAGGGACCGACAGGGTGCGGCAAGACGCGGTTCGTCGAGGCGATGGCCTACGACCTCGGGCGGCCCTTGATCACGGTGGCCTGCCACGACGACCTGACGACAGCCGACCTCGTCGGGCGGTTCCTGCTGCGCGGGGGGGAGACCGAGTGGGTGGACGGGCCGTTGACACGCGCTGTCCGAGAAGGAGCGATCTGCTATCTGGACGAGGTGGTCGAGGCGCGTCAAGACACGACGGTCGTGCTCCATCCGCTGGCCGACCACCGCCGCCAGCTTCCTATCGAGCGGCTCGGGATCACTGTCGATGCGGCGCCGGGCTTCTGCCTCGTCGTGTCGTACAACCCCGGATACCAGAGCGTCCTGAAAGACCTCAAGGACTCGACGCGCCAACGCATGGTGGCGATCGAATTCGGCTTTCCGGCAACCGATGTCGAAGAGAAGATCATCGCGCACGAGGCGGGCATCGGTCATGAGGTGGCGGCCCAGCTGGTGCGTCTGGGCCAGGCGATCCGGCGGCTGGAGACCGCCGGGTTGCGGGAAGTCGCGTCGACCAGGGTTCTGATCGCTGCCGGCCGGCTCGTCGCCGAAGGACTGATTCCGCGCGACGCCGCCCGGGCCGCCGTCGCCGGACCGCTGACCGACGATCCGACCGTCACCAGCGGATTGGTCGAGATGATCGACGTGTACCTCGCCGACCCGCCCGCCCTGTGATTGACGGTGAAGATGACCGCGGCTAGGGTCTGAACAAATATTAGGTTTTGGCGTTGGCAAAGCTGCCGATGGAGGTGGAATGTCCTACGAAAGCACCGCCGAGCCGATCAAGATCGGCTATCTCATGGACTTCAAGCTCCCCGAGGGCTTTCCGGAAACGTACTTCCAGGACCTGACGCAACCGTTCGACCTCGTGTTCAAGAAGGCAGCAGAACAAGGCCTGATCGACCGGCCCATCGAGATCATCTACCGCGAGGTGGAGGGCCTGCCGAAAGGATCGGTCAAGGCGGTGATCGACGCCTACGCAGAGTTGTGCGACGAAGGCTGTCTCGTCGTCTTCGGTCCGCACATCACCGACAACTGCGTTCCGACGCGAGAGGCGATCGACGAGCGGTTCAAGGTTCCGTGCATCAGCGTCACCGGCTCCGACACGGCGCTCGGGGAGTGGTTCTTCTCGTTCCCGCAAGGATCGCTGACCGACGAGCCGATCTTCTGGGCAGACCTGCTCGCCAAGGGCGGCCACACCGAGGTCGGTGTGCTCAAGGAGCAGTCGCTGGTCGGGCAGACCTACTTGAAGAACTTCCGAGGCGCCTGCAAGCACAAAGGCATTCGGATCGTGGCCGAGGCACCGATCGCGCAGACGGCTCAGGACGTCGACGACGCGGTGCGCAGCCTGCACGAGGCGAAGGCGCCGGCACTGGTGCACATGGGGTTCGGCTTCGGGATCGTGTTCGTCAACCCGGCGTTGGAGGCCCTCGCCTGGAACCCGCCGCGGTTCTGCGGCACCGCGTTTCAGAACGCGTGGCTCAACCCGATCATGTGGAACGCGTTCCTGGGCTGGGTCGGCGTCGACCAGTACGACGAGGGCAACCTGGTCGGGCAGAAGTTCCTCGACGAGTACAACCAGGCGTACGGCCGGCGTCCGGAATGGTGCGTGACGGTGGTGAACCGCGACGTGGCGATGACGCTGGTGCGGGCGCTGAGCGACGCTCATCCGCTGAGCCCTCGAGGCGTCAAGGAAGCGCTCGAACGAGTGAAGATGATGCCCGCCGCGGCGGGCGCACCCGGCACCAGGGTGACATTCGGCAACTGGATCCGCCGGGCGTGGATGGGTGCCGGCTACCTCGTTGCGCGAAAGCTCGACCCCGACGGCGTGAACTCGCATCTGGTCGACCGCTTCGGTGAGGAGTGAGCAGAGATGACGACGGCGGACGCGAGGAGCAAGAAGGTGCCGGCACAGGCAGCGCCTGAGTGCCCGCCGGTGGAGCAGAAGAAGACATCGTGGATCGGCGCGGTGTGGATCGCCGTCGCGCTCGTCCTGCTCGCCCTCATCGCCGTCAACGCGCGAAAAGGGGCTGTGTCGGCCCGGATTCGCAACGCCGAAGTCAGCGGCGCACCACGGCCGGTGGAGCCGCTGTTCGGATTCGACCACTGGCTCGACCTGTTCCAGATCTTCACGATCATCTCGATGTCGATCATCGTCATCGTGTACGTGGTGGCGTGGCGCCGGTACGGCGCTCACCCAGTGCTGCTGATGGGTATCGTCACGACGCTGATCGTCTGGCAGGACCCGATCATGAACTGGTCGCCGTACGCGGTGTACAACCCCGAACTCTGGCACTGGCCCGAGGATTGGCCGCTCGTCTCGCTTTCGCCGACGGTGGAACCGTTCCTGGTGATCGGCTACATCATGTTCTATCTCGGACCCTATTTCCCGGCGATCTGGCTCCTGCGAAAGATCCAGGCGAAGCGGCCCGTCGACTCCTTCGTCTGGCGCCACCCGCTGGTCAGCCTGGCGTTGCTCATCTTGCCGATCGGCATCGTCATCGACGCGATGCTGGAGATCACGCTGGTGCGCACCGGCTTCTACATCTACTCCCAGGTGATTCCGTTCGGGTCCGTCTTCGCCGGTGAGACGTACCAATTCCCGTTCATCTGGGAAACCGTGATGGTGACGTTCGTGATGATTCCGGCGGGTGTGCTGCTCTACCGCGACGACACCGGCCGCACGGTGGCCGAGAAACTGGCCCAGCGCATACGTATCTTGCCGAGCCGTCCGGCACTTGGCATGTTCGTGGTGATGTTCGTGATCATCAACCTCGCCTACTTCGCGTACGGCACCGGGTTCGCGATCATCAAGTGGACGCGGACCGCCACGTCGGTCGCCTGCCCGTGGCCTTACCCCGAGGCGAAAGTGTATGACCCGCAAGGGTTCTACGAGCGCAACGGACACCCCGGGCCGTATTCCGTCGGGATCTGGTCGACGTGGATGAGTGCACAGCCCAACGGGCGGCCGGACGTGGAACTCGGCGCCACGACCCAGCGGTGTGCGTCCGAACGATGAGCGAGCCGCGCAGCGTCGTCATCACCGGCGCCTCTCGAGGACTGGGTCTCGCGTCGGCAACCCACCTGTACCGACAGGGCTGGCAGGTGGTGGCCGCGATGCGCTCACCCGACGCCGGGATCGAGCGACTCCGCGCGGCAACGCGGGCGGCTTCCGACGACGAACGGTTGATCTGCGTGCCGCTCGACCTGACGGACCCGGCGTCGGTTGCAACCGCCGCCAAGATGGTCCAGGCTGCCGTCGGCGCCCCCCACGCGGTGGTGCACAACGCCGGGATATCCGCGGCCGGAATGGCCGAGGAGACGCCGATCAGCCTGTGGGAGAGAATGTTTGCGACCACGATCTTTGGGCCCGTAGCGCTGACGAACGCACTGCTGCCGGCCATGCGTGATGCCGGACGGGGACGAATCGTGATGGTGTCCAGCCAGGGTGGCGTGCGGGGGATGCCGGCGACGGCAGCGTACTCCGCGGCCAAAGGCGCGCTGGAACGGTGGGGCGAATCACTGGCCGCCGAGATCGCGCCGTTCGGGCTGGGCGTGACGATCTTGGTCACCGGCACCTACGACACCGACATCATCACCGACGCGGGCACGTCGGACTGCCGGGACTTCGACGGACCGTACGCGCGCCATCACGCCACCATGGACCGGCGGGGCCGATTCGCCATGAAGCACGCCGCCCGCTCACCGCGTCGGTTCGCCGTCGGGCTCGCCAAGGCTCTCGACGACTCCGCGCCGTTCGCCCGGCACTCGGTGGGGCCGGACGCGCGAATGCTGTTGATGGCCAACCGGTTACTTCCGGGTGCCGCGCTTCACCAGATGATCCGGTTGATGATGGGGCTTCCGCGGTTCGGCCGGTTGGAGACTCAGGACGCACGGAATGGCTGACAATCGGACAGTTCGGTTCGAACAGAAGATGATGATCGACGGCAAGCTCGTCGAAGGCGAAGCGGGCACGTTCACCAACATCAACCCGGCCACCGAGGAACCTCTCGGTGAGGTCGCCGATGCATCGAAGGCCGACATGCACCGTGCGGTCGACGCCGCGCGCCGCGCCTTCGACGAAACCGACTGGTCCACCAATCACGCGTTCCGCCAACGGTGCCTGCTGCAGCTGCAAGATGCGCTGGAATCCGAACAGGAGGAGCTTCGCGAAGAGCTCATTCTCGAGGTCGGTTGCCCGCGGGCGATCAGCCACGGCCCGCAGCTGGACGCACCGCTGGCCGACGCGCTCAAGTTTCCGGCCAAGCTGATCGACAGCTATCCGTGGGAGACGTCACTCGGCGACGCGATGGTGTCGGTCACCGGTGTCAACACCACCCGCAAAGTGTGGCGGGAGCCGGTCGGCGTGGTGGGGGCGATTGTGCCGTGGAACTTCCCGTTCGAGGTCACCATCCACAAGATCGGTCAGGCGCTGGGAACCGGCAACACCGTCGTATTGAAGCCGGCGCCGAACACCCCTTACAACGCAACACGGTTGGGCCGGCTGATCTCCGAGCGCACCGACATCCCGCCGGGGGTGGTCAACGTGGTGACCGCCTCGGACCACTTCGTGGGCGAGGAACTGACGTTGTCGCCCAAGATCGATCTGATCTCGTTCACCGGCTCCACGGTGGTCGGCCAACGCATCATGGAGAAAGGCGCGGCGACCATGAAGCGCCTCTTTCTCGAACTGGGCGGAAAGTCGGCAACCATCGTGCTCGAGGACGCCGATCTCGCGCTGGGCTGCATGATGGGCATTGCGCCGTGCATGCACGCCGGTCAGGGCTGCGCCAATCCGACCCGGCTGCTGCTGCCACGCTCGCGATACGACGAAGGCGTCGCGATCCTAAAAAGCATGTACGAAGGGATTGCGCCCGGCGACCCGCAAGATCCCGCCACCCTGTGCGGTCCGGTGATCTCCGACAAGCAACGCACCCGCATTCGCGGCTACATCCACAAAGGCGTCGACGAGGGCGCCACGCTGCTCGTCGGCGGAGCCGAACAGCCCGACGGCCACGACCGGGGATTCTTCGTCAAGCCCACGCTGTTCGTCGATGTCGACAACTCGATGACCATCGCCCAAGAAGAGATCTTCGGGCCGGTGCTGGCCGTCATCCCGTATGACGACGAGCAGGACGCCGTGCGCATCGCGAACGACAGCCCGTACGGACTCGCTGGCAACATCATGTCAAGCTCGCTGGATCACGCCCTCGCGGTGGCGAAACGCCTGCGCGCCGGTTTCCTCGGGATCAACGGTGCTGTCGGCTACGGCGCCGATACGCCATTCGGCGGATACAAGTACAGCGGTGTCGGCCGGCAGAACGGGTTGGCCGGTTTCGACCAGTACACCGAGATCAAGTCCGTCGCCTACCCGGCAACCTAAGGAGTTGATGTGGTGCAACTCTTCGACGACCTCGAGGACTTCGGGGCATTCGACGATTTCGTGTCGGGGGATGTGCGCGACCCGTACACCGAACTCGCCCGGTTACGACGCGAGCAACCGGTGCAGCGCATCGACATCCCCGGAATGCCCGGCCAAGAAGGCAAACCCATCGTCATGGTGTACCGCTACGAAGACGCCCAGCAGATGTTGCGGGACAACGAGACCTTCTCGTCGGCGATCATCATTCAGGCCTTCGGCGACGTCTTCGGCAAGCATGTGATGCTCGGCATGGACGAACCCGAGCACGGCCGGCACCGCGCTCTGGTGTCGAAAGCCTTCTCACAGAAGGCCTTGGCCCGATGGGAGGACGAGCTGGTCGGGAAGGTGGGCAACGACCTGATCGACCGCTTCGTCGACCGGGGCCGCGCCGACCTGGTGAAGGAGTTCACCTTTCCCTACCCCACGCAGATCATCGCCGGCCTGTTGGGTCTGCCACGAGAGGACTATCCGCAGTTCCAGCGGTGGTCGATCTCGTTGCTGTCCTTCACCGTCAACCCCGAGCGCGGGCGGGCCGCTTCGGCGGTGCTGGCAGAGTATTTCGCGCCGATCCTGGCCGCCCGGCGCGAAGAATCGCGCGACGACCTGATCAGCGGACTGGCAGCGGCCGAGATCGACGGCGAGCGCCTGTCCGACGAGGAAATCTTCTCGTTTCTGCGGCTGCTGTTGCCGGCCGGCGTCGAAACCACCTACCGCGCGCTCGGCAACCTGCTGTTCGCGCTGTTGTCTGATCCAGACCAACTCGACGCCGTCCGCGCGGACCGCACGCTGTTGCCGCAGGCGATCGAGGAAGCAGTGCGCTGGGAGCCGCCGCTGATCATGATCACCCGCGTGGCCACCCGCGACACCGAACTCGGCGGAGTCCAAATTCCCGCCGGTTCGTCAGTCATGCCCGTGCTGGGCGCGGCCAACCGGCAGGACGAGCGCTTCTCCGATCCGGACCGTTTCGACATCTTCCGCGAGTACAAGCCGAATATCGGATGGGGGCACGGCGTCCACGTCTGCCTCGGCATGCACCTCGCGCGGATGGAGATGCGGGTGGCGCTGAACTTGTTGTTCGATCGCCTGCCCAACATGCGCATGGATCCTGGCGCGGACGACCCGCACATCCGCGGTCAGGCCTTCCGCTCTCCGACATCGTTGCCGATCCTGTTCGATTTGCCGGCTGGATCGTGACGGCGAAGTGCCTGCGGCCGAACGACATAAGGAGATCTCTTCGTGACTGACTACGACTCTGTCGACTACTTCTCAGACCAGTCGCTGGTATCCGACCCGTATCCCTACTTCGACCATCTGCGCTCGAAATGCCCGGTGTCGCGTGAATCCCCTTATGGGGTAATGGCTGTCACCGGTCACAAGGAAGCGTGCACGGTCTACAAGGACGCCGCGTTCTCGGCCTGCATCTCGGTCGCAGGCCCGTTCGCGGGAGTCTCGTTCGAGTCCGACGGCGACGACATCGGCGCCCTCATCGAGCAGCACCGGGACCGGATCCCGATGGGCGAGCACATCGTCACGCAGGATCCGCCGGAGCACACGCGCACACGGAGTCTGCTGGGCCGCTTGCTCACACCGAAGCGGCTCAAGGAGAACGAAGACTTCATGCGGCGGTTGGCCGACGAACAACTCGACCAGTTCGTCCCGCGCGGCAAATGCGAGTTCCTCGAGGATTACGCGAGGCCGTTCGCCATGCTGGCGATCGCCGACCTCCTCGGCGTGCCCGAATCCGACCACAAGGAGTTCCGCGAGGTGCTGGCGACTACCGCGCCCATCGGTGAGGTCGGCGACGACGCGCCCGTGCACAACCCGCTGGAGTGGCTCGACGAGAAGTTCGCCGGCTACATCGTCGACCGTCGGCGCGACTCGCGCGAGGGTGTGCTGACAGAACTGGCTCAAGCGAAATACCCCGACGGATCCGTACCCGAGGTGATCGACGTCGTCCACCTCTCGATCTTCTTGTTCGCCGCGGGAATGGAAACCACCACGAAGCTACTCAGCGCCGGGATGCGGGTGCTCGGCGAGCGTCCCGAGATCCAGGCGCTGCTTCGCCAGGACCGCAGCAGGATTCCTACCTTCCTGGAGGAGACGCTGCGGATGGAAAGCCCGGTGAAGAGCCATTTCCGGCTGGCCCGTGAGGCGACGGCAGTCGGCGACGTGCCGATCGCTGCCGGGACGACCATGATGCTTCTGCCCGGAGCGGCCAACCGCGATCCGTCCAAATTCGAAGCGCCCGAAGAGTTTCGGATCGACCGGCCCAACGTGCGGGAACATGTGGCGTTCGGCCGCGGCAACCACTCCTGCCCGGGCGCACCGCTGGCGCGTGCCGAGGGCCGGATCTCGCTGAATAGGATCCTCGACCGGATGGCCGGCATCAAGGTCTCCGAGGCGGCGCATGGTCCCGCAGACGCACGCCGATACGAATACGAGCCGACGTTCATCTTGCGGGGTATGACCGCGCTGCACCTCGAGTTCACACCCGTGCCTGACGGGTAAACCTCGCGATTCGTCTTGCCGCGCGCGCAATCCCGCCAACTATTCCTGTGTGGGGACGCCAGCGGCCAGGTTGTCGATACAGTATGCCGGCCGGCTGACACTAGCGTACCTGCTGTCCGTCTCCGCTGCTGTGGGCACCGGGCTACTGCTGACGCAGCGGTTTCTTCGGCCGATCCTGGTCTCGGCCGCGCAGCATTCCGGGGCGGGCCTGACGGCACCGCGGGTGCTCGCCCGGCTGATGGGCATGTGGGCCATGTGCATGGCACTGCCCGCTGGCGTGATCGCCGCGATCGTCTTCATCCGGGCGAACGGATGGATCATCGAGAAGACCGCATCGATCGAGACGCCGATCCTGGTGGTGGCGGTGGCGGCCGTCATTCTCGGCCTTCCGGTGATGATCCTGACGTCGCGGTCGATCTCGGATCCGCTCCACGAGGTCGTCGACGCGATGGCAGAGGTCGAACACGGCCATCTCGAGACGTCCGTCGGTGCGTTTGAGCGCACCGAAATCGGGTGGCTCCAACCAGGATTCAACAACATGGTGGCGGGATTGGCGGAACGCGAACGGGTACGCGACCTGTTCGGCCGCCACGTCGGCGACAATGTCGCCCACCGCGCAATCGAGGAAGGGGCATCGCTTTCGGGCGACGTCCGAGACGCCGCAATCCTGTTCATCGATCTCGTGGGCTCGACACAGTTGGCGGCGAGCAGTCCGCCGCAACAGGTCGCCAAGGTGGTCAACGACTTCTTCCGGATCGTGGTGGCTGCGGTTGACGAGCGAGATGGCTTGATCAACAAGTTCGAAGGCGACGCCGCGCTCGTGGTCTTCGGGGCACCCTTGCATGCGGCAGGAGCAGCATCGTCGGCATTGGCCACCGCACGCGAACTGGGCCGCAAACTACGCGAACTGCCGATGGTCGACTTCGGCATCGGCGTCTCCGCGGGCCAAGTCTTCGCGGGCAACATCGGTGCCGAGAACCGTTACGAGTACACGGTGATCGGTGACCCGGTCAACGAAGCTGCCCGGCTGGCAGATCTCGCCAAGACCGTAGATGGCCGAGTTCTGTGTGCGGCCGTTGCCGTCGACCGAGCCGATCCTCCGGAGCGAAGATATTGGCTGCCACAAGGCAGCGCGGTCCTGCGCGGCCGCTCCAAACCCACATAAATCTCCGCACCGGTGGCCCACAATGAGGCCGGAGCACCGAGCGAGACGACGGAGTCGAGATGACGATGGACAAGAGAGCTGCTTGCGCGGCGGCCGTCATCGCACTGCTGCTCGCCGGCGTAGCAGCTTGTTCGCAGCCGGAGATCCGAAGCCAGGCCAGCGCATCGGTGACGGTCGACGGAAAGGACCAGGGAAAAACACAGGATGTCAGGTGCAACCAGCTGCAGTCGTCGTGGTTCCTCGACATCCGCCAAGTCGGCTCGTCGGCCACGGCGATAGTCGATCTGCAGGGCGACAAAGCCACCGTCCAGACCGTCAAGATCCAAGGTTTCGGTGGTTTCACCGGTAGCTATTGGCACGGCGGGGAGCAGACCGCCGACGCCACGTTTTCGAATCGGACCTTCACGATCTCCGGAACCGCTTCCGGCGTCAAGACCGGCGACCCGAAGCCAGGCCCAGTCACGTTCAGGGTCGTGGCGAAATGCTGACCGGCCTGCCGGCGAGGTTGAACGCGCCAAAACCGGGTAGCCGGTGCAACGACGAGGCGCCGGCCTCGGGGCCGCTGGTTTACCGGCAGACAGGAGTGGGCGCGATGACGGCTATCGACACCTGTCCCGGATGCGGGTACCCGCAGTTCGGTCCTGACCTGTGCGCGTATTGCCGACCGGCGCTGACCCTGGAGCAAGAGCCGTCCACTCCGCTGCGCGGGCCGGCAGGCGGATTCACTGACGGCTTGGCGGCTGCCCCGGCGGTGTAGTCGAGTCATTCCGGCCAGCGGGCCGGGCGCGTTACAAAACGTCGTGATACTGTCACGTTCGATGCATGCCCAGGACCGGTGACGATGGACCGCTATGAACTGCGCAGGCTGGACTACAGCCTCTCCGACGATCACGTCGACCTGCAGAGTGCGTACCGGCAGTTCTTCACGACCCACTGTCCCGTCAGCACCGTTCGTGCCGCCGAGGCGTCGGGTTTCGACAAGAGCCTTTGGGAGCGGTTGTGCGCGATGGGTGCGACGACGATGGCGCTTCCCGAGACGTGCGGTGGTGACGGAGCAACGCTGGTCGACCTGACACTGGTCGCGGAGGAGGTCGGCCGCTCACTCGCTCCGGTCCCGTGGATAGACCAGGTGTGCGCGTCTCGGCTGCTCGGCCGGCTCGGCGCGCTCGACGTCGACGGCGACCACGCCGCGGACATCGTCAACGGCGCCCAGATTGCCGGGTTCGATCCGCGACTCGACGCGGCGAGTGGCCGCCGGCTGATTCCGACCGGGTCGATCGCTGACCAGCTCGTCATGCGCGACGATGGCGACGTTGTGCGGCTGACGTTCGCCACCCGGCCGGCGCGGGTCGACAACCTCGGCCGGTTGCCGATGGCCTGGGTCGACCCCGGCAAGGCCGACAGCCGGGATGTGCTGGCAAGCGGCGCCGATGCGCTCGCGAATTACGAACGTGCACTTGATGAATGGCGGCTGCTGACCGCCGGGGCCCTGGTGGGACTCGTCGAGGAAGCGATGACCATCGCCGCCGAGTTCGCCAAGACCCGCTATACGCTTGGTGTGCCGATCGCGACGCTGCAGGCGATCTCGCATCCGCTGGCCAACATGGCCATCGTCGTGCAGGGAGGGCGCAACCTGGTACGACGCGCCGCATGGTTTCTCGACAACGAACCCGACGGGCAGCCCGAGCTGGCCGCGTCGGCGTTCGTCTTCATGGCCGAAGAGGCCGCGAAGGCCGCGACGATGGCGGTGCACATCCAGGGGGGTCTCGGGGTGTCGTCCGAGGCCGCTGCCACCGCATACCTGGTGCGCGCCCGGGGTTGGCCCTTAGCCGGCGGAGACCCCGGTGCGTCGGCGAAACGCGTTGCCGACATTGTCTGCTCGCGCGAGACCCACGGTCAGGGCCGGAGCAGTTGATGGACTTCTCCCGCGTCGAACTGTCCCACGCCGATCAAGCCTTCCTCGGCGAGGTCCGGACGTTTCTGCGCGACCACGTCACCGACGAGGTGCGCCGCCGCGACCGCGAAACCGGCGACAACTTCGACGAAGAGGTGCACCTGGCGGCCGGTGCCGCGGGCTATCTCGCCGGCGAGCTGAAGCCCTATGGCGACGGCGGGTTCAGTCCGGTCCGGCGCCGCATCTGGGAGCTGGAGAGATGCCGGGCCCGGATGCCGTGGTGGCACACCGGCACCACGGCGATGATCGCACGGACGGTGGAGCCGTTTGCGTCACCACAGATCAAAGACGAAGTCCTTCCCGGCGTGCTGTCCGGCCACATCCGGCTGTGCCTTGGCTTCACCGAGCCCGACGGCGGCTCGGATGTCGCGACGTGCAAGACCCGCGCGGTCCGTGACGACGACGGCTGGATCATCAACGGGTCGAAGATGTTCACGTCCAATGCGCACCACAGCCAGTACGTCTTCTTGCTCACCAACACCGACCCCGACGCACCAAAGCACAAGAGCCTCACCATGTTTCTCGTTCCGCTCGACACTCCGGGCATCGAGATCCAGGGCATCCGGACCGTTGACGGCGACCGAACGAACATCACCTACTACAGCGATGCGCGCGTCGACGACAAGTACCGGCTGGGTGAGGTGAACGGCGGCTGGACGGTACTGCGCGCAGCCCTGAACGTCGAACACGGAATCGTCGAACGCGACGACGCCGGCTTGCAGAAGCTCGCGACCATGTCCGAGCACGGCCAGCAGATGGCCGAGGCGGTCGACCGGGTCGCGGCGGTCGCCGCCGACAAGGGTCTGCTAGACGACGGGTCGGTCGCCTACCGACTCGGGCGCGGCATCGCCCGGATGGAGGCCGCGCTGAGCACTCCGGAGATGTTCGGCCGGGTGGCCATCGCGCAGACGATGCGCGACGTCAGCCCCGACTTGATGGACATTCTCGGCGCGGCGTCAAGCCTGCCCGCCGACACCGACGGCGCGGCCGACGACGGTGCGATGGAGTACATCTTCCGGCTGGCGTTGCCCACGGGCGTGTACGGCGGCACTTTGGAGGTGTTCCGCAACATGATCGCCGAGCACGCGCTCGGGCTGGGCCGCCCCAATTATTCGGCCCCGAAATAACCCTCGGCGGCGCTAGGCTTCTGGCCCGACCTTGTCCTTTTGGGCCGGGGTCACCGGCGGTGCGGTCCGCCAGTTCGGCAGGCCGTCCTCCTCGAGGCCAACCGGCCACTTGTTGTCGTGCACCCACGCCCAGTGCGCGTGGTTGAGCTGGTGCAGTGTGAAACACGCGTTGAGGGCGTTGTAGAAGCCCATGTTGTCGACGGTCTGGTTCACCGCCTCCTTGGCGAGCAGCGCAGCCATCGTCGGCACCTTGGCGATACGGCGCGCGAACTCCAATGTCTTGTCGCTCAATTCGCTTTCGGGGAAGATTTTCGACACCATGCCCATCTGGTGGGCGTCCTCGACCGTCAACGAATCACCGGTCAGCATCAGCTCTTTGGTCTTGCGCGGCCCGAATTCCCAGGGGTGGGCGAAATACTCGACGCCGCACATGCCCAGCCGGGTGCCGACCACGTCGGCGAAGCGGGTGCCCTCGGCGGCGACGATGAGATCGCAGGCCCACATCAGCATCAAAGCCGCTGCATAAACCTCACCGTGCACCTGGGCGACGGTGATCTTGCGCAGATTGCGCCAGCGGCGGGTGTTGTCGAAGAAGTGGTGCCACTCCTGCAGCATCAGCTTTTCCGCGCCCTCACGCGTCGCGCCGTTCTCCCGGAAGCTGGGGTGCTGCTCCGGCCCGGGCGTGTACTCGGCGCGGGAGACGCTCGACCCGAGGTCGTGGCCGGAGGAGAACATCGGCCCGTTGCCACCGAGGATCACCACCCGCACCTCGTCGTCGGCCTCGGCCGTCAGGAAGGCGTCGTTCAGCTCGACGAGCAGGCCGCGGTTCTGCGCATTCCGCGCTTCGGGGCGGTTGAGCATGATCCGGACGATGCGCCCGTCGTCAAGCCGTTCGTAGGTGATGAAGCGGTAGTCCTCTGCCATACCCCGCATCCTATGCATGCGAGAATCCCATGCTCCTCACAGGAGCATCCCGTTCGCATCAGCGCTGGGCCGCAACGCTAACGTCTAGCTGTGACTACCTCAGCGTTGGCGATCACCGACGAGCATCGCGACCTGGCCGATTCCGCGGTAGGCCAGCTGAGCAGGCTCAACAGCCGCGGCGCCGCTCGGGAGACGTTGGACGGCGGCTCCGCACACCCCGCCGACGTCTGGACCGCGGCTGCGGAGCTGGGCTTCAACGGCCTGGCCGTCGCCGAAGATCACGGCGGATCGGGATTCGGACTGTCCGAGCTGGCGATCGTGCTCGAGGCGCAGGGGCACGAGCTGTGTCCCGGGCCGTTCCTGCCGACCGTAGCGGCGTCACTGGTGATCGACCGCTGCGGTTCGGATTCGCTGCGCTCCCAGTTGCTTCCGGGTCTCGCCGGCGGCAGCACCGTGGGCGCGTTGAGCCTGTCCGGCGGCGTGGTGGTGGGTTCCGATCTGGTGGTCAGCGGCGAGAGCCCCGCGGTGCTGGGCGCCCCCGACGCCGACGTGCTGGTGATCGCTGCCGGGAACGACGTCGCCGTGGTCGATGCCCGCGCTTCGGGGGTTACGGTGACAGTGGCGGACGTGCTGGACACGACCCGCAACATCGGCGCAGTCGCGTTGCGCGATGTGGCGGTGCCTGAGGATCGGGTGCTGCGCAATGCCGCCCGTCGCGCCCGCACGGTGTTCTGGATCCTGGCAGCCGCCGAGGCCGTCGGGGTCAGCTGGGCCGCCCTGGAGATGGCCCGCGACTACGCGAAAGTGCGTGAGCAGTTCGGGCGGACCATCGGCACTTTCCAGGCGGTGAAGCACCATCTGGCGAACATGTTGGTCAATGCGGAGGTGGCAACGGCCGCCGCGTGGGACGCGGCCCGAAGCGACGATCTCGACAGCGCCTCGTTCGCTGCGGCGGTGGCCGCGGCACAAGCGATCCGTGCGCAGATCTTCAACGCGGAGCACAACATTCAGCTGCACGGCGGTGTCGCGTTCACCTGGGAGCACGACGCGCACCTGTACCTTCGGCGCGCCCGCACGCTGGCTGCGGTGATGGCGGAGGGCGCCGACCCTCTCGTCGACGTCGTCGATGCACAGCGAACCGGTATGGCTCACGGCGCCTCGTTCACGCTACCGCCCCAGGCGGAGGACTATCGGGCTTCGGCACGCGAAGCGGCCGCGCGTATTCGTGCGTTGGCGGCGGATCAGCAGCGCGACGCACTCGTCGACTCGGGATATCTGGTGCCGCACTGGCCTGCGCCGTGGGGGCGAGGCGCTGACGTCGTCGAGCAGCTGGTGGTCGAGGAGGAGTTCCGGGGGATCGACATCCCCGACATGGGCATCACCGGCTGGGTGACGCTGACCATCGCGCAGGCCGGCACCGACGAGCAGCGCGAGCGCTGGGTCGAACCCGTACTTCGCGGCAAGGAGATGTGGTGCCAGCTGTTCTCCGAACCGGGCGCGGGATCGGATGCTGCCGCCGTGCGGACCGCCGCGAAGCGGGTTTCGGGCGGCTGGAAAGTCAGCGGGCAGAAGGTGTGGACCAGCCTTGCGCGCGACTGCCAGTGGGGCTTGGCGACGGTGCGTACCGACCCCGACGCGCCCAAGCACGCCGGGGTTACGATGATGGCTATCGACATGAATGCCTCTGGCGTGCAAGTGAAGCCGCTGCGCGAGATCACCGGCGACTCGCACTTCAACGAGGTGTTCTTCGACGAGGTGTTCGTCCCGGACTCCGACGTGGTGGGCGACGTGAATCGGGGCTGGCTGGTGGCCCGCGCGACGCTGGGCAACGAGCGGATCTCGATCGGCGGCGGCTCGTCGGGGACGTTGGCGTTCTCGGTCGACGACTTGGTGAAACTGCTTGACAGCGCGCCTTCTTCGACCGCGGCAGCGTACGCGCGCCAGGCGGGCGCGGTGATCGCCGACTTCCACACCTTGCGGCTGCTGAACCTGCGCAGGGCCAGCCGCGCGATCGCAGGCGCCGAGCCCGGGCCGGAAGGCAACGTGACCAAGCTGGTGCTGGCCGAACAGTCGCAGCAGCTCACCGAGCTGGGGATGGAGTTGGCAGGCACGGCGGCGGTGTTGGGGCAGATGCCCAAGCTGTTGGGGTCGTATATGGGCGGGCGTGCCATCACCATCGCCGGTGGCACGTCGGAGATCTCGCGCAACACGATCGCCGAGCGGATCCTTGGTCTGCCGCGAGACCCGTTGCTCAAGTAGCGCCTACATACGGAGCGGGCCTTGTCAAGGGGTTGTTCCTTATTGCCCGGAATCTGTGGATAGATCTGGGCTTGTGGACAACTAGGCCCGAATTACGTTGTGCGGCAGGGGTTGAGGCCCGAAGTTGTCGGTGTCGGTCGATACATTGCGGGTATGAGTTCGGCGCAGTTTGACCAGCTGATGGTCACCTATGAGGCGGTCGATGCGGCACTGGACAAGGCTGACGCACTGCCCACAGATGCACTGTCGCACAACGAACGGCTGTCGTTGGTGGCACACCGGCAGCGGTGGGCACGGCGGCTGCCTGCCGGTGAGCATCACCTGCTCAACGAGCTGGCCCACGCATCGCCCGACGAGTTGGGTGGGGGACTGGCGCGGGTTCTGGCTGATCGGCTGCGGATCTATCGCCGCGACGCCAAGCGCCGTATCGAGGAATCCGCCGATCTCGGGGCGCGGCGGGCGCTGACCGGCGAGCCGCTGGCGCCCAAACTCGAGGACACCGCGGCCGGGCAGCGTGCCGGGCTGATCGGTGCCGAGCACGTGAAGATCATTCGGGCCTTCTTCGCCCAGCTGCCGTGCTGGATCGACGAGGCGACTCGCGCCGACGCCGAGTCCAAGCTGGCCGAAATCGCAGTGAACTATCGTCCCGACGAGCTGCAAGGTTTCGCCGACTGGTACGCCAACAACGTGCTGAACCCGGACGGCGACTTCACCGACAACTACCGCGCCCGCAAGCGCGGCATCAGCATCGGACCTCAAGGCCGCGACGGAATGAGCCGGTTGTCGGGCTGGGTGGATCCCGAACTGCGCGCCGGCCTGGACGCCATGCTGGCCAAGTGGGCAGCGCCCGGCATGTGCAACCCCGGCGACGACATGCCTACCATCGAGGGTGAATCGGCCCCGGAGGCCATCGACGGCGACTACCGCTCTGCCGCCCAACGCAACCATGACGCTGTGAACGCGATGGTGCGTTCGACACTGATGTCCGGCGAGCTGGGCAGCCATCAGGGCCTGCCGGTGACCATCACCGCCACCGTCGCCTTGAAAGACCTCGCGGCCAAAGCGGGCAAGGCGCGCACCGGCGGGGGCAGCTGGCTGCCGGTCACCACTCTGATCCGGATGGCCGCCCACGCCTACA
>Ga0210086_1000234_pt1 | contig 34815 bp, 26 predicted proteins | sample China_Galinas_PW_3_FD_184867 | JGI IMG/M metagenome (GOLD analysis project Ga0210086, IMG submission 184867) | Wetland microbial communities from San Francisco Bay, California, USA, that impact long-term carbon sequestration - China_Galinas_PWB_D2... | ecosystem: Environmental > Aquatic > Marine...
ATCTGCCCGCCGCAGCGCTGGTATCGGCGAACTCCAACGCCTTTGCTGCGGTCGACGTGGCCCACGGTAAGGCGGACGCGGCGGTGACGACCTCACTGGCTGCCCGGCGGTATGCCCTGGCCGAACTGGCGACCGGCGTCGTCGACGAGCCGAACGCCGCCACCCGGTTCGTGTTGGCCGGCCTGCCCGCCCGCCCGCCCGCGCGCACCGGCGCTGACCGCACCTCGGTGGTGCTGCGGCTGGAGAATAGGCCCGGGGCGCTGGTCGAGGCGCTGACGGAATTCGGCATCCGCGACATCGACCTCACCCGCATCGAGTCCCGGCCCACCCGGACGGAACTCGGCACCTACGTGTTTTTCCTCGACTGCGTCGGGCACATCGGCGACACCGCGGTCGCCGAGGCACTCAAGGCGCTGCACCGTCGTTGTGCAGACGTGCGATTCCTAGGTTCGTGGCCAACCGGTTCGCTGACCGGGGCGGTGCCGCCGGAGATGGACGAGGCCGACCACTGGCTGGAGGCGTTGCGCACCGGGCAGGTGGGCCAATGAGCGGCAGGTTGGTCCTCTTGCGTCACGGTCAGTCGCGCAGCAACATCGAGCGATGCCTTGATACCCGCCCGCCGGGCGCGTCGTTGACCCCGGCCGGCATCGCACAGGCCAGGGACTTCGCCCGCGGGTTCGAACGGCGAGCGGGCATGCTTGTGCACTCGGTGGCCTTGCGGGCATCCCAGACCGCGGCGGTACTCGGCGAAGTGTGGGCAACTGCGCCACGCGAAGTCGAGGGCCTGCACGAGGTGCAGGTCGGTGAGCTGGAGATGCGCAACGACGACGACGCGGTCGAAACATTCAACCGGATCTATGAGCGGTGGCACCTCGGTGGTGAACTCGACATCGCGCTTCCCGGCGGCGAAACCGGCGCCCAGGTGCTCGAGCGCTACCTGCCTGTGCTGGCCGACGTGCGGAGGCGGTACCTGGACGACGACGACTGGACCGGTGACATCGTGGTGGTCAGCCACGGCGCGGCAATCCGGTTGGCTGCGGCGACGCTGGCGGGAATCGACGGGTCGTTCGTGGTGGAGCACCACATCGGCAACGCCGAGTCGGTGGTGCTGGCGCCGGTCACCGACGGCCGCTGGAGTTGCGTGCATTGGGGCCAACACGGCCCGCCGTTCATGCCCGATCCGCACGGCATGCCGCGCCCGGAGGAGCTGGAGTCCGCCGACCCGATGGGCTGACCGAGGTCACACCGCCATGGCGGCCGACTGCCCGCAGCCGCAGCCAACCGCGCCGCAGTCGATACGCCACGTGTGTGCGATGTTTTCGGGGTGAAGGCACCCGTCCTCGGTGCACTCCGCGCGGTGTTGCACATGGATGATGACTGTGCCGTGGCAGTGCTCCAACCCGTCACGGCAGTAGCGGCACTGCGTACTCATGGATGAGCCGCTTGCGCGAAGACCAGAAGACATGGCCCGTTCATATCACCACGGACCGACAGCGTACGGCTGCCGCGCGGGTGTTCTCAGGCCCAACCCAATTCGTGCAGCCGTGCGTCGTCGATGCCGAAGTGATGCGCGATCTCGTGGATGACGGTGACGGCCACCTCGTCGACGACGTCGTCCTCCGTCTCGCAGATGTCGAGCAGCGCGTCGCGGTAGATGGTGATCGTGTCGGGCAGCGCGCCGGCATATGTCGTGTCGCGCTCGGTGAGCGCGATGCCCTCGTAGAGGCCGAGCAGGTCCGGGTCGGCGCGGTGGCGAGCGTCGACGAGCACCACCACGTTGTCGATCGCGCCGGCGAGGTCGGGCGGGATGAGGTCGAGTGCATCGGAGACGAGTTCGTCGAACCGCTGCGGGCTCATCGGCACGGCCACGCCGCTACGCTGCCGGCGGCGGAAGCTCTGCGGGCGCGGGCGGCGGCTGGACGGGCTCCGGCGGCGGCACACCGAACGGCGGTGGCACACCGAACGGTGGCGGCGGCACCGGCTCCGGTGTCGGGGGCAGCGCCGGAACCGGCGACTCCGTGGCGGGGGCCGGGGGCGGCGCATCGACCGTCTGCGGACCCGGCGCGTTCGGCAGGTGCTGGTTGCCCAGCGTCGGCGCGCTCCAGGTCGGCGACAACGTCTGCCGCGGCACCTGCGACTGCGATCCAGAAGTGTCGATTGTCGTCGGCAGCGGCAGCGGGATCGGCGGCAGGTTCAGCCGTTCCGCGGGAATGTCGGGCGGCGGGACCGGCGGTTGCCCGTTGATCAGCAGTGGCCCCTTGGCACTGCCAACCAGGGTCGCCCAGCCGCCGTTGCCGAGCGTCGCGCCGATGCTGCACGACACCTGGTGACTGCCCGCCGACCAGCTGGGCAGCGAGATCGTACTGTATACCAGCGTCAGCGTCGTGGCCCGCAGCTCCACGGGCGCCAGGTACGCGTCCGTCATCCGGGTGCACGTGTCCTTGACGTAGGCGTCCTGATCGGCCTCCGAGGGCAGGTCGCCGCCGGGGAACTTCTCGGCCACGTTGACCGAGCCGGTCACCTCCATGGCGTGCGGACCTGTGCAGTCGACCGGGATGTCGGTCGGCTGGTTGACGGCCGTGTCGATACCCAGGCACGTGCCGGCCTGCCACACCTTCGACTGGTCGAGGTCGGCAACGCGACCCTTGAACACCTGCTGTTCTTCGTTACCCCCGCCGGGCAGTTGCAGCCCGCACAGCATTTGGCGCTCTCCGGCAGACCACGCTTTCTCGCCGGACCACAGCATGCCGATGGTGAACTTGCTGTTGGGGTCGTACTCCGTGCCGAGATACCGTTTGACCGCCGGCTGGCACTGTTCCTGGCTGATCTGCTGGATCCGGCCTGCCGAGGGAACTGCGGCGTTCGGGCCGTACTCGCTGCCGGGGAACATGCGCATGTCGACCGAGGTGGCTACCTCGAAGCGGTGCTCGTCTTTGCAGTCGACGATGGTGGCCTGGTCGGGCTCCTTGTTGGGCCAGTTCAGGCAGTCACCGGGACTGGCGTTGTCGAACGCCTGGATCGCCCGGCTGCCACTCTGGGCCGCGTTGGAGTAGCCGACGAGTCGGCCGGCATCGTTGGCGCCGGCGGGCAGCGCGGTGGTGACCCCGGCGATGAGCAACCCGCCCAGTGCCGTCAGCAGCAGCGCCCGCCGCGTCGCCGTGGCCTGCAGGTTCTGCCACCAGCCCGCGCCGCGCGACGGCTCGTCGGGCGCCGATTCTCGCTCGGACGAGCCGCGCTCCGTGGATTGCTGCTGCTCAGGTGCCTCGAACATTGCACCCCATTGTGACAGGCGCGCGCGGCAGCGTGACAAGTGAGGCAGTTGTAACGTTATGGGGTTGTGCCTCCCGAAGACGACATCGCCGAGCTCGCCGGTCGGTTGTTCGACATGGCCCGGTCCGGTGATGCCGCCAGGCTCGCGGCATATGTGGATGCCGGGGTGCCGGCGAACCTGACCAACACCGCGGGCGACACGCTGCTGATGCTGGCCGCCTACTACGGCAACCCCGGCACGGTCCGGGTGCTCATCGAGCGCGGTGCGGACGTCGACCGCATCAGCGAACGCGGCCAGACGCCGCTTGCCGGCGCGGTGTTCATCGGCGATGACGAGGTGGTGCGGATTCTTCTCGATGCCGGCGCCGACCCGGCGGCAGGCACCCCGAGCGCACTGGACACCGCCCGGACCTTCGGGCGCACCGACTACCTCGACATGTTGGGCGGCGAGCCGCAAAAGTAGGGTTGCGGCCGTGATCGACCTCAAACAGCTGCGGGAGGACCCCGACGCGGTGCGCCGCTCACAGCGCGCCCGCGGCGAAGACCCCACGCTTGTCGACGCGCTGCTCGACGCCGATACCGCACGGCGCGCGGCGATTTCGCGCGCCGACACCCTGCGCGCCGACCAGAAGGCCGTCAGCAAGGAGGTGGGGGCGGCATCCGCGGACGAGCGGCCGGCGGTGCTCGAGCGCGCCAAGCAGCTCGCCGTCGACGTCAAGGCCGCCGAGGCGCAGGAGGCCGAGGCGGACGAGGCGTTCACCGCCGCGCACGTGGCCGTCTCCAACGTCGTCCTCGACGGGGTACCCCCCGGTGGCGAGGACGACTACTCGGTGCTGGACACGGTGGGCACGCCCCCCCGCATCGACGAACCGAAAGATCATGTGGCACTGGGTGAGTCGCTGGGGCTGTTCGACATGGAACGCGGCGCGAAGGTGTCGGGCTCGAGGTTCTACTTCCTCACCGGCCGGGGCGCGCTGCTTCAGCTCGGGCTGTTGCAGTCGGCGGTCCGGCTGGCCGTGGACAGCGGGTTCACCCTGATGGTCCCGCCCGTGTTGGTGCGGCCGGAAATCATGTCGGGCACGGGGTTTTTGGGCGCGCACGCCGACGAGGTGTACCGCGTGGAATCCGACGACCTGTATCTCGTCGGCACCTCCGAGGTGCCGCTGGCCGGATATCACGCGGGCGAGATCCTCGACCTGTCGGGCGGGCCGCTGCGATATGCGGGGTGGTCGTCGTGCTTTCGCAGGGAGGCGGGCAGCTATGGCAAGGACACCCGCGGCATCATTCGGGTGCACCAGTTCGACAAGGTCGAGGGCTTCGTCTACTGCCGCCCCGACGACGCCGAGTCTGAGCATGAGCGCTTGCTCGGCTGGCAACGGGACATGCTCTCGCTCATCGATGTGCCATACCGCGTGATCGACGTTGCCGCAGGAGATCTCGGTTCGTCTGCGGCGCGCAAGTTCGACTGCGAGGCGTGGATCCCGTCGCAGCACGCGTACCGCGAGCTGACCTCGACGTCGAATTGCACGACGTTTCAGGCGCGCCGGCTGCAGGTCCGCTACCGCGACGAGAACGGCAAGCCGCAGGTCGCCGCGACGCTCAACGGAACCCTCGCGACGACGCGATGGCTGGTGGCGATCCTGGAGAATCACCAGCAGGCCGACGGCAGCGTTCGGGTGCCTGCGGCTCTGGTCCCGTACGTGGGCGCCGAAGTGCTCAAGCCGACGGGCGGGAAGTGACCGGCACCGCGATCTCGTTGCGGCGCCGAAACGGCAGAGTCCACGGCGGATCGTAGAACCAGGCGACCGCAGCGCCGCCGACTTCATAGCCGGTGTCGGCCAGCGCGGCCAGCAATGACTCGGCGCGACGACTGACCTCGGCGGGACTGCGATCGCCGGTGAACCGCAGCACGGCGACGGTCTCTGCCGGCACCTCGGCGAGGCGGACCTTCGGGTCGTTGGGCTCAGGCAACGTATCAAGTGTCCACCTCGCCGGCATGAAGAAGCGGATCACCGACTCGCCTCGTCCGGCCGGGGCCTGCGAGACGGGTGCCGTCATCGCGATCCGCTCACCCGCGCGCTCGGAGGACTGTGCCACCGGGGCCGTCATCGCGATCTTCTCGCTGTGGTGGTTACCGCCGAAGATGTATCCGGCCAATCGGCGAAAACCGATGTTGCGCGCCGCGTCGTCGTCGGCGGTGACGGTGGTCTCCGCTGCAATGCGCGGCCCGTACCGGCGAATCTCCAGACCGGCGACACGGTCTTCCACGGTGTGGGCCGGCTCTTCGGTACCCCACCGCAACCCGAAGACCGAGCCGACGGATTCGCCGACTCGGGATGCGACGGTTTTCACATCAAGCATGTTACGAAGCCCTCCTGTTCTCCCACGCTGGTGATTCGGAGCCGCAGCGGGCTCGGATCGCCTTGATATATGCGCGGCCGTTGTCGGATCACCGCCAGACGGGACGTTGCAACGCTGCCCCGGTGTCGGAGCGGTTCTCTAGCGGATACCCTGCGGGGTACCGTAAATTGCTGTCAGCGTGCTCTGGTAGGCGACCCAGTGAGGAGGAAGGGATGCCGGCAGCAGGGAGCTCGGTGACAGGCGAGGGATAGCTGCTGCGTGGTGTAAGGCATGAATTCCGGGCGAACGGCTTTGTTCTCGTGACAGCAAGTGCGCGAGGCTATTTGCCGAGGATGCCCGGCACATCATCGAAGGGGAAACTTCAATCATTGCCATTCTCAAGCGGGCTTGGGTACCTCTCGTGGTCGTCACGGCAGTTGCCCTCGGTGGTCTTGCCGTCGACCGGCTTCGCGGTGTCTTCGGTTCCGACGAGATCTTCTCTGCGACGGGGAGCAGTGCCGAACCGCTCGTACCGTTCAATCTCAAGCGGGTGACATACGAGGTTTTCGGTCCTTCCGACACACAAGGAAGCGTGAGTTACCTGAACAGCGATGCGCAGCCGGAGGAAGTGAACTTCACGAGCCTTCCGTGGACCTACACGATTACGACGACGGTACCGGCGGTTATCGCCAACGTGGTGGCACAGGGCAACAGCGACAACATCGGATGCCGCATCACTGTCAACGGTGATGTCAAAGACCAACAAACCTCTCGCGGACACTACGCCCAGACTTTCTGCCTGGTGAAGGCCGCATGAGCGCCGACAACGACAATCGCCCGAGGTTCATGCGGGCGGTCCGCAGGTTCGCGGTGCCGATCATCGTGGCCTGGCTGCTCTTGACGGTCGCCATCAATGTTCTCGTGCCGCCGATCGAGTCGGCTGCCAGAAACCACGCAGTCACGATGTCGCCGCAGGATGCGCCGGCGATGATCGCGGCGAAGCGCATCGGCGAGAAGTTCAACGAGTCGGACTCCGACAGCATCGCGATGATCGTCCTGGAAAGCGACAAGGAACTCGGCGACGAGGCGCACCGGTATTACGACGGCTTGGTGAGAAAGCTGCAGGCCGACCCGAAGCACGTGCAGCATGTCCAGAACGTGTGGGGAGATCCACTCACTGCCGCGGGCGTCCAGAGCCGCGACGGCACAGCCGCGTATGTCCAACTCAATCTCGCCGGCGACCAGGGCAGCACGCTGGGGAACGAGTCGGTCGACGCGGTCCGAGAGATCGTCGGCGATTCAGAGCCGCCCAACGGACTCGAGGTGTACGTCACCGGCCCGGCAGCGCTGACGACAGACATGAACGAAGCTGCCGACAAGAGCATGTTCAAAATGATGGCCGTCACGGGCGTGGTCATCATGATCATGCTTTTCATCGCTTATCGTTCCATCAGCACGGTGCTCTTGGTGCTCGTCATGGTGGGTTTCGAGATGGGCACGGCCAGAGGGGTTGTCGCGCTTCTCGGCAACTATGACCTGCTGGGTTTCTCGACGTTCGTCGTCGCCATGCTGTCCTCGTTGGCGATCGCGGCCGGAACCGATTACGCGATTTTTCTCATCGGTCGGTATCAGGAAGCCCGTCAGGCCGGTCAAGACCGGGAAACGGCCTATTACACGATGTTCCGCGGGACCTTCCACATCATCTTGGGCTCGGGGCTGACGATCGCCGGAGCTACCCTCTGCCTCCATTTGGCGCGGCTGTCGTATTTCAAGGCGCTCGGCATTCCGTCGGCGTTGGGGCTGCTCGTCGTCGTCGCGGGAGCGCTGACCGCGGCGCCGGCAGTTGTCGCAGTGGCCAGCCGATTCGGCCTGCTCGACCCGAAACGTGTTGTCAAAGTCCGCGGTTGGCGGCGCATCGGCACCGCAACCGTGCGCTGGCCCGGCCCGGTGTTTGCCGCCTCGCTAGTCATCGCTGTGGTCGGCATCCTCATCATGCCGACCATGAAGATCAGCTACAACGACCGCTTCTACATACCTCCCGACTTGCCATCGAATGTCGGATATGCGGCCGCCGAGCGCCATTTCAGCGCCGCCACAATGAATCCCGATATCCTCATGATCGAGAGCGATCACGATATGCGGAACACCGGCGACATGATCATTTTGGACAGAGTTGCCAAAGAAGTCTTTCGTTCTCCGGGAATCGCAATGGTGCAAAGCATCACCCGGCCGCTGGGGGGTCCTATCGAACACACGTCAATACCCTTCCAGATCAGCGCTCAATCGATTCCGATACGGGAGAACCTCCGGTTCATGACGGATCGGGCCGCCGACATGCTCAGAATGAGCGACGACCTCGGCGCGATGGTCGGCTCAATGGAGCGCATCTACGACCTGATGCGCCAGATGAGCGACACGACCCATCACATGCTCGGCAACATGGGCGAAATGAAGGTCACGCTCGATGAAATCAGGGACCATCTGGCGGATTTCGACGATGTAGCGAGGCCGATTCGAAATTACCTCTACTGGGAGCAACATTGCTTCAACATTCCGCTCTGCTGGGGCACCAGATCGGTGTTCGAAGCCCTCGACGGCGTCGACAAGTTCAGCGACAATATGAAGGCGCTTCTAGAGGACTTCGGCAATGTCGACGCGGTACTGCCGCAGATGTTGCAACAGTTTCCGCCGATCATCGCTGTCTCGAAGTCGATGCAAGGCAGTCTGCTCACGATGCACAGCAGCTTCTCCGGTCTGGTCAACCAAATCTCGCGGATGACCGACACGGCGAGCGCGATGGGCGAGGCCTTCGACTCCTCCAGGAGTGGCGACTACTTCTACCTACCGCCGGAAGCGTTCGACAACCCTGACTTCCAGCGCGGTCTGAAACTGTTTCTGTCGCCGGACGGCAAGGCCGCGCGCTTCATCATCACCCACGACACGGACCCGGCAACGCCGGAAGGGATTTCTGCCGTCAAGCCGGAATTGGCCGCTGCGCATCAAGCGGTGAAGGGAACAACCCTGACCGACGCCAGGTTCTATCTCGCCGGGACCGCAGCCATATACCGCGATATCCAGGCGGGCTCGCAATACGACCTGCTGATTGTGGGAATCGCGGCGCTGACGCTGATCTTCGTCGTGATGGTCATCATCACCCGCGCCTTTGTTGCATCCCTGGTGATCGTCGGCACAGTGCTGCTGTCGCTGGGCGCTGCTTTCGGGCTGTCGGTGCTGGTCTGGCAGCACATCTTGGGCCTCGATTTGAACTGGATCGCGCCGGTGTTCGGGTTGATCATCCTGCTCGCTGTCGGCTCCGACTACAACCTGCTACTGGTCTCGCGGTTCCAGGAGGAAATAGGCGCGGGACTGAAGACAGGGATCATCCGCTCCATGGGCGAAACGGGCGGGGTCGTCACCGCAGCGGGCCTGGTATTCGCCTTCACCATGATGTCGATGGTCGCCAGTGACCTGCGCTCTATCGGCCAGGCCGGCAGCACGATTGGCCTCGGCCTGCTATTCGACACACTGATCGTGCGCTCGCTGATGACGCCGTCTATCGCGGCGCTGCTCGGGCGCTGGTTCTGGTGGCCGCAACGAGTGAGGCCGCGCCCGGCCAGCTATCTACTTCGGCCTTTCGGACCACGTCGGCTGGTTCGTTCCCTTCTCTTGGGCGAGGATGCGGACGCGGGAACGGCCAAGCCAAGAGACCGTCCTACCGCGACCGGCGAATGACTCTGAGCCGAATGTCCATCTGTGCGGCTCAGCGCAACTGCAGCAGCGTCCTAGCGGTTCAGCAGGGTGTCGAGCACCTCGATGAACCGGTCGGGATCGTTCGGGGTGAATGCCGGCCTGGGCCGCACGCCAGGGACGTCGAGTGTGATGAGCGTGGACTTCAGCGGGCGACCGATGTCCAACGGCAGCCATCGCATCAGGCCCGGGGTGCCGCCCCACAGCTGGAACCGATTCATCAGCAGCCCAAGTGGTTTGGCGCTGTAGCCACGGATCAAACCCAACGGAATCACCTTCGACGTGCCCGACGGGAAGTGGTAGCGACGGAGCGTCAACGCCTCGCGGTCCAGCTGCACCGACCCGTCGTCATACCGGCCCGGTGTGATCATACCTTCTTGCAGCGCAGTTGGTGGCCACGGGCGGTGAGGCAGCGGCCGGTGTCGAGGTTCCACTGCCAGCCGTGCAGGTTGCAGGTCAGTGTATTTCCTTCCACCACACCAAATTTCGATAGATCTGCCTTCAGATGCGGGCAGCGCCGCTGCACTTCCCAGCCGTCCAGCACCACCGAGGCGGTGTCGTCGTGCGTTTCGGCGAACCAGCCGTCGGCGTAGGCGATCCGCTCGTCGGTCAGGCACTTGAAGAACGTGTACAGGAACTCGTTGTATCCGCCGACCCGCCACGCGCGAAAGCGTGTCGACAAGAAGATCGTGTTCACCCAGTCGGGTTCGTCGTCACGCAGCACGGTGCGTACCAGTTCCGGCTCGATGGCGAACCCATAGCGGAACTTCTCGTCCGGAATCGGTTCGCGCACCGCGCGTTTCGGGAAGTCCAAGACCACGTTCTCGGGACCCAGCCGCATTTCCACCGGGTACCCGATGCCGGCACAGATTTGGTCGCTTTGGCTCATGATCGGCTCGAACAATGCGCGCAGCGGTTCGAGGAGCGGCTCGCCGTCGGGCGCCGCCCAACCGGCCTTCTCAGCGGCCAGCACCGGGGCCATTCGCTGCGCGTAATGGTCGATGTAGGCCGCCTTGCCAGTGGTGAAGATCGCCTCGACCGCGTCCTGGGGCATTGGGTGGGTTAACGAATCAAGCTGTGGCCCAGTAAAATGCGCAACCGAGCCGGGGATCATCAGCAGCCCGCCGTCACGGCCGTGGGTGCGCATCTGGTCCAGGAACACCATCTGGTCGGGAAAGATGTTCGCGGGATCGCCGCGGTCGTCGTTGAGGCTCCGCAGGTCGGGGTCCAGGAAGCAGGGCGGCCCGGCCGACGGGATCACCCAGTTCGCGCCGACCTGCGCGATGTACTGGCGGCAGCGGTCCATCTGGCGTTGCCGCTTCTGCGTGCCGAATGCCGCCTTTGCCCGCGAGGGCATGTCGTAGACCATCGGATACCAGATCGCGCCCGAGTACTGCAGCATGTGCACGTCGACGTGGCCGAAGTCCGCGTGCAGCACGTCAAGGTCCACCGGCCGCGCGTCGTTCATGTTGAACACGACGGTCTGTCCGTCGTCGACCACCAGCGCCGAGTCGCCGATCGGGCCGTCGGCGGGAGCGCGCAGGGCGATGATCATCACGTCCAGGTCACCCTTGGTGCCGCTGACCCGGTGCTTGACCGAGTCGGTGGTCTCGAAGAACCGGTGAAAGCCCAGTTTCTCCAGTTCGCGTCGGAGGTCTTCGACCGGGAAGTCGGGCAGCAGCACGACAGCGTCCTTGTTGACGTGGTCACGCAGGTTCTTGGGGTCGAAGTGGTCGCGGTGCAGGTGCGAGACGTAGAGGTAGTCGCAGTCGCCGAGCGCGTCCCAGTCCAGTCCGCTGTTGTCGGGGAACGGGAACCACGAGCCGAAGTAGGCGGGGTTGCGCCACGGGTCGCACAGAATGCTTCCGGCGCAGGTGTCGATGCGAAAGCCAGCGTGCCCGATGCTGGTGACCTGCACATAACCCCCTTGGTGCGCCAACCCTGCCGGTTCGAGCTTACTGGCAGGTGGCATCGCGGTCGGTGAGGCGCATTAGTCTTGCGGACGTGGAACCGGTGTACGCCACTGTCATCCAGACGGCCCGCCTGATCTGGAAGGTCCAGGGGCTGACGTTCACGGTCAGCGGCGTGGAAAATTTGCCGGCCACCGGTGGCGCGGTCATCGCCATCAACCACACCAGCTACTTCGACTTCACCTTCGCCGGGCTGCCGGCCTACCAGCAGGGCCTGGGTCGCAAAGTCCGCTTCATGGCCAAGGAGGAGGTGTTCCACCACAAGTTCACCGGGCCGATCATGCGCAGCCTGCGCCACATCCCCGTCGACCGGGCGAAGGGTGCGGAGTCGTTCGACAAGGCCTGCGAGGCACTCAAGGCCGGTGAGTTCGTCGGCGTTTACCCGGAGGCCACGATCAGCCGCAGCTTTGAGATCAAAGAGTTCAAGTCGGGGGCGGCCCGGATGGCTCAGGCGGCCGGCGTGCCGATCATCCCGCACATCGTCTGGGGCGCTCAGCGCATCTGGACGAAGGGTCATCCGCGCAAGATGTGGCGGCCGAAGGTGCCGATCAGCGTGGCGGTCGGCGAGCCGATCCCGCCGACGCTGCCGGCCGCGGAGCTGACCAGGCTGCTTCATTCGCGGATGCAGCACCTGCTGGAACGAGTCCAAGACGCCTACGGTCCACATCCGCCGGGCGAGTTCTGGGTTCCACACCGGCTGGGCGGCGGCGCCCCGACGCTGGCCGAGGCGGCCCGCCTGGATGCCGACGAAGCGGCCGAACGTGCGGCCCGCCGCCGCGCAGCCGATGACGGCGCCGACGGGCAATCCGGCCCGGCCGGGCAACCGGAGTAAAGCGCATGGCCCAACCCGTCATGCGCATGCTGGAGATCTCGGTTACGTCCGCCGTGCGGTGGGTCGGGCCGAGGATCACCTACCACGGTTTGGAGAACATCCCGGTGGCCGGCGGCGCTGTGGTCGCGATGAACCACACCGGCTACGTGGACTGGATGCCCGCCGCGATCGCCGCCTACCGGCGGGATCGGCGGCTGCGGTTCATGATCAAGCAGGAGATGCTCGACGTGTGGCCGGTCGGCTTCCTGATGCGCAACAGCGGCATGATTCCCGTCGACCGCAGCGCTGGCGCGGGCGCCTATTCGGCCGCCGTCGAACGCCTGCGAGGCGGCGAGTTGGTGGGCGTGTACCCCGAGGCGACGATCAGCCGTAGTTTCGAGCTCAAGGAGTTCAAGACCGGTGCGGTGAGAATGGCCCACGAGGCCGGCGTGCCGATCATTCCGTTGATCGCCTGGGGCGTTCAGCGCATGTGGACCAAAGATCATCCGCGCAAGCTGCTGCGCAACCGCGTGCCGATCACGACCGTGGTCGGGGAGCCGTTGCGCCCGACGGACAGCGCCGAGCAGACCAACGCAGCGCTGCGCGAAGCCATGACCGAGTGCCTGCAGATCGCGCAGCTGGGCTATGAGCATCCGCCGGACGCCTACTGGGTGCCGCAGCGACTGGGCGGCAGCGCGCCGACACTGCCCGAGGCCAAGCTGCTCGACGAAGCGGAACTGGCCGAGCGGGCGCGAAAACAGGCGGATCGCAGCGAGCGAGAAGCGTAGGCGGATCGCGCATGAACTCATGACCTCACCCGCGAAAAGATCGCGGTGAACCCGCCCGCGCTGATCGCCAGCGACGTGGACGGGACTCTGCTGGATCCCGACGAAACGGTCACTGCGCGCACCCGCAACGCCGTGCGCGCCGCTGTCGCCGGCGGCGCGACGTTCGTGCTGGCCACGGGCCGCCCGCCGCGATGGATCGGCCAGGTGGTCGACGCGCTGGGCTTCGCCCCGATGGCGGTGTGCGCCAACGGGGCGGTGCTGTACGACCCGGGCGCCGACCGGATCATCTCAGCGCGGACCCTGTCGGTCGACCTGCTCGCGGAGCTGGCCGAAATCGCCACCCGCGCGATCCCAGGCGCCGGACTGGCGGTGGAACGGGTGGGCCGCAGCGCTCATGACGCGGCCACACCGCAGTTCGTCAGCTCACCCGGCTACGAGCACGCCTGGCTGAACCCCGACAACACCGAGGTGTCGCTGCAAGACGTGCTCAGCGCGCCCGCGGTGAAACTGCTGGTCCGCAAGGCCGACGCCCGCAGCGCGGACATGGCCGCCGCGCTGGCCGAGCACGTCGGCATGGAGGGGGAGATCACCTACTCCACCGACAACGGGCTGATCGAGATCGTCCCGTTGGGCATCAGCAAGGCCTCCGGCGTGGAGGAGGTCGCCCATCCGCTCGGGCTCGCCGCCGAAGACGTGGTCGCGTTCGGTGACATGCCGAACGACGTCCCCATGCTGTCGTGGGCGGGCCACGGCGTTGCGATGGGCAACGCGCACCCGGAGGTGCTCGCCGTGGCCAACGAGGTGACGGCTTCCAATACCAGCGACGGGGTGGCGCAGGTGTTGGAACGCTGGTGGCCGTAGCGCCTTCCGGCGAGTCAGCTGTTGATCGCGCTGAATCGCTCGAGCTGCGGCGGCGGGCCTTTCGTCGACGGTGGCGGCAGTTCGTAGGCGAGTCCGTCGATCACCTGGATCACCCGCTGTTTCTCCCGGTCGAAGTTCAGCGTGCCGTGCTGAAAGTTCTGCACGATCCACTCCGGCTCGGCGACCTCGGCGCTGGTCGGCAGCCCCAGCGCGCTGCGCTCGTAGCCGAGCCCGGCCCAGGCGTCGTAGATCGCACCGCCGACCGGGTTGGGACCGGCATGCGGCGACCAGTACACCGCGCCGTGCTGGAAGCGCACGTATCGGGCGTCCCCGTCGGCTGGTGACTCCGGCGACGTCGGCGCACCCAGCCAGCTGCTCATCCCGCCCATCGCTTGCCAGCGGGCATAGATCGCTCCGCCCTGCAGGGAGTCTGCGAGGTCCTGCGGTCCCGGCGGATCGTTGAACCGGGCGGCCATGTCGCGAATGTGGTCCAACTCCGCGTAGGCGGCGTTGCCCGGGCAGTCGGTGGCCCCGACGTCACGGTGGCTGAAGATCGTCGGCAGCGCCGCCGGCGCGCCGGCCGGGAACTTCGTGAACGCGCCGCCGGCCGATGTCAGCGTGACGGTTCCGTGCGGATCGATGCCGTCCATCGCCATCCGCCAGCCGAGCAGGCGCGCGACCGTGCGAAGCTGAATCGGCGTCGGCGGCACTGCGTCGAAGTCCCCGAGCATCGCCACGCCCCAGGTGTCGACATTGAAGCCGCCGGTGTGGCTGCCTTCGACCGCCTTCGTGATGCCGCCGGCCCGGCCCTCGAACACCTGCCCGTACTTGTCCACCAACGCGTTGTAGGCGATGTCGCACCAGCCCAGCGTGCGGGTGTGATACGCGTAGATCGCCCGCACGATCTCGACGGAATCCTGTGGAGAGTAGTCGTTGCTGCCGGCGGTGTGGTGAACCACCGCGGCCTGAATTCGGTTGTCGTACCTGGCCGGACCGCACCGCATCGACTCGTCGGCGCCCCACTGCGCGCGGCTGATGATCACGGGCGGCTGGCCCGGCGGTGTGACCGCGGTGGGCAACCCGAACTGGTCGGCAGGGGCTTCCGGAGGGCTGATCAGGACCGCGTTGACGTTCTGGCCGAGCTGGTGCTCGACGTTGGCCGGCCGATAGCCGAGCTCGGGCCGGCCGTCATTCGGCGGGGGCGTGGGGGGCGGGGGTTGGTTGATTGCGATCTGCACAGCTGTGGTGCGCCCGACGAACACCGGCTCAGTACCGCCGGGAGAGCCGCCTCGGTCGGGCCCGCTGTACTCGCTAGTCTCGACCCCGTACCAGGGCCCCCAGCTGCCGGCGGGGCGCTTTGCGCGCACTCGCGCCGTGGTGCCGGCGGCGGTGCCGGTCAGGGCGACCAGGGAGAACGGTGTGGGTTGGCTGACTTCCCGGACCGTTTCTCCGGTGCCGATGTTGGGCAGGGGCTGCTCGGCGAGGGCCGTGTCGTCGGCCGCGACCGAAGGAGCGTCGACACGGTCGCGGACGGCACCGTCGACCGCCAGCGGCAGCAGGAGCACGGTCGCGGCGACGGCGGTGAGCAGCAACGACGGTGCAGGACGGCGGCACCCCACAGGTCGATGTTACGCATGGGACTGGTGTTACCGGTGATCCGACACACCGCCGGGATGCCCGTGGAAAATGAGCCCATCGCGAGAACGGAAGCTCAGATGCGAGGTCGCTTGGCTCCACTTAGACGCCGGCAACGGCACCGCAGAGCTCGCCTTCTCTGCGATGCCGTTTGGCCGACAGGTCTTTCTTACTGCGCTGAGGCCGCGGCTGCCGGGGCCGCCTCGGCGGCAGGTGCCGCTGACTTGATCGCCTGCATGATCGACGGCACCACGACGCCCTTGAGCAGGTCGATCGCCTGGCCCGCGCCCAGTTGGTCCGCTGCGGCCGACAGTTCGGACAGCAGTCCTCCGCTGGCCGGAGCAGGAGTCGAGGCCATCCCCAGCAGCGGATCGCCCATCACCGGGTAGCCGGTGAGCCCGTCGGGGCCCAGCGGCGCGCTGATCGGGACCTCGCCCGGGATGCCGGTCAGACCGGGTGCGGTGCCGAGGGGACTGGTCAGCGCCGGGTCCACTGCGGTTTGCGGTGTGCTCAACCCCGGCATCGTCACGGTCGCGCTGGGCGCCGTCAGGCTAGCCGTGCCGGGGGTCAGGCCGGGATTGGCCAGGGCGGGATCCGTGAGCACCGATGCGGGCGAGGTGATCGACGGTGCCGTCGGCGCGGTGAGATCCGGCGTCGCCGTCAGGCCCGGTGTCGTCGCCGTCAGCCCGGGGGCCGTCAGACCGGGGGCCGTCAGACCGGGGGCCGTCAGACTGCCCGGCGTCGCGGTCAGGCCGCCCGGTGACGTCAGCGTCGAACTCGTCGGCGAGCTGGCCGGGCCGAGGATGCCGGACGGAACATTGGGTACCACGATGCCGAACTGCGACAGGCTTGACTGCAGTGCGGACATGATCTCGCCGGGCAGGTCAGTCACCATCGCGGCCTGCACGAAGTCGTGTTTTTCGGGCGCGGGTTGCGGGCTTGCGGTCACTGCGGTTAGCGCGGTCACTGCGACTGGACTTGCAACGGCCACGGCGGCGACCGCGCTCATGGCTGTCGAGAGCCTGCGTCGACGTCTGTTCGGCACGGAAGTCTCCTCAATCTGGACAACGAATCGTCTGTGTAGAAGGTGCAACTCGGCGTCAGCACCTGCGGGCGACGGCCGTATACCGATCCGCGAGATACCAACGGGTTTGATGGTACTGACGGGATTAGTGAGGCCAGAGTGGCGAGATGAAATCGTGAGGCAATTGCGACCTTCAGCCGCGCGGTGCATCGGGCCGGAGAATGGGGGCTGCGGCGCCCCGCGGCGAGCGCAGCGACGGGGAAAGGTGTTCCTGGGGCGAGCGCAGCGACGGGGAAAGGTGTAGCTCGGATACCCTAGCTGCCGATGACCTCACCTGATGTCGGCCCCTTGGCCTCCGGCGGCTTCGACCTCTTCGTCGTCGGCTCCGGTTTCTTCGGCCTGACGATCGCTGAACGGGTGGCGACGCAGCTCGGCAAGCGGGTGCTGGTGATCGAGCGGCGGCCCCACATCGGCGGCAACGCGTACTCGGAGCCGGAATCACAGACCGGGATCGAGGTGCACAAGTACGGCGCGCACCTCTTCCACACGTCCAACGAGCGGGTCTGGGACTACGTCAACCAATTCACCGACTTCACCGGCTACCAGCACCGGGTGTTCGCCATGCACAACGGGCAGGCCTACCAGTTTCCGATGGGTCTGGGCCTGGTGGCGCAGTTCTTCGGCCGCTACTTCACCCCTGACGAGGCGCGCGAGCTGATCGCCGAGCAGGCATCCGAGATCGAGACCGCCGATGCACAGAACCTCGAAGAGAAGGCGGTCTCCCTGATCGGCCGGCCCCTGTACGAGGCATTCGTCAAGGGCTACACGCAAAAGCAATGGCAGACCGATCCCAAGGAGCTGCCGGCAGGCAACATCACCCGGTTGCCAGTGCGCTACACCTTCAACAACCGGTATTTCAACGACACCTACGAGGGCCTGCCCGCCGACGGCTACACGGCGTGGCTGCAGAACATGGCCGCCGACGAGCGCATCGAAGTGCGCCTGGACACCGACTGGTTCGGCGTGCGTGACGAGCTGCGCGCGACCAGCCCGGACGCGCCCGTCGTCTACACCGGGCCGCTGGATCGCTACTTCGACTACGCCGAGGGCCGGTTGGGTTGGCGGACACTGGATTTCGAAGTCGAGGTAGTGCCGACGGGCGACTTCCAGGGCACCCCGGTGATGAACTACAACGACCTTGACGTGCCCTACACCCGCATCCACGAGTTCCGCCACTTCCACCCCGAACGCGATTACCCCACCGACAAGACCGTGATCATGCGCGAGTACTCGCGGTTCGCCGAGGCCGACGACGAGCCGTACTACCCGATCAACACCGAGGCCGACCGCGCGTTGCTGGCGGCCTACCGAGCCCGGGCCAAGGCCGAAACCGCCTCCGCCAAGGTGTTGTTCGGCGGTCGGCTGGGCACCTACCAGTACCTCGACATGCACATGGCGATCGCAAGTGCGCTGAACATGTACGACAACGTCTTGGCGCCCCACCTGCGCGACGGCATTCCGCTGACCGATAGCGACAGCGAATGAGCTCCAAGGCCGTCAGTCTGTTGGCCCGGGTCATCCTGCCGCGCCCCGGCGAGCCACTGGACGTGCGCAAGCTCTACATCGAAGAGTCGAGCACCAACAGCCGGCGCGCGCATGCCTCCAGCCGCACTGCGTTGCAGGTCGGCCCCGAGTCGCAGGTGTCGTTCTCGACGTACTTCAATGCTTTCCCGGCGAGCTACTGGCGGCGCTGGTCGACGCTGACCTCGGTGGTGTTGCGCGCGGAGCTGACCGGCACCGGGCGGGTGGACGTGTACCGCACCAAGGCCACCGGCGCACGTATCTTCGTCGGAGGCAGAGCATTTGAAGCAGCCGAGAACGACCGGCCGGGCATTCTCGAGGTCGAGATCGACCTCGGGCCGTTCGAAGACGGCGGCTGGATCTGGTTCGACGTCACCACCGACAGTGCCGTGATGTTGCACAGCGCAGGCTGGTACGCGCCCGTGCCGGCACCGGGCGTGGCGAACATCGCGGTGGGCATCCCGACGTTCAACCGCCCGGGCGACTGCGTCAACGCACTGCGGGCGCTGACCTCAGACCCGTTGGTTGACGAGGTGATCGGAGCTGTCATCGTGCCCGACCAGGGCACCGCCAAAGCGCGTGACCACCCGGGCTTCACGGAAGCCGCTGCGCCCCTGGGCACCCGGTTGTCCATTCATGACCAGCCCAACCTCGGTGGTTCCGGCGGCTACAGCCGTGTGATGTACGAGGCGCTGAAGAACACGGACTGCCAACAGATCCTGTTCATGGACGACGACATCCGTGTCGAGCCGGACTCGGTACTTCGCGCGCTGGCGATGAACCGGTTCGCGAAGTCGCCGATGCTGGTGGGCGGCCAGATGCTCAACTTGCAAGATCCCTCGCATCTGCACGTAATGGGCGAGGTCGTGGATCGGTCCAACTTCATGTGGACCAACGCCACGCACGCCAAGTACGACCATGACTTCGCCCGGAAGCCGTTGAGCGGCAAGGACCCCGATTCCAAATTGCTGCACCGCCGTATCGACGTCGACTACAACGGCTGGTGGATGTGCATGATCCCGCGACAAGTGGCCGACGAACTGGGTCAGCCGCTGCCGCTGTTCATCAAGTGGGACGACGCCGACTACGGACTACGGGCCGCAGAGCACGGATATCCGACAGCGACCATGCCGGGCACCGCGATCTGGCACATGGCGTGGAGCGACAAGGACGACGCCATCGACTGGCAGGCCTACTTCCACCTGCGCAACCGGTTGGTCGTTGCGGCCATGCACTGGGACGCTAACCCCCGTGGCCTATTCCGTAGCATGCTCAAAGCCACCCTCAAACACCTTCTGTGCCTTGAGTATTCGACAGTGGCCATTCAGAACAGGGCCATTGACGACTTCCTGGCCGGACCGGAGCACATCTTTTTGATCCTGGAGTCGGCGCTGCCGGAAGTACACCGCATCCGTCGAGACTACCCGGACGCGGTGGTGCTACCTTCCGCGACGGCGCTTCCCGCGCCTTCGCGGCTTGTGGGCCGCGTCGGCGAGTCGAAGAGCCTGCCCGCCAAGGCAATCCGGCTCGCCCACGGCATCCTGCACAACGTCACCAAGGCCGACCCGGCTCATCATGAGCGGCCGCAGCTGAACGTGCCGACACAGGATTCGCGGTGGTTCCTGCTCTGCAATGTGGACGGCGTGACGGTTACCACCGCGGACGGCCGCGGAGTGGTGTACCGCCAGCGCGACAGGCGAAAGATGCTGTCACTGTTGGCTCAGTCCCTGCACCGGCAGCGAAAGTTGGCGAGGCGATTCGACGAGATGCGTCGCGTGTACCGGGAGGCACTGCCGACATTGACAAGTACCCAGAAGTGGGAATCGGTGCTGCTTTCCCCGGCGGACCAGAATGGTTGACGCTTCACCGCCCCGAGGCGAAGTTGCGGCGCTGGTGGCCGTTCAGTCGGCGCTCGCGCAGCGTCCCGGTGTCGTGGCTGCCGCTCGAGCGCTGTCGCGTTTCGGTGAGCACAGCGGCGGCTGGCTGGCCGTGGCGGCGGTGGGCGCAATGGCGGAGCAGGACAAGCGTCGGCAGTGGCTGCTGGCCGGGGCCGGGGCGTTCACTGCTCATGCCGCTGCGGTGCTCATCAAACGGGCGGTGCGCCGGCGCCGGCCCGAGCACCCCGCGGTCCAGGTGAACGTCGGCACGCCGAGCGCACTCAGCTTTCCGTCCGCGCACGCCACCTCGACCACTGCCGGGGCGATCCTGATGGCACCGCTGACCGGCATGCCGCTGCCGCTGCTGATTGTGCCCCCAATGGCGTTGTCACGCTTGGTGCTTGGTGTGCACTACCCGAGCGACGTCTTAGCGGGCGTGGCCGTCGGAGGGCTCGTCGCCCAGGTGGTCAAGAGAGCCGGGAGACGATACCCATGAGCGAAGAAGCTGCGCCGGTCACCGGACCACCCGACAACCTGGTCGCGGGGATCGTCAGAGCGGTCCGGCCGCGGCAGTGGGTGAAGAACGTGCTGGTGTTCGCCGCGCCGCTGGCGGCGCTCGGCGGTGACGTCAAGTACGACTACCGCGAGGTGCTGGTCAATACGTCGATCGCATTCGTCGTGTTCTGCATGGCGGCGTCGGCGGTGTACCTGGTCAATGACGTCCGCGACGTCGAAGCCGACCGTGCGCACCCGACCAAGCGGTTCCGGCCGATCGCCGCCGGGGTGGTGCCCGAGTGGCTGGCCTACACGTTGGCGACGGTGCTGGGTGTCGCATCATTGGCGATCTCGTGGTTTGTCACACCGGATCTCGCGGTGGTGATGGCCGTATACATCGGCATTCAACTGGCGTATTGCTTCGGACTCAAACACCAGGCGGTGCTCGACATCTGCATCGTCTCGTCGGCGTATCTCATCCGTGCGATCGCCGGCGGTGCAGCCGCGGATATCCCCCTGTCGCAATGGTTTCTGTTGGTCATGGCGTTCGGGTCGCTGTTCATGGTGGCCGGCAAGCGCTACGCGGAGCTGCAACTCGCCGAGCGCACCGGCGCCAAGATCCGCAAGTCGCTGGAGAGCTACACCGGCACCTACCTGCGGTTCGTCTGGACCATGTCGGCCACCGCAGTGGTGTTGTGCTACGGGCTGTTCGCGTTCCAGCGCGACGGCGGCCACGGTTCGTGGTGGGTCATCTCCATGATCCCCTTCACGATCGCGATCCTGCGCTACGCGGTCGACGTGGACGGTGGCATGGCCGGCGAGCCCGAGGAGATCGCACTGCGCGACCGCGTGCTGCAGTTCCTGGCGTTGGCATTGATTGGGACAGTCGGTGCGGCCGTCGTCTTCGGATAGCGCAGGCCACCTCGAGCGCAGCGCGCGGGTGAGCCTCTGGGCCGGCGTGCTGGTGACCGCGGCGCTGTTCGGCTGGGGCGCCTGGCAGCGGCGCTGGATCGCCGACGACGGGCTGATCGTGCTGCGTACTGTGCGAAATCTGTTGGCGGGCAACGGCCCGGTGTTCAACCCCGGCGAGCGCGTGGAGGCCAACACTTCGACTTTGTGGACGTATCTGGTGTATCTCGGCGGCGTCGTCGGAGGCCCGGTGCGCCTCGAGTACGTGGCGCTGGTGTTGGCGCTGGTGTTGTCGGTGCTGGGCGTGGTGTTCGTGATGCTCGGCGCCGCCAGGCTCTACGCGCCGAACCTGTTGGGCCGGCAGGCGCTGCTGCTGCCGGCGGGAGCGCTGGTCTACATCGCGTTGCCGCCGGCCCGTGACTTCGCCACGTCTGGGCTCGAAAACTGTTTAGTGCTGGCCTATCTCGGGCTGCTGTGGTGGATGATGGTGTGCTGGTCGCAGCAGCATGACACCGGCCGCGGGTTTACCGCGGCCCTGGCGTTCGTCGCCGGCCTGTCCGTGCTGGTGCGCCCGGAGTTGGCGTTGATCGGCGGCCTGGCGCTGGTGATGATGCTGATCACGGTCCGCGGCTGGCGGCCGCGGGTTCTGATCGTGGTGGTAGGGGGGCTCCTGCCCGTCGGCTACCAGATCTTCCGGATGGGTTATTACGGGCTGCTGGTGCCGGGGACGGCGCTGGCCAAGGACGCGTCCGGGGAGAAGTGGTCGCAGGGCCTCGTGTACCTGGCCAACTTCAACGCGCCGTACGCGCTGTGGGTGCCCGCGCTGCTGCTGATGGCGCTGGCGGTGCTGCTCGTGGTCAGGCGCGGGCCGTCGTGGCTGCGCGGGGCGCGCCAAGATCGGAAACCGGTGGCCCGGCTGGTGCAGAGCCCAACCGCAGTGGTCGCCTTCATCGTCGTGAGTGGGTTGGTGCAGGCGCTCTACTGGATCCGCCAGGGCGGCGACTTCATGCACGGGCGGGTTTTGCTGACACCGGTGTTCTGCGTGCTGGCGCCGGTCGCGGTGATACCTCTGGTGCTGCCCGACAGGTCGAAGCTGACGAAGGGGGCCGGCCCGGTGCTGGCAGGTGCCACCGCCGCCGGGTGGCTCGCGGTTGCCGTTTGGGCGCTGTGGGCGGCCAACTCACCCGGCATGGGTGCCGATGCCACCAAAGTCACCTACACCGGCATCGTCGACGAGCGTCGGTTCTACGCGCAAGCAACCGGCAACGCCCATCCGCTGACGGCGGCCGACTACCTGGACTACCCCCGGATGCGGGCCGCCATCGAGGCGATCAACAACACCCCCGACGGAGCCCTGCTGTTACCGTCCGGCAACTACACGCAATGGGACGTCGTCCCGGCGATCCCGGCGGCGAACCAGTCGTCGGACTCGCAGTCGCCGAGGAACGGCCCGCATACGGTTTTCTTCACGAATCTGGGCATGCTTGGCATGAATGTCGGGCTCGATGTGCGGGTCGTCGACCAGATCGGCCTAGCAAACCCGCTGGCGGCCCACACCGCCCGTCTGCTGGACGGCCGGATCGGCCACGACAAGAACCTCTTCCCGGACTGGGCGGTGGCCGAGGGACCGTGGCTGAAGGAGCACCCGTACCTACCGCCCTACCTCGACGAGGACTGGGTCGCACAAGCGCAGGAGGCCCTCAACTGCCCCGCCACCGACGCTGTGCTGACGTCCATCAGGGCGCCGCTGACCGTCCGGCGGTTCCTGTCCAATCTGGTGCACGCACCCGAGTTCACCAGCTACCGAATCGACCGGGTGCCGCGCTACGAGCTGATCCGGTGCGGCTTGAGTGAGCCGACGCCACGTGGTACCCCTTACACTGGCTTACCGGCGACGGGGCCCTAGCCGAGTTAGCTGGCGGGTTGCGGTCGCGGTAACGAAACCGCAATGGCGCGGCGATACCCACATCGATACCCACATCGACGGATGGTCTAGAACAATTCACGCTCCGCACCCGATGTACCCGCCGTCGAACGCCGCCGACCCGACCTTTCCTATAACTGGGAGATCTGTGTCAACCAGGGGTTACCGGGCGACGGCAAGCCGGCGGGGCAGCGGACGCACGTAACGAGAGCCGCACGAACGTGTGGTTGACTACCAGGGCACAGCGGCTGGGACGCCTGCGGTGCAGACACCAAGATGGGATGGACATATTCATGACTTTCGTTGAGAAGTTGCGCGGCCGATGGGCGCGCCGGCTGACTGTCGCCGCCGCGGCGGCCGTGCTGCTGCCGGGCCTCGTGGGCGTCGTGGGGGGCTCGGCGAGTGCGGGGGCGTTTTCCCGGCCGGGTCTGCCGGTCGAGTACCTCGACGTGCCGTCGGCCGCGATGGGTCGCGACATCCGCGTTCAGTTCCAAAGCGGTGGCGAAAACTCGCCGGCGGTGTACCTGCTCGACGGCCTGCGCGCGCGGGACGACTACAGCGGCTGGGACATCGAGACCAACGCGTTCGAGATGTACTACCAGTCCGGCTTGTCGGTGGTCATGCCCGTCGGCGGCCAGTCCAGCTTCTACAGCGACTGGTACAAGCAGGCATGCGGCAAGAACGGTTGCCTGACCTACAAGTGGGAGACATTCCTGACCCAGGAGTTGCCGGCGTGGTTGGCGGCCAACAGGCAGGTCAAGCCGACGGGAAGTGCGGCGGTCGGTCTGTCGATGGCCGGTTCGGCGGCCATGACGCTGGCGATCTACTACCCGCAGCAGTTCCCGTACGCGGCGTCGCTGTCGGGCTTCCTGAACCTGTCCGAGGGCTGGTGGCCGATGCTCGTCGGCCTGTCGATGGGTGATGCGGGCGGCTACAAGTCCGAGGACATGTGGGGCCCGTCGAGCGATCCGGCGTGGAAGCGCAACGATCCGATGGTCAACGTCAAGAAGCTGGTGGCCAACAACACCCGAATCTGGGTGTACTGCGGCAACGGCAAGCCCAACGAGCTGGGCGGTGGCGACTTCAACGCGAAGTTCCTCGAGGGCTTCACGTTGCGGACGAACAAGTCCTTCAAGGACGCCTACATCGCCGCGGGCGGCAAGAACGGGGTGTTCAACTTCCCCGAGGCCGGCACACACAGCTGGGTCTACTGGGGCCAGCAGCTGCAGGCGATGAAGCCCGACATCCAGCGGGTGCTGGGCGCCACGCCCACGGTGTAGAAGCAGCGCAAACGAACAACGGCGGCGACCACCACGGTCGCCGCCGTTGTTCGTTCATCAGCGCCTTTGTTACGTGATGTGATTCACTACGTTGCGGATTCGGGTACGGACGTGCGGAGGGCAGCTCGCGATGAGTGCTTGCGGCGAAGTGCGGATGGCAGGAGGGGTGGCCATGAAGGTCGGTGTGGTGCTGGTGCGAGCGGTGCTGGTCACAATTCTCGGGCTTGGCCTGTGGGCGGCTCCGGCCACGTCACCAACCGCCAGAGCCGACGGCGTCGAGTTCCTGATGGTGCCGTCGGGGGCGATGGGTCGCGACATTCCCGTCGCGTTCCTGGCCGGCGGCCCGCATGCGGTGTTCCTGCTCGACGCGTTCAATGCCGGCGAGGGCGTCAGCAACTGGGTGACCGCCGGCAACGCGATGACCACACTGGCCGGCAAGGGCATCTCGGTGGCGGCGCCGGCCAGCGGCGCCTACAGCCTGTACACCAACTGGGAGCAGGACGGCAGCAAGCAGTGGGAAACCTTCCTGTCCCAGGAGCTGCCCGACTGGCTGGCCGCCAACAAGGGACTGGCTCCCACCGGCCACGGAATCGTCGGCGCCGCTCAGGGCGGCACCGGCGCCGTCACGCTGGCCACCTTCTACCCTGACCGGTTCCGGTTCGCTGGGTCCCTGTCGGGCTTCTTGACCCCGTCCAATACGTACATGAACGGCGCGATCACCGACGGCCTGATGCGTTTCGGCGGCGTCGACAGCCGCAACATGTGGGGGCTGCCGCAGCTGGGCCGCTGGAAGTGGCACGACCCCGACGTCCACATCTCGCTGCTGGCGCAGAACAACACCCGGCTGTGGATCTTCAGCCCGACGACCCTGACGTGCAGCGACCCCGCCGCGATGATTTCCTACTGCGATCAAGCGCAAGGCAGCAACCGCACGTTCTACCAGCACTACCGCCAGGTCAGCGGCCACAACGGCCACTTCGACTTCCCGGCGGCGGGCAATCACGACTGGTCGACGTGGGGTCCGCAGCTGGGCGCGATGGCCGGCGAACTGGTCGCGACGATCGCGTAGCCTGCGTGTCCAACGCGTGAGCAAACTGCGACGTTGCTCACGCGGTGCGGCGACGGTGAGCCGGTACCGTGGAAACGTGCAACGGACGCCCACACGGTGCTGTGCCGTCGGCTCTTCGCTCAAGCGCTCATCGCTAGCCGTGGCGATGCTGACCCTCGCCGCTGCCGCGTTGTCGGGATGTTCGGCCTCCGACGGCTTGCTGTCGAGCGTCGCGCTGCCCGCCGACGACACCACGACACTCGTGTCGGGGACTGAGGACCCCGCCGCGCTGCAGCCTTCGCCTCCGGCGGCCGGCAGCAGCAGCTCGCAAACGGCGAGCAAGCTGACTTTGGACGGGCAGCAGCGCGCCTACCTCGGTGCGCTGGCGGCCGCGGACGTGCACCCGTCGAGTGAACTGCTTGCGCTGTCCATCGGCTCGTACGTGTGCCAGGCCGACGCCGCCGGGCAGAGTCCGCAGGCGGTATGGGACTTCGTGCATCCGCTGGTGTCCACCGACGTGCACGACGCGCACATGAGTTCCATGCCGCCCACGCCCGCCGAGGTGGACACCGCAACCGGTAACTACATCCGCATCGCCACCGAGCGCCTCTGCTAGCAGGAGAGGGATGGCCAACACCACGCGGCGGAGACGCCACCGCATCCTCGCGCTCGTCGCAGCCGCTGCGGTGGCGGTCGTCGTCGCGTTGGGCCTGGTCCTGATGGTGATCATGCAGCGGGCGACGAAGGCGCCGGTGCCCCCGCAAGTCAGCCCGCCCAGCGCGCCGCCCCCCACCGGCTCGGCGGTCCCGAAGAAGCCGCGACCCGAGTTCCAGGACGCCAGCTGCCCCGATGTGATGGTGCTGTCGGTGCCCGGCACCTGGGAGTCGTCGCCCGTGCAGGACCCGCTGAATCCGGTGGATTTCCCGAATGCGTTGCTGCTCACTGTCACCCGGCCACTGGCTGAGCAGTTCGGGGCCGAGCGCATGCAGTCGTACACGGTCCCCTACACCGCTCAGTTCCACAACCCGTTCGCGAGGGACAACCAGATCAGCTACAACGACAGTCGCAATGAGGGCATGGACGCCGCGCTGAAAGCTCTGACGGACATGACCAACCGGTGCCCGCTGACCAGCTACGTGATCGTCGGTTTTTCGCAGGGCGCGGTGATCGCCGGGGATATCGCCAGCGACATCGGCAACGGCCGGGGACCGGTGGACGAGGACCTGGTGCTCGGCGTGACGCTGATCGCCGACGGGCGCCGCCAAACCGGGGTCGGCCAGGACGTGCCGCCGACACCGCCCGGCCAGGGTGCCGAGATCACGCTGCACGAGGTGCCGATGATGTCCGCGATGGGCTTGACGATGACCGGGCCCCGGCAGGGCGGCTTCGGAGCGCTGGACGACCGCGTGTTCGAGATCTGCGCCCCGGACGACCTGATCTGTGCCGCACCCGAGGAGGCATTCAACATCGTCAACCTGCCCAAGACGCTGGAGGTGCTGTCCGGCGGTGCGGGTCAGCCGGTGCACGCGCTCTACAACACCACGCAGTTCTGGAGTTCCGGTGGCGAGCCGGCCACCGTGTGGGCGCGCAATTGGGCAGTGGATGTGGTCGCGGGGGCGCCGCATCCCAAGCATGGCTGACCGTGGCGACCAAGCGCGGACGTAACCGCCGCCGGATCATGATCGCCGTCGTCGGTGTCGTGCTGCTTGTCGGCATTGTCGGGGCCGTCTTCATGCTGAGGAAGCCGCGGCCCGACGTGCAGGGCGCCGGCTGCCCCGACGTACAGCTGGTATCTGTGCCCGGCACGTGGGAGTCCTCACCCCAGCAGGATCCCGCCAACCCCATCCAGTTCCCGAATGCGTTGTTGGTCCACGTCACTCGGCCGCTGACCGAGCAGTTCGGCGGCGACCGACTGCAGGCCTACACCGTTCCGTACATTGCGCAGTTCCACCGGCCGCTCGTCGGCGACAACGAGGCCAACTATGACGATAGCCGGCGGCAGGGCACCGAGGTGACCAGAAGAGCCATCGCCGACATCGCGGCCAGGTGCCCGCTGACCCGCTACGTGATCGTCGGCTTCTCGCAGGGCGCGGTGATCGCCGGGGACATCGCCAGCGACATCGGCAACGGCAGAGGCCCCGTCGCCGCCGAGCGCGTACTCGGCGTGACACTCATCGCCGACGGCCGGCGCCAGCAAGGCGTGGGACGCGACGTCGGCCCGAACCCGCCCGGCCAGGGGGCGGAGGTCACGCTGCAGAACGTGCCGTTCATCCCGTCGGGCATCACGATGACCGGACCTCGCGATGGCGGGTTCGGCGAATTGAACGACCGTACCTACCAGATCTGTGCCGAAGGTGACCTGATCTGCGCCTCACCCACCGAAGCGTTCAGCCTGCTGAGCCTGCCCACGACACTCCAGACGCTGCTGGGCGCGGCCGGCGAGCCGGTGCACGCGCTGTACAACACCCCGCAGTTCTGGAACGTCGACGGCCAGCCGGCCACCGAGTGGACCAGCGGTTGGGCGGCCGAGGTGATCAAGAACGCACCGCGGCCGGGATGAGCCGCTTGCGCGAAGACATCAGTTTGGGATGAGCCGCTTGCGCGAAGACATCAGTTTGGGATGAGCCGCTTGCGCGAAGACATCAGCTAAAGCACGGATCCGCAACATTTGCCGCGGAAAGGGGCTGTCGATTTTGACCCCGATCGGCCGTCACCTAACATTAAGAAATAGCTAAGAGCGGCAGTTCTGGTTCGGCTGGCTGTGCGTGGCGGTCATGCGCAGCGGCGCCGGGTCGCGAAACCTCTGTACGATCTGTGAGGTTTGGGGTTTCGCGGCGATAGGCGGCCGAACCGGCGGCCGGCCCCGCTCGATGCGACAGCAGGCCTCAGTGCTCGACAGGAGAAGAGAACGTGGCGATTTGGGTCAACCCGTTCATCGACAAGAAGACGGGGCGGATCACATTCCCGGAAGGCGCCAGCCTCGTCCGTCACGTGGAGCGATGGGCACAAACCCGTGGCGATCACGTGGTGTACCGGTTCCTCGACTTCGCCACCGAACGCGACGGCGTGCCGCGTGAGTTGACGTGGTCGCAGTTCTCCGCGCGTAACCGCGCGGTCGCCGCCCGCCTTCAGCAGGTCACCGCCGAGAACGACCGGGTGGCCATTCTGTGCCCGCAGAACCTGGACTACCTGACTGCCTTCTACGGCGCGATCTACTCCGGGCGTATCGCGGTGCCGCTGTTCGACCCGGCCGAGCCCGGCCACGTCGGCCGCCTGCACTCGGTTCTCGACGACTGCACGCCGTCGACCATTCTCACCACCACCGGCTCGGCCGAGGGGGTCCGTAAGTTCTTCCGCAACCGCCCCGCCAAGGAGCGTCCGCGCATCATCGCTGTCGACGCGGTACCCGACGAGGTCGCCGACACCTGGGCGCAGCCTTCCAATCCCACTGAGGAGACGATCGCGTATCTGCAGTACACGTCGGGCTCGACGCGCAGCCCGGCGGGCGTTCAGATCACCCATCAGTCGGTGGGGACCAACCTCGTCCAACTGATGGATGGTCTGCAGGGCGAAGAGGGTCAGCGCGGGGTCACCTGGTTGCCGTTCTTCCACGACATGGGGCTGCTCACGATCATGCTGCCGTCGATCATCGGCCGTGAGATCACGTTCATGACCCCAGCGGCGTTCGTGCGGCGACCGATCCGGTGGATGCGCGAGCTCGGCGTCAAGGGTGACGACCATGGTCGCGTCTATTCTGCGGCGCCCAACTTCGCGTTCGAGCACGCGGCGTTGCGGGGCCTTCCCAAAGAGGGTGAGCCGCCGCTTGACCTGAGTAACGAGTTGGCCATCCTGAACGGCAGCGAACCGATTTCACAGGTTTCGATGCGCAAGTTTGTCGAGGCGTTCGCGCCGTACGGCCTGACCGAAGCGGCGATCAAGCCGTCCTACGGGATGGCCGAGGCAACGTTGTTCGTGTCCACCACGGACATGAAGGTCGGCCCGACGGTCATCCGCGTCGACCGGGACGAGCTGAACAAGGGCAAGCTCGTCAAGGTTTCCCAGGACTCCCCCAACGGGGTGCCGCAGGTGTCCTGCGGACGAATCTCCTACGACCAGTGGGCGGCCATCGTCGACACCGACACCGCCACGGAATTGCCGGACGGGCACATCGGTGAGATCTGGTTGCACGGCAACAACATGGGTTCTGGCTACTGGAAGCGCGAGCAGGAGACCCAGGACACCTTCAAGAACATCCTCAAGTCGCGGACCAACCCGTCGCATGCCGAAGGCGCGCCCGATGACGCGATGTGGATGCGCACCGGCGACCTCGGCACCTTTGTCGACGGCGAGTTCTACATCACCGGCCGGATCAAGGAACTGGTGATTATCGACGGCCGCAATCACTACCCGCAGGATCTCGAGCACACCGCGCAGGAGGCCACCCGCGCGCTGCGCCCTGGTTTCGCGGCGGCGTTCTCGGTGCCGGCCAACCAGTTGCCGCAGCAGGTGTTCGACAACCCGCACGCCGGGCTGAAGTACGACCCCGAGGACACGTCCGAGCAACTGGTGATCGTCGGCGAGCGCGCTCCCGGCACCCACAAGCTCGACCCCGAGCCGATCGCGGACGACATCCGAGCCGCGGTCGCGGTGCGCCACGGTGTGACGGTCCGCGATGTGCTGCTGATGCCCGCGGGCACCATTCCGCGCACATCCAGCGGCAAGATCGGCCGCCGGGCTTGCCGCGCCGCCTACATCGACGGCAGCCTCCGTGGCGGAACCGCCTCCATCAATGCCTTCCCCGACGCTGCGGACTGACCGACACCGCGAATTAGCATGACTGACAACGAGACTGACGAGACTTCAACCGGCCAAGGCGGCATGACTGTCGCCGAGATGCGCGCGTGGCTGCGCAACTGGGTGGCCAGCGCCACGGGCCAGTCCGCCGACGGGATCGACGAAACCACCCCGATGGTCGAGCTCGGTCTGTCGTCGCGCGACGCGGTCGCGATGGCCGCCGACATCGAGGACCTGACCGGGGTCACGCTGTCGGCCACGGTCGCATTCCAGCACCCGACCATCGAGTCACTGGCGGCGCGGATCATCGAGGGCGAGCAGGAGCCCGAGGGCGTCGACGAGGACGAGGACTGGAGCCGCGACGACTCGGCGGCCAGGGACATCGCGATCGTCGGATTGTCCACCCGCTTTCCTGGTGACATGAACACCCCAGAGCAAACGTGGCAGGCGCTGCTGGACGGCCGCGACGCGATCACCGACCTGCCCGAGGGGCGCTGGTCGGAGTTCCTCGAGGAACCGCGCATCGCCGAGCGCGTCGGCAAGGCGCGCACCCGCGGCGGCTACCTGAACGACATCAAGGGCTTCGACTCCGAGTTCTTCGCGCTGTCGAAGATGGAGGCCGACAACCTCGACCCGCAGCAGCGCATGGCGCTGGAGCTGACGTGGGAAGCGTTGGAGCACGCCAGGATTCCCGCGTCGAGCCTTCGCGGCCGAAGTGTCGGCGTCTACATCGGCTCGTCCAACAACGACTACAGCTTCCTTGCGGTGTCCGACCCGACCGTCGCTCATCCCTACGCCATCACCGGCACCGCGAGCAGCATCATCGCCAACCGGGTGTCGTACTTCTACGACTTCCGCGGCCCGTCGGTGGCCGTCGACACCGCATGTTCCAGCTCGCTGGTGGCCGCCCACCAGGCGGTACAGGCGCTGCGGGCCGGCGAGTGCGACGTCGCTTTGGCCGGCGGGGTGAACGCGCTGATCACCCCGATGGTCACGATCGGCTTCGACGAGGTCGGCGGGGTGCTGGCCGCAGACGGCCGGATCAAGTCGTTCTCCTCCGACGCCGACGGCTACTCCCGCGCGGAGGGCGGCGGCATGCTGGTGTTCAAGCGGGTGGACGACGCGCGCCGCGATGGTGACCAGATCCTGGCGGTGATCGCGGGCAGTGCCGTCAACCATGACGGCCGCTCCAACGGGTTGCTGGCCCCCAACCCCGACGCGCAGGCCGACGTGCTGCGCAAGGCATACAAGGACGCGGGCATCAACCCGCGCACCGTCGACTACATCGAGGCCCACGGCACGGGCACCATCCTCGGCGACCCGATCGAGGCCGAAGCGCTCGGCCGCGTCGTCGGCAGGGGCCGGCCCGCCGATAAGCCGGCGCTCCTGGGCGCGGTGAAGTCCAACCTCGGGCACCTCGAGTCCGCCGCGGGCGCCGCGAGCCTCGCCAAGATGGCGTTGGCGCTTTCGCACGACAAGCTGCCCCCGTCGATCAACTACGCGGGCCCCAACCCGTACATCGACTTCGACTCGGTGCATTTGAAGGTCGCCGACACCGTCACCAACTGGCCCCGCTACAGCGGCTATGCGATCAACGGGGTTTCCGGGTTCGGCTTCGGCGGGGCGAACGCGCACCTGGTGCTGCGCGAGGTGCTGCCCCGCGACGTTGTCGAGAAGGAGCCGGACCCCGAGCCGGAACCGGAAGTGAAGACCCAGTCCGAGGCGGCGGCCACGTTCGTCGGCGGAGTGCGGCTGGATGAGTACGGCGAGTTCGTCGACGAATACGACGACGTGCTGCCGGTGGCTTCCGCCGAAGAGCCCGAGTACGAACTGCCCGGACTTACCGACGGGGCGTTGCGGCTCAAGGAGATTGCGCTCGAAGAGCTCGCCGCCTCCGAGCAGCCCGCGCCGTTGATCCCGCTGGCCGTTTCGGCATTTCTGACCTCGCGCAAGAAGGGGGCCGCTGCCGAGCTGGCCGACTGGATCCAGACCGACGAGGGCAGGGCGTCGTCGCTGGAGTCGATCGGCCGGGCGCTGTCGCGGCGCAACCACGGCCGCTCCCGCGCGGTGGTGCTCGCCCACGACCACGACGAAGCGATCAAGGGCCTGCGGGCGGTCGCCGACGGCAAGCAGCGGCCCAACGTGTTCTCCGCCGACGGCCCGGTGACCAACGGGCCGGTGTGGGTGCTGGCCGGGTTCGGCGCGCAGCACCGCAAGATGGCCAAGAGCCTGTATCTGCGCGACCCGGTGTTCGCCGAGTGGATCGACAAGGTCGACGCGCTGGTGCAGGACGAACGCGGCTACTCGATCGTCGAGCTGATCCTCGACGACGCACAGGATTACGGCATCGAGACCACGCAGATCGTGATCTTCGCAATCCAGGTGGCGCTCGGTGAGCTGCTCAAGCATCACGGCGCCAAGCCGGCCGCGGTCATCGGGCAGTCGCTGGGCGAGGCGGCCGCAGCGTACTTCTCGGGCGGCCTGTCGCTGGCCGACGCCACCCGCACGATCTGCTCGCGTTCGCACTTGATGGGCGAGGGCGAGGCGATGCTGTTCGGCGAGTACATCCGGCTGATGGCGCTGGTCGAATACTCCGCCGACGAGATCAAGACCGTGTTCTCCGACTTCCCGGACCTGGAGGTGTGCGTCTACGCCGCGCCTACCCAGACCGTGATCGGCGGGCCGCCCGAGCAGGTGGACGCGATCATCGAACGCGCCGAGTCCGAGGGGAAATTCGCGCGCAAGTTCCAGACCAAGGGCGCCAGCCACACCACGCAGATGGACCCGCTGCTGGGCGAGCTGGCCGCCGAGCTGGTGGGCATCGAGCCGCGGCCCACGACCCTCGGCTACTACTCGACCGTGCACGAGGGCAGCTTCATCCGCCCGGGCCAGCAGATTCACGACGTGGACTACTGGAAGAAGGGCCTGCGGCATTCCGTCTACTTCACGCACGGCATCCGCAACGCCGTCGACAACGGCCACACCACGTTCCTGGAGCTGGCGCCGAATCCGGTGGCGCTCATGCAGGTTGGGTTGACCACCGCGGTGGCAGGCCTGCATGACGCGCAGCTGATCGCGACCCTTGCGCGCAAGCAGGACGAGGCCGAGGCGATGATCGCGGCGATGGCGCAGCTGTTCGTCTATGGTCACGACCTCGACATCCGCACTTTGTTCACGCGGGCGCAGTTGCCAAGTGATTACGCGAACATCCCGCCAACGACGTTCAAGCGCAAGGAACACTGGCTCGACGCGCACTTCTCCGGGGACGTGTCGGTCATCATGCCCGGCAACCACGTCGCCACCCCTGACGGCCGGCACATTTGGGAGTACAAGCCGCGGGGTGAGACCGATCTGGCAGTATTGGTGAAATCGGCTGCGGCACAAATTCTTCCCGATGCGGCGTTGACGGCGAGCGAGCAGCGCGCGGTGCCGGGCGACGGTGCCCGGTTGGTGACGACGCTGACGCGGCATCCCGGGGGTGCGTCGGTGCAGGTGCATGCCCGCATCGACGAGTCGTTCACGCTCGTCTACGACGCGATCGTGTCCTGCGGCGGGACGGCGGCGGCGCTCCCGGCGGCGGTTGCCGTGGGAACCGTAGCGGCACAGCCGGTTACGGATACGCTGGCGAATGAACCGGGAGAACAGCCGGACGCCGAAATCCTGCACGACCACCTGACTCAGGGCGCGAATATCGGCGCCGGCTTCGCTAAATGGTCGCCCGATTCGGGTGAGACCGTTGGCGCGCGGCTGGCGACGATCGTGGCCAGCGCGATGGGATATGAGCCTGAGGACCTGCCGTGGGAGGTGCCGCTGATCGAGCTGGGCCTCGACTCGCTGATGGCGGTGCGGATCAAGAACCGGGTGGAATACGACTTCGACCTGCCGCCGATCCAGCTGCAGGCTGTGCGGGACGCGAACCTGTATGCCGTCGAAAAGCTGATCCAGTATGCGATCGAGCACCGCGACGAGGTGGTTCAGCTGCACGAATACCAGAAGACGAAGTCTGCCGACGAGATCGCGGAGGAGCAGGCACGCCTGCTGTCCGGTGCCTCGGTGGCGACGGTTACCGCGCCTGCGCCAGATCCGCAGGCCGAACCGGAAACGCAGGAGGTTCCGCCGCCTCCTCCGTCGGACAACCCGGCGGGCCCGCCACGTGCCGAGAAGCCGAACCTCGGGGCCGCCGCGGCTGCGCTCAACCAGCAGGCGGTCACCGAAGCGCTGGGCGCGGACGTCCCGCCGCGCGATGCCTCCGAGCGCGTCACGTTCGCGACATGGGCGATCGTCACCGGCAAGTCACCGGGCGGGATTTTCAACCCGCTGCCCGACATCGACGACGCGACCGTGGAGAAGATGGCGCAGCGCCTGTCCGAGCGGGCCGACGGGCCGATCACGGCCGAGCACGTGAAGACGGCCGGCACCATCGAGGAACTCGCGGACACGGTGCGACAGTACCTCGAGGCG
>Ga0210086_1000235_pt1 | contig 34801 bp, 26 predicted proteins | sample China_Galinas_PW_3_FD_184867 | JGI IMG/M metagenome (GOLD analysis project Ga0210086, IMG submission 184867) | Wetland microbial communities from San Francisco Bay, California, USA, that impact long-term carbon sequestration - China_Galinas_PWB_D2... | ecosystem: Environmental > Aquatic > Marine...
GTCTGCTTTGCCCATGCCGCTGGCAAGCACGCAGATTTTCTTGGATTCCAAAATGGTGCCGACCCCCATGGTGATGGCGAAGCGGGGCACCTGATCGATGTCGTCGAAGAAACGAGCATTGTCCCGTACCGTCTGCTCGGTCAAGGTCTTGAGCCGGGTCCTGGATCCGAGCGATGAACCCGGTTCGTTGAAGGCAATGTGTCCGTCGGTGCCCACGCCAAGTAATTGAATGTCGATTCCGCCGCATCTTTCGATTTCGGCCTCATACCATTCGCAAAACGTCTCAACCGCATGGGCGTGGCCGTATGGAAAGCGGATGTTGCCGCGTGGAATATTCACGTGGTCGAACAGATGGTTATTCATGAAGTATCGATAGCTCTGCGGGTGAGTGGGCGCCAGCCCCAGATATTCGTCCAGGTTAAACGTCTTGATCTGGGAGAAATCGAGGCCCTCTTCCCTATGCAGCCTGACCAACTCCCGATACACCGCGATGGGTGTCGACCCAGTCGCCAGTCCCAATACCGAGTTGGGTTTCCTCAGCAATTGGTCTGAGATCATACGGGCCGCGACCTGGCTCATTTCGTCGTACGTTTCTCGTATGATGACTTCCATGTTTGGACTCTCATCTCATCAAAGAAGGGCGTAGTTCCACGCTCCACGCAAGCGGCAGCGTAGAGGTACATCGCCGCGGACCACGTCTGCCAGTCCTGGCCGCAAGGCCGGCCGGTTGTGGCGTCGAACCACTCATTGAACCCGTACGACACTTCATGATCGCGGGCCTGACGGACCAATTGCGTGAAGTCATTCAGCCTTGCGCTCGCCAGTCTACGACGCCCGGCAGCTACGAGCGCCGCGATGTAGAATCCACAGATGAAAGGCCAGATTCCCCCGTTGTGGTACTGCCCTGGCCGATTGAATTGTTCGTATCGCGGTCGCCAGTCCGGGTCACCGGGCTGAACGTACGGAAACAGGCACGGTGGCAGGGGCAAATCTAGCTTGTCATCGCGTCGCAACGCGTCACATTCCGCATCGATCCATTTCATCAGGTTAGTGGCTCGCCGTGCCGACGCCAGCCCGAAGAGTACCGCCAAGCTGTTCCCCAGGAGATCGAAACGCTCGCTATTGTACACTTTGTAGGACCACATGGCATAGTAGGGCTTATGCCGAATCGCCAGACCCTCGTGTACGTGCCGGTTCTTGTATTCCGCCCGAACGTCGAAGCGGTGCATCGCCTTCTTGAGGGCCACGCTGTCCTCGTCAAATCCGTGCAGGCACAGATACGCATAGACCAAAGCGTTGACGTACAGTCCATAACCGAGGACCCACTGCTCGTCGCGCCAATCGCTGGTAGGTTGTTGGGCGACCATAATCACATCGTCGGGACTCTGGTAGCGCATCCAACGCAGTGCCGCCTCCACGGCACCCTGTAGAAAGCTCGGGTCGCCGCACGCACGGCGATATAGCGCGACAGTCACCAGGAACAAGGGCGTGGTATCGCTGGCCCCCACGTCATCGGGGTCGTGGGCCAGGGACGGTATGTGTCCGTGGCGGGTCTGATTATTCGCCAGCGCTTCCAGGACGCCGCGCAGTGTGCGGAGCAGCGCATCGTCCTCCGATACAAGAACACCGAGCGCCGCGATCATCCAATCTCGGGTGTAGGGTTCCGGATAGCCCCAACCTGCGGTGCGAGGTAGACCCTGGCAGGGACCGCGTGCGTTGTGCCGGAGGACCTCAATGGCCGCGGCCTTCGCCTCCTCCATCGCATCGCGATCGCCCGGCTTCATGATGAGGTTAGCCAATTCCCAATCTCTTTTGAACGATGTCTACAAACCTTTTGGCAACAACCCGGTAATCGAAGAGCTCAACTGCGCGCTTGCGCCCGGCCTTCCCCATGCGCGTTCGCAAGTCCGGATCCTGCATCAGATCCATCAAATAGTTGGCCACATCGTGGACGCTGGCGCGATAATCGGCGGTTCGCAAGCTCTCGAACACGATGCGGTGCGCCTCTTCATAGCCGGATTCCTCGCCCAGCACGGTCTCACCGATACGGATCTCCTGCGCGACCGAGGCCAGGAACGCGGTTTCCCCATGGACCATGGTGTCCAGCAGGCCCATGGCACGAATACCGACGACGGGCTTGCCACAGGCGTTGGCCTCTACCTGAATCATGCCGAACCCCTCGAGGCGTGAAGGGGCCGCATAGATATCGCACGCGGCCACCAAGTAGGGCATGAAGTTACGCGATATCGTGTTCGTCGTGTAAATCACGTCCTTGTCGATACCTAACTGCGCTGCAAGCTGCATGTCCACGAGGTTCTGTTGCATCGTGCGCGGCTGAGGCCAGACCTTGCACACGTACCGCCATGGGGGCGCTTTGGTGTCGTTGATGGCCAGTGCCTGCATCACTTCCTGAGCGCCCTTGGAGGTGGCGTCGCCGCCGATGGTCAGGATCATGAGCTGCTCGGCGGACACGCCGAGCGCCTCACGCACGCATGTCACCTTGGGATCATCTCGCTCTCGCGGCACAAACGCGTCGGTGTCGCATCCGACCGGGAGAACCTCAATATTGTCGCCATCGATCCCGTCTCGGATATACGTCTCCTTGACCCACTGAGACGTGACGAGAATCAACGGCAACGCATTGAGAACCTCGTGATAGTTCGCGACATAGCCATCCGCGACCAACCATGGGACTGCTTGGACACCGTATCGTTGTGGATGAAGCACGAGATGAGGCGTATGGCCCCAATAGCCGACGCCGACCACGCAGTCCGGTTCGAACCAGCGATAGTACCATTCCTTCTCTTGTGCCGACTCAAAATGAACCGCATACGTTTCCACACCGAGTTCTTTTAAGCCCCTGAATAGCAGGTCGCCTTGCGTGGCTAACCCTCCCGGCGACGGTGGATAGTCGTAGAGTACGAGAATCTTCATGGTTCCACTCCACAAACGTCGACCCACGCACGGGCATCTGCGGGATCGTCGAAGTGCCAGAATGCCTCAGATCGAGGACTGGTTCGCGCCTCCCAGCTTTCAGGCGCGAAGCCGTAACACTCAGTAATCAGCGCGTGTTTCCTGCGCCACACATCTTCGGTCAGGATCTCCTGAATCGGTGCATCGGGGATGGCGCGAGGAAGGTACGCACGCCTTCCATCCTCAAAAGCGAAAGACAAGAGTGAAACGCATGGGATCGCGCCTTTGTCCCACAGGTTCAGAACCGCGCGGCAAGTTTCTTCGTGCCTGCGGTGTCGTGTGTATTCACCGCGCGGTCCATGGGTGATCACCATATCCCATGGCCCGTCGGGTAGCAAGGAAGTGACGGCGCGCTGAACGTCCGTATCGAGCAGGGGACATTGATCGGGACCGTCGTCAAGGTCGCCCATGGCCCCTGAGGCCCCCAGTTCTTCCAGCGCACGCGCGAATCGCGGCGCCCGATCGAGATCGCTACGGCGGCAAAGGGCAATGATGTGCCACGACCATTGCGGCCTGGCGATGATCGTTCCGCCTGCCCACAACGTTTCGTCGTCGGGATGGGCCACGATCATCAGGGCGCGCTTGGCGCAACCAGGATCGAGAATGCTCTCGCGCTCTCCACTCGACACTTTTGATGTCCTTTCCTATGCGCGCCCGAAACTGATTCCGAAACAGATCACGCCGCTTGCCCGTAACACCATCCGCACGGTGATCCTCGAGCCATCCCGGCCATTTACGAATGCTACCTGGGGCCCGCATAATCGAGACGTCTTCCGTACACCGCCATCCGGGAGGAGCCATCCTTCCCACTTCTCTATCGGCGGCCGCGACAGACCGATCTTGTGCGAGCCCCACCAGGGCCCGCGTATGGCGCGCAGCATGATACTGTGCCTGCCCCGGTGCTCAAGATCGGGAAAGAACGAAATTCACATATGCGCTTCGCCCGCTCGGAGGACCGGGCCGATGAATCATGGCCCGCTTGTTGCCGAATGGCCGTGGAAACAACACTGCAGATGCGTCCTCGGAAGGCATGACACTGCCCATCCTCTCGAGGCCCTCCAAATCCTTGGGCAAGGCGAGTAATACGCCGGGTCTTGCCCACTGATGCCGTTTTTGTCGTTTCGATCGCAAAGCGTCAACCATGGCGCTCTCGATAACCATTGGCTTAGGCGCGACCGAGTTCATACAATGGCAATGGGTCTGGCGCTGCTGCCCGCCAAGCCGATTTGCGTCCGGAGGCGGGCGTGGTTTTCAGCTGTGTCTGAGGAAAGCGAAATGATCCTCAAAGGCAAGTGTATCAGTCCCGGCGTCGCGCGAGGTCCGGCAATCCTCTGGGACTCGGACCACCTCCTCGCCGCCGCATCGACAAGACCACCGGCCGGTCCACCAGCCTTCGAGTTGGAGCGTTTCAAGGCGGCGGTCGGCCGCGCAAGTGTGCAGCTTGGCTGGGTCAAACGGCAGCTTGCATGGCGTGTGGCCGGCCGCTCCGAGACGATCTTTGATACACACGCCGGCCTGCTTCGCGATCCCGGATTTATCGGCAGAATAGAACAGGCTATCACGGCGGAGCGACGGTCGGCGGAGTCTGCAGTCTCCAGAGTTGTCGGCGAAGTTCATTCTACGTTCTCAAAGAGTGACGTACCGCTGGTTCACGACAAGGCGGCGGACATTTTGGACATTGGGTGGCGGCTGATCCGATGTCTGTCTTCGGCGCCCGCCAAGGAGGAAGACCACATTGCGGGCGGGATCGTCGTGGCAAATTTGGTGACTCCGTCCGAGTTTGTCCGCTTCGTCCACGAAGGCATCGTCGCCGTCGTTACGGAAGCCTGCGGGGCGAGGTCGCATACGGCCATTCTAGCCCGGGGACTTTGCATTCCGCTGGTGACCGGAATCAGCGTCGGACGCGAGGCGGTGTCCGCCGGCGCCGAGATTCTCGTCGACGCAGCCGGCGGTGTGGTCGTCATCAATCCGGACGGAGCGGACCAAACGGCGGTGAACTCAATTGCTGAACGTATCAAAATCCGGTCTGTCGGCGCCCCGACGCCGGAGTCTCAGCCGGTCACAACGGACGGCATACCGATCAAGTTGATGCTCAACATCAGCGTACCGTCGGAGGCTGCCGCCGTGCGACAGCTCGGAGCGTGTGGGGTCGGGCTTTTTCGTACCGAGTTTTTTTATATGAACCTCGTCACGTGGCCGACGGAAGCGCAGAGCTACGAAGCATACAGGCAACTGGCATCCGAAATTGGCGACGCGGAATTGAACATTCGCCTTGCCGATTTTGGGGCCGAGAAGTGTCCCCCGTACTCAGATATTCCTATCAATCGTAATCCCAGCCTGGGCCTGCGCGGATTGCGCCTTCTTCTTCAACGGGAGGACATTCTCGGACCGCAATTGCGCGCGGTCTCTGCGCTGGCGAAAGAGCGCCCGCTGACGGTTCTGCTCCCCATGCTCGACACAGTGGACTGCCTTCACATCGCAACAAGGCAATTGTGCAAGATTCTCAGGTGTCGAGACCGGCATGAATTTCCGTTTCAACTCGGAACAATGATCGAGGTTCCGTCCGCGGCGTTGCAGATAGACGAAATCCTTCCGCACGTGGATTCGATCGCCATTGGACTGAATGACCTGACGCAGTATCTCTTGGCTGCAGACCGCGACGATGAACTCGTGGAAGGCTACCACGACGCTCTTCAGCCGGCGGTGCTCAGACTTACGAAAGCGGTTCTTCGGGCGGCCGACCGTGCCGGGAAGCCGGCGACCGTTTGTGGTGAACTTGCGGGTGAACCGTTCATGATTGCCCCACTCCTGGCTCTGGGTGTCCGGCGGATAAGCGTCTCCCAATCCATGTTCCGGGAGGTGGCGGAGGCGATTCGACGGGTTTCGTTCCACTCGCTCGACGATCTCGCGGACGAGATGCTGGGTCTCGGTTCAGGGGAAGCTGTCCGCGCCCTTCTTGCCCGGTGGCCGAAATCAGGCTCTTAGCATAACCTGATTCGTGGTGAGTCAGGTCCGCAGCCGAAACGTCGCGGCTGCCGGCCGGTCGAAGGCGTATCCTAACTTGATGACATCGGAAGTCCTATGAGCGGAAAACCAAGAGCGCAGAGTATGGCTTTGTTCTGCGATTTCGAGAATATTGCGCTGGGCGTGCGGGATGCCAAGCACGAGGCGTTCGATATCAGAATCGTACTGGAGCGCCTGCTACTCAAAGGGAGCATCATCGTCAAAAAGGCCTATTGCGACTGGGATCGTTACAAGGAATTCAAGGCCGGTATGCACGAAGCGGCGTTTGAGTTAATCGAAATCCCGCACGTGCGGCAATCCGGCAAAAATTCGGCGGACATCCGCATGGTCGTCGATGCGCTGGACCTCTGCTACACCAAGTCGCATGTCGACACCTTCGTGATCATCAGCGGCGATTCTGATTTTTCGGCACTGGCCAGCAAACTGCGCGAGAACAACAAGATGGTGATCGGTGTTGGCGTGCGATCATCCACGTCGGATCTACTGATGTCCAACTGTGACGAGTTCATCGTCTATGACGATCTGATACGGGAGATGAAGGAGCCACGCGGGACAAAGCAAAGAGCCGCGGTCGAGAAGTCAGTGCCCAAGACGGTGCGTACAGGCGAGGAAGAGCGCCGGCAGAAGGCGCTCGATCTGGTCTTGGAAACCGTTGAAGATCTTTTTGCGGAGCGAGGTGAAGAGGAGAAGGTGTGGGGATCGATGGTCAAACAGGCGCTGAAACGGCGTCACCCCGGTTTCACCGAAGCGTCACACGGCTTCAAGACTTTTGCAAGGTTGTTGGAGGAGGCACGGTCACGAAAACTGTTGGAGCTTGAGCATGATGAGAAATCGGGCGGCTATATCATCAAGAGCTTGTGGCACGAGGAGTAACTTGGGAATATCGCTGCCGCGTGATACTGCCCGTTTGACGTTGGGACATGCGAGAAGGCCCGGCCTGCCCGCGATCTTTGTCGGAGCGCAGTGACCGAAAATCAGCGACGGGAATGGTCGATGAAAGCGAAGAGAATTGTCTCATGGCGAATGCGAAGATCGAAATAGTCGGACCGGGAGAATACCAGCTGATCTGCGATCTCTATAACGAGATTTTCAAGCCGCCGGTCGATGTTCAGTTCTTTGAAAAACGTCTGAGGAATCGTAACGCACTGGTCTTGGTGGCGGAACTGGACAAGCAACCCGCGGGGTTTTCGTGCGGCTACGAGCTCAGACCGTCGACCTACTACAGTTGGCTCTGCGGTGTACTGCCCGATGCCCGTCGGCTCGGCGTCGCTACACAACTCCTGGACGGTGAATTCGCGTGGGCCGGCGACCAGGGGTACGAGATGATTCGCCTGGAGTGCTACAATCACCACCGTGCGATGCTATCCTTGGCCATCAAACGCGGCTACGACGTCGTCGGTACTCGTTGGGATTCACGTACGGCAAGTAACTTGGTCGTTTTTGAGAAGTTCCTGCCAGGCGAAGCGGCCTGAACGCGGCCCTTATCGAAAGGCCGGCACGAAATCTGTATTAACCTGATGGACTTCGCCGACTCAAGGCGCATCGACCGGCTGGACGGATGTGTGGGATGGTGCGCCACTGAATTGCGGCGCACGATCGGGAGTCGGAGTCGCACCACGAGATTCTAGATGAAGCCAGGCAATCGCAGTCCGATGGTCGTGAAACGAACAGCCAATACAAACACGAGGAATAGCACACTCGTTTTCTGCTTAGTGCTTGGCTTGTCTAGTACGTCATCAGCGTACGCCCAGCAACCCGAAGTTGCCGTACCGACTGTAGAGCCATCCCCGCCGCCGATTCGCGAATCCGTATTACAGGCACGCGAAAAGCTTGTCGGGGAACTGGCGGCGGCAAAAACGGCCCTTGAGGGCGCAACGACGGAAGGACGATCCGTACCTGAAGCGTTGAGCAAGAAAGTCGATCTCCTCAGCCGACTCGACCTGCTTTATGGGCAGATCCTGCCGGCGCTCGATCATGAGGCCGAATTACAGGCAACCAAAACGCGGACCACTGCCGACCTGACCAATCTCCGTGAGAATGGACCCACCGAACCGCGACCGTTTTCTTTTCGGCTCTTGGAATCGCTCCGTGATCAATTGGAAACGGAATCGTCACGCGAACAGTCGCGGGCTGACGCCACGGAAGCTGCAGAGGCCGCACTGGCCGGTACACGAGCTGCGTTCGAACAGAAGGAACGTGCCCGGCGTCAAGCCAAGGAGGCGTTCGAGAAGAAGAAAGAGGACGCCAAGACCGCGGAACTTGCCACCGCACTGCAGCTTGCACAACTCGAGAGCCGCGTAGCGGCCGTGGAAGTCCAACTCCGCGAGATCGAGTTCGCGAACCAGAAACTGGAAGTCCAGGTTCTGAATCTCCACCTCACATTCTTGCGCGAGAAGACTGAACGCATCGCCCAGGATGCACACTTTTCGCAAGAGGATCTGGACGAGTACCTGGCACAACTGGACCAGGCTGAGTTTCGACTGAATCGGTCGTTGGAATGGGCTCAGGCCGATTTCCTGGTTCGCGATGCGGAGTGGATCGAAGTCCGCCGCCGACTCGAGGCCTCCACGAACAAGGATCAGGCGCTCGTCGCGGAATTTGAAGCGCGCGAGCTTGCGCGACGTTTACGGCAAAGGGAAGTCGCGCTGATCGGTGAGCAGCTACAGGCCCTTGCCGACAACCGAAAAGCCTGGAGTCGCCGTTTCCAAGTCATTAACGAGAATGCCGACGACTCGACGGTAAGGCTATGGGCCACAGAATGCGAACGAGTTCTTGCCCAAGTCGATCGCGACCTTCGTATAGACTCGTCCAGGCTCGTCGAACTCCGCCAGGAGTCGGCGACACTCGATTCGAGAATCGCGGCCGCTACGGAAACGAGCCCTGATGCGAAACGCTGGCTCGATCGCCGCAAGCAGCATCTCGAGTCCATGATTCGTACCTACGAAAAGACGGTGGATCAGCTCGAGTCCGCGCGGAGACTGCACAAGAAACTTCTCGACGAGATATCGCAACAGGTCGCGACGGTAACCTGGGCCGAAAAACTGGATGCGTTTTGGAGCACGGTACGAAGCGTCTGGAACTACGAACTGACATCGTTGGAAGACAATCCCATTACAGTGCGCAAGATCGCTCTGGGGATCGTTCTGCTGCTTGCGGGCCTGTTTGTGTCCCGACGTATGGTGACGTGGTTCGGACGCCGTTTCTTACCTCGCTTCGGACTCGACGAAGGCGCTATTGCGGCCATCCAATCACTTCTTTTCTATATTCTGGTTCTCACGGTGGTCATGATTTCGCTACGGATTGTCAACGTGCCGCTTACGGCGTTTACGATCCTGGGCGGTGCCTTGGCGATCGGTATCGGATTCGGTAGTCAGAACATCGTCAACAACTTTATCAGCGGACTCATCCTGCTCGCCGAGCGTCCCGTTCGTGTCGGCGACCTAGCGCAGATCGACGATTTGGTGGGTGTCATTGAACACATCGGACCACGAAGCACGCGGGTTCGGTCGCCGGAGAACGTAGACATCATCGTCCCGAACAGTTCGTTCCTGGAAAAGAACGTGATCAACTGGACGCTGACAGACGATCGTCACCGCGCTCACATTTCGGTCGGCGTCAACTACGGCTCGCCCACGCGCGAGGTCGTCAAGTTGATTCGTAAGTCGCTGGATGAGCATGGGAAAATCTTGCCCAAGCCGGAACCGATCGTTCTTTTTGCCGACTTCGGCGACAACGCGCTGGTGTTTGAAGCCCATTTCTGGGTGCGCATGCGACGCATCATGGAACGTCGAATCATCGAGAGCGACATTCGCTCTCGCATTGATTCGCTCTTCCGTGAAGCGGGTATCGTCGTCGCCTTCCCGCAACGCGACGTACACCTTGACGCCAGAAATCCGATACCAGTCCAAGTGCTGCACGGCGGGAAAATCGGTGATTCGGGGAAAACGAACGAGCCGCCCCCCTCGGAGGAGGAACACGCTGAGGGAAAGCAGGGCTAAGGCCCGTGTAGGGGGCTGCGTAGAGAATGGAGGCTTCGGATGTCCAAGTTCAAAAAGCGTCATCCCAAAGTCGGCGCTCGCCCGGGAACGCTCGTCATACACGAGGACGCGTCCGCCCCGGTGATTCACGTCATGGATTTCGCTGAGACGGAGCTTTCGGAACAGGAGGTCACCGATTGGGATGTACTTGCGGCATGCCTCGAGCGCCCCACGGTGACTTGGGTCGACGTGTGCGGGCTCGGGGACGAGAAGACGCTTCGAAAGATCGGCGAAATTTTTTCACTGCACCCGCTCGCGCTCGAAGACGTCGTGAATGCGCCGCAGCGCCCCAAAGTCGAGGTATTTGACGCGCATCTGTTGCTCATCACACGGATGGTGATGGCGCGCGAGGCCACCGCATTGGACGTGGAGCAAGTCAGTATCTTTGTCGGACGAAACTATGTGCTGACCTTTCAGGAGCGGGCCGGCGATGTGTTTGATCCCGTGCGAGAGAGAATACGCCGAGGTGGCGGACCGATTCGAAAACTCGGACCGGACTACCTGGCTTATGCGCTTCTGGATACGGTCATTGATGCGTTCTATCCGATTCTCGAGAAGATCGGCGACTTTCTGGAAGGGCTCGAAGAGGAAGTGGTACAGCGACCGACAGCGGAGTCACTGCAGAAAGTCTATGCCACCAAGCGCGAGCTGCTCACGCTGAGGCGTTCCATTTGGCCGCAGCGGGAGGCCATAAACGCTCTGATTCGTGATGACACGGAATTCATGAGCGATTCAGTCCGCGTGTACTTGCGCGACACGTACGATCATTGTGTGCAGTTGATTGATGGTACCGAAACGTATCGAGAGCTGGTTGGCGGCTTGATGGACGTATACTTGTCAACCATCGGAAACCGGCAAAACGAAGTGATGAAAGTACTGACGATTATGGCCAGCATCTTCATCCCGCTCACGTTCCTGGCCGGCATCTACGGCATGAACTTCGAAAACATGCCCGAGTTGCACACGACCTGGGGCTACCCTGCGCTCCTGGCCACCATGGTTGCGGTCGGTGTGGGGATGACGCTCTATTTTAAGAGAAAGGGCTGGCTCGGGGGGCAGCCGAGCCAACCTGGAGATTAGAGTCAATGCAGGATTGCCTCGGCGCGAGTAAGTCCTTTCGTTGGCAATGACGATGAGCCAAAGGAACCGTCGCGCGTCTGCTGAACGGCAAAACGCGGCCGGTGGCTCGGACAACATCACCATCGTGGTCGCCCGGCACCGAGCCGCCCGATGCCATCGTTCTCTGCGATTAGGGTTTCTTTTCTTTACGGGCCTTTTTTGGCCTCTTTCTGGTTTCCGATTTACGCTGCTTCTTGGATTCCGATCTAGGCTGTTTTCGGGACTCCGATCTAGGCTGTTTTCTATCGGGCCCATCGGAACGCTTGATACGGTCGCTCGGCATGGGCCGGCGTTTCTCCGGCGAAGCCTTTCGTTGCGGATCGGGCGCAGGGTCGCTCGGGCGTCGCGGTGCCTTTCGCGCCGTCTCCACCGGCCGCCGGCCCTCAGCCTGGGATTTCGATCTCGGTAAATCCACGCGGCGAGTTTGCCTTTCGCTTCGGACACCTTCGGCCCTTCTCTTGTCTGGCGCTTCGTTTGAGGCGCGCATACGCCGAGAGTCCTTGAACTCAGAGGATGTTCGCCTTGCGCGGTTACGCTGCTCCGGGCTGGTTTTCACGAATCGTACATCGGCAGACCTCACGCGCTTGTAGTCGTCGAGCGGCCTGGCGATTGAAATCGACGCGTGTGCCGAATAAACACGCCCGGGTCTGAGTTCGACGTGATCGCGCCTGCGCGTAAAGTCTGCCCTGACGGAGACTTCCCACTGCGGGTTGGTGCGTCGGTGAATCACGCGCTGCCGTGCGAAAATGGGATCGTAGCCGTACCGGCTGTAATGAAATGAAAAGCTCGGGAAGATGCCGGCATCCACATAGGTACTCGCGTAGTAGTCGCCGTAGTAGTAATGATGACAACGGGGCCTCGCGAAAAAGTAATCCACCGCCACGGTCACGTCGATGGCGACCCGAGGCCGGTACACATAAGCCGGGCGCGAATACACCACGCTGGAGAAACGGACGGGGGCGAACACGACGCCACGCCGCACGGGCGCATAGTCCCAGTAGCCGTCGGTAAAGATGCAGCCTCTTGGTGTCCAGACATATTGCGCGGGCACCCAGACCCAGTCGGGCTGATACACGATCCAGTGGCCGGGGCGCCAAACATATCGCGTATCGAGCCAGACCCAGCAGCCGGGAGCCCAGCTTTGGTCAGGGGTCGGCGGCTCACTCGATGGTCCAGCTTCAAGGCTCGCCGGCGGCGTCGGCAGGTACTCGACGGACTCACTCTCGACGGCTCGCCAATATCCCGAGATCCACTGCGCGCCGGTTGGCGTCGACAGCCAATAACCCGGCACCCACTCGCGATCCGGTGGCACATCCCGCCAAATACCGCTTACCCAAATGAACGAGTTAGCCTCGTCATCCCAACTCCAGTAACCGTCGATCCAAATGACGTTGTCCCCGTCCGGCCTCTCGTCGGGCGGGAGTTCCTCGATAGACGCAGGTGGCGCCTTGGGAACCATCATGCCGGGTTCCGGGTCAAACACTACCGGCGCGGCAAACGCCTCGTGCATGGGCCCCCTCGCGAGGACCTCCATGCCCTCCTCGCTGTACGCGGGCTGTTGCCCTTTGAGTCCCGTGACGAATAGGATGCCGCTCAGGGCGACGACTACAAAAGAAATTCGTAGGTTTGATCGCTGGAACACGTTTCACCTCCGTCTGAAAGCTCGCCCGGCGTTTTGGCCATGCCAATCTGGTCGACGCCGATGCACGCGCGAACGTGCAATGATACTGCCAATGTAGGCCGATCACAACGTGCAAACTTGGCTCTCCCGACAAAAGGACTGAAGAAACAGGATTATGGCTGATCCGCGTGCTGGTCGTTTTGCATTTGCGTCTTGTTTTCGGCCACGTCTTCGAGCCTCGCGAACGGAAAGGAGTACTGGTGCCTGAGCCCGGCGACGCGTACAAATCTTCCACAATGTGTGGCAAATAGTATAACCGACCCGTATCGGGTACAACTTGGCTCTATAGCCGTTTCAGGCAAAACATAGCGTTCTGGATCGGCTTACCAGTTTGCGAAACATCCTGAGCCGCGGGCTTGAGCCCGCGCGGTCCCTCGGATTCGAGGGACACACAGAAACGCGTCACCGCGCAAGCTGAAGCTTGCGGCTCAGCGCGCCGCTACGTCTAAACTGAAGGTGCTCTAGCTGCAACGGTAACAAGTTGGCGCAGTCGGATGAAAAGCGCCAACAGCCGCGGATGGCGCAACGCCCGACATTGATGGTGGACCTGGATAGCGTGTGAAAATGGCAATGCCCAGCGAACTCGACGGCGACATTCAGTTGCTCAACGCCATTCTGGACGACGTGCTGGAACGTCTCGGTCCGCCGGGGCATGCGCAATTGTGTGCGCAGTTGCTGCAATTCTGCCTGGAAGGAGAGCGCGACGGGTTCCTTGCGGCCCGAGAACGTATCGCACAATTGGCGCTGGAGGATATCAGGGAGCTCATCAAATCGCTCACGCTACGATTCCACCTGCGGAACCAGGCGGAGAAGGTGGCGATCATCCGTATCAACCGGCGTCGCCGGCGCGAGGCGACCACCAAGCACGAGCGGCGCGAGTCGATTGCACAGGCCGTGTCCACGCTGAAGTCACGCGGGCTGTCCCTCGACCATGTTCGGGCCATTATCGAGCGCATCGATATTCAGCCGACCCTCACGGCACATCCAACCGAGTCGCGCCGCCGCACGTTGCTGCGCAGGCAACGGGACATCGTGGAAGGATTGCTCGCTTTGAGCGAGCCATCGAACGACGCCGATGCCCGCCCGCGCATTGAGGCTGACATCCGCCAATTGGTACTCTTGCTCTATGGTACGGACGAGGTACGCGTCGAGCGGCTCAGCGTCAGCGAAGAGATCGAAGGATCGCTCCATTTCCTTACGACGTCGATCTGGCATGCGGTGCCACGGATTCTTCGTGACGTGAACGATGCTGTCCAGCAATGCTACGGCGCTCGCGTCGACGTTCCGCCGATGGTGCGCTATCGCACATGGATCGGTGGCGACCGTGACGGCAATCCGTTGGTGACGTCCGACATGACGATCGAGAGTTTCCGCCTACACCGGCAAGCAGCGGTTCGCCTCTACGAGGAGAAGCTTGCTGATTTGATGCGTCTCGTAAGCCTCTCGGATCGACGAATCCCGGTGCCTGCGGAACTGACCGCCGGCGTCCAGGCTGGTGTCCTGGCAGACCAGGTTCCTGAGGAATCTATGGCAAGGCTTCGCCACGAGCCGTTTCGCCTCAAACTGCTGCACATGCGCAGGCGTCTCGCCGCGATTGTCGATGATAGCGGCGCCTACAATACGCCGGCATTCGTACAAGACATTGAGTTGATCATCGACTGCCTTTGCCGGATGAAGCTCCCCGAACTCGTGGAATCCTGCGGGCTGACTGAACTTCTGATGCAAGCCAAGGTTTTCGGTTTGCACCTTGCCGCTCTTGACATCCGGCAACACAGCGCTGTGCACGAAGAAGTTGTAGGCGAAATCTTGGCCAAATTCGACGTCTGTCAAGATTATGGTTCTCTATCCGAAGAAGAGAAGGAGTCCGTGCTGACCCGCGTCATCGCGCAACCGGCGATGGATGCCACCTCGGTGGATGGCCTCAGCGCGACCGGTGCCGAGGTGTTGGAAGTATTGAAGATTGTCGCCGAGGCGCACAAACGGGATCCGCGAGCGTTGGGTAGCTACATCATCAGCATGACCCATGGCGTCAGCGATATGCTCGAGGTTTTGTGGCTCATGCGCCTGACAGGATCTGAGGTGCTGGATATCGTGCCGCTGTTCGAAACGATTGATGATCTCGCCCGTGCGCCTGATCAGTTGCAGGCCATGCTCGCGAATCACGTCTACCGCGCCCATGTCGAGGCGCGCGGGGGCCTCCAGGAAGTCATGCTCGGCTATTCCGACAGCAACAAAGACGGCGGCTATCTCATGTCGAGCTGGCTTCTGCACAACGCCCAGTCGCGCCTTGCGCAGGTGTGTCGAGCCTGTGGTGTGCGATTTCGCTTCTTTCACGGTCGGGGTGGCACTGTGGGGCGGGGCGGAGGGCGCTCCAGCCGCGCTATTCTGGCGACACCTCCCGATAGCCGAACCGGTCGCATACGCATGACGGAACAGGGAGAAGTTATCTCGTTCCGTTACGCCCTTCCGGATATCGCACACCGTCACCTCGAACAACTGACGAGTGCCATGATTCTCGCCGAGTCCGAGGCCTCGGTTCAACCCACGCGGCACGCCGTGTCAGACGATCAGCTCATGTCCCGTCTGGCCCATCGCGCCATGGTGGCCTACCGTGAATTAATCGATGATCCGGCGTTCTGGTCGTGGTACACCGCGGTGTCACCGATCACACATATCAGCGCCCTGCCGATCGCCTCCCGGCCTGTCGCCAGGGAGCGTGGGGCGTTTCAGTTTGACAGCCTCCGGGCCATTCCCTGGGTCTTCGGTTGGACGCAAATGCGTTTCAACGTCCCCGGGTGGTACGGGATTGGCGCAGCGTTGGGCGAATCTCTCGACGACGCTGACGGCACGCTGGAGGTCCTCCACCGATGGTACACCGAATGGGAGTATTTTCGCACGCTGATCGACAACGCCCAGCAGGAAATGGCGCGGGCGCGCCTGATGATCGCCCGATGCTACGAAGAGCACGCCGCCTCTTCGCAGTATGATCGCATCGCGGCGGAGTTCCATCGCGCGCGATCCGCCATCCTTCGGATCACGGGCCAGCGCGAGCTACTGGACAACAACCCGGTGATCCAGGGTTCGATCGAGCAGCGCAATCCACCGACCGATCTTCTCAACCTCTTGCAGATGGAGCTGCTACGGCGACATCGAGATGCCGACGAAGCCGGCAGGCGTGATCTGCGCCCTGCGCTATTTGCGAGTATCAACGGCGTGGCAGCCGCGATGCAAAGCACCGGGTAGCCCGTTCTTGTTCGCAGCACGAACTCGTCGTTTGTGTTGCATGACGTTCTCAGACTTGCGATCGGAAGAGCATTTTTTTGAGGAGGCGCTGTTGCCACCGGCGGCGTCTTCAGCGTCCGGTCTTGCACTGGGCCGCTTGTCACCTGTACCCTCGGGCCACTTCATCATGCTGAGAGCCGGTGCGTTTGGGGGAACAACGGCAAGGGGCGTGGTCGATTTCAAAGCCCTAGGACGTGCCTGCGGGGCTTGGCGGTGCTACACTAACTGTGCAAATGCGGAGCATTCGTCGTCCTGGACTAGCATGGACTTCTGCTACACCGCGATCGGCCAACGCCTCGGCGAGCCCGTGCGACCACGAGCGCCGCGGCGTTGTTCTTCAGGCACGAAGCCCGTCTGCGTCGAACAAGAGTCCTGAGCCAAACCTGGCAAGACCGGCTGATATAGCGAGAGCTTGAGTATGGAAACGTGGATGATCGATGTACTTTGGATCCTGGGGGCAGCCGGATTGGTCGCCTTGAACGGGTTCTTCGTGGCCGCCGAGTTTGCCCTTGTGAAGGTGCGTAGCAGCAAGCTGGCGGAAGCAGCACGCCTGGAAAAGCCATTTAGCAGAACAGCCCAATGGATGGTACATCGCCTCGACAAGTCGCTTTCCGCGTGCCAGCTGGGTATTACGCTGGCGTCGCTTGGATTGGGATGGGTGGGCGAGCCGGCCGTGGCACGCCTGCTGGCACCACTGTTGCACGCAGTTGGCATAAAGTCTCAGGTGTTGGTACACACGATCGCGTTTGTGGTTGGGTATGCAATCATCACGGCCGCTCACCTGGTCGTTGGGGAACAGGCGCCGAAAATCTACGCGATCCGAAGACCAGGGTGTACGGTTCGGTGGTGCGCCCTTCCGCTTAAGTGGTTCTACGTGATCTCCTATCCGTTCTTGTCTTTGCTCAACGCTACCACGATGCGCATACTGCGCCGCTTCGGGATCACCAGCGCGTCCGAGCACGACGTACACCACAGCGAAGAAGAGATTCGCGCGCTGCTCAGTCAGGCGCACGTACACGGAGAATTGACGCGGACTGAACACAGCCTTTTAGACGCGGTCTTCGAGTTCGACGACACGACCTGTCGGCGCATCATGGTGCCGCGTACGAGTGTCGTGTTCTTTGACGTCAATAAGCCACTGGCCACCGCCATGGAGACGGTCCGCCGGAGTAAACATACACGGTTCCCACTGTGCGACGGTTCCATGGACAATGTCTTGGGATTCGTTCACATCAAGGAGTTGCTGCATGTCCCTGCCGGAGTGGAACCGGACTTGAAGAAAATCTGCCGGCCTCCGCGCTACGTGCCGGAGACCATGCTGCTCAGCAAACTTCTGAATCTGTTTCGCGCGAGCCGTCAACACCTGGCGTTTGTCATCGATGAGCACGGCAGCGTGTCCGGTATTGTCACCATGGAGGATGTGCTGGAACGACTCGTCGGTGAGGTGCAGGATGAGTTTGATGATGAGTCGCCTGCGATTGTGCCGGAAACAGCAGGTTCCTACCTTGTACAGGGCGCCGCGCTGCTCGAGGAAGTCAACAAGGCGCTTGGATTGAAATTGGTTTCGGCGGACGTCGATACGATGGCGGGTCTGGTGACCGAACGGATCGGAAGAATCGTGACGCAGGGTGATCGCGTCGACCTGGACGGCGCTGCCGCGGAAGTGATAGAAGTGAAAAAAGCCCGTGCCACCCAAATTCGCGTCACCGTATCAGGCTCGAATACGGAGGAGTCCGAGTCCTCCTGACCTCTAATTCACTGTACGTGAAGAGACGCTACGGTGGGTGGCATGGGCAAGCGATAGCTTGCCCGTGGGTCGTGATGCACAGCACGGGCAAACAAGGTCGCCCGTGCCACCCGGGATGCGTGGCGCGTACTCATGCACGTCGATTTCACCTGCAAACGGCACTTGGCCGTACCACCCCAGCTTGGCGGGACAGCTTCTACAACTTCTGGGCCGGATCGTCCGACTCCCCTGCAAAAGGCGAAGCAAGGGGGGCGCTGTCACGGTGGCCGGCGAAAACCGACGCCAAAATGCCCACGGACAGGATGCCGCCGATGATCCCGAGCGAGGCAAGTGTTGGAATGGGATACTGGTCGGCGAGCAGCATTTTGGCGCCGACATAGGCCAGTAGAAACACGAGGCTCATCTTGAGATAGCGAAACTTGTGCATGACTCCGGCCAGTACGAAGTAGAGCGAGCGCAATCCGAGAATCGCGAAGACATTGGATGTAAAGACAAGGAATGGATCGTGCGTGACGGCGAAGATCGCGGGAATGGAATCCACGGCGAAGAGCACGTCAGAACTCTCCACGACAAGCAGCACGAGAAACAACGGCGTGATGGCACGCTTCTCGTTCACCCGTGTAAAGAAACGTTGCCCTTCAAAGTCTGCGCTGATTGCAAAGAACCTACGCGCGAGCCGAATGAGCGGGTTCTTGTCGGGCTCGAGATTGTCGTGTCGTGCCACGAGCATTTTGACGGCGGTGAGAATGAGCAGCAACCCAAAAACATAGGTCATCCAGCCAAAGCGATGAATCAACGCCGTGCCCGCGGCAATCATGATGCCGCGCAACACCAGCGCGCCCAGGATCCCCCAGAACAGTACGCGGTGCTGATACTTGGCGCGCACGCCGAAATACGTGAATATCAAGGCAATAACGAAGATGTTATCGAGACTGAGCGACTTCTCGATCACGTAACCCGTGAAGAACTGTATGGCCGCCTGTTTACCCAACAGGTCCTGCCCTGATTCCACGCCGATTCCGAATACGTGGTGTTCGTAGAGGAAATACACGGCAATGTTGAACAGCAAAGCCAGGATCACCCAAGTCGCTGTCCAGATCGCCGCTTCCTTGATCGAAACCACATGGCTCTTGCGATGAAACACGCCTAGGTCAATCGCCAGCATGAACAGCACGACGATGAGAAACCCGATCCACAGCCAGATGGTCACGATGCACGTCCTCTACGCCAGGCGCTCCGGTACGCGCTCACTGAGCGCGCATGCCGTTCAATTCTTCAGAGGGTTCGACCACGAGAACGTTCGATGAAAGGTCGTCGGAGAGTCTCTCGCCAAGGCCCGCTTCTTTGGATCGAAGGCGTCGTAGTTCCGACGGCTTCGCGCCCCTCGGGAGCTTGCCGAGATTGCAGATGGGTTCGCCGGGTCCGATGGCCGGCAACGTGGTCATGCCGATGACGACGGCGTCAAACGGCGCGTGAAGCATGTTTCGATCGCGACCGAGAAGCGTGGCATTCGTGGCGAGCGGTTGGTTTTTTTCCACGATATCGCCCGGTTTGACATGAAACTGCAAAAACCCGCCGTACTCGGCGCGTATCCATTTGGATCTCGACACGACGAGTTGAAACGATGCGTCCCTCTGTTTGCCTTCAAGCATTCCGAGTTCGCCGAGCACGTTCTTGATTCCTCGTGTGGCGGACTCGACGATGGTCGGTTCCACTTTCCAGACCTCGCCGCCCTCCATGATGACCGTCGGGCAACCGACGCGGCAGGCTTCACGACGAAGCGCCCCGCGCGGCCCCTTGGCATTGCAGATAATCTCCGCGCCGAACGATTCAGCGAGGCGCCGCACTTGGGGGTCGGTCAGATCGCCGCGTACGTTCGGATAATTCGTCCGCCGGATGGCGGCGGTGTGCAGGTCAATGCCGTAATCGCATCGCGCCACGATCTCATCGAAGATGGTGCGTGCCATCCGACTAGCTAAGCTCCCAGTCTTGGAACCGGGAAAACACCGGTTGAGGTCTCTGCGATCCGGCAGGTAGCGCGAATGTCGTTCAAAAGACAACATGTTCAATACAGGCACGAGGATGACAACACCGCGTGTCAGGCGAAACGTCTCGTCCATGATCAATGAGCGAATCGCACCCGTACCGTTGATCTCGTCGCCGTGCAGGGCCGCGGTCACAAAGACGACCGGACCGGGGTCTGCAGCCCGCTGAATGTGCAGCGGTATGCGAATGGCCGCGCCGGAGGAGCTCTCGCTGACCGCCAACATGACGTCACGCGATTCGCCCGGACTGATCGGCTCACCGTTCCAGTTGTCGAATGGGCTGCGGTTTCGTTCCATACACTCGTCTCACACTGTTTCACGGAGCATGGCGTCGGTGCCTCATGCGCCGACCGCCGGCGGCTGTGGGTCGTCTTGGTGCGGTAGAACTTCCACTTTGGGATGCCGTTTCTTCCGAGACTTCTCCGGTATGAGAGCCCGCATCCCCTCGAGCTTGCCGAAGCACAACAGGCGGTCACCCGGCTCCAACGTGCGGTCAGAACGAGGGTTCGGGATAACCGCCGTGTTTCGATGAAGCGTCAACACATTGATGTCACGTTCGCGCAATGCCGATTGTGCGATCGTTTGTCCGACATATTCCGAGCCCTCAGGAATATGAATCTCGGTCACGCCGTAGCCCCGGCTAACCGTCAGTCGCTGGCGCAGGTCGATTTCCGGAAAATCCACTTGCGCCGTGATGTAGTCGATGATCGCGCCTGCCAGGTCGAGTTGCGTACAGGTTTCGATGCCTTCCAAACCGGGCGAAGAATTGACCTCCATGACCTGCGGGCCGTCCTTGCCTTCGAGCATGTCCACACCGGCAATGCGCAGCCCCATGATTTGCGCCGAGCGCACGGCGGTCTCGCGATAGGTGTCGTCGAGTTCGATGACTTCCGTCTGGCCGCCGCGATGCACGTTACTACGAAATTCTTGTCCTTGAGCCACTCGCCGCATCGCTGCAATGACCCGATCGCCCACGACAAACGCTCGTACATCACGCCCCTTGCTCTCGGCCACGAACTTCTGGATAAGCACGTTCTGCTTTGTGCTGTGCAGCGTTTCAATGATGGCCTCGGCAATCTTGACGGAATCAGCCAAGATGACGCCTACGCCCTGAGTGCCTTCCAGCAGCTTGATAATCACGGGGGCACCGCCAATCCGCTCAATCGCGGGCAGTACGTCTTTTTTGTCCCGAACAAAAGCGGTGCGAGGAATGCCGATTTGATGCCGGCTGAGAATCTGCAAACTGCGAAGCTTGTCGCGAGAGTTGGAAATTCCGATCGACGAGTTGGCACAGAACACGTCCATCTGCTCGCACTGCCGCACAAGGGCAGAGCCGAAATACGTGATCGACGCGCCGATACGGGGCAACACGGCATCGTAGTGGCTGAGCTGCCTGGAATGAAAGTAGAGGTCCGGCTCACCCTGTTGCAGGTCGATGGCGAAGTTGAGCGTGTTGAGCACCTTCACGCGGTGTCCACGCTGTTGTGCCGCTTCGCGAAGTCTCCGCGTGCTATAGCATTTCGGGCTCCGTGACAGGATGGCAAGTTTCATCTATTCGTCCCTTCAGGTTTTCCAGTATTCTAAGTCAGCGTGCGCGAGTACGCGCCTCACATCCCGGGTGGCATGGGCAAACTTGTTTGCCCGTGCGATACATCACGATCCACGGGCAAGCTACCGCTTGCCCATGCCACCCCATGTGGCGCCTCTCTACGCACAGTGATTTAGATTCGTACCGTCGCCTCAATTTTCCACTTCGACAGTTACTTCTTCCTCTTCTTCATTGGCTGCCCGTCGTAATACGACTTGCCTGCGTTAACCAGAAATCTTCCACGCACGCCTTCGCGCCCGAGCAGCATCCGGAATCCCATTTCGTCGCGGTTCGCAAGGGTGAGTTCGATCGGCCACGACTCACCGAGGACCTCGATTCTCGTGACGATCACCGTTCGCTCTTGTGCATGTCCCGTCGAACTTCGGATGACTCGGGATTCGAGCACATCGGCTTCGCACTCAATCGTCTTCTTGGCGTCGCGCTGAAGCGGATGCACTCGGAAGCGGACGAAAGTCGTTCCGTCCCGCACGAACTTTTTCACGTCGAACGCGTGCAACGAGGACGAGCGGGCTCCGGTATCGATCTTCGCTTTTATCCTCTGAATGCCAAGGTCAGGCAGCCCGACCCATTCTCGCCAACCGATGACACGCGGACTGTGCTGCGCCTTTCGACTCATACCGGCGTACTCCCGTGTTCCGTTTCGAAATCGGTACGGTAATAGGCTGTCCATCAATTACCTCGTGAAATGCCGTTCGCAACGGCTTCGGCGACGAGTCAACTCGCGTACATGCCGTTTGTCCATGGCGCGCTCGTCCGCCATGGATGGATCGAAACAGCCGACCATCGGGCCGGCCGAGACATCGAATAGACGGAGCTGACCGATTGAAGGCATACCAGTGTACCGCGTCCGCCCCCGTGTCATAATGCCCAGGTCAGTCATGCCGGCGACGATCCTCGTCGCCGAATCGTCTGTCTAGGAAAACGCTGACGGACGCAAACCGTTGCTCATCCCCTCGCAACACCGCGTCGAATGTGCCTGCCCGGCAGCTTCCAACCGCTTTGCTCGAACCGTCGCGCCGCGTGAAACACACCACCACACAACAACCTGATATCACCGTCGCACGCTCTTCAGCGTGCGTTTTTGTGCAGCAGGCAGTGGCCAAAACCGCCAAGCGGTCATAACATAGTAGCGGCGATTCGCATCGGGTACAACTGACGTTCATGGAGCGACACAACCGCCGTAGAATGACGCAAGGAACAAACGCCGCGCTTGGGTGTGGCAACGGTCGGTTGAGCGGGAAGGGCGCGGGTCGCCTCGGCACATCGGAAGATCGTCCATGCGCATGACGTGGTGGCGCCCCATCGTCATTCTTCCGCGGTGGGCTTCAATATCGGCTGGTTCCAGACTTGGTCGGGTTCTTCTATCGAACGCGCGAAACCAATACCCGAGCCTGACCGAGCACGGAGGAAGGTTCTGTATTGTCTTCGATCGAGACCAGGGACCGTACAGGCAGCTTTCGGTTCGTCACTTGTGATGGCTACAGAAGTCAGGAGTTGAACATGCTCATTGTCTTGATCTTTTCTGCACCTCGCTGCGAGAAAGCCAACAGGTGTTGCTCCACATTCGTGGCAACGATGCGCTCCTTGGTGGTGTATGGGCCTGAACCGCGGTGTCTGTTGGCCCATTCGCAAAGGCCGGCGCGGTGAGCTCCGCACTCGAACACTTACAGCGATCATTCCGATTCGCCGACGCGGCGGATATCGCACTGGTCTCGCTGTTTCTCTATACGTTCTTTCTTTGGTTCAAATCGACGGCGTCGCGGCAGATTTTGATCGGCATCGGCGTCCTCACCATCGTGTACGTGCTGGCGCGGACGTTTGATCTCTACATGACCGCGGCCATGTTCCAGGCCGTCCTCGCCTTCGCGGCGATTGCCGCCATCGTGGTGTTTCAGGAGGATCTTCGCCGTTCCTTTGCGCGCCTCGCCTTGCTGGGACGGCTCCCGCGCACCGCCATCAAACACTTGGATACAAATCTCGATATTCTCATCGAGGTTGCGTTCGATCTGGCAAGAAAGAAGCACGGCGCCCTGATCGTCCTTCAAGGCACCGAAGCCCTCGACCGACACATTCGGGAGAGCGTGGCCCTCGACGCGCGCATCAGCAAGGCGCTGCTGGACAGCATCTTCGACCCGCACTCCATGGGGCATGATGGCGCGGTCATGATGGACCAGGGACGTGTTTCCCGATTTGCCGCACATTTGCCCTTATCCGAAAACAGCCAGGAACTGGGTCGCCGAGGTACGCGACACAGCGCGGCGCTGGGTCTATCGGAAGTGTCTGATGCGTTGGTCGTGGTGGTTTCCGAAGAGCGTGGCGAGGTTAGTGTCGCCGAAGGCGGGGAACTCCGAAGGGCGGCCACACCCGTAGAGCTGAAACAGCGGCTGGATCGGTTCACGCAACGTGTGCGTCCCCAAGGCGCGATGGGTGGCGGCCGAAGGTTGCTCACCGAGAATAGCGGGCTGAAGCTGGCAGCCGTTCTTGTGGCCTGCATCGCATGGTTTCCGATTAGCTTTCAGGCCGAGACCGTGCAAAAGACATTTGTTGTATCCATTGACTATCGCAACCTGCCGGAATCGCTGGACATCGATGATTCCGCCCCGACCGAGGCGCGTCTGACGTTGACCGGATACGAGCGTGCTTTCAACCTGCTGGCGCCCAGTACCCTTAGAGTGTCGCTCGACCTGAGTAACGTGACGGAGGGCCCGCAGGAAATCGCCATCGACGAGTCCCACGTGAAACTGCCGTCCAACCTCGCGCTGTTCCGTTCGGTACCGCGGGTTGTCTCATTCGGCGTCCATACCTGGGTACGGACGCGTCTGGCGGTTGAGCTACGAACCACGGGGCGACTTCCACGCGAGTTAAGGCAGCGAGAAGTCCGTCCCATACCCAACGAAGTGCCGGTGTTGATCTGGCGGTCGCGCAAAGCGGCCGTTACATCGATCTACACCGAGCCGTTTGATGTCAGTCGTTTGACGGACTCCTCCGAACTCAAAGCCAGGTTCGTCGTGCCGGAGTACCTGCGGATCGAGACCGGGCAGCTCTCGGAAGTAAGTGTCAAGTTGGACGATGTCACCGGAGCAAATGACGTGACCAAGGCGCCGCAGCCGGGAGGGAGTTGAGTTTGCGTGCAGTGTTCGCGCGCCGTGACCGATGAGGAAATGCGGGTAGAACTTACGTCGTGGAGCATTAGGCTATCGTGATGGCGAGTAAGAGACAGAAGCGGTCTGATCGTTTGCTGCAGGTCCTCGACGAATACCGCGAGACGGTAGTTATCATGCACAACAATCCCGACCCGGATGCCATGGCCGCGGGTTGGGCGTTATGCATGCTCGTGACACGGCGCCTGCAGAAACCTGTGCGTCTCGTCGGACGCGGTCCGATCCTCCGTGCGGAAAACCTCGAGTTCGTGAAACTTCTCCGGCCGCCGGTCGAGCTCGTCGACGAGCTTGTACCGGATGAACAAATCGCCACGGTGCTGGTCGATTGTGCGCCGGCATCCTTGAATCATCTGCTGGGTGGTGACCAAGCGCCGACTGCGGTCATCGACCACCATGAATCGAAGAGAGACGGCTTTCGCATCCCGTTTCGTGACTTGCGTCCCAAGGTGACAGCCTCCGCGAGCATTTCAGCCGAGTACATGCGCGAACAACAAATCGAACCGTCTGCGGAGATGGCGACCGCCCATGTCTATGCCATTCGGACGGAGATGATCGGCGCACGCAAGGCCCTTTCGCGACTGGACCATTTTGCGCTGCGCTGGCTCTCCGGTTTCGCAAACTATGACGTCCTCTCCAGCATTGAGAATCCTCCGTTGCCGCGGCACTATTACGAGGAGTTGCATTCCGGTCTGGATAATGTGCTCGTCTACGCGGACTCGGCCATCTGTTTTATCCCTCAGATAACGGCACCGGAAATCGTGGGCGAATTTGCCGATCTGTTTATTCGATGCGAAGGCCTACAGTGCGTTCTATGCGGAGGAAGGCTCGGCGACGATTTTCTTTTCTCTGCCAGATCCAAAGGCCGCGAACGCACAGCGTTGACCCTGTTGGATCATGTGTTGCGCGGGCTGGGGCACTCCGGTGGGCACCTCCACCGGGCCGGCGGGAAGATATGCATGCCTGCTTGCGGGAAGACTCTCGACGAGCTTGAACAGGACTTGCGCGTGCGATGGCTTGACGCTTGCGGCATTGAGATCCGTCGCGGGCAGCGACTCGTGGGGCAAGAGAATATGAAGCGAGAGCCGTAGCACGGTTCAAAGACTCGTGCGCTCGCGCCGACGAACGAACTCGCCGCCGACTTGGGAAACTACGGAGCATTTCTATGGCGCATGCAGCGTTGATAAACCCACTCACGCCTCTAGTTCAGACACTGATCACCAACGACGTGCGGTCGGCCACGCGTGCGGTGGAAGCCCTGCCGGAAGCTGAAGCGGCACAAGTCGTCAGGGCGCTTCCGAATGACCTCACCGCGCTGATTCTGCCGCACCTGCAGCTAAACTATGCGGCCGCACTCGTGAAGGACATGAAGCCAGCGAGCTTTAAAGCCGTTGTGCACAAGATGGAGCCCCAACGGGCTGCATCGATGCTCATGAGGCTGCCTCCGGATGCGCTGGAGCGGCTCCTGCCCCACGCCCCCCAAAGACTAATAGACGAAGCCCGAGAGTTGCTGGTTTACCCCGAGGGAAGCGTCGGCCGGATCATGCAGACAGAGTACCTGTCATTTCACGAGAAAGACCGAGCACGCGACGCCACACGAAATATCCGCAAACTCGCCTCGCAACAATTTCCCGCCTCGTACGCGTACGTCGTCGATGCCGACGAGCGATTGGTGGGGGTGATCAACATGCGAGACCTGTTGCTCGCCGATGAAGACGCGGCGCTCGACACGATCGCGAAGAAAGATGTCTTCGTGCTCGATTGCTTCATGGACAGCACCGAGGCGGCACAGGAACTCGCGAAAAGACGGTATTTCGCCGCGCCGGTGGTCGATGCCCAGAGGCGAATGCTCGGTCTCGTCAAGGCCGAGCAGCTCATCCGCGGCGCGCAATCGGATGTGGCCGGTAGCATTCAGCGTATGTTCGGCGGCAACCCGGACGAGCGTGCGTTCTCGCCGATCGCCTTCTCGTTGCGCAAACGCTTACCTTGGCTCCACGTCAACCTTGCCACCGCTTTCCTGGCGGCCTTCGTCGTCTCATTGTTTCAAGACACGATCGCGAAGATCACGGTGCTTGCCATTTTCCTGCCGGTTGTCGCCGGCCAGGGCGGCAACGCCGGTGCCCAGTCCTTGGCCATCGTGATGCGCGGGCTCGTCATGCGCGAGATACCTCGCAATCGGCTGTCGGCGCTCGTGATGAAGGAGGGTCTGCTCGGAGTCACCACGGGCACCGTCACCGGCATCGTCACGGGGCTGGTGGCATGGCTCTGGCAGGGCAACGCGATCCTCGGTGTGGTGATCGGCTTGGGAATGATCGTCAATCTGTTTGTCGCCGGCCTCTCCGGCGCGGCGATACCCGTCATCATGCGATCTCTAGGCCTGGATCCTGCCCAGTGTTCGAGCATTATTCTCACGACAGTGACCGATGTCGTGGGCTTTCTGGCCTTCCTGGGATTTGCAGTGCTGTTTCAGAATTATCTTGTGTCGTGACCCACCAAATCTAATTCTTACCGAAACGAGCCAGACCTCATTCGCCGGCAAGGCTGGCCTTGCCGCGGTGTCCAGCCTCTCCTTGGAGGTGAAGGTCTTGCGCAAGTCAGGTGTCAGCCGCTCGTCGCGAGCGCTTCCCGCAGGGCGAGTGCTTTTTCGTCGGTCATGTATCCGATCCAGGCCTGCTCGACGACGCCATGGGCATCCAGGAGAATCGTGGTAGGAACCTTGAGCACCGTCCGTGCAAACGTCTCCTCCGCACTGGAAAGCGTGTAGACCGGTGCTGCCAGAGGAGTTTCGGTGGCAGGCAAGCTGTCCTCAATTCCGAGCAGGATGGGCACCACCCGCAGGGATGCGCTTTGTGCAGACGGCATGATGGTGTTCCAAACCGGAATCGTCTCGACGCAGGCCCGACAGCTTGAGGAATAAATCAATACCAGCGTTCGCGGTTGATCGTCGCCGAATTCCACCGTGACCTCGTCTCCATCCTCACTGACGAGTGCGGGCAATTCGAATCGCTCGCCGGGTTGAATCTCGGGCGGCGGCTGTTCCACGAGGGATGTCACCTCGGCCAACTGTGTACGGAGTTTTCGGTTGGTACGGACGAGGAGGACGACCTCGACGGCCAATCCGACGCAAACGATCACGACGAAGAATGTAAAGAAACCGCGGCCTTGAGGGCCGTCTGGCCGAACAGTTTCTTGCGGAGTGGTTTGTTCCATTCTTGGTTCCATACTCAACGAGGCGCAGCTTGCCCAGCAACACCGCCAAGCTCGCCGCGCGCATACTAAAGTCGGCCGCCCGGTCTGTGGGATCATCTCCCACAGACCGCGCGACCAACGTCTTCGGTAGCTACGCCAATCGCCTCCCGCTCTACTCCGGAAATGGGCAGATGTAGCCGCAATCCCACAAGCAGTCGGGATAGCCAAAGACTACATGGCAGAAGTCGAGCCAGCACTCGGTCCCGTCCGGGAGCACGATGGTATCGGCACACGGACACTTGCCGCATCGTCCGCCTCCCGGTCCCTTGGCAAACGTTTCGACCGGTGCCAGCAGCGCTACGGCTCCGACCGCCAGGACCAAGATCATGGCGAAGCTCATTGCCAGGGACGAGCGTTTTCGCGTAACAAACGCTCTCGATTTTTGCAGCATTATTGTAACCTCCTTATGAAGACCACGATACCAACAAAAATGCGAATGCCGCGATTACCGCGCGGCCCTCGCGCACGCAAGCAAAACCACCCGCACACTCCTCCCGGCACGTTGGCCCCTCGCACGCCCAGCCAAGGTCTACCATCTTCGACCGGGCTTGACCTGGACTCCGCGTTTTGCGATCATAATTGTAAGCGAGCACCAGAGCTACTTCGTGTCCGGCCGGCCGAAGCAGGCGAACAGGGTTCTGCCACCCACCATATGGGAATGCGCACGAATAGGGGAAGCGCCCTCAAGAAAAATGAACCATATCACGAAAAAAGCGCGCAGGGTGGCCGGGGGGCCGACTAGGCTGCTGCGAGGCGTCAGTAAGATACGCGAGAACGGTCTCGACGCGCTCATGACGGTCGTGTACGAGGAACTCTACACCCTCGCCCAGCGATTCATACAGCGGGAACGTCCGGGCCATACCCTGCAGGCCACGGCCCTGGTCCATGAGACGTATCTCAAGCTCATCAAGCAACGCAAGATCACCTGGCAGGATCGTACACATTTTGTGGCGCTGGCTGCGCGCGTCATGCGCCAGGTGCTGGTCCAGTATGCGAGACGGCGCGGCGCGGCAAAGAGAACCGGAGTGTATGGAAGTCACGCGACGGATCCGCAGTCGATCACGGTGGCGCCAGCCGGTGCCGACGCGGTGGATCTCATTGCGCTGGACGAATTGCTGGTTCAACTGAGCGGAATCGATGAACGGCAGGCGGCCGTGGTAGAGCTACGGTTTTTTGCGGGACTCACGGTGGTGGAAACCGCCAAGGTGCTAAGGGTGTCACGGGCCACCGTGGAACGTGAATGGGCTATGGCGCGCACGTGGCTATACAGGCGGCTATACAACAACTAACGTGAAACGGCACCGGACGATGGACTCACCACGTTGGCAGAGGCTCAAACACTTATTGGGCGCAGTGCGGGAATGCGATTCGGACACGAGTCGTGGAATCATCGATCGTGCGTGCGCAGGTGATGAGACGCTGAAGCGAGAGGCGAACGAGTTTCTCGCGGCCCGCGTGGACGACTCCTTCCTGCAATCGCCCTTTCGCGGCGCCTTCTCGGAACTGCTACAGCAGGAGATCGAAGATCCGATTGTCGGATCGCGTATCGGCGCCTATGAGGTGGAATCGGTGATTGCCTCCGGAGGCATGGGGATTGTATATCTTGCCCATCGCACCAATGCTCCCTTCGAACAGGAAGTCGCCATCAAAGTCATCAAGCGCGGCATGGACAGCGCCGCTATCAGGCGCCGTTTTCTCCTGGAACAACAGGCACTAGGCGGGCTGGATCATCCCAATATTTCGAGGCTCATCGACGGAGGCGAAACGGAAGACGGGCTGAATTACTTCGTCATGGAATGCGTTCATGGCAGCCCGATCGACAAATACTGCGACGAGCAACAACTTTCCACGCATCAACGCCTGAACTTGTTTCGTGAGGTACTCGCCGCCGTGCAATACGCCCATCAGCATCTGGTCATTCATCGCGACATCAAGCCGAGCAACATTCTCGTCACGCGCGACGGCGAGCCGAAGCTGCTGGATTTCGGCATCGCCAAACTGCTGACCGCGGAGGGCTTCCTGCGAACGCACATCACGCAGACCGGCGCTCAGCCCATTATGACGCCGGAATACGCAAGTCCGGAGCAGATCAGAGGCGAACCCGTCACCACGGCCACCGATGTGTACTCACTGGGGGTCGTGTTGTATGAGCTACTGACCGGTCACCATCCACATTCGCGCAACGTCGACAGACGTGGCGAGCCCGGCCGGCAGTCCAATGGCACGGTGCCCGAAAAGCCAAGTTCGGTCTTCACCAAATCCGTCTTGATGGTAGATGAAGACGGGACGCGGGTTCCGAAAACGACGCGGGAGACCGTCAGCGCCGCGCGCGGCGTGAGCGTCGATCGTTTGCGACGCGAACTAAGCGGTGACGTCGACAATATTCTGCTGATGGCGCTCCATGAGGACCCCCAAAGGCGGTACACCTCGGCGGAGCAGTTCTCCACCGACATCAAACGCCACCTCGACGGACTTCCGGTTTTGGCCCATGCCGATTCGGTCGGGTATCGCTTATCGAAATTCGTCAAGCGCCACAAGGCGAGTGTCTGCTTTGTGGCAGCGATCATGATGGTACTTCTGGCTGGCGTGGCGGGAATCATGTGGCAGTCCCGGGTGGCCGCCACGGAGCGCGACAAGGCGATCGCCGCGCAGCGACTCGCGAACACGCAACGTGACGCGGTGGAGCGGCAGCACAACTTGGCGCAAGAGAATCTACGTCGCGCCATCGAGGCGGAGGCCGCCATGCGCCTATCAGCGGAAAACGCCCAACAGGTTGCCGGGTTTCTTCTGAATCTGTTCGAGGTATCCGATCCCGACGAGGCACAGGGCAACACCGTCACGGCGCGTGAATTGCTCGATCGGGGTGCCGCCCGAATTGGAGAGGACCTTGAAGGTCAACCTGCGTTACAGGCCTCGTTCATGCACACGATCGGCTGTGTATACAAGAAGCTCGGGCTGTACGCTGAAGCCGCCGACCTTCTTCAGCGAGCCCTGACGATTCGCCGCGATACGTTTGGCGAACTCCACGTGGAAGTGGCCGAAACGCTCGTCGCCTTGGGTGAAGCGCTTCACGGAATCGCGGAATACGAAAAGGCTGTCGAACTGTATACCGAGGCCCTGGGAATCCAGCGCCGAGTATTGGGCGAGCGCCATCCGGACGTCGCAGCGAGTCTCAACGGCCTCGGTGAGGCCAGGTACGCCCAGGGTGATTTTCAGGAAGCCGCGCGACTGCACGGCGAGGCACTCGATCTGTATTACGACGCGTTTGGTGATACGCACGAGTCCGTCGGTCACACACTCGCCTCGCTCGCGAATGCCCGTCACGCCGCCGGGCAGTATGCCCAGGCGGAGCGCCTCTATGAACGTGCCCTCGCCGTTTTCGGCGAGATATACGGTGAAGATCATTCCGAATACGTCTCCTGCCTGGAGGGGCTCGCGAGTTGTTTCCGTGCCATGGGCGACCTTAGCCGCGCCAAGGAGATTCTGGCGGATGTTTTGGACGCGCGTCTCCGCATGTACGCCGGGGATCACCCGCGCGTGGCTACCGCGATGAACCGCCTCGCCATCACTCAGGCGCGGCTTGGTGAATTCAGTGAGGCGGAGCAACTTCTCCGACAGGCGCTGAAAATCCGACGGGCGCGGTTCGGTCGAGACCATGATATGGTTGCGTCGAGCCTGAATAACCTGGCTGGCGTGTTGATGTCCCAGTCTCGAGACGCTGAGGCCGAACCGCTGCTCCGCGAATCGCTCGACATCCACATGCGCTTATTCGGAGAGTCGCATATCGGTACGATTCAGGCGATGGGCAACCTAGCCACGGTGCTTGAGCAACTTGGGCATCTGGCCGAGGCCGAGGCGCTTTCCATCAAAGTGCTCGACGTGAGCCGCGCATACCTCGGCGAGGAACATCCCAGCACGCTGATTGGGATGAGCAATCTGGCCGCCGGATACGTGCGGCAGGGTCGCTTGCAGGAGGCCGAGGAACTTCAACGAGAAACGCTGGCGATTCGCCGGCGCGTCCTCGGCGACGATCATCCCCGCACAGTCCATTCAATCATCAACCTGGCCGGAACGTTGTGCGCGCTCGGGGATACAGAAGAGGGACAAACGCTTTTGCACGAGGCGGCCGCTATCGCGCAGACGGTATTTCCGCCCGATCATTTCTATCACGTGGTCATTGCCGGCCAACGCGGCACCTGCTTGGCCCAAGCGACGGAATATGAGCGCGCCGAGCCGCTCCTGCTGGACGCCTATGATCAGCTCACCAGTAAGCTCGGTGTACGTCACGCCGCCTCGATGGATGTGCTCTTCGGGCTGATTCATCTTTACGAGGATTGGGACAAGCCGGGCGAGACCGTGTATTACAATAGCCTTCTGGCGGAAGCGGAACTGCCTACAAGCCCGAGCAACCCGGCAGATGCGCCGTGACAAAAACAGCTGCATCAGATGTCTGGGTGATGCATTTCTCGACACCAGACTGATCGGGCAACTCGTCGCCGTTCAGGTAGCCGATCGCTACACACTCAGGTGCCTCGCCGGCGGCGTAGTCCACCGCATGGGCAATCGTCCCGTCGGCACACGTCCGGCACACCGTTTCCGTTGCAGTCCGCACTGAACCCGGATTCGATATCGCACTCGTCGGGCGGGCCGTTCTCATGGCAGTCCCCGCTGACGAAGCCGTCACCGTCAGGATCGGTGGGATCCAGATCGCACTCGCCCGGGATGCCGTTTCTAGTGCAATCCTCACTCGTTTTGAAGGTGATGTCACAGATGTCCAGCGAACCGTTCCCATTGCAGTCAGCGCCCGGCGTACAGTCATCCGGCGGCACGAGGATCGTCAGACATTCAAACAAGGTGGGCGCGATAACTTGGTTCGACACACACTTGACCAAGAAACTATAGCTTTGGTCGGCGGCGGCGTCATCATCATCAAGGCACACTTCAAATCTACCGACTGCCGTTTCCCCAACGTCGACAATGACACTTCCCCAATAGGCTGATCTGCCCACATCGACGGCAGATTCCTCGTCAAAAGCCACCAGGCCTCCGTATGAGTAGTATGATGGATCGTAGACATTCACGACGAAGAACCCGGTTCGACCGAAGAGAATAAAATCAGAACGTTCTTGTTCAATGAACGCTCCCGCGTCGGGCGCCGGATCGCGCACGGGACTCAAAGATCCAATCGTTCCACTTGTAAAGCTGGCGCTATCAATGGTCGCCTGATAGGCCGATACGCTTCGTGGCGTCCAGTTCCGAGCGGACATTTCGATCGTCAGACGATCGGTACTCGTCTGTAATCTCACGGCCGCCACAAGGGGCGGCTGCTACACGAAAACGAAGACTTCTCTAACACAACCGAGCTACCGGCACGCCCCGGCCATGCTGCGGTGTCCAACGTCAATTTGGAGGTGAAGGTCTTGCGTGCGTCCGGTGTCAGCCGCGCGTACCTTGATGATGAACATCCCATTACCTTGATGGCCATGAGCAACCTTGCCTCCGGCTACGTACGGCAGGGTCGAATGCAGAAAGCCGAGGTACTGCAACGACAAACATTGGAGATTCGCCGCCGCGTGCGTGGCGATGAGAATCCTCGCACGGTGCGTGCCATGATCAATTTGGCCGGCTCGCTTTGCGCATTGAAAGAAACCGAAGAAGGCCATAAGCTCTTGCGGGAGGCGGCGGCGATCGCTCCGAAGTTGTTTCCGCCGGAATATTATTACCATGACGTGATTGCCGGACAGCAAGGTGCATGTTTGGGGCATGATGAGGAATTCGAACGTGCCGAGCCGCTCCTGCTGGCTGCCTATGAAGACCTTTGGGACAAACTCTGCGCGTGGCATGGCGGTTCGATGGATGAGCTATTTGCGCTGATTCGCCTGTACGAAGGGTGGGGTATGGCGGCCAGAGAAGCGTACTACCGTGCCACTCTGGAAGAGATCCAGGAGCACGGCGAAGGGTTCCCTGAGAGCAAATAGAGAGCGCAGCGCCGTCTGACATGGTAGAGTCTTAATGGGAAACCCTTGTACAAGAGAGTCGAGATCATCATGAAACGCGTCCACATCGTCAATTATCCACGCATCGCTGCCTTCGCCATTCTCACGGGGATTGTTTTGCACCTTGGCTCACAGTCGAGCGCGGCCGCCGACAATCCGCAACCCCAAACGACCGCCGATCCGACCATTCCGGTCGATGAACTCGAATTGATGCTGCGGCCCCTGACCAGTGAGGAACTGGTTGTCGAGGCGAACGGCTGGATGAAACTGGTCCAGGACAAGGTGACCGAGATCAGTTCGTACGAGATCAAGGTAAAGCGCAAGAGTCGAGAGATCGAAGCGACCAAGAAGGCCGCCGAGGAAGCTGAGCAGGCTGCGAAAGAGGCCGAGGCCGCGGCAGTAGAGGCTGAGTCGAATGGCACCCCCGGGCCGGTTGCTGCTCCGGATGTAGCGGAAATTGCAGAGAAGACTCGCGAGGCTGAGCGGAAAGCCGAAGAAAAGGACGCGGTCGTGCATGACATCGTCAAGCTGCGCGAACAGCGACAGAAATTGATCGACCGCTTCCGCACCGTACTCGACGAGTTGAAGGCGAAGGGCGGCGAGGTAAAAGCCTATGAAACCTACGTCACCGCTGTGGCCGGGCTGGCGGTCGACGTCGATGTGTCTGATGCTTCCGTTCTTTGGACGACCGGCAAGGGCTGGCTTATTTCCAAAGAGGGGGGGGCAGCGCTGGGGCAGGAACATCGCATACTTCCTGATCACACTTCTGGTATTTTGGATACTGTCCCGAATCGCGGCCAACGCGCTCAGCCGTGCGTTGACAATGGCCAAGGCGACCAGCGATCTGCTTAAGGAATTCCTCATATCGTTTGTACGGCGGG
>Ga0210086_1000236_pt1 | contig 34785 bp, 30 predicted proteins | sample China_Galinas_PW_3_FD_184867 | JGI IMG/M metagenome (GOLD analysis project Ga0210086, IMG submission 184867) | Wetland microbial communities from San Francisco Bay, California, USA, that impact long-term carbon sequestration - China_Galinas_PWB_D2... | ecosystem: Environmental > Aquatic > Marine...
CAGCCAGCAGTGCGAAGAGAATCACCAGTCCGTGCGCCATCGATGCCTTTCACTCATCTCCGGCCACTGGGACCCGAGGCGTCTCGTCGTCGGTGAACTCAGGCTAGCTTGCCGACGGGCGTGACTTCTCGATCAGCTCGGCCGCGATCCGGGCCAGGGGCACGTTCGAGTCCTGCGACAGCTTCCGCAGCATCTCGAACGCCTGGATCGGGCCGATCCCGTAGCGCTCCATGATCATGCCCTTGGCCTGGCCGATGCTGTCCCGGCTCTCCAACGCCTGACGGAGCTGCTCGTCGCGGCGTGCCGAGTTCCAGGCGACCGCCGAATGCGTTGCGAAGATCAGCCCTACCTCCTCGCTCTCGTGGTCGAAGGCGTGGGGTTCCTCGGCGTAGACGTTCAGGGCGCCCATCGTCCGGCCGGCGATGAACAGCTGAAACGCCATGATCGACCGGATCGGCGTTTCCGCCAGTGCATCCTTGCGGTACGTCGGGAAGCGGAAGTCCAGTTCGAGGTCACGGATGTGGATGGTCTTCTTCTCCCGCGCCGACTCCAGGCACGGGCCTTCGCGGTGGCGCTGCTGAATCTCGTCGAGCACCACCGCGAAGGTGTGGGTGGCCGCCGGAGTGTCGACCCGCTTGCGGTTCGTGGTGACGGTGACGCCCGCGTACTTCGCCCCGGGGATCTCGAGTGCAGCGTGCTCTGCGAGCTCTGCGATCACCGTGTCCGAATCCGCCTCGGACCTGTCATGCAGTGCGCGCACGATGTCGGCGATGCGGCGGTGTGCGCTGTGGGCTTCCAGCGGCTGACTCACGCGTCAACCGTACGCGGCGCCCACGAGGCGCGCCGGTCATTCGTCACACGGCCCGCAGGTACCGCCTCGTCACGATCCGCTGAATCAGTGACGTGAGGGGCCCTGCGGCTTTGCTCCACCATGTCGCGTGCCGCGAGAACGCCGCCAGCTCGGCGTAGACGGCGTCGTCGGCAGGGTCCAAGCGCACCGCGAACAGCTCTTCGCCCGATTTCGGATGGCCCGGCAACGTTCCGTAGGCGAACCCGCGCCGCTTATCGTCGTCGACGACGTACACCACCCGGCACGGAGCCCGCACCGGTCCGAGGCCCACGAGCACCACCGAACCGACCTCTGCAATCTCCGTGCTGGGGGTCACGCGGGCCCCGGCGCCGCGCAGCATGCCCCACCGCATCACCCCCGCCGCCGCCGCCTCGAAGCGCACGCGTCCCGTCCCGATCCGGGCCGACCTTTGCACATGGTGGTAGCCGTCGGGGAGCCGCCCGGCCGTCGCCCCGACCTCGGTGTAGGTGAACGGTTCGTCAGCGAATCGCGCCAGATCCACCTACGGAACTTTAGGCTTGATCTCTTCGATCACCCATTGCGCGTAGTCGAGGTATTCGTCGACACCTCTCACCGGGGGGATCGGCACGCTGGTCATCGTCACGCCCAGCTCCGCGAACCAGCTGAGCCGGTCGATGATCTCCGGCGCGGTCATTCCGGATTGTTGGGTGGGATCATCGACGACGACGTGTCGCTCACCCACGAGCGAAGTTCCCAGGCCGTAGATCACTTCGAACGGCTCGCCCGTGTAGGTCGGTTGTGACTTGATGTAGTCGATCTTTGCAGGGATCTCGTCCGGCTGCGTCAGGAACGGGAACCACCCGGATGCGAAGCGGGCCGCGCGCCGCAGCGCCGCGGGCGCGTCGCCTCCGATCCAGATCGGTAAGTGCGGCTGCTGCAACGGTTTTGGCTCAAACGCGACGTTCTCGAAACAGACGTACTTCCCGTCGAAACTGGGGGAGTCGCTGGTCCACAGTTCGATGATCGCGGCGAGGTACTCGTCGGCCATGCGTCCCCGTTCATGAAACGGCACACCGAGTAGTTTGAATTCTTCCTCGTCCCAGCCGATGCCGAACGTGACGCCGATCCGACCGCCGCTCATCCAATCGGCGGTCGACAACGCCTTGGCCAAAATGATCGGGTGCTGCAGCGGCAGCAGCGTGACGCACGAGTTCACCTGGATGCGCCGGGTGGCGCCGGCGACGAAGGCCTGCGCGACGGTCGAGTGGAAGTAATGCGGGCCCGACAACTCCAGGTGCGTGTTCGGAACCACGAAGTGCTCCGGAATGCCAATCGTGTTGTAGCCGAGTTCTTCGGCGCGTCTGGCCATCACGGCCTGGTCGGCCCCAGTCACGTCGTATTCCCACGGCTGAGTCAACGCCTTCAGCCGCATCGTGTGGGGGAGGGGAAAGAAGAATTTCACCCCGACATCATCGCGTCGTCCTGCCCGTTAGGGGCGTACGGTCGAGAAAGTGACCACGCAAACTGTTGCTCGAGCCTTCGGAACCTTCACGCTCGGCGGTGACCTGACAGTCAACCGCCTCGGATTCGGTGCCATGCGCCTCACCGGCACGGGCGTCTGGGGCCCGCCTGACGACCATGACGAATGCGTGCGGGTGCTGCGGCGCGCGGTCGAGCTCGGGGTGAACTTCATCGACACGGCCGACTCCTACGGCCCCCACGTCGCCGAGGAGCTGATCCGCGAGGCGCTGCACCCGTACCCCGACGATCTCGTGATCGCCACGAAGGCCGGCCTGATGCGGCCGGGGCCTGACGATTGGCGCCCACTCGGATTCCCGCCGTATCTGCGCCAGCAGTGTGAGCTGAGTCTGCGCCGCCTCGGGGTCGAGGCCATCGACCTGTTCCAGCTGCACCGCATCGACTCGAAGTTTCCGGCCGAGGATCAGCTCGGCGAGCTGGCGGCGTTGCAGCAGGAAGGCAAGATCCGCCACATCGGGCTGTCCGAGGTGAGCGTCGACCAGCTGCGCGCCGCGCAGCAGGTCACCCCGATCGTGTCGGTGCAGAACATGTACAACCTGTCCGCCCGCGGAGCCGAACCCGTGCTCCAGGTGTGCGAGGCCGAGAGCATCGGCTTCATCCCGTGGTTCCCGCTGGCGGCCGGGCCGCTGGCCGCCACTGACGGGCCGCTGCAGCGGATTGCTGCCGAACACAACGCGAGCCCGTCACAGCTTGCGCTGGCCTGGTTGCTCAAGCAGTCGCCGGTGATTCTGCCGATACCAGGCACATCGAAGGTCGCACACCTCGACGAGAACGTCGCGGCCGCCGAGATCACGCTGTCTGACCGGGAATTCGACGCGCTGAGCAACCTCGGCGGCTGATGGGCGGCGCCGCCCGGGCGCTGGTGCTGGAGGCGTCGCGCCGGTCAACGCCCTCCGGCATGCGACGGGCGGACTGGCCGATGTGGTCGTCGACGTCACCGCGAAAGCGCCCGCGGCGTTCGCCCAGGCGATAGCCTTGGCCCGCACCGGGGCAACCGTGGTCGTCGCCGGGAGTCGAGGGTGGGGCACTGCGCTGCCGGTTTCTTGGCGGACGCCGTGGTGTACAAGGAGCTGAAGATCATCGGAGCACTCGGCGTGGACGCGCCCGCCTACCGCGCGGCGCTGAAACTGCTTGCGTCCGGCCGGTATCCGTTCGCAACCCTGCCCCGTCGCTGTGTGGGGCTCGACCCGCCGCCGACCTACTCGCCACGATGGGCGGAGAGCGCGACGACGTGCCGCCGGTGCTCGGGGTGCTGACACCGTGACGGACGCGCGGGTGCCGCGCCTTCGCATCGACGAGGCCAAGGCCGCCGCCGATGAGGCCGGCGTACCCAACTACATGGCCGAGCTCTCGATCTTTCAGGTGCTGCTCAACCACCCGGCACTGGCGCGGCGGATCAACGACCTGCTGGCGACGATGCTGTGGCACGGCAGCCTCGACATCCGATTGCGGGAACTGGTGATCATGCGGATCGGCTGGCTCACCGCGTCGGACTACGAGTGGACTCAGCATTGGCGCGTCGCGCTCGGGCTCGGTGTGTCCGCCGAAGACCTGGTCGGTGTTCGGGATTACAAGGCGTACAACGGGTTTGGTTCTGTGGAGCGCGCGGTGCTGGCGGCCGCCGACGACGTCGTGTGCGACGGTGCGGTAGGCACCGAGGCGTGGGCGGCGTGCGAGCGCGAACTCGGCCCGGATCCCGCGGTGCTGATCGAGTTGGTCACCGCGATCGCTGCGTGGCGGATGATCGCCACGATCCTGCACAGCCTCGCGGTGCCGCTGGAGGACGGTGTCGACGGCTGGCCGCCCGACGGGCTGGCGCCTCAGACGACCCGGTAGGTCTGTATGGCATGGGTCACCACCTCGCCGTCCGCGTCGGTGGCGGTGATCTCGGTGAAGATCAGCTCCGTGCGCCGACGCACGGTGCGGGCGTGGCACAGCAGGTCGGAGCGCTTGGCGGCGCCGACGCGGCGCCAACGCGACCGTGCGGTTTCGTACGCGACATGCCGGTGGCGACGTACAAATCCGCACACTCGCGGATGCGTTCACCGCCGGAGCTTGCGCGCGCCAGCCCCTGCGAGTCCGAGGTTTCGTGGGCTGACGTCACTCACGAAACGCCGAGCAACGCGTCACGCAAGGTGACCGGCCGTACTGGACCGACGAGCGGATGCCGGGGTCGCCTCAACGGTCGACTGGGCCAGCTGGATCCGCAGGACGTGGTAACCCCAGTAGAGGACGAACCACGGAAACACCAGCCAGGGTGCGTTGAGGAAGATGAACTTCACCCCCAGGTCCATGAAGGTCGGGTTCACGTTCTCGAACCCGCTGAGGATCTCGGTGAGGAAGTAGTACCACGTCAAAACGGTCTCGACGACGGCCACCGCCATGACCAGCAGGGTCCCTAGCGGTCGCTGAAACTTCGAGGAGAACAGAAGGAACAGTCCGGCCGCGCCCATCGCGCCGTTGATGACCGACAAGACCTCGATCGCCAGAAAGCTGTCCGTGGGGTTGACATACCGTAGATCGCCGCCGTCGATGTACCCCCACCACGGGTAGGCCCACGCCGCGTTCCGACTCGCAGAGATCGGAGAGTGCAGCAGGACCCACAGGCTCTCCCACACCAGATGCGTCAGGACCGACGCGATGAGGTAGGGCACGACGAGCATGTGGATGCGCCGCATCCGGCTCCAGCGTTCCACGCCCTTGAGCGGCAGTAGAGAAGCCGCCGGGCCGAGCCAGTAGCAGACGGCGACCTGTGCGGCCATCACGTCAGCCACCAGGCCTCGATCCAGTCCGAGCCCGAATACCAAGTACGTGTAGACCGGAAACGCCGCTACCAGGGCCCCGAACGTCAGCGTCCAGGCAACCTTCAGGTCGCGCGGGAGACGCTTTCGCTCAGCATCGATGCCCAGGTAGTCGTACACGGACTGCGGCCGCACGGCGGGTGCCTCCTATTCCCGGGCTTGAATCTATTACCCGGATCGGGGAAAGGTAAGTGCGAAGGTCACTGCGGTGGAGCTTCACCTGCTTCCCGCAGCAATGGCCCGTCCCGCGCAGGCCGACTTCGAGGCAATACTGTAACCGCGTGGCAACTGGAGTCGAGGAGCATCCTGGCGGCGGCTTCAACCCGCCTGTTCCCACCGACAGGGGCGGGCCCGACTACGGCCGATTCGTCGAGGCTGTCCGTGACCTTCAGGATCACGCCAAGGCCGTCGACGCTCCCGACGACGTCATTACGCGCGCCGCCGCGCTGATCGAGGACGTCACCGCGCTGCTGGCGACGTACTGGGCCGACGAGTGGGCGTCTCCGTCGGGACGACGGTTGGACCTGGCCAACCGCGGCAACATCCTTCAGGTGCCGGTCGAGCTCGAGAAGACCGCCGACGGACGGGTGCGCGGCACCGCGCAGTTCCGCCGCTTCCACTTGGGACGCAACGGCGCCGCCCACGGCGGGTCGATCGCCATGCTGTTCGACTCCGTGCTCGGGTACACGGCCGCCAAGCTCACCCGCAGCCCGTACCAGCGCACGGCCTTCCTGCACGTGAACTACCGCAAAATCGTGCCCGTCGAGAAGGAGCTGCAGGTCGACGCCGGCATCGAGCGCATCGACGGCCGCAAGATCTTCGTCGAGGGACGGATCACCGACGGCGACGCGGTGCTGGCCGACGGCGAGGCGCTGTTCGTCCGGCTGCGCCCGGGACAACCATGAGACAGAAGCTGGCGAGTGGCCGAGAAAGGCTGCGGAAGCGGCCGGCCACGGACTTCATGTACCGCAGCGCCGTGGCCGTCGTCGGCCTGGCCGTCCTGGCCGTCGGCATCCTCGCGATCCCCTATCCGGGGCCGGGCTGGGCGATCGTTTTCGTCGGGCTCGGCATCTTGGCCACCGAGTTCCTCTGGGCGCAGCGCGTTCTGACGTACGCCAAGCGCCGCTACGACACCGCGATGGGGTGGTTCCGCGGGCAAGGGCTGTGGGTGCAGGCCGCCGGCGTCGTGTTAACCACCGCGGTGGTGGTGGCCACACTGTGGCTCGTTGGCGCCGTCGGCTGGGCGGCGGCGTTGATCGGCGTCGAATCGGAGGCGTTGCGCAGCCCGATCGGCGTGGGGGCGTAACGGGCTTCACGGATAGCATGGTCCGCGATCACATTCGCACATCGAACCTGTTGGAGGTTTCGCAATGACCGCCGCCGCCCCCGCCGGCCCCGCAGCCCCGCTTCGGGTGCCTGCCGGGACGACGGCCGGGGCAGCGGTCCGCGATGCCGGACTGCCGGAGCGCGGCGAGCCGAACGCGGTTGTCGTCGTGCGCGACGCAGACGGCCGGCTGCGCGACCTGAGCTGGACGCCCGACACCGACGTCGAGGCGGTTCCCGTCGCCGCCTCCGATGTGATGCCGGTGGCCGCCGACACCGAGGACGGCCGCAGCGTGATCCGCCACTCGGCCGCCCACGTGCTGGCGCAGGCCGTGCAGGACATGTTCCCCGACGCCAAGCTCGGCATCGGCCCGCCGATCACCGACGGCTTCTACTACGACTTCGACGTGCCCGAGGCGTTCACTCCCGAGGATCTGGAGGCGCTCGAGAAGCGGATGCGCCAGATCGTCAAGGAGGGCCAGCTGTTCTCGCGGCGCGTCTACGAGTCCAAAGAGCAGGCCCGCAGCGAACTGGCCGACGAGCCGTACAAGCTCGAACTCGTCGACGACAAGTCCGGCGACCCGGAGGTGATGGAGGTCGGCGGTGACGAGCTCACCGCCTACGACAACCTCAATCCCCGTACCCGCGAACGGGTTTGGGGCGATCTGTGCCGCGGTCCGCACATCCCGACCACCCGTTACATTCCGGCGTTCAAGCTGACCCGCAGCTCGGCGGCATACTGGCGCGGCAACCAGGACAACGCCAGCCTGCAGCGCATCTACGGCACGGCGTGGGAGTCGCAGGAGGCGCTGGAGCGGCACCTGCAGCTGATCGAGGAGGCGCAGCGCCGCGACCACCGCAAGCTCGGCGCGGAGCTAGACCTGTTCAGCTTCCCCGACGAAATCGGTTCGGGCCTGGCGGTATTCCATCCCAAGGGCGGGATCGTGCGCGCCGAGCTGGAGCAGTATTCGCGGGCCAAGCACATCGAGGCGGGCTATCAGTTCGTCAACACCCCGCACATCACCAAGGCACAGCTGTTCCAGATCTCCGGACACCTCGACTGGTACGCCGACGGAATGTTCCCGCCGATGCACCTCGACGCGGAGTACAACGACGACGGCACTGTGCGCAAGCCCGGCCAGGACTACTACCTCAAGCCGATGAACTGCCCGATGCACTGCCTGATCTACCGTTCGCGCGGGCGATCGTATCGCGAACTTCCGTTGCGGCTCTTCGAGTTCGGCGCCGTCTACCGCTACGAGCTGTCGGGTGTGGTGCACGGCCTGACTCGGGTTCGCGGGCTGACCATGGACGACGCCCACATCTACTGCACCCGCGACCAGATGCGCGGCGAGCTGACATCGTTGCTGCGGTTCGTGCTCGACCTTCTCGCCGACTACGGCCTGACCGACTTCTACCTTGAGCTGTCCACCAAGGACCCGGACAAGTCCGTCGGCTCCGACGAGGCGTGGGAGGAAGCCACCGCCGTGCTGGCCGAGGTCGGGGCCGGGTCGGGATTGGAGCTGGTGCCCGACCCCGGCGGGGCGGCCTTCTACGGCCCGAAGATCTCGGTGCAGGTCAAAGACGCGCTGGGCCGCACCTGGCAGATGTCGACGATCCAGCTCGACTTCAACTTCCCGGAGCGCTTCGATCTGGAGTACACCGCGGCCGACGGCACCCGGCAGCGCCCGGTGATGATCCACCGCGCGCTGTTCGGCTCGATCGAACGGTTCTTCGGCATCCTCACCGAGCACTACGCCGGCGCCTTCCCCGCGTGGCTCTCCCCGGTGCAGGTGGTCGGCATCCCGATCGCCGATGAGCACATTTCGTACCTCAAAGAGGTTGCTGCTGAACTTGATTCGCGTGGTATACGCACCGAGGTGGACACCAGCGACGACCGGATGGCCAAAAAGATCGTGCATCACACCAACCAGAAGGTGCCGTTCTTGCTGCTGGCCGGCGACCGTGACGTGGAAGCCGACGCGGTGAGCTTCCGGTTCAGGGACCGCAGTCAGCTCAACGGCGTGCCCCGCGCCGACGCGATCGACGCGATCGTCGACTGGGTGCAGGCGCGTGAAAACGTATCACCGACAGCCGATCTGGTGAAGCCGGGTGATGCACCATGACCTGGCCCGAACACGGTGACGACGACGCCCTCGTCGACCGTGGGGTTGGCGTGCCCGACAGGCTGCAGCGGCTGTGGACGCCGTACCGGATGACCTACATCGCCGAGTCGCCCTTCCAGCGCGACGACGTGTCCCCCGAGCGGCCGTTCAGCGCGATCCCGACGCTTCCCGACGAGGAAGGCCTCGTGGTGGCCCGTGGCGAACGCGTATACGTGGTGCTCAACCTCTACCCGTACAACCCCGGGCACCTGATGGTGGTGCCGTACCGTCAGGTGTCGGAGCTCGAGGACCTCGACGAGGCCGAGAGCGCCGAGCTGATGGCCTTCACGCAGAAGGCGATTCGGGTGATCAAGGCGGTGTCGCGGCCCATGGGGTTCAACGTGGGCCTGAACCTGGGCAAGGTGGCGGGCGGGTCGCTGGCCGACCATCTGCACATGCACGTGGTGCCGCGGTGGGTCGGTGACGCCAACTTCATCACGATCATCGGCCAGACCAAGATGATTCCGCAGCTGCTGCAGGAAACCCGCCAGCTGCTCGCGGCCGAATGGGCGAACCAACCGTGAGCAACTTCTACCTGATGACCCGGGCGGCGTACGTCAAGCTCTCCACGCCGGTGGCCAAGGGCGCACTGCGGATCGGACTGACACCCGACGCCGTCACGATCATCGGCACCGCGGGCACTGTGATCGCGGCGCTGACGCTGTATCCGATGGGCCAGTTGTGGTGGGGCTCGGTGGCAGTCTGGATCTTCGTGCTGGCCGACATGCTCGACGGGTCGATGGCGCGGGTGCGCGGCGGCGGCACCCGGTTCGGCGCGGTCCTGGACGCGACGTGCGACCGGATCGCCGACGGGGCGGTGTTCTGCGGGCTGCTGTGGTGGGTGGCGTTCGGGATGGACAGCCCGTCGCTGGTGGTGGCGACGCTGATCTGCCTGGTCACCTCTCAAGTGGTCTCCTACATCAAGGCCCGCGCCGAGGCCAGCGGGCTGCGCGGCGACGGTGGGTTCATCGAGCGCCCGGAGCGGCTGATCATCGTGCTGGTCGGCGCCGGGGTGTCGGACCTGCCGTTCTTCCCGCTGCCGTGGGCGTTGCCGATCGCGATGTGGGTGCTCGCGGCCACCAGCCTGATCACGGTGGCCCAGCGGCTGCACAGCGTTCGCACGTCGCCCGGCGCCGCGGACCGCATCGAGAACCGGGAGAAAAGCCAGCCGTGATTCCGGCCACCTCGGGCCTCAGTGAGCGCCGCGCTCTGCTGCGCCATCAGCTCGCCGACTGGGGCTATGCCGCCGGTTGGCGCGGAGTTCGGGCGATGCCAGACCGGATGGCGCGCAACATGTTCGACGCCGGTGCGTTCTACGCCGCGCTGGGCGGCGGACCGCAGCAGTTGCGCAAGAACCTGGCCCGGGTGCTCGGCGTGCCTGCCGCCCGGGTGCCGGACTCGTTGATGCGGGCAGCGGTGGCGTCGTATGCGCGGTACTGGCGCGAGGTGTTCCGGCTGCCGTCGATGGACCAGCGGAAGCTCGCTGAGAAGACCGAGAACTCGTTGCGGGACCAGGAACTCCTATGGGGCGGATTAGAGGCCGGACGCGGGGTCGTCGCCGTGCTGCCGCACAGCGGTAACTGGGATATTGCCGGGGTCTGGCTGGTCAACCATTACGGCACCTTCGCCACCGTCGCCGAGCGGCTCAAACCCGAATCGCTGGCGCGCCGGTTCATCGCCTACCGGGAGAAGCTCGGCTTTGAGGTGGTGCCGCATTCCGGCGGCGACCGGCCGCCGTACGACGTGCTTCTCGAGCGGCTGCGGCAGAACCGGATCGTGTGCCTGATGGCGGATCGCGACCTGACCAAGGCCGGCGTGCAGGTCGACTTTTTCGGCGAACCCACCCGGATGCCGGCCGGGCCGGCGAAGCTCGCGATCGAAACCGGGGCGGCGCTGATTCCCGCACACTGCTGGAACGAGCCCGACAACTGGGCGTTTCGGGTGCACCCGCCACTGGACACCTCATCCGGCGACGTCACGGCCATCACCCAGGCAATGGCCGACCAGTTCGCCCTCGACATCGCGCAGCACCCCGAGGACTGGCACATGTTCCAGCCGCAGTGGCTGGCCGACCTGTCCGACGAGCGGCGAGCGCGGTTGGCGCGGGACAATTCCTGACATGCGCATCGGGATGGTGTGCCCGTACTCGTTCGACGTCCCGGGCGGGGTGCAGTCGCACGTGCTGCAGCTGGCCGAGGTGATGCGCGCCCGCGGTCACGAGGTGAGTGTGCTGGCGCCGTCGTCGTCAGAGGTCACGCTGCCCGACTACGTCGTCTCGGGAGGCCGGTCGGTGCCAATCCCGTACAACGGCTCCGTCGCCCGGCTGCGGTTCGGCCCGGCCACGCACCGCAAGGTCAAGCGCTGGCTGGCCGACGGCGACTTCGACGTGCTGCACCTGCACGAGCCGAATGCGCCGAGCCTGTCGATGCTGGCCCTGGCCGTCGCGGAGGGCCCGATCGTGGCGACGTTTCACACGTCGACCACCAAGTCGCTGACGCTGTCGGTGTTCCAGGGCATCCTGCGGCCGTTCCACGAGAAGATCGTCGGCCGCATCGCGGTGTCGGATCTGGCCCGGCGCTGGCAGATCGAGGCACTGGGCTCGGACGCGGTGGAAATCCCCAACGGCGTGGACGTGTCGGCGTTTGCGAATGCCCCTGTGCTGCAAGGCTATCCGCGGCCCGGCAAGACGGTGCTGTTCCTGGGCCGCTTCGACGAACGGCGCAAGGGCATGGAAGTGCTGCTGCGTGCGCTGCCCGCGCTGGTGCAGCGGTTCCCCGACGTGCAGGTGCTGATCGTCGGCCGCGGCGACGACGACGAGCTGCGCGAGGAGGCCGGCCGTCTGGCCGGGCATCTGCGCTTCCTCGGCCAGGTCGACGACGACGAGAAGGCTTCGGCGCTGCGCAGTGCCGAAGTGTACTGCGCGCCCCACACCGGCGGGGAGAGCTTCGGGATCGTGCTCGTGGAGGCGATGGCCGCGGGCACGCCGGTGGTGGCCAGCGACCTCGACGCGTTCCGCCGCGTGCTGCGCGGCGGCGAGGCGGGCCGGCTGGTGGCGGTGGACGACGGCGAGGCGCTGGCCGCCGGGCTGATCGACGTGCTCGGTGACGACGCGCTGCGGGCACGCTACATCGAGGCGGCCAATGCCGCGGTGCACCGCTACGACTGGTCGGTGGTGGCCCGGCAGATCGTCCGCGTTTACGAAACTGTCGCCGCGACCGGCGTGAAGGTCGAGGTGGCCAGCTGATGACGTGGGTGGTGCTGGGCGCGGCACTGCTGCTGGTGGTCATCCTCGCCGTCACCGCCTGGGCCTACCAGACCGCGACCCGGCTGGACCGGTTGCACGTCCGATACGACTTGTCCTGGCAAGCCCTGGACGCCGCGCTGGCCCGGCGCGCGGTGGTGGCACGCGCGGTGGCCGCCGACGCGTACGGCGCCGGCGAGCGGTGCCGGCGACTGACGGCGCTGGCCGACGCCGCCGAGCGGGCGCCGCGGCCGGCGCGCGAGGCCGCCGAGAACGAGCTGTCCGCGGAGCTGGCCATGGTCGACACCACGGTCCTCGGGCCGGCGCTGATCGCCGAGCTGGCCGATGCCGAGGCCCGCGTGCTGCTGGGCCGGCGGTTTCACAACGACGCGGTGCGCGACACGTTGGCGCTGCGGGAGCGCCGCCCGGTGCGATGGCTGCGCCTCGGCGGAAGAGCTCCGCTGCCAACGTATTTCGAGATCGCCGAGCGTGCGCAGGTGTCAGACGACGAGGAGGGCGTCGTCACCGTGCGCACGTCGGCGCGCGTCGTGCTGCTCGACGAGCAGGGCTGCGTGCTGCTGTTCTGCGGCTCGGATCCCGCGCGCGACGATGCTGTCGCGCCCAGGTGGTGGTTCACCGTCGGCGGCCAGGCGCGGCCGGGGGAGACCTTGCGGCAGGCCGCGGCGCGGGAGGTGTTCGAGGAGACGGGGCTACCCGCCGGCCCGCAGGACATGATCGGTCCGGTGTGGCGGCGCGACGCAATCCTGGACTTCAACAACTCGGTGGTCCGCAGCCACGAACTGTTCTTCGTGCACCGCACCCGGCGGTTCGACCCGTCCACTGCGGGCCACACCGCGCTCGAGCGCCGCTACATCCACGGATCGCGCTGGTGTGACGCCGACGACATCGCCGCGCTGGTTGCGGCCGGCGAAGTGGTGTATCCGGTGCAGCTGGCCGAACTGCTGGCCGAGGCGAACGCGCTCGCAGACGCCAGCACCGAAGCCCGCGAGCCGCAGCCGATCCGGTAGGCCTGCGGCGCGAGCAGACGCGAAATCGCACGCGGCGGCCGTTGGTAATGCGATTCCGTGTCTGCCTCGCGGAGAAAAGGGGTGGTGCCCACCCACTAGACTGGTCCGGTACCAGGGGTTATTGACGGGAGAAGCTGCAGTGGAGCACGGGCAGACCGGAACCGCGCGGGTCAAGCGCGGCATGGCCGAGATGCTCAAGGGCGGTGTCATCATGGACGTCGTCACCCCGGAGCAGGCCCGCATCGCCGAAGCTGCCGGTGCGGTCGCGGTGATGGCACTGGAACGTGTGCCTGCTGACATCCGGGCGCAGGGCGGCGTGGCGCGGATGAGTGACCCCGACCTCATCGAGGGCATCATGAACGCCGTCACGATCCCGGTGATGGCCAAGGCCCGCATCGGCCACTTCGTCGAGGCCCAGATCCTGCAGAGCATGGGCGTTGACTACGTCGACGAGTCCGAGGTGCTGACCCCCGCCGACTACACCCACCACATCGACAAGTGGAAGTTCACCGTGCCGTTCGTGTGCGGGGCCACCAATCTCGGCGAGGCGCTGCGGCGGATCACCGAGGGAGCCGCGATGATCCGCTCCAAGGGCGAGGCAGGCACCGGTGACGTGTCCAACGCGACCACGCACATGCGGGCGATCACCGGCGAGATCCGCCGGCTCGGTTCGCTGTCCGACGACGAACTGTTCGTGGCGGCCAAGGAATTGCAGGCGCCCTACGAACTCGTCGTCGAGGTGGCGCGCGCCGGCAAGCTGCCGGTGACGCTGTTCACCGCCGGCGGCATCGCGACCCCGGCTGACGCGGCGATGATGATGCAGCTCGGCGCCGAGGGCGTGTTCGTCGGATCGGGGATCTTCAAGTCCGGCGCGCCCGAGCACCGCGCGGCCGCGATCGTCAAGGCGACCACGTTCTACGACGACCCCGACGTGCTGGCCAAGGTGTCGCGCGGCTTGGGGCAGGCGATGGTCGGGATCAACGTGGAGGACATCGCGGTCCCGCACCGGCTCGCCGAGCGCGGCTGGTGAGGCGATGAGCCGCTTGCGCGAAGAGCAGACAGCGTAGTGGCGATCGAGGAGATCCTTGATCTCGAACAGCTTGAGATCAACATCTACCGCGGCCGTGTGTTCAGCCCCGAATCCGGCTATTTCCAGCGCACTTTCGGCGGGCACGTGGCCGGTCAGTCGCTGGTGTCGGCGGTGCGCACGGTCGACGGTCGCTTTCAGGTGCACTCACTGCACGGCTATTTCTTGCGGCCCGGAGATGCCAAGGCGCCCACCGTTTTTCTTGTCGAACGCTTGCGTGACGGTGGCTCGTTCGTCACGCGGCGGGTGAACGCGATTCAGCACGGCGAGACGATCTTCTCGATGTCTGCATCCTTCCAGGCCGACCAGAGCGGAATCGAGCACCAGGACGCGATGCCCTCCGCGCCGCCGCCCGATGACCTGCCGGGGTTTCGCTCCGGCGGCGTGTTCGACGACGCCGGATTCGCCCAGTTCGAAGAGTGGGACATCCGGATCGTGCCGCGGGACGAGGTGTTGCGTCTGCCCGGGAAGGCCTCACAGCAGCAGGTGTGGTTCCGGCACCGCGACCCGCTGCCCGACGACCACGTGCTGCACATCTGCGCGCTGGCCTACATGAGCGATCTCACGCTGCTCGGGTCGGCGCAGGTGAACCACGCTGACGTGCGCAAACATCTGATGGTCGCGTCGCTGGATCACGCGATGTGGTTCATGCGTTCGTTCCGGGCCGACGAGTGGCTGCTGTACGACCAGTCGTCGCCGTCGGCGTCGGGCGGGCGCTCGCTCACTCAGGGCAAGATCTTCAACCAGTACGGCGAGATGGTGGCCGCGGTGATGCAGGAGGGGCTGACCCGCTACAAGCGTGACTACACGCCGTGAACGTCGGTGTCCTTGCCCTGCAAGGCGATACCCGCGAGCACTTAGCGGCCTTGGATGAGGCCGGCGCTGAGGCCTGCACGGTGCGCCGCGTTTCTGAGCTCGACGACGTCGACGCACTGGTGCTCCCCGGCGGCGAGTCCACCACGATGAGCCACCTGCTCTCCGAGTTCGAGCTACTCGGGCCGCTGCGGGCCCGGGTAGCCGGCGGCATGCCGGTGTACGGGTCATGCGCGGGAATGATCCTGTTGGCCACCGACATCGTCGACGCCGGCGCGGACGGCCGGCGGGCGCTGCCGTTGCGTGGCATCGATATGACGGTGCGCCGCAACGCTTTCGGTCGCCAGGTCGACTCGTTCGAGGAGGACATTCCGTTCGAGGGGCTGGACGGGCCGGTGCACGCGGTGTTCATCCGCGCGCCGTGGGTGGAGCGCGTCGGGGACGGGGTGCAGGTGTTGGCGTCTGCGGCGGGTCACCCGGTGGCGGTTCGGCAGGGCCGGATGCTGGCCACGGCGTTCCATCCAGAGATCACCGGCGACCGGCGAGTGCACCGGCTGTTCGTCGACATCGTCAGGGGGCGGGCCTGAGCGATTTCGGCGCGCTGACGGTCCGCATACTCAAGATGTTTGCCATACTGCTGTTCGGGAAACCACAGCGTGTCATGCGAGCTGTCAACATACTCGTCGTGGTCGGAATTACGTTGGTTGCTGGTGCCTGTGGGTCGGACAGACAGGCGGCTGAAACTGTGACGCGGACGGTGACGTCGTCGCAGCCGACGTGGATGTCGACTCCGGCGCCGTCAGGCCAATCTACTGCGGCGCCTGCGGCCACCGCCGCATCGATGCCCTCGGTGGTCTGCATGAACCTGCAGGATGCCCAGGATCTGATCCAAGAACAGGGCGTGTTCTACTCCCGCAGGCAAGATGCGACGGGCCGAGGTCGCATGCAGGTCATGGACCGCGCCGGCAGGCAGGGAGAGGCCCTGGGTGCTTATCGACGGGCCCGCTCGCTGCTTGCCGACGAGCTCGGTCTCAATCCCGCGCCGGAACTTCGCCGGCTCGAGGCGGCGATCGTCGCCCGGGACTCTGCACTGGAAATGCCTGTCGCGCAACAACTACCGACGATCATGCGCGCCGTGACCTTCCTGCTCACCGACATCGAAGGGTCCACCGCCGCTTGGGAGGCCGATGCCGATGGCATGGCTAGCGCTCGCCCGCCACGACGAGCTCGTCGAAAGGTCGTGACGTCCCGCGGAGAACGGCTGGTCAAGACGCGCGGTGAAGGGGATGCAACGTTCTCGGTCTTCGAGCGGCCGTCGGCGGCGGCCGCGCTGCCGCCATCGAGTTGCAGGACGCGATCACGCACGAGCCGTGGACACTGGTCGAGCCGATGCGTATTCGCGTGGCCCTGCACACCGGAGAGGTCGAGCTTCGCGACGGCGACTACTTCGGTCGCGCGGTGAACCGGGCCGCGCGCCTGCGGTCGCTGGCCTTGGGTGGACAGATCTTGTGCTCCGGAGCAACCGCGGAACTCGTCGTCGACACGCTGCGCGACGACGTTGTGCTCGCCGACCTCGGGATGCGCCAGCTGCGCAACCTCGCGCGCCCGGAGCACGTGTTCGAACTTCGTCTCGAAATGGACGAGCTACTTCAGCAGGAGCCCACGAGCGATCCGCCCATCGAGCGGCCCGTCGTGCCTGCGGTGCTCGCCGGACCCGGCCCATCCGTCGGGCGTGGACGCGAACTCCAGCGGCTCTTCACCACGTGGCAGAACGCGCTCACTAGTGGAACTCGTGCGGTGCTGATCGCCGGCGAGCCGGGCGTGGGCAAGACGCGGCTTGGCGGCGAGTGGTCCCGGCAGGCCTATGAGCAAGGCGCCGTCGTACTTTACGGCCGCTGCGACGAGGACCTCGGTGCTCCCTACCAGCCGTTCGCCGAGGCTCTGCGTTCACTGATGCCGTGCCTCAGAGCCAGCCGGCTACGCGGACTGCGCGGTGTGGAGGCACTGATTCCGCTGGTTCCCGCGCTGACCGACATCCTGCCCGATCTAGCCGCGCCAACACGAGCCGATCCGGACACCGAACGCTATGCCCTGTTCGACGCGGTCGTCGCACTGCTCGAAGTCGCTTCTGCGAGCGCACCCGTCGTTCTGATTCTCGACGACCTGCACTGGGCAGCCAAGCCCACCCTGCTCCTGATGCGGCATCTGCTGCGCTTCGGCGAGCACGCCCGCGTGCAGATCGTCGGCACGTACCGCAGCACCGACCTCGACCGCTCTCACCCTCTCGCGGCGATGCTCGCCGACCTGCACCGCGACGGCACCGCCAACCGCATCAGTCTCAGTGGCCTCGACGAGGAGGACGTGACCGCCTACGTCGCCGAGGCCGGCTACGACGACGAAGAGCTGGCCCGGGCGCTGGCCTCAGTCACCGGTGGCAATCCGTTCTTCCTCATCGAGCTGACGCCGCCGGACGCCGCATAACGGCCGCAGCGTGGCGGTTTGGGCGCGCAAACGGTCGCTCAGCGCACGTCAGCGCGCCGAAATCGCTGCCACGTAGACTGGTTCACCGGACTTTGCGGTAAGAGAGGTATGCATGAGCGGCCATTCCAAATGGGCCACGACCAAGCACAAGAAGGCGGTCGTCGACGCTCGGCGCGGGAAGATGTTCGCCCGGCTGATCAAGAACATCGAGGTCGCGGCCCGCGTCGGCGGTGGCGACCCGGCGGGCAATCCGACGCTGTACGACGCGATCCAGAAGGCCAAGAAGAGCTCGGTGCCCAACGAGAACATCGAGCGGGCCCGCAAGCGGGGCGCCGGCGAGGAGGCCGGCGGCGCGGACTGGCAGGACATCACCTACGAGGGTTACGGGCCCAACGGCGTCGCGGTTCTCATCGAGTGTCTGACCGACAACCGCAACCGTGCGGCCGGCGAGGTCCGGATCGCGGTGACCCGCAACGGCGGCAGCATGGCCGACCCCGGGTCGGTGTCCTACCTGTTCTCCCGCAAGGGCGTGGTGACGCTGGACAAGGACGGTCTCACGGAGGACGACGTACTCGCGGCCGTGCTGGACGCCGGCGCCGAGGACGTCACCGACCTCGACGACGCATTCGAAATCATCTGTGAGCCGACGGATCTCGTCGCGGTGCGGACGGCGCTGCAGGACGCCGGCATCGACTACGAGTCGGCCGATGCGGGCTTCCAGCCGTCGGTCACCGTGCCGCTGGATGCCGACGGGGCCCGCAAGCTGCTGAAGCTCGTCGACGCGCTCGAGGACAGTGATGACGTCCAGGACGTCTACACCAACGCCGACATTCCCGACGACGTGATGGCCGAACTCGACGACGAGTGAGCCCGTCCTCTTCGGCGAAACCGGACTTTCGCACGTCGCCACTTGGATCTTCTTCTGCGAAACTCCGGTTTTGATGGGGGTTACGCCCGTTAGGCACGGGACGGCCGCGCCCGAAACCACACTCCAAGGTCTCCGCGGACAAGATGACCCGCGCCCGGCGGCGCGTAGTGGGTACCGATCACGCGCACGGGAGCGCCGGGACAGCGAGCCGGCGATGCGCCGCCGCTGCGGCGGCTGAGTCGAAATCGGACAGCATCTCCCAATCGGGTTCCGCCCATTGCACCGGGTGATGTGTCATGTCGCCCGTGATGAACGCGCGCTCGCCCTTCGACTAGAGGATCGACAGCGGAATTTGCCCATCGGCGCGAAAAAAATGCGCTTCGAGCCACTCGCGGTGCGGGGCCAGCGCTTCGGCGGTGCTTCGGGTAGCAGCCCGACGGGCGGCAGGTCGGCCATGATCTCGTGGATGCGCGTGATCGTCACGTCGCCGACTGTCCAACTCAGGTGGGTCATCGTTCTCCCCCCGCGTGCAGGCTCACCGGCACCCCGGAATAGCGCGTCATGCCGGTTACCAGATCGATGTCGTCCTTGGACGTGAGCAGGTTGACGTTCGCATCGGCGTGGCCGTGCGGCACCGACACGGCCCCACGCCGCATCGACGGCTCGACCTTCGCGGTGCCGGTCAGCTCGCCGTGGCTGCTGCGCACGGTCACGGGCTGACCGTTGACCACACCGGCTTCCGCGGCGTCGTCGGGATGGATCACCACCTCGGCGCGCTCACCCAGGAACTCCAACTGCGAATTCAGCCGCCGCCGTTGCCGGCGCGGCACCAGCACCAGCGGGGCCGGCTCCCGCAGCCCCGCCAGCTGATCGACCAGCAGCGGCGGCGCCAGCCGCCAGCCGCCGAGCCGCTCGACGTGCCGCTCCACCCACGGCGCCGGCAGCTCGCGGGGCGCTTCCGCAAAGCCCCGGGCGGCCAGCTCCTCGAAGCTGCACCGGCCACCACCGGACAGGCTCGCCAGCATCGTGTCGTCGGAGAGGCTGGTGTCGGCCAGCTGATGGCCGAGCCGCCGGCCGATTTCGGCGAGCACCCACCACATCGAACGCCGCTCGCCGACCGCGCCGACGACCGCCGCGGTGTGCTGCGCGCACACCCGTGGACTCAGGATGTCCCACAGCGTCACGTCGGGCCGCTCGAGCTGATCCTTGGTCGGCAACACGTGCGTCGACAGCGCGGTCGTCTCGTTCGGCAGGATCTCCGTCGTCGCGAACACGTCGAGTCGTCTCAGCGCCGGCACCAACGACCCGGCGTCGGGAAACGCCGTGACGAGGCTGCCGCCCAGGTTCAGAAACGCCCGGATGTTGCCGGCCAGGATCTCGTCGGGCAGCACCGCGCAGGGCCACTCGCTCAGGAAGGCTTGGGTCTCCGGGCGGCTGCGCGGTCCCGGGCCGAAAGTGCCCCCCGGAGGTGAGATCGGCAGCTCGAATGCTTCGAGCTGGTATGCGAACCCGGGATGGAACCAGATGCCGCCGGGCCGGTTCATCGAGTCGGTCAGGATCAACAACGCCCACGAAAGCCATTGCGTCACATTGGCGCTCGCTGACATGGTGACACCGGTGCCTGTGTCGATCGCAACCCGACCGGCCCGCCGAACCGCGGTCAACAACTCCGCTAACTCCGCCTCGGACACGTCGGCGATCTGCGCGGCGTGCGCGAGCGTGAACGGCGCGACCGCGGCTGCCAACTCGTCGACACCCTGCGCGGCAACGCCGACACCGTCACCAAGCATCTCGCGTACCAAGAAAGCCAGCACGGCGTAGTCGGTGCCGGGCCGCGGTGCGAGATGCCGGGTGGCCAGCCGTGCCGTCTCGGTATGGCGGGGATCGACGACCCACACCTGCGCGCGCTTCGCGATTTCACGGATCGCCCCGGTGGGATTCGGCAAGCCCACGGTATGGCCGTGGGACACCACGGGATTGCTGCCGATCAACATCACGAACGCAGCGTTGTCGTAGTCCGGTCGGCCGGTGAGCGCCGACGAACCGCCCATCAGCTCGGAGATCAACACCTTGGCGGTGCCGTCGATGGTCAGCGGGCTGAACTTCGCCGGCGTTCCGATCGCGGCGTGCAGGCCCTGCGCCATCCGGTATCCGGCGGCGTCCATGCCCACCCCGGTGCCGAATAAGATCCCGACGGCCTCCGGCCCGTGCCGGTCGATGATGTCGCGCAGCTTGTCGCCGAGGTCGTCGAGGCAGGCATCCCACGTCGCCGGTAGCAGGCCGCCGTCGGCCCGGACGAGCGGGCGTTCGAACCGGCCGGGGTGATGGTGCATCTCCGGCAGCGCACGGCCTTTCGGGCAGGTGTAGCCGTGCGACAGCGGATGGTCGCGATCACCTCGGACCCGGAGCACCTCGTCGCCGTCGACGTCGACGAGGATGCCGCACACCGACGTGCAGACCCGGCAGAAGCTTCGGAGGGTTCGCACACCGCCGGTCGTCATGCCCAAAACCTACTCCCGATTGAGGTTCGACGACATGCCTCGGGTGAGGGACCCCGACGGCTCACGGTGGCTGGCGCATCGGACACGGTGGTTGGTCGCGAGCAGGTCCGTGCTGGGCGGAACTCGGGGCCAGGCTCGCCGCACCGCAGTAGCCGGCGTGTCGCTGCCCGCGGGTGTCGGGTCAACCCGTTAAAGTTTCGTCGAACAATTGTTCGGCAGCTGACGGAGGGCCGCGCCGTGCGTGTCATGGGAGTTGACCCCGGCCTGACACGTTGCGGGCTGTCGCTGATCGAAAGCCCGGGCGGTCGGCAGGTGGTCGCGCTGGACGTAGACGTGGTGCGCACGCCCACCGACATGCCGCTGCCCCGGCGATTACTCGCGATCAGCGACGCCGTCGAGTACTGGATGGACACCCACGAGCCGGACGTGATCGCGGTCGAGCGGGTGTTCTCCCAGCAGAACGTGTCGACCGTGATGGGCACTGCGCAGGCCGGGGGAGTAGTCGCGCTGGCTGCGGCGCGCCGCGGTATCGACGTGCATTTCCACACACCCAGTGAGGTCAAGGCGGCCGTCACCGGCAGCGGCGGCGCGGGCAAGTCCCAGGTCACCACAATGGTCGCCAAAATCCTTGCACTGCAGGCCAAACCGACTCCCGCCGATGCCGCTGACGCGCTGGCGCTGGCGATCTGCCACTGCTGGCGCGCGCCTATGCTGGCCCGGATGGCACAGGCCGAGGCCCGCGCCGCCGAGCAACGCAAGAAATTCGAAGCCAAGGTGAAGGCGGCGAAATGATCGCGTCCATCCGTGGGGAAGTCCTCGAGGTGGCCCTCGACCACGTCGTCATCGAAGCGTGCGGCGTCGGCTACCGGGTCAATGCCACGCCGTCGACGCTCGCGACTCTGCGCCGCGGCACCGAGGGCAGGCTCGTCACCGCGATGATCGTGCGCGAGGACTCGATGACGCTGTACGGCTTCGCCGACTCCGACACCCGCGACCTGTTCCAGACATTGCTGTCGGTGTCAGGGGTGGGCCCGCGGCTCGCGATGGCGACATTGGCGGTGCACGAGGCGCCCGCACTGCGCCAGGTGCTGGCCGACGGCGATGTCACCGCGCTCACCCGGGTACCCGGCATCGGCAAGCGCAGCGCCGAACGGATGGTGCTGGAACTGCGCGACAAAGTGGGTCCCGCGGGCGCCGTCTACGCGACGGCGGGAGCGCCCGCCGTCAACGGCCACGCCGTGCGCGGACCGGTGGTGGACGCCCTTGTCGGCCTTGGCTTTGCGGCCAAGCAGGCCGAGGAGGCCACCGACCGGGTGCTGGCCGGCGACGACGCAGCCACCACATCCGGCGCGCTGCGCGCCGCGCTGTCGCTGCTGGGGAAGACGAAATGACGCGTTTCGAGCCGGCCGAGGAAGAGGACAGGGAGGTCTCGGCAGCGCTGACCGTCGGCGAGGGCGACATCGACGCCGGCCTGCGGCCGCGCTCGCTGGAAGAGTTCATCGGCCAGCCGCGGGTGCGCGAGCAGCTGCAGCTGGTCATCGAGGGCGCCAAGAACCGCGGCGGCCCGCCCGATCACATCCTGCTGTCAGGCCCGCCGGGACTGGGCAAGACGTCGCTGGCGATGATCATCGCGCACGAGCTGGGCAGCTCGCTGCGGCTGACGTCGGGTCCGGCGCTGGAGCGCGCCGGCGACCTGGCCGCGATGCTGTCGAATCTGGTCGAGGGCGACGTGCTATTCATCGACGAGATCCACCGCATCGCGCGGGCGGCCGAGGAAATGCTGTACCTGGCGATGGAGGACTTCCGCGTCGACGTGGTCGTCGGGAAAGGGCCGGGGGCTACGTCGATTCCGCTCGAAGTCGCGCCGTTCACGCTTGTCGGCGCCACCACCCGGTCCGGCGCGCTCACCGGCCCGCTGCGCGATCGGTTCGGGTTCACCGCCCACATGGACTTCTACGAGCCGGCCGAGCTCGAGCAGGTACTGAGGCGGTCGGCGGGCATCCTCGGCATCGAGCTGGGCGCCGACGCGGGCGCGGAGATCGCCCGCCGCTCGCGCGGCACGCCGCGAATCGCCAACCGGTTACTGCGGCGAGTCCGCGACTACGCGGAAGTGCGGGCCGACGGCGTCATCACCCGCGACGTCGCCAAAGCCGCGCTGCAGGTTTACGACGTCGACGAGCTCGGGCTGGACCGGCTGGACCGCGCGGTGCTGACGGCGCTGATCCGCAGCTTCGGCGGCGGGCCGGTCGGGGTGTCGACGCTGGCGGTCGCGGTGGGCGAGGAGGCGGCGACGGTCGAAGAGGTATGCGAGCCGTTTCTGGTGCGGGCCGGGATGATCGCGCGGACACCGCGCGGACGCATCGCGACGGCGTCAGCGTGGACGCACCTGGGTATCCCGCCACCGAGTGGGCTGGGTCAGGCCGGGCTGTTCGACTAGCCCGCCCCGGATGCGAGGAGGCGACGATGAACAGCACCACAGTCAGGATCGGCGGGGTGTTCGGGATGGTCTGCGCGCTGGCGATGATCCCGGCTTACGTCGTCGGAACACCCGATGCGCCGCGGACGCCCCAGGCGGCCCGCGACTATTACCGCGGCGGTTCGGCTTTCATCACCGCCAACGGAACCTTGCCGTTGCTGCACATTCTGTTCGGGTTGGCGTTCTTGGGTGCGCTCGTCGCGATGCTGCGCCACGCGTCCGGCCCCAGCGCCGCGGCATACACCGCTCTGGCGGGCGGCGTGTTCTTCTTCGCACTCACCGCGGCCGGTTTGGCTGCCGAGGTGGCATACCCCGCCACGGTGCTGCGCTTCGGCAACATGCCGATCACGGAGTTCGACCAGCCGCTGCTGACGCTGGCCACCTGGCTGTACCACTACTGCCAAATCGGTGCAGCGGCAATGATTTTCGCGACGTCGGTGGCGATCTGGCGAACCAGTGTGCTGCCGAAGGTGACCGCGGCGCTCGGGGTGCTCGGTATCCTGCCGCTAGTGCACTACTCGTTCCCGCTGCCGGCGGCGCTATCCAGTCTGGTATGGATCTTCATGATCGGGCTGATCATGCTCCTGGCGGCGCCGACAGCGCGGGAACCGGACCCGGAAACCGACCGGTCTTCGGGTCAGTCGACGGCCGAGTGAGGTTGCCAGGAGTGCAACGTGCGCAGCAGCGCGTTCTTCTTGTAGTGATGGCTCGTCATGCGGCGCAGGATGTTGTCGAGCGCGTCGGCCGCGTCGTCGATGTAGGGTCCCTTGTTCAGCATCACGCACTCGGCTCGCTCACTCATTGCGGCGTCACTGATCTCGGCCCGGGACGGCACGCCCGTCTTGGCGAGCTGGTCCAGTACCTGGGTAGCCCAGATCACCGGCAAGTGCGCGGCTTCGCACAGCCACAGGATCTCCTCTTGCACCTCGGCCATGCGCTCGTAGCCGCATTCGACGGCCAGGTCGCCGCGGGCGATCATCACCCCGACGTGACGCCGCCTCATGGCGGTGAGCAACAGCTGTGGCAGCCTTTCGAACGCCTCGCGGGTCTCGATCTTGAGCACGATTCCCAGCCGGTCGTCGCCGAGCCGCGTTAGTTCGTCGAGAAGCTGCTCGACGTCGGATGGATAGCGCACGAACGACATCTGCACCACGTCCGCAATCTCGACGACGTGCGTCAAGTCGTCCAGATCCTGCTGCGTCAGCGCCGACATCGGAAGCTCGGTGTCGGGCAGGTTGATTCCCTTGCCGGCCTTCAACTTCGCACTGCCATGCGGCGGGTGGTCGATGCGCACAGCCAGCACGTCTGGGTCGACGGAAACGACCCGCCCACGCAGCTTGCCGTCGTCGAAGAACACGGTTTCGCCGACCTGCGCGTGGTCGAACACCTCCGGCAGCGTGCAACCGATGCGCGGAATCGTCTGCGGGTCGACGGGTGCCGGCGAGCAGTCGGGAGTCAGGTGCAGGATGTCGCCGGCGCTCAGCCGAATGCTCTGCTCGACAGGGGCAAGATCGGCCACTTCGGTGTCGTCGTCTTCGACTGCGAGCCGGGTGCCGGTCGCCAGATATGTCGTGTTGTCGCAGGTGACGACGAACCCTCCGGGACGGCTTGTCATCTCCAGTCGCCGGCGGGATCCGCGCGTATCGGTCAGTTTGATCACGTCGCCGGTTCGCCGTCTGGTGAGCCATTCGCCGGGCACCGGCACCGTCACCAGCCCACCCGCGGGCGGGGTCACCGGATTCTGAGCCGACGTGACCCAGCCCCAGGCAGGCGCCGTGGTTCGCCCCCAGGCGTCGCGGCGGGGGTGAAGCCGCACCACGCGCGGGCCCGGTTCCAGTGGGCCGGTGCGCAGTTTGGGCCCGCTGAGATCCATCGCAATCGCACAGGGTGTGCCCGCGTTCAGTGCCGCCGCTCGGACGTTGTCGGCCATTGTCCGCCACGCCTGCAGGTCGTCGTGGGCGCAGTTGATCCGTGCGATGTTCATCCCGGCCTCGAGCAGCCCGCGGATTAGCGACGGATTCGTCACGGCCTCTGACGGCAACGTGACCATGATGCGCGCTGCCCGTCCGGCAGGTAGCGGTCCCAGCAGTTCAACGGCGTTTTTCTGCAACAGCTCAGCGCCCTCGTCGACACCTCCAGCAACGTCCTGTGGGGGCCACCAGCCACTGCCGAGCATCGCCGCGATCGCGGAGCCGACCAGGCGCAGCGTCGCTTGCACATGCGGCTCGCTGCGGCCCAGTGAGGACAGGCCGACGGAAGCGAGCTCTGACTGCATCTGCCGCAGGTCGACCTGGCGAAGCGCCCAGTAGTGGACGAGATTGCGTGCGCTGAAACGGTTTTCGGGAGCCGTCTGGGCGATCCATGTCTGCCATGTCGCTTCGGACTCGGAGAGCCGGCGCAGCAGGTCGTCCGTGCGCTGGCCTAACCATGCCAGCTGTTCGACGGGCCCGGCGTGGCGGATGGATGCGCTCACCCGCGCGACGGTAGGCGACCCAGGTTGCCGGTTGGTGAACTGATTGACAGCCCCGCGCGGCGGGTACCCAATACAGCCCTGGGAGAAGGAGGGCGAGATGACCAAGACGGATACCGATAATCGCGGCGGACGGATGCGCATCGCGCGCAGTCGCGGCGCAGCGAGCGGGATCCTGCTGATGCTGTTGGGTGTGTGGGGAGCGTTGATTGCCTTCATCGGACCGCAGTTGGACTTCGCATACACCCCGGACCAGGCATGGACGTGGACCGCGGCGCGCGGCTGGCTGGAGGTGCTGCCGGGCGCGGCGACAATTGCCGGTGGCCTGCTGCTGCTGGCTTCCCGCAATCGCGCCACTGCGATGTTGGGCAGCTGGCTCACTGTGCTCGCCGGGGCGTGGTTCGTGGTAGGGCGCGCGTTCGCGGGTCCGCTGAACCTGGGCGATCCCGGTGCGCCGGTCGCGTCGACCGAGACGAAGCGGGTGTGGCTGGAGCTCGCCTACTTCTCCGGGCTTGGCGCAGTGATCGTGTTCCTCGGCGCCCTTGCATTGGGCCGGCTGTCCGTTCGCACTCTGCGCGACGTGGAGTACGCGCAACGACCCGTCCCAGCGACGGAGCCCACCCCTGCGCCCGCGTCTGAGGCGACCGCCGCGAAGAGCGAGAGCGAGCCCGAGCCTGCGGGGCGGGAGGAACGGGTGGCCGAGGCCGAGACGGCCGAGCAGGGCGAGCGGGTGGTCGAGCCCGAAACAGCGCGCGAGACCGAGGCCGAGACAGAGGGGGAGCAGCACCGGCACCGCTTCGGCGGCCTGTTCCGTCGCCACCACGAAACAACCACCACTCGCTGAGAACGCCGGACTCGGCGACGAAACAGCATTCCAGGTCGTGCTTCCCGCGGGATCACGACCTGGAATGCTGTTTCGCGTGGAGCGGCATCGGTGGCTTGCCCTCGGAGAGGACGCGCTGCCCGACGGCGAACAGTGGCTGTCGCCCGGCGAGGCCGAGGTGCTGGGCCGGCTGCGCTACACCAAGCGTCGCAACGAATACCTGCTGCGCCGGTTGGTCACCAAGCACGCGGTCGCGTCGGTCACCGGCCGCAGCGTCGACCCGGCGGAGTTGGCTGGCATCGAGGTCCGCAACGCCCCCAGCGGGGCTCCCTACGTGTGCGTCGACGGCGATCCCGTCGGCTTCGGGGTGTCCATCAGCGACCGCGCCGGATGGGCGGTATGCATGACGTGCCCAACCGAATCACCGGCGGTCGGCTGCGATCTGGAACTGGTGGAGCCGCGGACGCCGGGCTTCGTCGCCGACTTCCTCACGCCCGCCGAACAACGGTGGGTTGCCTCGCACCCGGACCGCGACGTGGCCGCGAACCTGCTGTGGTCGGCGAAGGAAAGCGCGCTGAAGGTCCTGCAGACCGGGCTGCGCCGCGACACCCGCAGCGTCGAAGTGACCGTCGGCGAGCCGCGCGGCGACGGCTGGGGCGCGCTGACCGTGCGCGCGGTCGAAGGACCGCTGTTTCCCGGTTGGTGGCGACGTGACGGACGATTCGTCTTGACGACGGCAGCGCGGGTGGCACACGAACCGCCGGCTCCGCTCGGTGACCCGGCAGCCCTCAGTGGCGCCGAGCCAAGGCACTCGTGGCTGCATCGACCGCTGAATGGGCCCACGGATATGCCACCTGCCCCCGGCGGCAGTCGAACGACGAACGGTCTGTGATCGGCGATCGAAGCGGGCGAGTTCCTCCCCGGCAGCTATCCGAAGGGGAGCTGTCTGCGGACCCACATCAGGGGGCGTCGGGGTGGCGACGGCGGATAGTCTTCGACGGCCTCGGGCGGCGAGGCGTCGCTGCTCGTCGATGACGCCCTTCAGTTCACGGAACGCGGCGACGTAGGCGTTCACGGCATCAGCGGCATTCGATACGGGAACCGACGGGGTGGCCGCCACCCCATACAACTCGGCCGACAACCGACTGCGCGCGTCGTCGCGTTGTGCGGCCAGGCGGGCCTGTCTGCGTTCATCGGCCAGGGTGCGATCGATGTGCCGTGCCTGGTTGGCGCAGTCGGCGAGTATCTGTACGCGCCGCGTGACATTGCCACGCAGCTGTTTGATTGCCCGCTCGCCGTCGCGCAACATCCTGTCGTCGTCGGCGGTCGGGGTAGGGATAGCCTTCGACTCGGCCACCACTTTTTCGATGCGACGTGCTTGGCGCAGGGTCTCGGCGATCATCGCCAGGTCGGTGGAGAAGTCCAGGTCGCCCGGCTGGCCCAGCCAACCTTCCCGGGCAGCCTCGGTGGCCGTGACATTGCCGACCGCCAGCTTCGCGCGGTCCATCAGCGCAACACCCCCCCGCCGAAGGCATCGGCACGCTCGCGCTCTCGCACCGCTTTGGCGGCGGCCGCGCGTTCCTTCTCCGCGGCCTCGCGGGCTCCGCGCTGCTGCGCGGTCTCACACATCGGCGCGGAGTTGCGAATGAACGCAAGCGCCACCACCCACACCACGATAGGCACGGTGAACCAGGCGCCGACCACCGTCTCAGCCATGACGAGCATCGTCACGAATGCGACGATCCCCAGCACTGCAAGGACAGCCAGCTGCTTCTGCGACGGTGATTCACGATGAGGTGCGAACACCAACCGTACGAAGCCCCCCACCACAGAGCCAACGACGAGTAACGCCAGGCCGAGGGCCCCGAGCACGACCCAGATCACGATCCCGCCTTCCCGCAAATCTCCTGGAAGCCCGATGGTAGCGACGGCAGCTGACACTGCAGGAGCTTCGCGCCGCTGAGCCGCGGCACTCGTGGCTGGACCGCCCGCTACACCGCTGACATCTTCCGCTCGAGCGCATCGACGAGGTAGGGCCGCAGCGCCTCCGCGGCGATGATCCGGTCCACCGACCCCACCGCCATCGCCCGCTGCACGGTGTGGATCCGGTCGAACTCCTCGGCCACTTCGGACAGCTTCGCCGACCGCACCGCCGCGGTGATCTCGGCGAGCCGGGCCCGCGCCGTGGCGGCGTCCGAGCCGGTCGCCGCCCTGACCTGCTCGGCGGCCTCCCGCACTTGGGGGTCCTGTTGGGTGCGCGCGTCCACGTCGCGGGCGAACACCGTGGCCGCGGCCGGCGGCCCACCGATCACCGACGCGAAAGAGCCTTCCACCGCTGCGATTTCGAGCCGCTCGTTGAGCCTCTTGGAGAACACCACGAACGCACCGCCGTGGTATCGCGACACCACGACGAACACGATCGGGCCGCGGAAGTTGGTGACAGCGCGGCCGATCTCGGCGCCGTACTCGAGCTGCCAGCGGCGCATGGACTCCGGGGAGCCGTCGAACCCCGACAGGTTCGCCAGCACGACGAGCGGCCGGTTGCCGCTGGCGCCGTTGATCGCGCGGGCCACCTTGCGTGACGACTGCGGGAACAGCGTGCCCGACGTGTACGACGACGGCCCGCCGGCCGGCACGAACCCCCGCCGCGCCGATGTGCGCATCCCATACGATCGCGGTCTCGGCGCCCCGCCACTGGCCCCAGCGCTCCAGCGGTTCGGAGTCGGCGTCGGCCACGGCGCGCATCACCGAGCGCATGTCGAACGGCTTCTTGCGCTCCGCGTTGTGGAGGGGTGAGAAGACGTCGGCCACGGTCGCCATGTCGGAGCCGGGGGTCGGCGCGTGCGGCGCGCAGCGCACGTCGCGGTCCACCGGGTCGGTGGTGGCCCGTCGCCGCGGCCACGTTTCGCCCGGGACGACGTAGGTGTGCTCGTAGTGGCGCAGCAGGATCTCGCACGCGTCGGCAAGGGTGGGCGCCCAGTACTGACCCTGGCCGTTGGGTCCCATGATCCGGTCGAAGCCGCCGATGCCGAAGTTGTCCTCGGCCGACACCCCGCCGGAGAAGTCGAGGGCTTGCTTGCCGGTCAGCACCATCGCGCTCGCGGGTGTCATCACCAGGATGCCGCGGGTGTGCATCAGCATCGTCGACTCGGCGTTCCAGTACGGCTGCGCGCCGACGTTCACCCCGGTGACCACGACGTTGACCTCGCCGCCGCGCTGGGTGAATTCGATGATTCGGCGCAGCACCGCAGAAATCCAGTCCATGTTCTCGGTGCCGCTGTCCATGGCGATCTTGGCCCCGGACGACAACGTGAACCATTCCACCGGCACGCCCATGCGCTCGGCCAGGTCCAGTCCGGCGATGATGCGCCGGCACTCCGGCTCGGCCAGGTTGCCCAGCCCACGGGTCGGGTCGCCGAACAGCGCCACCCGGAGCATCCCTTCGGGCACCTTGTCGGTGTCGTTGCGCAGCAGGCCGACGATGATGTTGGCGGTGTTCTGCCCGTACGGCCGCTCGACCGGGACGAGCTCGCCCTGCTCGGTGAGGTCGTGCTCGACGAACTGCCCGGGGGGGAAGCGTGCGACGGCGTCGGCCGGCGGAGTCAGCATCCGCACGATTTCGTACGGGTACGGGGCACCGAACCTGTTGGCGCGCAACATTTTCTGACGGTAGGGCGACAGTGGCCGGATCGGCTCCGCGCCGGGTGGGCGTTCACGCACCGTGACTCCGCCGCCCAGCCCCTCGATGTCGAGCACGCGGTCGCGGCCGTCGGCGAAGCGCACCCGCAGCACCACCTTCTCCAGTCCGGCGCCGACCGCCAGCGGCGCCAGCGACCGCGCCAGCTCCGGCCAGGCGTCGCGCGGGACGTCCCACTTAGGACGGACGTAAAGCACGATCCGGTTGGCCGCCGGCCGGTTCTTGGGACCGAACTTGGCCAGCGCCTCGCGCATCGCCGACAGCGCCTCCAGGCCCATCAGTTCCAGCCTCGGGTAGCGCAAGTCGCCGCTGTCGGCGCGGACCGGGGTGAGGTCGCGCACCTCGGCGAGCGCGAACAGCCGCTGGTCGGCCGGATTGTCCTGCGCCACACCGTGAAACACGTACACGTCCTCAGCCGAGCGCAGCCGGTTCACCGTGAAGTTCGACAGCCTCCACAGGTCCAGACGTTTGGCGATCATCGGGTGCAGGTTGCGGTAGAGGGTGTCCTCGACGAACTGGCCGTCGCGCTGGCGGTAGGTCAGGTGGTGGGTGCGGAACCGCTCCGGCCCCTCTCCTTCCAAAGTCGTCACGGTCAGGTCCAGCCGATGCAGCAGCCGCCCGAAATCGCGGTCGGCCAACAGTTTTTCGGCCTCGGCGGCGACGGTGTCGGTGGCGTCGTCTTCACGGGTTTCGCCGTGCCGCCACAGCGCCAGGTCCACCACGACCCGACGGCCGGTATCGGCCGTCGCCAGATGCCCGGCGATCGCCCTGGACAGCTCGGGCAGCTTCGTCAGCGGCGCATAGGCGACGACAAGGTGAATCGGCTGGCCGTCTATTTCGTAGTCGGCGGAACCGAGCGGCCACTCGTCATGATCGGACACTGCCAGGTTGGCCAGCCCCCGGATGCGGTAGAACCGGCGGGCGTAGACCTCCAGAAGCGCCCGCCGCAGCGCAGGGTCGCTTGCCTCGAGCCAGCGCCGGAGCAACTCGGCGCGCAGCGGCTGCGGGCAGCCGACAAGACGGTCGATGCGCTCGGATTGGCCGCTTCTGTCGCCGAGCGCGTCGAGATCCTGCTGTACTCGCGCGTACTCGTCGGCCACGGCGACTGCCAGCATCGGCTCGTCGAAGTAGTGGAAGCGCACGTCGCGGGCCAGGTCGGCGACGACTTGCTGGCGACCTCCGATGTCGGCCAGCCGGTCCAGCCTGGTTCGCATCGCGTCGTCGGCACCGGGCGCAAGCCCACCCTGCTGGCGCAGCCTGCGCTCGAGGATCGCCGTCACCGCGGGTATCAGGTCGGCCACCCGCCGGAACGAGCGGAACATCCAGACCACGGCTTCTGCGAGCTCGGGGGTGCGGTCGAGCCCGCGCACCCCGTAGCGCTGCAGCGCATGCTCCAGTCGCCGGCGAAACGAGTCGGGCAGGTCGGCGCGGTCCGCGTCCAGCCACTGCAGATACGACAACAGATACTCCTGGGTGCTGCCGGTGACCAGTGCCTCGTCGGAATCGGTTTCGCCGCGCGGCCGGTACAGCGAGCTGACGTCGGTGAACACATCAAGCAGCTCGTCCTCGCAGCGCAGCAGATCCGGGTCGGCCGCAGCCGCGGTCTCGCTGAGCTCGCGCTGGCGGGTCAGCATCGTCTGCACCGAGCCGGGGTCCAGGTCGTAGCCGAGCAGGTAGCTGCGCAGCGCGTCGTACACCTGTTCGGCCGGCGCGGTGTCGGGCGGCTCGGCGGCGGTCAGTCCAGCGATGGACACAGCGCTCGCGGCAACGCCCTGGTCGGTGTCGGCGGTCGCGATGCGCACCAGCGGCGCGCCGGCTTCGACCTGGCTTTTCGCCGCGGTCTCCACGGACGCGACGGTGCCGGCGAACGGTGCGGTGATGGTGTTCTCCATCTTCATGCTCTCGACGACCGCGATCGGGTCACCCTCGGCGACCCGATCACCGGGCTCGACGAGCACCGACAGCACGAACGCCGGCCCGCCGCAGTGCACCACGCCGCCGTCGTCGCGGAACACGGCGTGGGAGGCGCCGTCGACGTCGACGCGGATGGTGGCGCCCTCCACCACGGAGACCACGCGGTATGTCCTGCCGCCGGCGCCGACCCGGCGCTCGAAGCCGTCCCGATAGGAGACCACCACGTCCGCGGTGGCCACGCCGGAGGAGACGCGGTAAGTCTGGGTGCCGGTGCGGTAGACGTGCAGGTCGTACTGCTGGCCGCGGTAGCGCAGCCGGCAGCGGTGCCCGACCGCGGCCGCGGACTCGGCGCCGCCGCGGGCCGCGCGGGCATGGAACGCGGCCTGTTCGGCCGCTTCGTCGACGTCGTAGGACTCCACCGCGGCAACCAGCAGCGCCACCGGGTCGGCGGCGGGCAGATGCGCCGCCTCACCGGTCAGCCGGTCCAGCCAGTGATTGTCGAAGTGCCCGGCGCGCACCTCGGGGCTGCCGAGCAAGGTCAGCAGGAACGATCGGTTCGTGGTGCCGCCTTCGACCACCGCTGTGGTCTCCCGCAGCGCCCGGCGCAGCCGGGCGATGGCCTCGTCGCGGTCCCGGCCCCAGGCGATGATCTTGGCGATCATCGAGTCGAAGTCGGCCGGGATCCGGTCGCCTTCGCGGGCTCCCGCGTCGACGCGGATGCCGGTGCCCGCGGGCATGCGCAGCCGGGCCAGCCGGCCGGGCGCGGGTGCGAATCCGTTCTCGGGGTCTTCGGCGTTCAGCCGCGCCTCGATCGCGTGGCCGGTCACCGGCGGCTGTTGCGGAGGCAGCCGGCCGCCCTGTGCGACGTGCAGCTGCAGCTTGACCAGGTCCACCCCGGTGGTCACCTCGGTGACCGGATGCTCGACCTGCAGCCGGGTGTTGACCTCCATGAACTGGAAGCTGCCGGTCTCCGGGTCGACGAGGAACTCGACAGTGCCGGCGTTGCGGTAGCCGGCGGCGGCCGACAGCCGCACGGCCGCGTCGCGGATCGCCTGCTCCTCGGCGGCGTCGAGCACCGTCGACGCCGACTCCTCGAGCACCTTCTGGTGCCGGCGCTGCAGGCTGCAGTCCCGGATGCCGACCGCCCAGACGCTGCCGTGGCCGTCGGCGATCACCTGCACCTCGACGTGCCGGGCGGCCCGCACCAGCTTCTCCAGGAAGACGGTCGGGTCGCCGAACGCCAGCGCCGCCTCGGCACGCGCCGACGGCAGCGCGGCGGCGAGCTCGTCGTCGTCGCGGACCATCCGGATCCCGCGCCCGCCGCCGCCGGAGGCCGCCTTGACCACCAGCGGGTACGTCAGTTGGGCCGCAAGAGCTTTGGCCTGTTCGACGTCGTCGACGGGTCCGCTCCACGGCACCACCGGGACGTCGGCGGCCTCGGCGACTCGTTTGGCCGCCACCTTGTCGCCGAGGCGGCGGATCGTCGCGCTGTCCGGGCCGACGAAGTTGATGTCGGCTTCCTCGCACGCCTGCGCGAACGACGCGTGCTCGGAGACAAACCCCCAGCCCACCCACACCGCGTCGACGCCTGCGCTGCGCAGCGCCGCTGTCACAGCGGGCTCGTCGAGGTAGCGCGAGCGGCGCGTGCCGTCGGCGGGGTCGACGCACGTCGCGGACCCCAGCGGCACCGCCACGTCGGCCTCCCGCACAAACCAGGAGTCGGCGTCGGGGTCGGTGTAGAGGACGACGGTTTGGATCGGCGGCCCGTCACCGGCCTGATTGAGCTCGGCGACCGCGGTCAGCGCGCGCACGGCGGGCTCGCCGCGGTTGACGATGCCCAGCCGCTGGATGGATCTGTCCATCTCAGCCGCCCATGACGGCCCGGATCGGGGCGATGACGTCGGCGGGCGGCGGGTCGGGCAGCGCGATCGTGCGATACCCCTGGAGCCGCAGCACGAGCGCACCGTCGTCGTCCGAGACCGCGCAGTCGAACCCGCCGCCGCCGTCGCGACGGACGGTGGCGACCAGCCCGGCCCGTTCCTCCGGGCGCCCGGCGAGGTGCACCGCGCCGACGTGCAGCGGCAGCGCGAGGTGCCCGTCGGTGCCCGCTTCGAGCAGGCCGACGGCCTGGAAGCACAGCTCCACCAGTCGCGGGCCGGTCAGCATCGGCCCGTCGGCCTGTGGCGGCAGATCCGCGGCGAACCGCGCGGCGGCGCCGCCGTCGTGCTTCCAGGCGGCGCCGACGACCTGATAGGCCGGGCCGTGGAAGTACATCCGGTACACCTGCTCCGGACCGAGGGCCGAATCAGCTTCGGCGACAACGGAATCGGTGCTCAATACGGGCGGGCCGGCGGTCAGCCGCACCGAGCCGGTGAAGTGCACGGTGCGCTGCGGCTGGTCGGTTCCGGGCACTTTGCGTTCGGCCGACAGCCGGCAGTCGGCGACCATGTCGTCGCCGTCGGGGTGAAGCAGCGCGGTGATGGTCAATGTGCGGGGTTCGTCGCGGTAGAACTTCAGCGGTGCACGGAAATCCACGTTCTCGACGGCGGCGACGTGGCGGTCGGGCGCGAGCAGGCGGGCCGCCTCCGCGAACGCCTCCATGCCCATCACGCCCGGCAGTACCGGGGTGCCGTCGATACGGTGGTGGTCCAAGAACGGCAGCGCGGCCGGGTCCAGCGTGGTGCGCACCACCAGGCCGTCGTGCACGCTGGCGCGAACGACCTCGTCGAGCAGCGGCCCGTCGGCCG
>Ga0210086_1000237_pt1 | contig 34740 bp, 30 predicted proteins | sample China_Galinas_PW_3_FD_184867 | JGI IMG/M metagenome (GOLD analysis project Ga0210086, IMG submission 184867) | Wetland microbial communities from San Francisco Bay, California, USA, that impact long-term carbon sequestration - China_Galinas_PWB_D2... | ecosystem: Environmental > Aquatic > Marine...
CCGCCTCGATCGACGAATGGGAAGCCGTCACCAAGGACGTCAACTTCCCGAAGGGATGACGATGGGAAACCTCAACGACCGGGTCGCCTTCGTCACCGGCGCCGCACGCGGGATGGGCCGGGCGCATGCAGTCAGGCTCGCCAGCGAGGGCGCCGACATCATCGCCATGGACGTCTGCGCGGAATTCAACTCCACCGATTATCCGGGCGCAACCGACGAGGATCTCGCCGCGACGGTGGGATTTGTTGAGGCGCAAGGTAGTCGGATCGTCGCTCGACGAGCCGATGTGCGTGACGCCGGCGCCGTCGACGCGGTCGTCGCCGCAGGACTTCGGGAGTTCGGCCGCCTCGACATCGTCATCGCCAACGCCGGCATCATCCGGCTGACCGATAGCGATCAACCTCGCCGCACGTTCCGGGACATCGTCGAGGTGAACCTGATCGGCGCATGGAACACCGTCGATGCTGCCATCCCGGCGCTCATCGCCGGCGGTCGCGGAGGGTCGATCGTGCTGACGAGTTCCACCCAGGGAATCAACGCGTCGGGCACCGAACGAGCAGGGCTGCAAGCTTATGCGGCGTCCAAACGCGGGCTGGTAGCCCTCATGCAGGGCTGGGCGAGTCAACTTGCGCCGCATTCCATCCGGGTCAACACAATCCACCCCAGTGGGGTGGCCACCGACATGATCCTCAACGACACCACCATGGCGCTGGCCGCCGCCAATGACCCGTGGCTGATCGCGCAGAGAAACGCGCTGCCGATTGCGTTGATTGCACCGGAGGAGATCGCAAGCGCGGTGGCATGGCTGGTCTCGGACGCAGCCAAGTTCATCACGGGCACCACCTGGCCGCTCGACGCGGGGTTCATGCTGCGCAGTTGAAGGGTTCCGAAATGACTGTCTTGCCCTGATCCGCCGACTCAGCTTGCCTTGCTAGCCTGTCGCGATGCTCCGTCGCTTCGTCACAGCCTTCTTCGTCCTTGTGAGCCTGTGCGCACTGGTGTCGATCGGCAGCACGCCCCACGCGGCGGCCACCGCGGACATCGCTGGAATGGCTGTCTTCCTCGACCCGGGTCACAGCGGTGCGAGCGACTCGTCGCTCACCAGGCAGGTCACCAACGGCCGCGGAGGCACCAAAGACTGCCAGACGACGGGCACCGCGACCAGCGACGGCTTTCCAGAACACGCTTTCACCTGGGACGTCGTGTTGCTCGTCCGTGATGCGCTCAATCAGCGCGGGGTGCGCACCGAAATTTCACGACCGAACGACCGTTCGGTGGGACCGTGCATCGACCAGCGGGCCGCGGCGGCCAACGCGATGCGCCCCGACGCGATCGTCAGCATCCACGCCGACGGTGGACCATCGTCGGGTCACGGGTTTCACGTCAATTACTCGAGCCCGCCGCTGAACGACGCCCAGGCCGGTCCTGCGGTGCAGTTGGCAACGGTCTTGCGCAATTCACTCGCCGCATCGGGTCTGGCGGAGTCGACCTACATCGGGTCGAACGGTCTGTACGGCCGCGCCGACCTGGCCGGCTTGAACCTTGCCGAGTACCCGGCCATTCTCGTCGAGCTCGGCAACATGAAAAACGCCGACGACGCCGTGGCGATGGAAAGCCCCTCGGGGCGAGCCAACTACGCCGCGGCGGTCACCGAGGGCATCGTCGCCTATCTCAGCGGACGAGCTCCGGCGTAGCTCTGATGAGCCGGACACGTTGTGGCTAGGCACAGGTCCCATCGAACCCGCATCGCGTTCGCGATAGCAGGTGTCCTGATCCTGACCTTCGTCCTCGGGGTTGCGGCAGCGGGCGGCGTATTCGTCGGGCGGCAGTTGAGTTCCGGCCCGTCGTCACACGAGCCGGAACAGTCAGCCGGCCAGCAGACCATCGCCTCGCCGACCGCACCGCCTCCCAGCTCACCGCCGCAGGCTCCCGCGGGCGCGCTCGCTGACGAGTTCGCAGCACTGCAGAGCCGACTGCAGGCACGGGTCGGCATAGCCGTAGCGCCGGCAGGAAATGGCGACTCGCCGTTGAGATTCGGGGACTGGGAGACCGGGCCCGCCTGGTCGACGATCAAATTCCCGCTAGCGATCGCGGCCCTCCGCGCAGAAAACCCCCCGTATGTGACCGACGCGATGAGGGCGGCGATCACCGAATCCGACAATGCCGCGGCGGAATCCATCTGGCAGGGCCTGGGCGAACCCGCTGTCGCAGCGCAGAAGGTCGAAGCGGTTCTGAGGCAGACCGGCGACGACACGGTGGTCCAGTCCAAGAAGGTGCGGCCCGAGTTCACCGCTTTCGGCCAGACCGACTGGCCGCTCGACGAACAGGCTCGGTTCCTTTCCGCGGCGGCGTGTGACCCTCAGAGCCAGCCGATCCTCGACCTGATGGGCGAAATCGAGCCGTCTCAATCGTGGGGTATCGGCACGATTGCCGGCACGCGATTCAAAGGTGGCTGGGGACCCGACCCAGCCGGGAGTTACCTGGTGCGGCAGATCGGACTCTTGAAGCGGGACACCGAAACGGTCACCGTTGCTGTTGCGGCACAACCCGATTCAGGATCATTCGACGACGGTGTCGCGGCCCTCGGCGAAGTGGCCAAGTGGCTGACCGAACACCTGGCGGAGTTGCCCGCCGGTCGATGCGGCCCCTAGTACAGATACACCTTCGCATTGTTTCCGCCGGTGCAGGTAATCCAACTCCCAGAGCCATCGGACTCACACCGCATGCGGAAGTCGTTGCCGTCGCAGTCGGTGCTACCCGTGCTCGGGCAATCGACGGCACCCCGCGCCGTCACAATTCGCAAATCACGTGTCGGGCGGCCATACTTCGCCCAATAAGCCTCGAGTACGCTGCGGGCGAAGAAGCATGATGTTTCAGCCGTGCCGCGACCCGCACGGCTACCCCATCCCGTGGCGGTCGCGAGGGATACGCCCTGATCGCAGGTCTCGCGGTTGCTTGATTGGTCTGGCCCTTGCACAAGCGGCGGAGTCGCAGTGGGTGTCGCGGATGTCGTCGGCGTTTGGCGAGGCGCCGGGTAGTCGGTCGGCGCGGCCACCCGGGAGGTGGTAGTCGCGGCCGCGGCGTCCGACGGCGATGAGCTTTGGTTCGCCAGGAGGCCGATCACAACACCGATTGCGCCGAGAACCAGCGCCGCTGCCACCGCGATCACCGTCGGTAGCACCCACTGCCCCGGCCTGCCACCCGATGTCACTTGCGGCGGCGCCATTGCGGGATAGGCCGGCGGTGTGGGCGGAAGATAGGGGCGCGCCGGAGCCATCGGCGGGTAGGAAGGCTGCGCAGCGAGCAGCGTCTCGGCCTGGGGCGGCATGCGCCAGTCCGCTCGGAGCGCCCGCTGGGCAGCACGGCCCACGGCGCCGGCGGCCCCGTAGCGATCGTCGGCTTTTTTGGACATCCCGCGCGCGATCACCTCGTCGAACGACGGCGGCACGCTGGGGTTCACGGCGCTTGGTCGCGGCGGTGCAGTCCACAGGTGAGCCAGGATGAGCTGCTCCTGGCTGTCGGCCGGAAACGGCACCTGCCCCGTCAGCGCTTCGTACAAGACGCACGTCAGCGCGTAAACGTCGACCCTTGAGGTGACCTCGGTATCGGTGAACCGTTCGGGGGCCATGTAGGCGAACGAGCCGATGTGGCTGCCCGCCATGGTCAGCCGAGTCTCGCCTTTAGTCTCGGCGATGCCGAAATCCACCAGGTATGCGAAATCCGTCGGCGTCACAATGATGTTCTGCGGCTTGACATCTCGATGGATCAATCCCTCGGCGTGTGCCGCGTCCAGGGCAGCTGCGATCTGGTTGGTGATGGACACTGCCCGCGTGGCCTCGAGTGGACCTGTTCTGATCAGCTCGAACAAGGTCTTGCCGCGCACCAGCCGCATGTCGATGTACAGCCTGCCGTCGATCTCCCCCCAGTCATGGATCGGGATGACGTGCGGCTCTTGAAGAATGGCGGCGGCGTGTGACTCTCGGCGAAACCGCGTCCGGAACCTTTCGTCGTGGGAGAACTGATCAGCCAATATCTTCAAGGCGACGGTTCTGCCCCGCTCCGTGTCGTAGGCCTCGTACACCTGGCCCATACCGCCCTTACCGAGCAGGGCGGTGATTCTGTACCCGCCGAACATCGTTCCGACACGCGCGTCCACCTCAGTCAGTATCCGTTCGGCGAGCGAATTACGCGCCCGTTTGCCGACGGCCGGTCTGTACGATTCGGTCGAAGCGCCGAAAACGGGCCTCATGTAGGTTGCCGTTGTTCTAGCGTTGACCGCGCCGAACGTGGACCGAGAGAGGTTGGCCCATGCAGCAGCGTCGGACGAGCCGACACCGCATGAAAAGTTGCCGCACGCGCGGCTGGATCGGAGCAGCGGCCGGCGCCGCCTGCTCGGTGCTTCTGATCACAAGCTGCAGCGCGCCCACCGTCGTCGACGGCCGGCCCTTGTCCATGCTGTGGGACCCCAACCGCGTCGGAGGGCTGCCGGCGACCGACGGTCCGAGCGGGCCCCGCGCCGACGCCCCACAACCCACCGGCACGGTGGAGAACACCGACAACGGCGAGGTCGACCGTCAGGCGCTGTTGGCGATCAACGACATCGAGGACTTCTGGAAGCAGAACTATGCGCAGTCGCTGCAGGGCACCTTCGAGCCGGTCTCGACTCTGCTGTCCTACGACTCCGACGACCCGAAGAGCCCGTCTGCCTGCGGTGAGAAGACCTACAAGTTCGTCAACGCCTTCTATTGCCCTCCCAAAGACCTGATGGCCTGGGACCGCGGCACGCTGCTGCCCGGCGCTTCGAAGTACTTCGGCCCGATGTCGGCGAACGCGGTAATGGCCCACGAGTACGGGCATGCCGTGCAGCAGATGGCCGATCTCGTCGGCCCCACGACCCCTGGCCTGGTGGCCGAACAACAGGCTGACTGCTTCTCCGGCGCGTACGTGCGCTGGGTCGCGGAAGGCAAGTCACCGCGTTTCACGTTGAGCACCACCGACGGCTTGGACCACGTGCTCGCCGGAGCGATCGACCTCCGTGATCCGGTCATGACGGTCGAGGACGAAAGCGACGACCCACACGGCTCAGCCCTGGACCGCGTCAGCGCCTTCCAGATCGGTTTCGACGTCGGCCCTTCGGGGTGCGCGGAGATCAACGAGAGCGAAGTCGAAGAGCGTCGCGGCGATCTGCCCACAACGCTGCAGGTCGACCCGGAAGGAAATGTCGAGACGGGCCAGATCCAGATCGACGACGGCACCCTGGCGACGTTGATGGAGTTCTTGGAGACGACCTTCAAACCCGCCAACCCGCCCGCCTTGAGCTTCGAAACTGCGAACTGCTCGGACGCGAAGGCCACCAAGCCGGCGTCGTATTGTCCCGCGAGCAACACGATCACTGTGGACATGCCGGCGCTTCAGGAGATGGGCGCAGCCGCCGACGAATCGCAGATGGTCTTGCTGCAAGGCGATAACACCGCCCTCTCGGTCGTCACATCCCGATACATGCTGGCGCTTCAGCACGAAAACGGCATGGCACTCGACACCCCGGTTGCTGCCCTACGCACCGCGTGCCTGACCGGGGTGGCGCAGCGCAAGATGGCCGAGCCGACCGACCTGCCATCTGGGAAGAGTCTTCTGCTCTCTGCCGGAGACGTCGACGAAGCGATTTCCGGCCTGTTGACCAACGGTCTCGTCGCCAGCGACACGAATGGCGACACCGTGCCCGCGGGATTCACTCGGATCCTCGCTTACCGAACGGGCCTCACCGGTGATGCCGACCAGTGCTATGAACGGTTCTCGTGAGGAGAAGGGCGGCATGAGCGGACCTCAGGGTTCTGAACCGACCCGGCCCTGGTCGCCGGACCCGTCGGGTGCGCCGGACCAGCAGGGCGAGGCGCAGCCGACGCAGACGCCGTGGTGGCAAAACGTCAGACGACACCGTTCCACCGCGCGCGACTACCCGGCCCAGCCGCAAGAACAACCCGCTCAGGTCCCACCCCAGCAGCACCTGCAGCAGCCACCCGCGCGTCCGGGTGTGTACGCGGCACCTCCCGCCAGCACCGTCGACCCGCCGAAGCAGTCGAATCGCTGGCCGCTGATCATCGCTTCGCTTGCCGGTGTGCTACTCGCCCTGGTGGTAGTGGTGGTGGCGGTGCTGATCCTCGCCGGAACGTCCAACCGCAAGCAGCTCGACGTCGCGAAGGCGGAAGCCGGTGTGCGGCAGATACTTACCGACCCCACCCACGGCTACGGCGTCGAGAACCTAACCGAGGTGAAGTGCAATCAGGGCGACAATCCCACCGTCAAGAAGGGCGAAACGTTCAGCTGTGACGTGAACGTGAACGGTGCCAAACGCCGTGTGGCGGTGCTGTTTATCGACGACAACGGAACATACGAGGTTGACCGGCCCCGGTAGCCTTGCCACATTTGTAGCGCTGCACACGAATTGCACTGACCGCTTTGATGTTTCGATATTGCTGCACGACATATATTGCGATGTGACATGCAAATCGCGTATTACGGCTAAGCGCAGCAACCTACTTCGGAATGGGTAAATCCTGCTGACCAGCGACGATGATCGAATATCGCGCTGCCACAGACGCGTTCACGAAAGTCTTTCGTGAGGCACGCTATACGAATCGCCGATTGTGAAGGGCTTCACATATTTTGGAGGCCGCGAAGTCGCTCTGTTAGCGTCCGGCCGCATGATTGCTTTAGCAACGCTAATGGGTCTGATTACTCACGTATCGGGCACGCCGTATGTCTCCGGTGGGGATTCGCCGGCCGGTACGGACTGTTCGGGCCTTGCTTCGTGGGTGAGTAATGTCGCGACCGGCAGGCCCGCATTCGGAGATCGCTTTACGACCGCCAGCGAGGAGCGCGCTCTGCTGGCGCGGGGCTTTCAATACGGCGCGCAGCCCGGCGCCCTCGTGATCGGGTGGAACGGTTACCACACCGCGGTGACGTTGCCCGATGGGACGTCGGTGTCATCTGGCGAAGGCGGTGGCGTGAAGGTCGGCGGCCCGGGGGCCTACCAGTCGCAGTTCACCCATCACATGTACCTACCGGTGCCGGAAGATGCGATTGTTCTCCCGGATGGCGAGGCGCCGCCGGAGGGTGTGACGCCGCCGCAGCTGGTGCAGGTCGCCGCCGAGGCCGTGACTGCGCCGGACGCGGCGCCTCCAGCTGATGCGCCAATCCCGGTTGACGTACCCAATCCAGCCGAGCCGGCCGTGCCAGCAGAGGTGCTTCCCGTCGACGCCGGGATACCGGCCGACGCTCCGTTGCCGGTTGAGCCGCTACCCGGCGTCGAGGTCTAGCGCGACGGGCCGCCCGGCGCAGGCCAGCTACTGGCTCTGCTGAACCGTGGTATTCGGCCTGGCGACCAGAACGTTGCCGGGGCCGTACAGGGCATCCGCCAGACAACCCGGGATGCCGCTGCACATGGTCAGGAGTTCCTGACTCGGTGCGCCGCCGCTGAGGCCCGGCGGCGCCACCGGCGCGGGGCACATGTCCACGGGTACGCCTTCGGCAACGATCGGCATGTTGATGCCGCCGCAGTCGGCAACCGTTTCCGACGACGGCTGACCGGCCTTGACTCCGATCGGAACGGCGACGACTGCCGTAGCGGCGACGCCGAACACCAGTCCGCGGATGAACCGCCGCATCGTCACTACTGCCCCCTCGCTTCGGATACCCGACACATTCTGCACGTAGTCGCACCCAAGCGCGACCGTTGTGCGCCTGCCGGCCCTAGCCGAGGCTCGCGACCACGTCGGCGGCCGCACGCAGCTGGCCGATGTCGCTACTCGTCGGGATCAGATGGACCTCGTCGGTGCCGATGGCGGCGAACTTCCGCAGCACGGTGAGCAGCTCGTCCTGGCTGCCGGCGAATCCGGTGGACGGGGCCATCGCGTCGACGTACTCGGCCGGGATCCAGTTCATGTAGTGACGAAGGTGCCGGTGCACCTGTTCGCGCGCATCCGGTCCGAGCGCAAACCAGAACGACGTCGTCAGCAGCGGCGGTGGCTTGCCCGCGCCGGCCCAGGTGCTCCTGGCGACGTCGAACAGCGCGCCGACCGCGCCGACATCGAGGTCGAGTGTGGTGCCGGCCAGTCCGTCGGCCCAAACAGCGGCGCTGCGAACCGTTTTCGGACCCATCGTGCCGACCAGCAGCCCCGGGCCGCCATCTTGGACCGGTTGTGGCCCGACCGGGCACACCGACTGCGTCAGCCTCTCGCCCGACCACACCCGCTTCATCGCTGCGGCCCGATCGGCCATGTCGCGCATCGTCTGCGTCGCGGGGTCTGCGCCGACGGCACGGTAATCCTCCTGCCGGCCGCCGACGCCCAGCCCCACGGTCAGCCGGCCGCCGCAGAGCATGTCACCGGTTGCGAGTGCTTTGGCGAGCATGACCGGGTCGTGCAGCTGCGGGACGACCACGGTGGTCACCAGTTGCACCCGCTGTGTCCACGCGGCCAATGCCCCCAGCAGCGTGAGCGTCTCGGGGTTGTCGAACGCGATCCGCTCACCGAAACACGCTGAGGCGAACGGGCCTTCGTCGACCGCTCGTGCCCACGCATGCAGCGTCGCGGTGTCCAGGTCCGGTTCCATCACCGGCATGGTCATGCCTACCCGCACGACAGCTCTCCCATGATCGTGGCCACGGGCGCGGCCCCGGCCTTCTTGAATCCGGTTCCGGCCCAGACGTTCGTGGCGTGCGGATCGCCGGCGCGTACCGCCGCCGCACGCAGCGGGCTGGTCAGATAATGGACTTCCGGATAACCCAGCACGGCCTGCGCCTCGTGTTCGTCGACGAAGCGGTTGCGCAATCCGCGGGCACAACGGCCCGAAAATGCCCTTGTCACAATGGTTTCCGTGAACTGAGGATCCTGCAGGGCCGCGCGCTGAACCGGGCCGCTGCCCGCCTCGTCGGAGAGCAGGAACGCCGTGCCCAGCTGCGCGGCGACCGCGCCGCCACGCAGCGCGGCGTCGACGTCTTCTGCCGTCATCAATCCGCCCGCTGCCACCACCGGCACGGCGACGCGAGCGACCACTTCCGCCAGCAGCTCGGCCAGCGGCTGCGTGCCGGGCGCAGCCGCCGGGTCGAACGTGCCGCGGTGCCCGCCGGCCGATGGCCCTTGCACCACCAGCGCGTCGACGCCGCGGGACACCGCCACCGCGGCTTCGGCCGCGGTGGTCACCGTGGCAACGGTCGTTATGCCGGCATCCGCCAGCCGCCGGATGTCTTCGGCGCCCGGCGCATCGAACGTGAACGACGCGACCTCAGGACGCATGTCCAGCAGCACATCGAGCTTGGCCGGCCACTGATCGTCGTCGTACCGGGGCTCACCGAGCTGCGCGCCGTAGCGTTGCGCCTCGCCCGCCAGCGCCTCGGCGTAATGGTCGATGTCTGCGCGGTTGCCCGCACTGGGTTGCGGCACAAAGAGATTCGCTGCTACCGGACCCGAGGTCATTGCCCGGGTGGCGGCGAGGCGGTCGGCGAAGGCATCGGCCGACAGGTATCCGGCGGGGACGAACCCCAGCCCGCCGGCATCAATAGCGGCCGCCACCAGCTGCGGTGTTGACGGGCCACCCGCCATCGGCGCCGCGATGACCGGCACGGCGAGGTCGGCGAACCGGAATCGGCTGCTCATCGCGATTTCCTCCAACCCTGAATGGACCTCGACCGCACCCGTTCCGAGCCGAGATCACGGTCGTCGGCGAAACCGGCCGCTTCCCGTCCCGAACCGTAGTCTCGGCGCCCGGCGAGCACGTCGTCGTCCTGCATGCCGTTCATCCTGCCCTGTTGCCGGTGCACCGAATTTGGTTGACTGGTATCACCATGTCCATCGAGTTCAACCACACCATCGTGGCGGCCACGGACAAGGGCGAGTCGGCCGCCTTCTTCACCGACCTCTTCGGGCTGCCGCCCGCCAAGCCCTTCGGCCCGTTCCTCGCGGTCGGGCTCGATCACGGCGTGAGCCTCGATTTCATCGACAGCGGCGACGTGCGACCGCAGCACTATGCGTTTTTGGTGTCGGAGGCCGACTTCGACGCAATCTACGGGCGGATCCGTGGCCGCGGGATGGAGCATTGGGCCGATCCGCACGGCCACCGGCCCGGCGAGATCAACCACCACGACGGCGGCCGCGGCGTGTACTTCTGCGACCCGTCCGGGCACTTCCTCGAGATCATCACGCGGCCCTACGGTTCCGGGAGCTGAGGCGCCTCAGACGTTCAGCGTCACCTCGTTCAGCTTGCCGGTCGCGACGTCGAAGACGAACCCGCGCAGCGATTCGTGCTTGGTGACGAACGGGCTGGCCTCGATACGGCGGATGGACTGCCGCACATCCTCCTCGAGGTCGGGAAATGCTTCGGCGGCCCACTCGGGTTTGATTCCGGTCTCGTCCTGAATCGACCGCTTGAAGTCGTCGTCGGTGAAAGTCAGCATGCCGCAATCGGTGTGGTGGATGAGGATGATCTCTTTCGTGCCGAGCAGCCGCTGGCTGATGGCCAGCGAGCGGATTTCGTCGTCGGTGACCACTCCTCCGGCGTTGCGGATCACGTGCGACTCGCCGTCCTCGAGGCCGAGGATGCGGTATACATCAAGCCGCGCGTCCATGCACGCAACAACCGCGACGTGCTTGCTGGGCGGCAACGGCAACGGCCCGTAGAAACTCTTGGCGTACTCGGCGTTGTTGGCCAGGTATTCGTCGGTCACGGTCATGGGGGCCGATGCTAATCACGCAGCGTCCTGCCGCTTACTCCGGGGCGTCGACGGTCGATGTCTCCGGCCATTCACCCTGTGAGGTGCTGGCGGTCACCGACGCGCTCGCCGTCGAGGTTTCCGCCGACGACGGCGGCGTCGTCGGCGTGCTGGTGCTGGCACTGCGTCTCGCGGAGCGGATAACCCGCCTCGGGCCCGGCGAACGTGACTATGCGCTCGGCGGTGTCGCTTTCACCGTCGGAGACGCGGAGCCGATCGCGGGTGTGGTCGGCGGTGTGGTCTGCGTCATGGTGTTACCGGCGCCGCCGAACTTCACGTTCGCATGCGCCTCGGTGCTGCCGAGGGTGACAGTCAGCACACCCATCGCGAGGACGACGAACCCCCCGACAATTGCAAGTATCGTCTTTATCCGCAGATTCATCGTGACTACTCCGATCCGGTCCGATCCGGCGCCTGGTCGCTCGCCCTACGCTGCGCGGCCGAACCAGATGACTGGCGTTTCGAAAAAGCGAACACCACCTGCCTGTGAAAACCCTGGAATTGGACGGCGGCCTTACTGTGGAAACAACCTGCCGGCGAACCGCCGAATGGCCGATAAGCGGTACTGCGGCGGCGTGATCTCCTACATTGACCGCATGCGGTGGAGGGGCGGCGGATGACGGGTTTTCTGCTCCGCCGGCTGCTCAAGTACATCGTGCTGCTCATGTTCGCGTCGTTTCTGACGTTCAGCCTGGCTTCCGTCTTCTTCCATCCGCTCGACAGCCTGCTGCAGCGCAACCCGCGGCCGCCCCAGGTGGTGATCGATGCGAAGGCTGCCGAACTGGACCTCGACAAGCCAATCCCCGTTCGGTATGCCAAGTGGGTGTCCGGTGCGGTCCGCGGCGATTTCGGCACGACCGTCGGCGGCCAGCCGGTGTCGGACCAACTGTGGCGGCGCATCGGGGTCAGCCTGCGCCTGGTGGTGCTCGGCTCGGTGATCGGAACCGTCGTCGGGGTGGTGCTGGGGGCATGGGGTGCGATACGCCAATATCGATTGAGCGATCGCGTGATTACGGTGCTCTCGCTGCTCGTGCTCAGCATTCCGACATTCGTCATGGCGAACCTACTGATCTTGGCGGCGCTGCGAGTGAACTCCGTGCTCGGCGTTCAAGTGTTCGAATACACCGGGGAGACCTCGGCGGCAGCCAGCGGCAGCTGGTGGAGCCATTTCGTCGACCGGGTGCAGCATCTGGTGTTGCCGACCTTGACCTTGGCGTTTTTTGCGATGGCCGGCTACAGCCGGTACCAGCGCAACGCCATGCTCGACGTGCTGGGCCAGGATTTCATCCGCACCGCACGCTCCAAAGGCCTGACACGGCGGCGCGCGTTGTTCAAGCACGGGTTGCGCACCGCGCTGATACCGATGGCGACGCTGTTCGCCTACAGCGTCAGCGGCCTTGTCACCGGCGCGGTGTTCACCGAGAAGATCTTCGGCTGGCACGGCATCGGCGAGTGGTACATCCAGAGCATCTCAACGGAGGACACGAACATCGTGGTGGCCGTCACCCTTCTCGGTGCGGTCATGATCCTCGTCGGAGGTCTGCTGTCCGATGTCATTCTCGCGCTGCTCGATCCGAGGGTGCGGGTCGCATGACGCAAGCGGCAGTCGTCCAACAGGGCGTCGAGACAGCGCAATTCGCTTCTCGGCGCACCCTGGTGCTGCGTCGGTTACTTCGGAACGAGCCCGCAGTGGTCGCGCTCATCCTGCTGGTGGTGCTGTTCGTGGGTTGCTATGCGCTCCCCCCGTTCTTGCCCTACAGCTACACCGATTTGGACTACTCCGCCCTGCAGGAGCCGCCGTCAGCCGAGCACCTGTTCGGCACCAACTCGCTGGGCCAGGACCTGCTGGCCCAAACGCTGCGTGGCATGCAGAAGTCCATGTTGATCGGCATCTGCGTGGCGTTGATCTCGGCGACCATCGCAGCCACGGTGGGAACGATCGCCGGCTACTTCGGCGGCTGGCGCGACACCATGCTGATGTTCGTCGTCGACCTGTTACTCGTGGTGCCGTCGTTGCTGCTGATCGGGATCATCACGCCCAGCACCAAGCAGTCGCGCACTATCTTCTGGCTGATTTTGCTGTTGGCAGTCTTCGGCTGGATGATCAGTTCCCGGATGGTGCGCGGTCTGACGATGAGCCTGCGCGACCGCGAATTTGTCCAGGCCGCTCGGTATATGGGCGTGGCCAACCGACAGATCATCGTGCACCACATCATTCCCAACGTCGCGTCGATCGTGATCATCGATACCGCCCTGACCGTCGGTGCGGCAATTCTGGGCGAAACCGGGTTGAGCTACCTGGGCTTCGGCGTCCGACCGCCGGATGTGTCGCTGGGTACGCTGATCGCCGATGGCACCAGTTCCATGACGACGTTCCCGTGGGTGTTCCTCTTTCCCGCGGGCGTTTTAGTGGTGATCCTGTTCTGCGCCATCCTTGTCGGCGACGCCCTGCGCGACGCGCTCGACCCGACCAGCCGGAAGCTGCGTGGGGGACGGAGGACATGAGTGCCGTGCCTTCTGCTCTTCGCGCAAGCGGCTCATCGCTGCTCGAGGTCACCGACCTGACGGTCACATTTCCCACCGACGCTGACAGCGTCGCGGCCGTGCGTGGTCTGAGCTACCAAGTCGCAGCCGGTGAGGTCGTGGCGATCGTCGGCGAATCAGGGTCGGGTAAATCCGCGGCGGCGATGGCCGTGATCGGCTTGCTTCCGGAGTACGCCGAAGTCTCGGGATCGGTTCGACTGCACGGCGACGAGCTGCTGAGCCGTTCCGACAAAGAGATGTCGCGCATCCGCGGAAAGGTGATCGGCACCGTCTTCCAGGATCCGATGTCGGCGCTGACCCCGGTGTACCGCGTCGGCGACCAGATCGCCGAGGCCATCCGGATCCACCAGACCGACGTCACCAGGCGCGCGGCGCGGGTCCGCGCAGTCGAACTGCTCGACCTCGTCGGCATCGCCCAGCCCGAACGCCGGGCCGGCGCGTTTCCGCACGAGCTCTCGGGTGGCGAGCGCCAGCGCGTCGTCATCGCGATCGCCATCGCGAACAATCCCGACCTGCTGATCTGTGACGAGCCGACCACCGCGCTCGACGTGACCGTGCAGGCGCAGATACTCGAGGTTCTCAAGACAGCCCGCGACGTCACTGGTGCGGGTGTCGTGATCATCACCCACGACCTCGGCGTCGTCGCCGAATTCGCCGACCGGGCACTGGTGATGTACGCCGGACGAGCCGTCGAAGTGGCCACCGTCGACGCGCTCTACTGTGACCGGCAGATGCCGTACACGGCCGGACTGCTCGGATCGGTGCCGCACCTCGACGCCCCCCAGGGCGCGCGGCTGGTTCCGATTCCCGGTGCGCAGCCGACGTTTTCGACAATAAGCGCCGGAGCCTGCCCGTTCGCACCGCGGTGTCCACTCGCGATCGACGAATGTCGCTCTGGTGAGCCAGAACTGATCAAGGTCGGTCCGGCGCACCAGGCCGCCTGCATCCGCACGGAGCTGGTGGCCGGCCGCAGCGCATCGCAGATCTACGGTGTGCCCACCGGGCCGGCCGAACTTGACGAGTCAACGGACCACTCCCGCGTGGTGGTGCAGGTCAGCGATCTGGTGAAGACCTATCCCCTCACCAAAGGGGTGGTGTTCCGGCGCCAAGTCGGGGAAGTCCGTGCTGTCGACGGCGCCAGCTTCGAACTGCACGAGGGCAAAACGCTCGGAATCGTCGGCGAATCCGGTTCCGGCAAATCGACCACGCTACACGAGATCCTGGAACTCGCACCACCGCAGTCCGGATCCATCGTGGTGCTCGGCGCCGACGTCGCCGAACTCGACGGTCGCGGCCGTCGTGCGCTGCGCGGAGACCTGCAGGTGGTATTCCAGGACCCCGTCGCCTCGCTGGATCCACGGCTTCCGGTGTACGACGTGATCGCCGAACCGTTGCGCGCCAACGGCTTCGACAAGCCGCAAACCGACGACCGGGTAGCCGAGCTGCTGGACATCGTGGGGCTTCGGCGCGCCGACGCGAGCCGCTATCCGGCCGAGTTCTCCGGCGGTCAAAAGCAACGCATCGGCATCGCGAGAGCACTGGCGTTGCAGCCCAAGATTCTCGCGCTCGACGAACCGGTGTCGGCACTGGACGTGTCGATCCAGGCGGGGATCATCAACCTGCTGCTGGATCTGCAAGAGCGGTTCGGGCTCTCCTACCTCTTCGTGTCGCACGACTTGTCGGTGGTCAAGCATCTGGCCCACGGCGTGGCCGTGATGTACGAGGGTTCCATCGTCGAGCAGGGCGATGCGGATCGGGTGTTCTCCGACCCGCAACACGACTACACGAAACGCCTCTTGAAGTCAGTGCCGCAGCCACCACCGGACGTCGCCGGCTCGGGCACGCAGCCACCGACCCAAAGCGGTGCCGAGCCGCCGTCGGAGCCACCTCCCCCGTCGGCGCCGAAGGAGCCGCCACCGCCGCCACCGCCCGGGCCGGACAGAAGTGGCCGAACTTCCGCATTGCGAATCGCCGCGGCATTGGCGGTGATCGCCGCGCTCGTCGCGATCGGGGTGCTGGCGACGCGGCTGGGCGGCGACCGTCGCGGGGCGACCGCCCGGGGAGCCGCCGAGGTCGGCACCACCAACGACATCAACCCGCAGAACCCGGCAACCCTGCTCGACGGTGGCAATCTCAGGCTCGCGCTGAGCGAATTCCCGGTCAACTGGAACACACTGCACATCGACGGGAACAGCGCGGAAACGGCGGCGATGCTCAAACCCACCCTGCCTCGCGCGTTCATCATCAAGCCCGACGGCTCGACCACGCTCAACACCGACTACTTCACGAGTATCGAACTGACCAAGACCGACCCGCAGGTCGTGACCTACACGATCAATCCGAAGGCGGTCTGGTCCGACGGCACACCCATCACGTGGGAGGACATCGCGGCGCAGATCCACGCGCTGAGCGGCCAAGATCCCGCATACGCGATCGCCAGCCCGGGGGGCGCCGAACGCGTCGCATCCGTCACGCAGGGCGTCGACGACCGCCAGGCCATCATGACCTTCGCCAAGCCGTACGCCGAATGGCAAGGCATGTTCGCCGGCAACGGGATGCTGCTGCCCCGCAGCATGACGTCCACGCCCGCGGCGTTCAACAAAGCCCAACTCGACGGCCCCGGTCCGTCAGCCGGACCCTTCGTCGTCACCACCGTGGACAAGGCGGCCCAGCGGATCGTGTTGACACGCAACCCGAACTGGTGGGGCCAGCGTCCGCGGCTGGACTCGATCACGTTCACGGTGCTGGCCCCCGAGGCCGACATACCGGCCCTGCAGAACAACGCGCTCGATGCCGTGGGGCTCGGCTCGCTGGACGACCTGCTGCGCGCTCAGCGCACCGCCGGCATCTCGATCCGCCGCGCCCCGGGCGCCAGTTGGACTCATTTCACGTTCAACGGAGCGCGAGGGTCCATCCTCGCCGACCAGAAGCTGCGGCTGGCGGTGATGAAAGCCGTTGACCGACAGGCGATTTCCGATGTCAGCCAGCGGGGGCTGGTCAACAACCCGACTCCGTTGAACAACCACATTTACGTCGCCGGCCAAGAGGGCTACCAGGACAACAGCAACGTGGTTGCCTTCAACCCCGATCAAGCACGCAGAGACCTCGACGCGCTGGGCTGGAAAATGAACGGGCCCTTTCGCGCAAAGGACGGGCGCGTGCTGACCGTCCGCCTCGTCCTGTTCGACTCACTCAGTGGCCGCCAGATAGCGCAAGTCGCCCAGAACAGCCTCGCGCAGGTCGGGGTGAAACTCGACATCGACGCAAAAGGGGCCGGCGGGTTCTTCACGAACTACATCAACACCGGGGACTTCGACATCGCGCTGTTCGGCTGGGTCGGTGACGCGTTTCCGCTTTCGGGTCTGACGCAGATCTACGCCTCCTACGGCGAGAGCAACTTCGGCAAGATCGGCGACGAACAGATCGACGCGAAGATCGAACGGACGCTCGCCGAACTCGACGCCGGCGCTGCGCGGCGGTTGGCCAACGAGGTCGACGTGATGGTGTGGGAGGAGGGCTTCAGCCTGCCGCTGGTGCAGTCAGCGGGAAACGTCGCCGTACGAAGCAATCTCGCCAACTACGGTGCCCCCGGCCTCGGCGACCTCAACTACAGCGCGATCGGGTTCATGAAGTAGCGGCGACACGCTGCACGATCCGCGGCACGAAGCGCGGCAACACACTCTCGATCGCCGCCGCCGCACCGATCACCGCGACGATCAACCGGATGCCGAGCCCACCGGGTAGCGAATCCAGCTCGGACACCCGTGCCGGCAACGTGTCAACTCGGTTGGCCGAGAGGGTTTTCGCGATCTGCAGCGCGGCCAGCTTCCGGTGCGCGCGCCGGCGCTTGGCGTTCATCGTCATCGCCCGTCAGTCTGCCTGGCGACGGGACCGCGGAGCGGTGCCCTTTCGCCGAGACTGCAATTTTGCAGCAGGAGTTCGAGTGCAGGCCTGCCGGAATGCAGTTCGGCGAAACCGGTTAGGCCGCGGCCGTCACGCCCAACGCGGGAGCGATGACCGTGTTCCACGACTCCTGCATCTCCGACTCGAACAGCCCCCACGTGTGCGCGCCCTCCGGCCGGATCACGAAGGTGATCGGGACACCGGCGGCGGCCGCGGCGTCGGCGAACTGCCGCGTGCAGTCGCGCGTGATGCCCTCGACGATCTGGCCCCCGACGGGCGTCGGAAAGTCCGGTGGGAGGTTGTCGACAGCACCCACCGCGCCCGTCGACGCTGCCGCGTACACCCCGACACCCCGCAGCTTGGCGGCGTTCTTCGACGGGTCATGCGCCACCCAGTCCGGGCCGCCGAGCGGACCCCACATGTTGACCGCGTTCGCGCCGCTGGGAATCAGGGACAGCGCGATCTGGTTGGCCTGGTTCGGGTCGGACGTCGCCGGACAGCCGCTGTAGGAGCCCGCGGCCCGGTACAGCCCGGGCGCCTGGATGGCCAGATCGAGCGCTGCGCCGCCGCTCATCGACAGGCCACCGACGGCGTTGCGGCCGTTGGCCTTCAACTCCTGGTTGATCAACGGTGGCAGCTCTTGCGTCAGGTAGGTCTGCCACTTGTTGCGGCCGAGCGCCGGGTCGTCGGCGACCCAGTCGGTGTAGTAGCTGTACTGGCCGCCGATCGGGGACACGATGTTCACGTTCTGATTGGCGAAGAAGCCCTGGACGTCAGTGAGCCCGAACCATCCCTTGTTGTCCAGGCCGCCGTCGATTCCGTTCAGCAGATAGAACACCGGAGCCGACGTATTGCCCGAAGCCTTGAGCACGTCGTTGACGACGACCTTGTCCATCGACGGCGAGTAGACCGAGACCTTCACCCAACGGTCGGTCACCGGCTCCACACCGGTTATCCGGGCACCCGATGCCGGGTCCGCCGAAGCGACCGGCATCGGCAAGAGCGATAACACTGCGATCAGCAAGACAGCGAGGCCGCAAAGGCAATTCTTCAGCTGGGTCACCGGCTGATTATGGGGTGCGCGCCGCGGCAGGGCAATCACCGGAGGATCATGTCGGCAGCCTTCTCGCCGATCAGCACCGCGGGCGCATGGGTGTGCCCGCGGATGATCGTCGGCATCACCGATGCGTCGGCCACCCGCAGCCCCGCGACGCCGCGCACCCGCAGCTGCGGGTCGACCACACTGGCCGGGTCGCTTCCCATCCGGCAGGTGCCCACCGGGTGATACAGCGTGTGCGAGCAGGTCCGCAGCGCCTTGTCGAGTGTCTCCTCGCGGGTGTCGTGCGCGCCGAGTGGACGCCCGATTCGGCCCAGCACGTCCTCGAGCGCCGACGATTGGGCGATTTTTGCGGTGATCCGCAGACCAGACATCATCGCTTCGCGATCCTCGCCGCCCGGGTCGGTCAGGTACTTCGGATCGATGATCGGCTTGGCCGCCGGGTCCGCTGACGACAGCGAGATGGTGCCGCGGCTGAGAGGCTTGACCAAGATGGGTCCGCACACCACCGCGTGCCCGTACGGATCGCCGAGCCCCTCGTCGAAGAACGGCGCGGGCGCAAAGATCAGCTCCAGGTCGGGCAACTCCAGCTCCGGCCGGCTACGCACGAACCCGTACGCCTCGCCGACATTCGAGGTCAGCATGCCGCGCCGGCGCAGCAGATACTTGACGAGCTCCCAGGGCTTTTCCGCGGCGAACAGGCTGTCGTGGCGCACGTCGAAACCAAGCGGCGTGACGAGGTGGTCGACGAGGTTCTTTCCAACGTCGCACGACGCGTGCACGACACCGATGCCGTGAGCGCCGATTTCGGCCTCGTCGCCGATTCCCGAGACCATCAGCAGCTGCGGGCTATTGACCGCACCGCCCGACAGCACCACCTCGCGAACGGCCCGCACAACGTGACGCCGGCCGTCCTTGTCGAACTCGATACCGACCGCACGGGTTCCGTCGAACATCACGCGACGCGCATGCGCCCGGGTGAGCAACGTCAGGTTGGGCCGCCGCAGCGCGGGCTTCAGATACGCGTCGGCGCAGCTCCACCGCGCACCTCTGCGCTGCGTCACCATGGTCTGGCAAAACCCTTGCGGCGCATCGGTGTTCGGCTGTTCCAGCCGGTAGCCACACTGTTGGGCGGCGGTGAGCCAGGCAGCAGTCGACGTGCGTGGGCTGCGCTGCGGTGAGATGACGAGCGGCCCGGCGTCGATGCGGTCGAAGTACGGGGCGAGCTTCGCGAACGACCACTGCTCGCCGGCGAGCCCACCCCACTCGTCATAGTCGGCGGCGAATCCGCGCACCCACATCATCGCGTTCATCGACGACGAACCGCCGAGCATCTTGCCGCGGGGCCAGTAGATTCGCCGCCCGTCGAGCTGCTCCTGCGGCTCGGTGAGGTAGTCCCAATCCCGCTCTGTGCGGAACAGCTTGGAGAAGGCGGCGGGAATGTGGACGAACTTGTCGTCGTCCTTCGGGCCGGCCTCCAGAACCGTCACCCGGATCCTTGAGTCGGCGCTGAGCCGGTTGGCCAGCACGGCCCCGGCAGACCCGGCCCCGACGACCACGTAGTCGGCGTCGATGTCCACCGCGCGAAGTGTAGGCGTTCGGAGGCCGGCGTCGTAGGTTGGTCCCGATGACTGAGTTCATGCGCAACAGCGACGCCTTCACGTGGGCGATGGAAAGCGATCCGCGACTGCGTTCCACAGTGGTCACGGTGATCATGCTGGACCGTTCGCCGGATTGGGATGAGGTGCGCAACCGGTTCACGCTGGTCTGCCAGAAGGTGCCGATGCTTCGGCAGCGGGTGGTGGAGTCGCCGCCACCTGCGCCGCCGCGCTGGGAGTTCCACCCGGACGTCGACCTCGACTTCCATCTGCGCAGAGTTGCGGCGCCGCCGCCCGCCACGTTCGACACGGTGCTGGAGATGGCCCGCATCGCGGCGATGGAGGACTTCGACCGGGCCCGCCCGCTGTGGGAGGCGACGCTGATCGAAGGCCTGGTCGACGGCGGCGCGGCGGTGGTGCTGAAGTTCCACCACGCGCTCACCGACGGCGTCGGAGGCATCCAGATCGGGATGATCCTGTTCGACCTGTCCGAGGCACCCGAGAAGCACGGGCCGGTAGCGGAACTTCCGGAAGTTCCTCCGCCGCCGTGGCTGAGCGGCTATCGGGACACGGCGCGATACGACGTCCGGCTGCTCGGCAATGCGCTGACGGGTGCGCTGAAGAGCGCTCCGAAGCTGATTGCCGACGGCGTCCGGCGACCACTGCCCGCCGTTTCGGCGGCCACCGAGATGGCCGCGTCGGTCTACCGAACCGTGCGTCCGGTGAACCGGACGGGTTCGCCGCTGATGAAGGACCGGAGTCTGATCCGACGTCTCGGCGTGCACGAGATCCCGTTTCAACAACTCCGGGAGGCCGCACACCGATGCGACGGCGCGTTGAACGACGCGTTCGTCGCGGGTGTGGCCGGCGGGCTGCGCCGCTACCACGAACATCACGGCGCCGAGGTGGGCGACCTGCACCTCACGATGCCGATGAGCCTGCGGGATGAGGGCGACGAGCTGGGCGGCAACCGGATCACGCTGATGCGGTTCGACGTTCCGGTGGGCATTGCGGATCCCGCCGAGCGGATCCGCCAGATCCACGAGCGGACCAGCAAGGTGCGCCACGAGCGGTCACTGCCGTACACCCAGTGGATAGCCGGCGCGCTGAACATGATGCCGCGGTGGTATATCGGCTCGATCCTGCGCCATGTCGACTTCCTGTGCAGCGACGTCCCGGGGATCCCGGTGCCGGTGTTCCTCGGCGGCGCCCGGGTGCGGGTCCAATACGCTTTCGGGCCAACGGTCGGCGCGGCGGTCAACGTCACGCTGTTGACGTACGTGGACGTCTGCGCGTTGGGGATCGACGTCGACACCGGGGCGATTTCCGACTACGACGTGTTCCAGGAATGCCTCATCGCCGGTTTCGACGAGATCCTCGCGCTCGCGTCGGCTTCCGCCCCTGGTTGACTTGCTACGCGGTCAACTTTATGTGGTGGGCGCCGCCGACGCTGTCATAGCGGCGTGGACTGCAGGTCAGCACCAGCACCTGCGCCTCGGCGCCCACGGCGTCGAACACCGCGCCCATCTTGGCCAGCCGGTCAGCGTCGGTGAAGCCGAGCGCGTCGTCGATGATCACCGGCACGCTGTCCTCCTTCGCCACCAGCACCGCCCCCGCGAGCCGGGCGACAATGCCCAGCTGTTCCTTCGCGCCGCCGGACAGCGACTCGTAAGGCACGGTGCATCCGGCAAGGGTCCGGCTGCAGATTCGCAGGGAGCTGTCGATCTCGACCTCGAAGCTGTCGCCGAACACGATTCGGCCCAGCCGCTCGACTTCGGCCCGGAACGGCTCGACGTAGCGCAACCGGGTGTCGTCACGGTGCCGGAGAATCACCTGGCGCAGCAGCCGGACGGCGCGCGCCCGATGGCCGACGGCTAGCCACTCGCTGTGCGCATGCGCCCGTTCCGCCTCGGCTGCGTCCAGCCGGCCCTTGCAGCCCTCGGTGCCGTAGACCCGCAACTGGGTTGCCAGATCACGCAATTCGGCGGCGACGGCGTCCTGGTCACGCGACACTTCGTCGGCATGACGCTCGGCGTCCTCGAGCGCGGCACCGACCTCGTCGGCCGCTTTCTCGCCCAGCCGTGCCCGCACGTCGGCCACGCGCGCCGTCGCCTGTTCGGACGCGTGCCAGTCGGTTCTCGCGCAGGCTTGCAGGTTCTCGTCACCGGCCGCCGCACGTTGCCGGCTGAGCCGCTGTGCGGTGGCGTCGAGCTCGGTGCGGGCGGCGGCCAGCTTCTCCCGCAGAATCGCTGCGGCCATGCGCTTCTCGGCGAGGACTGCTGCGGCGGCGGTGGCGAGTTGCCGGTCTTCCTGACATTGGGCCCAGGCGTCACCATGCGCCGCGGTCGCAGCTTCGAGCGCGGCGCGGGCCGACGCCGTGGCCAGGCCCGTGTCGTCACCCTCACCGATCCGAGTGCGCAAAGCGGCGAGCCTGCAGCGCAATTCGTCCACCGGTTCGTCACCGCACAGGCCCGCCAGGGTAGCGGTGAGCCGGTCGCGCTCAGAGGTCAGTTCGCGGCGCCGCTCACCCTGGGCGTGCGCACCCGCCACGTCCGCGAGGCCCGCCGCGGCGAGCAGGCCGGCGAGATGACGGTGCGCCGCGTCGAGCGTGGCCTGGGTGTCGCATGCCGGGGCGCCCGGCACGATGCGCGCGCGCAGGACACCGGGCACCTCGACATCGGTGGCCGCGGCGGCGCTGATAGTGAAGGTTCGCTCCGCCGACAGCCCGATCGTGCTGCCCTGCACCAGCACCTCCAGGTCGGCGGTCGGGGTGAGTTCGACGCGCGCGCAGGCGAGTTCGGCAAGCCCGGCTGCCCGTTCGGTGGCCGCGGCCGCCACCTCGACATCTCGCAACACGGCTTCCGTGATCGTGTTCGCCGCGATTTCGTGCTCGGCCCGCTGGAGGTCCGCGCGAGCGGCGTCGATCTTGGCCAGCCTGGCCGTCAACCGGCTGGCCTCGTCACGGTCGGACAACCGGTCGAACGTCGCGCGCGCGGCTTCGGTGCGGGCCTGCGCGTCGTCGAGCGCCGCGCTGGAACGCTCGGCGGCCGCGGCGGCGACGTCACGAACTTCGGCTGCGACCGACTCGTCTTGGGCGGCCTGCGCCGACTCGGCCTCCAGGCAGGCGATTCCACCGGCACGCTCATCGACGTCGACGATCAATCGCCGGCGTTCGGTGAGCGCCGCCGCCGACGCGTCGGCCGTGGCTTGCGCCGCCGCGGACACCACCTCCGCCTCCCGTAACTCCGCGGCAAGTGCTGCGACGACGGCCGCCTCCGTGCGGGCCGAGGTGAGCCGCTGCTGCGCCGATTGGCGTCCTGTGTCCAACTCGGCCAGCCGCTTCGACAACTCGGCATGCCGGCTGACACAGCCGTCCACTTCGGCGACGGCCGCAGCACAGCGCGCCACCTCGTCATCCGCCGCGTCAAGGCGGGCCATCACCGCCGCCCACTGTCCCGTCGCCCGCCCGGTGGGCGTGAAGTACAGCCCGTACTCGGCGTCGATGCGGTCGAGCAGCGGGGGGCAGCTCCCACTTGAGGGGGAAGGCTCGTCACCCGCGGGGACAGCCGACCGGCCTGCGGCGACGTCGAGCGCGCGCGACAGCGCATCGCATCCCGACAGGTCGACGATGTCAGTGGCCGCGGACTGCAACACCCGCTGGGCACGGTAGAGCCCGGTGTCGAGCGTTTCAGCCAACATCGTGCACACTCGCTCGTGCGCCTCGTCACCAGTGTGCTGTTCGCGCCGCGGCGCGAGCACGGTCAGCGCGGTTTCGCAGCGCTTGTGGAACCGTTTGCGGTAGACGAATCGATAAGGGCCGCTGCTGATTTCGGCTTCCACCTCAGTGCCGACGTCGACGTGAGTGGGCTTGACCTGCTTGACGTCCTTCTTGGTGGAGCGGTCCTTGGATTCGAGCAGCAGGTCGATGGCCTCGATCATCGACGACTTGCCGATCTCGTTGGCGCCGCTCACGACGATCACGCCGGTGTCGGGCAGCGCGATCTCGCGGTGCGCGACTCCGCGGTAGTTGGTGAGGACCAGGCGGTGCAGCTTCATGCGACAGCACCTCCGTGGGCTAGCCGCAGCAGCAGGGCCAGCGCCGCCTGCGCGTCGGTGGCCTCGTCGTCGTCGGACCGGGCGGTGGCTACCAGCTCCTCGACGGCGGCCGCCGCGAAGCCGCTGAGTCCGAGGTCGCCGAACTCGCCGTCCTCGGGCACGACGGCGATGTTGCTGTGCCGCTGCCAGATTCGCAGCGACGCGAACAGCCTGGCGTACTTGTCGAGGCAGGCGTCGAGCCCTGCCCGGTCGGTGACGCTGAGCGAGCCGGTCAGCGCCACCCGAACCACGGTGCGGTCCTTGTCGAGCAACCCGTCCAGGTTGATGTCCAGATCCGCGATATCACGGTTGCTGTCCACTGCGCGGCGCAGCGTCACGAACCGCCACCGGCCGACGCGACGGGGCGTGACCGTGACCGACCGCGCAGGATCGTCGTCGATGTCGACGACGAGCACGTGCCCGGGATCGTGCTCGACGTCGTCGTAGTTGGTGACCTCCGGTGCCCCGGAGTACCAGACGCGCCCGCTCTCACCGACCTCGGTGCGAGAGTGCTTGTCTCCCAACGCTACATAGTGCACCGCGCCGCGAATAACCGCGGAGTGCAGTGCTTCGAGCCCGATCACCGACGTCTTGCCCCGATCGGGATCCAGCGCGTCGACCCCGCCGTGCGCGACGAGGATGCGCGTGGGACCGTCGCCGGCCAGCCCGTCGAGAACTTCGGCGACCAGGTCGGTGGTCGGGCGCTTCGACCGCCACGGCGCGGCGATGATCTGCAGGCCTGGCCTGACCTCACGGACACCGGCCGTTGTGAGCACGTGCACGTTCGCCGGCTGCTCGGTGACGAACAGCGCGCTGGTGTAGACCGACGACGCATCCAGCGGGTCGTGGTTGCCGGGCAGCAGATACACCGGGATGCCGATGGCCCGCATGGCCTCGAGCGACTGGCTGACGACCTGCGGGTCGAGTTGATTGTGCTCGAACACGTCGCCCGCGACGACGACGAACTCGGCGCCTGAATCGGCGGTCACGTCGCCGAGCGCGCGGACCGCGTCCCGGCGGGCCGCCGAATAGCGCGGCTGCGCATCGCCGTTGAGGAAGTGCCGGGTCATGCCGAGCTGCCAGTCGGCGGTGTGAATGAACCGCATCTCGGCCTCCTCTCCGTGCCTTTTGGGCGGCAGATCCCGTAGGCAACGCGAGTGTAGGACCGGCCACCGACAAGTTCGTGGACCTCGGGCGGCGCGGTTGTCAGCTCTTCGCGGCAACGCCGCATCGCCCCCTATCGTGGGTGGATGACCGAGCGCGTCCTGTTGCTGATGCGGCACGCGAAGTCGGACTACCCGAGCGGGGTAATCGACCACGACCGGCCGCTGGCCCGGCGCGGCGTGCGGGAGGCCGGCCTCGCCGGACATTGGTTGCGTTCTCACGTGCCGCCCATCGACGCGGTCCTGTGCTCGACAGCCACCCGCACGCGCGAGACGTTGACCCAGACCGGGCTGGACGTGCCGGTCACGTTCGCCCAACGCCTCTACGACGCCGTGCCGGCGACCGTGATCGACGAGATCAACCGGGTGGGCGACGAGGTCGCCACGCTATTGGTGGTCGGGCATGAGCCCGCGATGAGCAATGTCGCGCTCGGGTTGGCGAGTGCGTCCGAGAGCAATCAAGCCGCGGCCGAACACATCTCGACGAAGTTTCCCACCTCGGCGATCGCCGTGTTGCGGTTCGGCACAGCCTGGCGCGACGTCGGCCGGGGAAGCGCGGCTCTGGTCACGTTCCACGTCCCCCGCTGAGCGGGCAATTAGGCGTTCGTGGAGAGCGTCAATTCCATCAGCTTGATCGCCATCCCGCACGCGTCGATCCCCGGCGTCTGCGGGTTCACCCACCAGCCGACCACCCCGCCGGCGTCGCTGGCCACGCCGCACCCGCCGTTGGGGTCGTTCGTCGGCTTCATCACGATCGAGTCGATGCCGTTGATCCTGCGGCTGTCCACCTGATATTTCAGCTGGTCAGCAACCTTTCGCTCGTTGTCCAGGCCGCCCTGCTCGAACCAGAAGCGGGTGATGTCGATCAAGCCGGCCGGATTGGCGGCCTGCCACCGGCAGACCGCACCAACGAACGTGCTCTGAATGTCCAGCGGATCGGCGCCGACCGTCTTCGCGAGCACATCGGTGGTCAGGACGTCGCACTCTTTCAGCAGGTTCGGGTACTGCTTCGCGGAGTCGTCGTTGCGCTCCGGCATGCCACTCGAGCCGGCCACCGCGGCGGTGCCTCCGGTGGTGCGGGTGCAGCCGCCCAGCATCGCGACGACCGCGAGCGCGGCGACCACGGCGCACACCGCCCGCCGTGCGCCGCTCATTTCGAATTCCTGATCGTCTGGCGGGTGAGTTCCTTGGCGACGTCGCACGCCGACGGGAACGGCTTCTCGTTGAAGCTGATCGACCACTCGATGAAGTCATCGTCGAACTGGATGCCGACCTCGCACAGGCTGTCGCCCATCGTCGGATCGGTCTGGACGGCGATGAACCCGCTGTGCCCCTCGATGTTGATGTCCTCGACGCTGGTTCGCGACAGCTCTTCCGTCTTGCGTTCCCGCCCGATCGGGCTGCCCCGGTACCAGGTGAACGAGAAGTGCGGACCCATGATGCCGCCGTTCTGCAACCACTGGCAGCCGGCGGAGTTGCGTGCGGTGTTGACGAGCCCGACCGCCTCGGTCAATTGGGTGACGGTCTGGTCGCTGACCCCGCCGCATTCGGGGAAGAACGGCCCGTGGGTGGCGTTCTGCTGAGTTGGAGCGGGCGACGACGTCGTGTTGCCGGGACCCGACGAATCGTTCGAGCAGGCCGCAACCAGCGCGACGATCGCTGCGCCGATGGCCATGGGGGGCAGTCTGCGTCTCACGTAACCCGCTTCCTAGGTCGCTTCGATGGTCGCTTCGATTTCGCCGACGAACCCGCATCCCTGCCGGTCGTCACAGCAAGCAGGATAGCTTCAGCCGCACGAGCGCGGCGCCATCCCCGCGCTGACCAGCGGTTTTGCGCCCGCCACGCGGTGCGTCCAGGTGCCGAACCCGGCGCGCGGTGTGCGACAGTACGGAGATGCTCCTGGCGCTGCTGCGCAGCTATGTGCGGCCGTACCGCTCGCTCGTCGCGATCGTCTCGGTACTGCAGGTGATCAGCACGCTCGCGGCGTTGTACCTGCCGACTGTCAACGCCGCGATCATCGACGACGGTGTGGCCAAGGGCGACACGCAGATCATCATGCGACTCGGCACGGTGATGCTCGCCGTCAGCGCGCTCCAAGTGCTGTGCGCGGTCGGAGCGGTGTACTTCGGCTCTCGCACCGGGATGGGGTTCGGCCGCGACCTCCGATGGGCGATGTTCGACCACGTCACCGGGTTCTCGGCGCACGAGACCGCCCGCTTCGGTGCGCCGTCGCTGCTGACCCGCACCACCAACGACGTCCAGCAGATCCAGCTGATGGTTCAGCTGACATGCACGATGCTGATCACCGCCCCGATCATGGGCGTCGGCGGAATCATCATGGCCCTGCACCAGGACGCCGGGCTCTCGTGGCTGCTGGTGATCAGCGTGCCGGTGCTCGCGATCGCCAACTACCTGATCGTGTCGCGGATGCTGCCGATCTTTCGCCGGATGCAAAACCTGATCGACAACATCAACCGCGTCCTGCGCGAGCAGTTGTCGGGCATCCGCGTCGTGCGGGCGTTCGCCCGCGAACCCGTCGAAAGCCAACGCTTCGGCGAGGCGAATCAGGCGTTGTCGGACGCGGCGCTGTCCGCCGGACGCTGGCAGGCGTTGCTGTTGCCGGTCACGACGCTGGTGATCAATCTGTCCAGCGTCGCGCTGATCTGGTTCGGCGGGTTGCGCATCGACGCGGGACAGATGCAGGTCGGGTCGCTGATCGCATTCCTGTCCTACTTCATGCAGATCCTGATGGCCGTGATGATGGCCACCTTCCTGCTCATCCTGCTGCCGCGTGCGTCGGTTTGCGCCGAGCGGATAACCGAGGTCCTGTCCACCCGCCCCACCATCGGCAGCCCCCTGCATCCGGTGAACCTCGCTCCGACGGCGGGGCTCGTGCGGCTGGAGTCGGCGACGTTTTCCTACCCGGGCGCCGACCGGCCGGTGCTGCAGGACATCTCGTTGACCGCACGGCCCGGGCGCGTGACCGCGATCGTCGGCAGCACCGGTTCGGGCAAGTCCACGGTGCTGGCTCTGATCTGCCGGCTCTATGACGTGACGGCGGGCTCGGTGACGGTCGACGGCGTCGACGTCCGCGACTATGCCACCGAGAAATTGTGGTCGGCAATCGGATTGGTGCCGCAGCGCGGCTACCTCTTCTCGGGCACCGTGGCCGACAACCTGCGCTACGGCAAGGCCGACGCCAGCGACGCCGAGATGTGGGAGGCGCTGCGGGTGGCGTCCGCCGAGGACTTCGTGCGGGCACACGGACTGGAAATGCCTGTGGCGCAAGGCGGGATCAACTTTTCCGGCGGCCAGCGGCAGCGGCTGGCGATCGCACGGGCGGTGATCCGCCGACCGGCGATCTATCTGTTCGACGACGCGTTTTCGGCGCTCGACGTGCACACCGACGCCCGGGTACGGGCGGCGCTGCGGAACGTTTCGGCAGACTCGACCGTCATCATCGTGTCGCAACGGATTTCGACCGTCGCCGAAGCCGATCACGTCGTCGTCATCGACGACGGTCGGGTGATCGGCTCGGGCACCCACGAATCCCTGCTCGTCGAGTGCCCCGAATACGCGGAGTTCGCCGATTCACAGGCCGTGGGGGTGGCCCGCCGATGAGCGCTTGCGCGAAGAGAAGGCGACCGTGAGCGCGCCGATGCGGATGGCGATGCGCAACGGTACACCGCCACCACCGGAGCGGTCGCGCGACTTCCGGCGCACCGCGATCCGGCTCTTGCAGCGGCTGACCCCGCAACGCGGACTGACCTCGGCGGTGATCGGGCTGGGCATTGCCGGGATCGCGGTCGGCGTCATCGGTCCGCGGATCCTCGGGCACGCCACCGACCTGCTGTTTTCCGGGGTGATCGGGCGGCAACTGCCGGCGGGCATCACGAAGGCGCAGGCCGTGGAGGCGGCACGGGCGCGCGGCGACGGAACGTTCGCGGACCTGCTGTCACGGATGAACGTGACACCCGGCGTCGGCGTGGACTTCACTGCGGTGGGCCGCACGCTGCTGCTCGCCCTGGGTCTCTACCTGCTTGCCGCAGTGCTGGTTTGGGCCCAGTTCCGGCTGCTGAACGTAACCGTGCAGCGCACGATGGTGGCACTGCGAGCCGATGTCGAAGACAAAGTGCACCGGTTGCCGCTGTCGTACTTCGATTCTCGGCAACGCGGCGAGGTGCTGAGCCGGGTCACGAACGACATCGACAATGTCCAGACATCGCTGGCGATGACGATCAGCCAGCTGCTGACCTCGGTCCTGACGGTGGCCGCGGTGCTGGTGATGATGCTGACGATCTCAGTTCTGCTGGCGGTGATCACCGTGCTGACGGTTCCGTTGTCGCTGTGGGTCACTCGGACGATCGCGCGGAGATCGCGGCGGCTGTTCGTTGCGCAGTGGGCCAACACCGGGCGGCTGAACGCGCACGTCGAAGAGACGTACAGCGGCTTCACGCTGGTCAAGACCTTCGGCCACCGCGCCCATGCCCAGCAGAAGTTCCGCGAGCTCAACGCCAACGTGTACGACGCGAGCTTTGGCGCACAGTTCTTTTCGGGATTGGTGTCGCCGTTCACGATGTTCATCGGCAACCTCAGCTACGTCGCAGTCGCGGTGGTCGGCGGCCTGCAGGTGGCGACCGGACAGATCACGCTGGGCAGCATCCAGGCCTTCACCCAGTACGTGCGCCAGTTCAACCAGCCGCTGACGCAGGTCGCGGCGATGTACAACACGCTGCAATCCGGAATGGCCAGCGCGGAACGGGTTTTCGACCTTCTGGACGCCGACGAGCAGGCACCGGACAGCGGGGTGCCGCTGCCGTCGGCGAATGGGCGGGCCGGCCGCGTCGAGTTCCAGCATGTGGGCTTCAATTACCGGGCGGGTGTTCCGGTCATCGCGGACCTGTCTTTCGTGGCGGAGCCGGGCAGCACGGTGGCGATCGTCGGCCCGACGGGGGCCGGCAAGACCACGCTGGTGAATCTGCTGATGCGCTTCTACGAAGTCGATTCCGGCCGAATCCTGGTCGACGGGGTGGATATCGCGACGGTGAGCCGCCAGTCGCTGCGATCACGCATCGGCATGGTGTTGCAGGACACCTGGCTGTTCGGGGGATCCATCGCCGAGAACATCCGTTACGGCCGTCCCGGCGCCAGCGACGACGAAGTGCTCGCGGCCGCCAAGGCAGCGTACGTCGACCGGTTCGTGCACACGCTGCCCGGCGGCTACGACACCTGGGTGAGCGACGACGGCGGCAACATCAGCGCGGGTGAGAAGCAGTTGATCACGATCGCGCGGGCGTTCTTGGCTCAGCCCCAATTGCTGGTCCTCGACGAGGCCACCAGCTCGGTGGACACCCGCACCGAGGTGCAGGTTGCGCACGCGATGAGCGAGCTGCGTCGACACCGGACGAGTTTCATTATCGCTCATCGCCTTTCGACGATCCGCGACGCCGACGTGATCCTGGTGATGGAGGACGGACGAATTGTCGAACGCGGGAGTCACACCGAATTGATGGCTAAGCGTGGCGCTTACTGGGCGATGACGCGGGTTTAGCGACGTAGTCTTGTGGTAGTGACAGCGGTCGAGCCGAAGACGGTCTACACGTTCTGCCGATACTGCCTGGCGGCGTGCGGCATCGCGGTGACCGTCGAGCACAATCAGGTGACCAAGATCTCCGCCGACAAGCAGAACCCGCACAGCTGGCAGGACTTCTGCGCCAAAGGCCGCACCGCCAACCAGGTCGTGGAGCATCCGCGGCGAATCCTCAACCCGATGCGGCGCATCGGCGATTCGTATGTCGAGACGAGCTGGGACGAGGCGATCACCGACATCGCGGCGCGGATGACCGCGCTGATCGACGCTGACGGTCCCGACGCGATCGGCCTCTACTACGGCAACCCGGCCGGCTTCTCGTCGTCGAACGTGCTGTTCATGAACGCCTGGCTGGACGCCGTCGGGACCCACAACCGATACGCCGTGGGCTCGGTCGACCAGAACGCGATGCACGTCGTCGCCGGCGCCATGTACGGGTCGGAGTTGATGGCGCCGGTGTCGGACATCGACAACTGCGACTACTTCCTGCTGGTGGGCACCAACCCGGCCGTCAGCGCCTGGAACTGGCTGGAGACCGTGCCGGGCGGTTGGAAGCGGGCGTTGGAGCGGCAACGGCTCGGGGCGAAGATCGTCGTCGTCGACCCGTTGCGCACGGAGACCGCCGACCACGCCGATGTGCACGTGGCGATCAGGCCCGGACAGGACTGGGCGCTGCTGCTGGCGATGGTGAAGGTGATTCTCGAGGAAGGCCTGGAACACGCTGCGGACTGCCGTGATCTGGCCACCGGTGTGCCGGAGTTACGGCGGCTCGTCGCCGACGCGGACCTCGACGACCTCGCCGCTCGGTGCGACGTTCCCCGAGCGGTCATCGAGCAGATCGCCCGGGACTTCGCGGCCGCAGCCGCCGCAATGGCGATCACCCGCACGGGGGTGTCGATGCACCTGACCGGCACGATCGGCGAATGGCTGGGGCATGTGCTGAACGTGATCACGGGCCGGATGGATCGCCCCGGTGGGCGCAGGTTCGAGCCGGGCTACGTCGACGCGCTCCGGCTGGCGGGACTGGTGAAGCCGTCGGCTCACAGAAGTCGTCTACGGGGGCGAGGGATGGTGGCCGGCGCGCATGCGCTCGCCGAATTGCCGGATGAGATCATCACGCCGGGGCCGGGTCAGGTCCGCGCGTTGGTGATCAACTCCGGCAATCCGGTGGTGTCGGGTCCCGACGGCACCAGGCTCGACGCGGCGCTATCGCAGCTGGATCTGCTGGTGGCGATCGACTTCGTCCAGCGCGAGAGCCATCGCCACGCACACTGGCTGCTGCCCGCCGTGCACTGGCTGGAGCGCGACGACTTGATGGCGTTCACGAGCAATTTCCACGACGAGCCGTACGTGCAGTACGGGCGCCGGGCCGTCGCGCCGCCGCCGGGCGCGCGCGAGGAGTGGCAGATCTTCGTCGATCTCGCTATTGCGATGCGCAAGCCGCTGTTCGGCGTCAAGGGAGTCAACGGTTTCGTCAAGGCCACCCGGGCGTTGGCCCGGCTCAGTCGCAGGCCGGGTCTCGAGTTCGGCCCGCAGTGGATCAACCGGCTGCTGGTTGCCACCGGGCGAAAGGTCAACGGCCGCAAGGTGAGATGGCGCGACATCATGACGCATCCACACGGGCTGGTACTGGGCCCGCGGGAGTTCGGGCATCTGCGGGGCGCGCTGAGGACGGACGACAAGAAGATCCAGGCCGCGCCGCCCGAATTCGTCGCCAGGACGCGGGAGTTGCTGGCCGCGCCGCCCCCACAGGCGCCCGAGGGCCACCCGTTCCATCTGGCGAACCGACGGAACCGGCACTCGATGAACTCGTGGCTCAACGAACTGCCGGGTTTGCACCGGTCGGGCAAACGCAATGATGTGGTGATCAACCCGAAAGATGCGGCGGCGCTTGGTATCACCGATGGCGACCGGGTGCGGGTGTTCTCTGCGGCTGGCTCGATCGAGCTGACGGCGACGGTGAGCGACGTGCCACGGACGGGAGTCGTGATCGTGGACCATGGCTGGGGATCGCGCGTCTTCGACCCGCGCAGTCGTGGTGCGCCGGCGTCGTACGGCGCCAACCGCAACCTGCTGATCGGTGGCGCGGCGGTGGACCCATTGTCCCAGACGTCGCCGCTCAGTTCCTCCTGTGTCGGCGTCGAACGGGCCTAGAGCTTGGGACCTTTCGCCCGCAGATCGTCGACCGTGGACATCGCCTGGCGAAGTTCGTCCAGCCACTGGTCGGCGTGCTCACCAACCAGCCGTACGCACCAAACGACCGCATCGGACCGGGAGCGCGCCACACCGGCGTCGACGAGCGTGTCGAGCACCTGGCGATCGGGTTGGCGCAGTCGTGTCATTACGGGAACGGCCATGTTGGTGAACATGATTCGTTCAGCGCCGATCCGCACGCCCCAGCTGACGGTGCGGGCGTAACGGGCCTGCGCCTCGTCAGCGATTCGCATCCGGTCGGGACGGGTCTCCTCGCGGAATCGTGCCGCCCGGCCGGCGCCGCGCGCGTCGGCACCCTCGCCCTCTGTGCCTTCGGGCTCGGCAAGCCGGCCGATGACAGTGATCTCGTCCCGGTCGACCGTGACCTCGGGGTCCTCGGTGAACCAGGCGTCGGGCAGCCGGCCGGCGAACCAGTCGGCTGCGTCGGCGGCGTCGGGCTGGTCGGCTTGCTGCCAGCCGCCGGGGCGGCCGAACCGCCGCCCGCGTCCATGTTGTGGTCTCATGATTATATGATTACACGGTTACACCGCTAGCACGAAAGGGTTCGCTCTGGGCGAAAACCTAACGTCTGCGGACGACGGCCCAGGTGCCCGCCGCGGCGGCCACGACGAGCAGCAATACCGCCCACACCGGATTCGTGAGCCAGCCGACAAGGATCGCGGCTGCTATCACCGGTGAGACCGCGAACAACACCATCACCGGATGTTGCTTCACGACGTCCAACGCGCTGCGTGCCCTGACCCGGTCGATCTCGTTGCCTGCCATGCAGTAAGGATGCCAGCGGTAGCGGCGCTAGTGCGGGTCCTCGTCGTCTTGATCGTCCTCGAGCATTTTCTCGGGGTGGAAATACGTATTGGTGCGGCGTTGGCCGTGGTCCAGCCGCGGCGGCGGAACCCATTCGGTGGTGCCGTCGGTGCGTTTGCGGGTACTCCAGCCGCCGTCTTTGACCAGGCGGTTGTCGGGGCCGCAGGCCAGGGTCAGGTCGTCGATGTTGGTCTGCCCGCCCGCGGCCCAATCCTTCTTCGCGTGATGCGCCTGACACCAATAGGCCGGCACATCGCAGCCCGGGCGCGTACACCCGCCCTCGGTCGCGTACAGCACCAGCCGTTGGGCAGGGGTGGCCAGCCGGGTGCTGCGGCCCTTGTACAGCTCCATCGGCTTGGCCTGATCGAACACCAGCAGATAGTTGTCGGCGTGGGCGGCCATCCGGATCAGGGTGCTCACCGGTAGCCAGCTGCCACCCCCGGTGCGGGCCATCCCGGCCTTGGCCTGCAAATCCGTCAGCTCCACGGTGGCCACGATGCTCAGCGGCAGCCCCTGATGGCTGCCCAACTCGCCCGACATCAACAGGGAGCGCACCATCGCGGCCACGGCGTCGTGGTTGCGCTGCGCGGCCGTGCGGTCATCGCCCTCGACCGCCTCCCGCGCCGGATCACCGTCGATCGTCGGGGTTTCGTCGCGCGGATTGCACATGCCCGGGGCGGCGAGCTTGGCCAGCATCGCGTCCAGCCCGGCGCGCAGCTGCGGGTCCAGCCAGCCGGTGATCTTGGACATGCCGTCCTGTTGCTGGGCGCCGATGCTGATACCGCGCCGACGCGCCCGGTGCTCATCGGTGAAGTCGCCATCGGGGTTGAGCACATTTGCATACCAGGCGGCGAAGTTCTCGAGTTCATCCGGGCGATAAGCCGCAGCGATCTCGGCCAGCTTGGACTCGGCCTCGACACGCGTCGCCTCATCGACCCAGCACGGCAGCCGGGCGAAGAACTCCCGAATGATCGCCACCTGCTCGGCCCCGATCAACCCGCCGGCCG
>Ga0210086_1000238_pt1 | contig 34566 bp, 25 predicted proteins | sample China_Galinas_PW_3_FD_184867 | JGI IMG/M metagenome (GOLD analysis project Ga0210086, IMG submission 184867) | Wetland microbial communities from San Francisco Bay, California, USA, that impact long-term carbon sequestration - China_Galinas_PWB_D2... | ecosystem: Environmental > Aquatic > Marine...
CCCGATGCCGGCCGCGTCGAGCTTCGCCTTGAACGGCGCCACCTGGTCGGCGAAGAGCTGGTCGACCCGGACCTCGGCCTCCTGGACCGAGTGCTCGGCGATCTGGAGGAGCCGCTCCTGCGCCGGGGTCGGCTTGTCCCAGGAGGAGCCGAGGGAGCGGAGCGCGTTCGAGACGTCCTGCCACGGGGTCTCGTCCGCCGGGATGCCCTTCTCCTCGTCCTCCTGGACCCAGAGGCTCTTCTCGAGGGTGTCGAGCGCACCGGCGAGCTTGCCAGCGGCCTTCGACAGGTCGCCTTCGCCTGCCTCCGGCTGCGCCGCTTCTGTCTCCGCCGTCGCCTCCTCGCCCTCCTCCTCGCCGCCCTCTTCGCCTGGCGCCTCCGCCATCGGCTCCCCGGCGGCCGCGGGCTCCCCAGCCATCGCGCCGCCCGCCTTCTCGTCCATGTCTGCGCCCATGTCTCCGGAGGTCTCGGTGGCCTCCTCCTTCTCCTTGTCCTTCTCGCGCAGCTTGGCCTGGATCAGCCGCAGGTCCTTCTGGGCGTCCTGGACCCGGACGATGGCGTCGGTCAATTGCTCGCGGAGGGCGCCGGCCCGGAGGGTGGCGTCCATCTTCGCCTGGCGGTCGGCCGCGGAAATCTCGGTGCGCGGGTCGGGCAGGACGGTGACCTGGCCGCTCGACGACGCGTCCTGGTAGCGGACGGTGACCGTGTAGGTGCCGGGGAGCACCTCCGGCCCGCCCCGCTGCCAGGGCCTCTCTTCGCCGCTCGGCGGGCGCTTGAAGGCGTCCCGGCGCAGGTTCCAGGCGACCCGGTTCATGCCGCGGGTGATCGGTGCCTCGAAGGTGCGGATGACCTTGCCGTCGGCATCGGCGATCTCGATCTTCGCCTGGGGCCCCTTGGCGTGGTGGCCGCGGCCGCCCCATCCGGCCGATCCGCGACCGGCCGCGGGGGCTTCCTTCTTCTCCATGGTCCCGGCCTTGCCGCCCGTCTCACCCATCGCGCCCGCCGCTTCCTTCTTCGCCGTCTCCTCCATCCGCGCCTCCCGGGCGCCGGCCTTCCTGGCGCGCTCGATCTCCGGGTCCGGGTGGGGCAGGTCGAGCCCCTCCATCCAGAAGGTCAAGAGCGCCCCGTACTCGGCGTTCTCGCCCATGTACTCGGTGGAGCCCGGGAAGCGGGAGGACGCCCCCTGGCCGGTCTGGTGCTCGATCGCCTCGCCCGGGGTGAACAGATGCACCGTGTCACTCGGCACGCCGCTCTCGGCGAGCGCGCGGAGCGGCCGGATGTCGTCGATCACGTAGACGCCCCGGCCGTGGGTGCCGAGGACCAGGTCCGCCTCGCGTTCCTGGATCGCCATGTCGCGCACGGCGACCGTCGGCAGGCCGTGGGTCCACCGGAACCAGTGGTTTCCGCCGTCGAGCGACGTCCACAGGCCGAATTCGGTCCCCAGGAAGAGGAGCTTCGGCTGCTCCGGGTCCTGGAGCACCGACAGGGCGTAGCCGGCGACGCCGTCGGTGGGCACCCTCGTCCAGGTGGCGCCGTAGTCGTCGGTCCGGTAGAGGTAGGTCGTCCAGTTGGCGCGCCGGTGGTCGTCGAACACCACGTAGGCCGTGCCGCCCCCCTCGCTGGAGGCGTGGATGTGGGGAATCCAGGTGTTGGCGGGGACGCCGTCCGGTCCGTGGGGGACATTGCCCTCGACCGGCGTCCAGGTCGCGCCGGCGTCGCGGGTCACCTGCAGCCGGCCGTCGTCCGTACCGACCCAGAGCACGCCCTGCTCGACCGGGCTCGGCGCGATGGCGATGATGGTGGTGAAGTTCTCGGCGCCGGTGACGTCGGGGGTCAGCCCGCCCGCCTCGGCCTGCTGCTGCCACTCCTTCTTGTTGGTCGTCAAGTCGGGGGAGATCACCTCCCAGGAGTCGCCGTGGTCGCGGGAGCGGTGGACGAACTGGCTGCCGAAGTAGATCGTCGCCGGATCGAACGGGTCCTGGGCGAGGGCCGCGTTCCAGTTGAAGCGAAGGCGCACCGGCTTCCCGTCGTCCCCTTCCGGCGGCGCCGGCTTGATGTCCTTGCGCTCGCCCGTGCGCAGGTTCCAGCGCATCAGGTTCCCCTCCTGGGACATGGAGTAGCCGCGCATCGAGTCCTCGGGGAAGGGCGCCGTGTCGAAGCCGTCGCCGAAGCCGACCTCCTCCCAGGAGTCGTTGCGGATGCCGCCGCGGTCCCAGACCTCGCTCGGCCCGCGCCAGGAGCCGTTGTCCTGGAGGCCGCCGTAGACGTGGTACGGCAGGTCGTCGTCGACTCGCACGTGGTAGTACTGGGCGAGCGGCAGGTTGGAGACGAAGCGCCAGGTCTGGCCCCGGTCGCGGCTGATCGCCACGCCGCCGTCGTTGCCGTCGACGATGAAGCCCGGGTCGGTCGGATCGATCCACATCGCGTGGTGGTCGGGGTGGGCCGCGCGGTAGGCGATCAGCATCTTCCAGCTCCCGCCGCCGTCCTCGGAGACGCTGACGTTCGACCAGGAGCTGTAGAGACGGGTGGCGTCGGTCGGGTCGACGTGGATGCGCGAGTAGTAGAACGGCCGGTTGCCGATCAGCGGGTCGGTCGAGACCTCGTGGAAGCTCTCGCCGCCGTCGTCCGAGGCGTAGAGGGCGTTCTCTTTCGCCTCGACCAGGGCGTAGACCCGATCGGGATCGGACGGGGCGATGGCCACGCCGATCCGGCCGAGCGGCGGCTCGGGCAGCCCGTCCTCGGGGGTGAGCTCGGTCCAGGTGGCGCCGCCGTCGTGGGTCACGAAGAGGCCGGAGCCGGGGCCGCCGGACTGGAAGGTCCACGGCCAGCGGCGGTGCTGCCACATGGCGGCGAAGAGCTTGTTCGGGTTGCGCGGGTCCATGCGCAGCTCGGCGCAGCCGGTGGTCTCGTTGCGGTAGAGGATCTTCTGCCAGGTCTTGCCGCCGTCGGTGGTCTTCCACACGCCACGCTCCGGGCTCTCCCCCCAGGTGGTGCCCAGGGCGCAGACGTAGGCGGTGTCGGGGAAGCGCGGGTCGATGACGATGCGCGCGATGCGCTCGGTCTTGTCCAGGCCGAGGGCGCTCCAGGTGGCGCCGCCGTCCATCGAGCGGTAGACCCCGTTGCCGACCGACGCGCTGTTTCTCGGCGTCGGCTCGCCGGTGCCGATCCAGAGCACGTCCGGGGCGGTCGGGTCGATGGCGATGGCGCCGATCGACGCCGCCGGCTCCTCGTCGAACAGCGGCGTCCAGGTGGCACCGTCGTCGACCGAGCGCCACAGGCCGCCGGAGGCTGCGCCGACGTAGAGGGTGCGCGGGCCGCGCCCCTCCTCTCCCAGGTGACCGGGAAGGCCGGCCAGGGCGACCACGCGGCCGCTCATGGCGGCGGGCCCGATCGAGCGGGCCTCGAGCCCGGCGAGCAGGGCCGGTTCGATCCGCTGGACCCCGGGATCGGGTTGCGCCGCGGTCTGTGGCCCGTGGCCTTTTGCGTGCCGAGCGGCGGACGCCGGGAGCGCCAGGCAGGCCAGTGCCACGATCGGGACGAGACAGAGGACGAAACGGCGGACGGAGCGATTGACGGACCAGATCGGGCACGAGCTCATCGGTTCCTCCGGGTCGGGTTCTGGAGCAGGCTGTGGATCAGGGGAGTGCCTGGCATTCTAGCCTGCACGATTCATGAGCCACCTACTGCGAGCGGCAATTGCACGCAATCTCAGGGCGTACTCGCTCTTTGCTCCTCGACGTACCGTACGGTACGCCTGCGTCGCGCATCGCTGTGTGCGCCCTGATCTCACGCGCACTTGCGGCTCTCGCTACGGCGTCTCATGAATCGTGCAGGCTGGCGGTCTGTCTCTCCCGCGCACCCCTCCCGCCGTAAACTCTCGCTGGTCGCCGCCGTATTAGATGCCTGAGCTTTTCGGCGATCACCATCACAGGGAGGAACACGATATGAACCACCGCATTACGAAGGGCCTCGTGCTGATCGCGGCCCTCACCGTCACCATTGCCTTGCCGGCGGCCGCCCAGCCGACCGTCGACGAGCTGATCGCGAAGAACCTGGAGGCCAAGGGCGGCAAGGCCGCTTGGGAGGGCGTCAAGTCGGCGCACGTCGAGGGCACGATGAGCTTCGGTCCGACCGAGGCACCGTTCGTCTACGAGTGGAAGGCGCCGAACAAGGTGAAGATCCAGTTCACCGTGCAGGGGATGACCGGGATCCAGGCCTACGACGGCGAGTCCGGCTGGATGGTCATGCCGTTCATGGGCAAGACGGAGCCGGAGAAGATGGCTCCGGAGGATGCGTCCCAGGTCGAGGACCAGGCCGACTTCCGCGGCCCGCTGGTCGATCACGAGGCGCGCGGCTACAAGATCGAGTACGCCGGGGAAGAGGACGTGCAGGGCACGCCGGCCTACAAGCTCAAGGTGACCAACAAGAACGACGAGGTCTCCTACCTCTACCTGGACAAGGAGTACTACGTCGAGATCCAGCGCGTCGACGAGCGCACGGTGCGCGGCCAGGACGTCGAGAGCACCGCTTCGATCGGTGACTACAAGGAGGTCGACGGCGTCATGGTGCCGTTCTCCACCGAGATCAGCAACTCGCTGGCGCCGGAAGGGCAGAAGCAGACCATGACCTTCGAAAAGGTCGAGCTCAACGTCGACATCCCGGACTCCGAGTTCGAGATGCCGGCGACGGCACCGGCTCCGGACGAGTCGAAGGACGAGGGCGGGGACGCCGACGGAGGTGGTAACCGGTGACCCGGCGCACAGCTCCGAGCGTCCCGTCCGTCACGGCCGGGCGCCGGCGCCGTCACCCCGCGGCCCTCTTTGCCGCGGGGCTTGCAGCGCTGCTGGCGCTCGTCCTGGTCGCACCATCTACCGTTGCCGCTGACGAGGGGGCGGGGGTCGAGATCGACACCGCCACCCTGGGCGGCCTGACCGCTCGCTCCATCGGTCCCGCCGTGATGAGCGGCCGGATCGCCGCCGTCGACGCCGTCGCCGGCAAGACGGTGACCGTCTACGTCGGCGCGGCCTCCGGCGGCGTCTGGAAATCGACCGACGGCGGCTTGAACTTCTCGCCGGTGTTCGACGACGAGGGCCAGCCCCAGTCGATCGGCGCGGTCGAGATCGATCCGTCCGCCCCGGACACCGTCTGGGTCGGCACCGGCGAGAGCTGGACCAGAAACAGCACCTCGATCGGCCGCGGCGTTTTCAAGACCACCGACGGCGGCAAGACCTGGAAGGACATGGGGCTCGACGACACCGAGCGCATCGCCCGCATCCAGGTCGACCCGGACGATTCCGACACGGTCTGGGTCTGCGCCACCGGCCACCTCTGGAACGCCAACGAGGAGCGCGGCGTCTTCAAGTCGACCGACGGTGGCAAGACCTGGAAGAAGGTCCTCTACGTCGACGAGAACACCGGCTGCTCCGACCTCGACGTCGACCCCCAGGTGCCGAGCGTCCTCTACGCCGGCATGTGGCAGTTCCGGCGGTACCCCGACTTCTTCGAGTCGGGCGGTCCGGGCAGCGGCCTCTACAAGTCGACCGACGGCGGCGACACCTGGACCGAGCTGACCGAGGGTCTGCCGAAGGGTGAGAAGGGGAGGATCGCGGTCGCCGTGGCGCCCTCGCGCACCAGCCGGGTCTACGCGACGGTCGAAGCGAAGGAGACCGCCCTCTACCGCTCGGACGACCTGGGCGGCTCCTGGGAGAAGGTCAACACGTCGTTCACCGTCACCGCCCGGCCGTTCTACTTCTCCCGCCTCGTGGTCGACCCGACCGACTACCAGACGGTCTACAAGCCGGGCCTGACGCTCGGCATCTCGACCGACGGCGGCGAGTCGTTCACCTCGCCGTTCACCGGCGGCTTCGGCGGCGGCGTGCACTCCGACCACCACGCCCTGTGGGTCAATCCGAAGGACCCGCAGAACCTGATCCTCGGCACCGACGGCGGCCTCTACGTCTCCCACGACCAGGGGCACACCTGGCGCCACGTGCGCTCGCTGCCGGTCTCCCAGTTCTACCGGGTGAGCGTCGACGACCAGGTGCCGTACAACGTCTACGGCGGCCTCCAGGACAACGGTTCTTGGATGGGGCCGTCGCGTGCGCCGGGCGGAGTCGAGAACAAGGACTGGCGCGGCATCGGCTTCGGCGATGGCTTCTACGCCTTCCGCGATCCGTCCGATCCGGACTACGCCTACTCCGAGTTCCAGGGCGGTGAGATCCAGCGCCTGCACCTGCCGACCGGCGAGCTGCGCGACATCAAGCCGTACCCGGCGAAGGGGGAGAAAGACTTCCGCTTCAACTGGGCGACGCCGGTCGCCTTCTCGCCGAACGAGAAGGGCACCATGTACCTGGGCGCCCAAAAGCTGTTGCGCTCGCGCGACCACGGCGAGTCGTGGGAGGAGATCTCCCCCGACCTCACCACGGACAATCCGAAGTGGCAGCGGCAGAAGGAGTCCGGGGGTCTTTCGATCGACAACTCGGACGCCGAGAACAACACCACGATCTTCACCATCAGCGAGTCGCCGGTCGAGGCCGGAGTGATCTGGGTCGGCACAGACGACGGCAACGTCCAGGTGACCCGCGACGACGGCAAGACCTGGACCGAGGTCGGCCACAACATCCCGGGTATCCCGGAGCGCCGCTGGATCTCTGACGTCTCCGCGAGCCCGCACACGGCCGGGACGGCGTTCGTCACCGTCGACGGGCACTACTCCGGCGTCATGGACCCGTTCGTCTTCAAGACGACCGACTACGGCGCCACCTGGACCTCGCTGGTGACCGACGATCTGGACGGCTACGCCCACGTCATCCAGCAGGACCTGGTGAACCCGGATCTGCTCTTCCTGGGCACCGAATTCGGTCTCTGGGTGTCGCTCGACGGCGGCCAGCAGTGGGCCCGGTTCGAGGGCGGTGTGCCGGCCATGGTGTCGGTTCGCGACCTGGCGATCCAGCCGCGTGAAGGCGACCTGGTGATCGCCACCCACGGCCGCGGCATGTACATCCTGGACGACCTGACGCCGCTCCGGAGCCTGACGCGGGAGATCCTCGACCAGGACGTGGCGCTCTTGCCCACGCGGCCGGCGGAGATGACCATCCCGTCGATCACCTGGCCGTTCTCCGGCGACGGGGAGTTCACCGGCCAGAACCCGCCCGAGGCGGCCGAGATCGCTTACTACCTGAAGCGCCGGCACCTCTTCGGCGATCTGAAGGTGGAGATCTACGACCACGAAGGCAAGCTGCTGAAGACGGTCCCCGGGTCGAAGCGCCGCGGCATCAACCGCGTCGAGTGGCCCATGCGGTTGCCGGCACCCAAGGTGCCACCGGCGACCAACCTGGTGCCCGCCTTCGAAGGCCCGCGCGTGCAAGAGGGGACGTACACCTTCAAGCTGATCAAGGGCAAGCAGACCCTGGACGGTCAGGTGGAGCTGGTGCCCGATCCGCGGACGCCGCACTCGGCCGAGGACCGGAAGCTCCAGCAGGCGACCGCCCTCGACCTCTACAAGATGCTCGAGCGCATGACCTACCTGGTCGATGCGCTGGTCGACCTGCGCGACCAGGCGCGTGCCCGCGCCGGCGCGGTCGACGCCAAGCGCCTCACCGAGCGGCTGAACGACTACGCCGACAAGCTCGAGACCTTCCGCGGCACCCTGGTCTCGACCAGCGAGGCCGGATGGCTCTCCGGCGACGAGCAGCTCCGCGAGAACCTCGGCAACCTCTACGGCTCGGTCAACGGCTACACCGGTCGACCGACCCAGAGCCAGCTCGACCGGATGAAGGTCCTCCGGGGCGATCTGGACGCTGCGTTCAAGCACTTCGACGAGCTCGCCGCCGAGCGGGACGAGCTCAACCGAGGTCTGCAACGTGCCGGCGCCGAGCCGCTGGTTCTGCTCACCCGGGAGGCGTGGGACGAGCGCGAGAAGTAGCCGCTTCACCGACCGCAGACGGTCGAAGAGAGCCCCCGGGGGATGCCTCCGGGGGCTCTTTTGCTCGTTCGGGGCACGCTTCTCGGGCCCGCTCCGGATCGTGCCGGCAGGCCGAAATGCCCTCCGGAGGATTTTTCGGTCGGCAGATCATCTTATTGAGACAACTATTACCCTGTGCGGTAAACCTCTGAACTCAAAGGATTTGTGGTTGCGCTAAGACGTCTACGCAGGTAAATTCTGGTTATGGCATCTTTCGATGGGTTGGGGAGGGCGTTGCGTTGGACGCGGCAACGCCAGGGCAAGAAGCAGTACGAGATCGCCGAGGCGGCGAAGGTGACGAAGGCGATGCTCTCGTCTTACGAGAACGAGAAGCAGCGCCCGACCATCGACACGCTGGAGCGGATTCTCGAAGCTCTGGAGATCGACCTGGATTACCTGGCGTACGCCATCCGATCGGTGCGGCAAGACCAAGACGGAATCCAGCCGGAGCCCCGTCACGTCCCACCGATGGCCGGCCCGCCGCTGGACGTCGAGCGGCTGCTCGGCCTCCGGAGGCGTCTCGAGCCGGAGGAGGAGAGGTCGGTCGCCCAGATGCTCGACGGCTTTCACGGGCTGTTGCGCTACCTGCTGCTGAAGGACGGTAATGACAGCTCTCCTGTCCGGAGCGGCTCCGGTGGCTCTGCTGAGACCACGGACGTCGGCGACCGGATGCAGGCTGGCTGACGCCGGACAAGCCCACATCCTTCGCGCAGTCCCTTCTGTTTCGGCCGGAGGCTCCGGCCCGGGTGTGGTGCGCCCGGGCCCCTGGGGTGCCGCCGGTCACCTCCTCCGATGACGAGTTTTCGGAAACGGATACCCGACGGAACGGAGCGGCGCTCCATTCGGCGTTTTGCCACCACTTGCGGCGATTTTTCATTGCATCTCGTAAATCACTGACAACAAAGAGCTTACGCTTGCATTCGAGGTGGAGTGAGGGTACATTCCACCAATGCCAGTATTTGAGGGATTGGGAAAGGCTCTGCGCTGGCTGCGCGAGAAGCAGGAGCGCCGTCAGTACGAGCTGGCCGGCGCGGCGAAGGTCACCAAGGCGATGCTGAGCGCCTATGAGACCGGCAAGCAGCGTCCGTCGCTCGAGACCCTGGAACGGATCCTCGACGCGCTCGGCGCGGATCTGGCCGTCCTCGGGGACGCCCTGGATCACGTCAACGAGCGACCCCGGGAGCGGCCGCCCGAGACCGGGGCGGTGGTCCAGCGCGGTGGGATCGATGTCTGCCTGTTGCTCGGGGTCCAGTCACTGCCGGCGGAAGAGGAGGCGTCGATGCGCCAGATGCTCGACGGCTTCCACCGCTTCCTCCGATACCTGCACGACACCCGCCGCGACCAGGGAGGCGCGGCGGACGACGGCGGCGAGGGCTGAGCCCGCCCCCGCCCAAGGTTTTCGGCGGTTTGTTTTTGCGGCTTACTTGCCGCCGCTTGCGTCGAGCCGCTTCTCGAGCTCCTGGAGGCGCTGCTCGAGGGTGTCGAGGCGCTTCTCCAGCTCGCGGTTGCGCTCCCGCAAGCGGCCGTCGAGCGCCGGCCAGTCCACCTTGCCGAGCGACTCGCCGAGCTCCCGCACCACCTCCGGGCGGATCACGATGGTCGCCTCGTCTCCATCGCCGTCCTCGCCGTCCGTCGCCTGGTACCAGCGCATCCCCTTCACCTTCGGCATCCCTTCGACGAGCGGCAGCTTGCCCTCCGGGAGGAGCTGTCCGAGGTCGATCTGCTCGCGCTCGCGCTCGCCGAGGGTCGCGGTGACGTCGAGCGCCCGGCCGTCGCGCCAGACGGCGAGGTCGACCGGCTCGCCACTGTCGTGGCGGCGGATCGCCAGGCTGAGGTTCCAGGTCGAGTCGACCGCGTCGCCGTCGATCGCGGTGATGATGTCGCCGACCTCCAGACCGGCGTCGGCCGCCGGGCTGTCCTTCTCGACCCGCGCCACCATCACGCCCCGGTCGTCCGGGACGCCGAAGTGGGTGCGCAGCTCGGGGGTGAGCTGGGTGAGCTCGACGCCGAGGTAGGCGCCGGAGAGGTGACTGAGGATCACCGGTTGCCCGGAGTCGTCCGGGGAGACGACGACCACCTTGCGCTCCCGGACCACCTTCGGGGCGGTCCCGGGCTTGGGGCTCGGCGCTTCGGCCTTGGGAGGACCGTCGGCGGGAGGAGCGGTCGCGGGCGGTGCGGCCGCGGCCGCGCTGGCCAGGAGGATCGTGGCGAGAGCTGTGAACAGCGTGGAACGAAGCATGGCTGGATCTCCTCGATCGGTGATCGTGAACGGGTCGATGGGAAGGGTGGGGCTCAGCTCCCCCCGTCCCGGAAAACGGTGGGGACGGCGCGGCCGGCGCTCTCGTCGGCGAGGCGCCCCAGGTCGAGCACCAGCTCGACCCGGTCGTCGCCGCCGAGGTAGAGGACCGGGTCGCCGGTGCCGGCGCCGGTTCCGTCCGCCGCGCCGCCGCCCGGGCCGGATGCCACCAGCCGCTTGAGCTCGGCGAGCTCGGCGGCCAGGTCGGCGCGCTCGGCGCGCAGGTCTCGGAGAGTCGCCTCCGAGGGTCGGCCGGCCCCTCGTGTTGGGGCCGGAGCTTGGGCCGCGGCGGGGTTTGATGTGGGGGCCGGCCCGGTGGCGGTCGCCTGGGGTGCGCTCGAACCCATCTCCGGCCGGGTCTCTGGCCGAGGCTGGGAGTAGTACCGGGCCAGAACCAGGGCGAGCGCCACGGACAGGGTCAGGGTGGCGGCGACGGCGGCCCAGCGGCGCGCCGGCGTCGTGCTCCAGCGCGGCGGGCGCGCCGGGTCGTCTCGATTCAGCGCCTCGATCTTCTCGAGGACGCGGCGTTCGAACCCTTCCGAGGCGCCGTCTCGGGGCAGCTCGCGCAATGCCTGCCGGAGCTCCCGGTCGTTCATGGCGTGCCTCCGTTCCATTCGTTCCACTCGTCCCACAGGGGCCCGAGCGCCTCGCGCAGCCGGGCGCGTGCCCGGTGCAGGCGGGACTTCACCGTCCCCTCCCGGCAGTCGAGGGCGCGGGCGATCTCCCGTTGCGGCCAGTCCTCGATCTCGTAGAGCACCAGCGGGGCGCGCAAAGCCAGGGGCAGGTCGGCGAGCGCCGCGGCGAGCCGCCGGCGCAGCTCCACCTGCATCAGGCGGTGCGGTGCCCCGGGATCGGCCGCGGTCTTCTCCTGGGCGCCGAGGGTCGGGCGCAGGGCGCGCCAGCGGCGCTCGCGGCGCTCCTCGGAGCGCAGCAGGTTGGTGGCGATGCGGTAGAGGAAGGCGGCCAGGCGGCCCCGCTCGCGGTAGCGCGGCGCCGCCCGGTAGAGCCGGAGGAAGGCATCCTGCGCCAGGTCCTCGGCACGCTCCCGCGAACCCGTCAACCGCGCCAGGTAGGCGACCAGGGCGTCACCGTAGCGGGCGACCACCTGGCCGAAGGCGTCCCGGTCGCCCCGGCGCGCCCGGGCCATCAGCTCGGCGTCGCTCGGTCCTTCCCCGGCCGGCGCCTGCGCGCACGGGTCGGGGGCCGGGGGCGGCTCTGGTTGCGCTCTGGGCATGCGGGCAACGGGGATGCTCATCGAGCTCCTCTCCACCCCTACAAACGCCGCGCGGCGAGCAAGGTTCCCGGCGCGCCCCTCCTCCCCTTCCGCGCCCCCTTCCGCGCCAAAGCGCCGGTCCAGCCTTTCGGAGCTTTCTACAGCAGCTTTGGTGTTCTCCGGGCCGGCGATGGTACCGTGCCACCAATGGTCCGCCAGCCGGCTCGCCCGGCCGGCGCCGATCGCTCCAGCACCCCGTTCCCAAGGTCTTCCATGGTCCATCCGATGAGCCCGTGTGCGCCGCTGTCCGGAGGGCGGCGCGCCCTCCGATCCCTGGTCTGTGCCGCCGCCATGCTCCTGGCGGGCTCCAGGGCGGGAGCGGCGGCGTCGGCTCCGGCACCCGCTCTGACCACGCGGGGCAGGGGCGGTGCGCCGCTCCAGGTGCCCCACACGCCCGCCGGGGAGCCGCCGATCACCATCGACGCCCACCTGGACGAGCCGGCCTGGGCCAGCGCCCTCGCCATCGACCTTCCCTGGGAGTTCGATCCCCGGGACCATGCACCGGCGCTCGTCCAGACCACCTGCCTGGTGACCTACGACGAGGATGCCCTCTACGTCGCCTTCCGCGCGCGCGACCCGGAGCCGGAGCGCATCCGGGCCCGGCTGAGCGACCGGGACGGGGCGTTCGACGATGACTGGGTCGGCTTCTACCTGGACACCTTCGACGACCAGCGGCGGGCCTTCGAGCTCCTGATCAACCCGCTCGGCGTCCAGATGGACCTGATCCGGAGCGAGGTCGGCAGCGGTGACGAGGAGGACGCCTCGTGGGACGCCATCTGGCGCTCGGCCGGCCGGGTCACGGACGACGGCTACGTGGTGGAGGCGGCGATCCCGTTCACCTCGCTCCGCTTCCAGGGAGGCGAAGGCCCCCAGACCTGGGGGTTCCTGGCCTTCCGGGCGCGCCCGCGGAGCGTCGAGCGCAAGTTCGCGTCGGTCGCGCTGGATAAGGACGTCGACTGCGTCCTGTGCCAGGCCCAGGAGATCGAAGGCTTCGCCGAGGCCGAGCCGGGGCGCAACCTGGAGCTCGATCCGACGGTCACCGCCGGGCTGACCGAGGCCCGCCAGGGCTTCCCCGACGGTTCCTTCGCCGACCAGGGCACCGACGTCGAGCCCGGGCTGACCGGGCTCTGGGGCGTGACGCCGAACCTGACCCTGTCGGCGACCGTCAACCCCGACTTCTCCCAGGTCGAGGCGGATGTCGCCCAGCTCGACGTCAACAACCGCTTCACCCTCTTCTTCCCGGAGAAGCGCCCGTTCTTCCTCGAAGGCGCCGACTTCTTCTCGACGCCTATCGATGCGGTCTTCACCCGGAACGTCGCGGCGCCGGACTGGGGTGTCAAGCTGAGCGGCAAAGAGGGGCCGCACGCGCTCGGCGTCTTCGTGGCGGAAGACTCCGTGACCAACCTGGTGATCCCGGGCAGCCAGCAGTCCTCGACCGCCTTCCTCGACCAGTCGACCACCGACGCGGTCGTGCGCTACCGGCGGGACGTCGGCGCCGCCTCGACCCTCGGCGTGCTGGCGACCAGCCGCGAAGGGGCCGACTACTCCAACCGGGTCTATGGGGTGGACGGCCTGGCGCGGCTCTCGGACGCGGACTCGTTGAGCTTCCAGGCGCTCCGCTCAGAGACCCGATACCCGGACCGGCTGGCCGCCAAGCGGCACCAGCCGCTGGGGACGTTCGGCGACAGCGCGCTCCGGGCGAGCTACACCCACAGCGCCAGCGACTGGGGCTGGCGGGCGAGGCTGGAGGACCGCGGCGCGGGCTTCCGCGCCGACCTGGGGTTCGTGCCGCAGGTCGACAGCCGGATCGCCAACGGCCGCATCCGCCGGACTTGGTGGGGCGAGGAGGACGACCGCTGGACCCGGTTCGAGGTCGACGCCGACTACGACTTCCAGGAGGACCACAGCGGCACGCTGCTCAGCCGCGAGCTGGAGCTGGGGGTCGAGGCGGAAGGGCCGTGGCAGTCGTTCGCGCGGCTCGAGTGGGGCGGCCGCGACCAGACGTTCGCCGGGGTGGAGTTCCCGAACCAGCGGGAGTGGGTGGGGATCGTTTCGGTCCGGCCGACCCAGTCATTCCGGTTTCACCTCTTCGCCAAGGTGGGAGACGACGTCGACTTCGCCAACGTCCGGCCAGCGGAGGCGCTCCGGCTCGAGCCGAACCTGGAGGTCAACGTCGGGCGCCATTTCCGGCTGTCGGTCAGGCAGAACTTCGAACGCTTCGACGTGGCCGGGGGGCGGCTGTACACGGCGAACCTGACCCAGACGACGGCGGTCTACCAGTTCAACGTGCGGATGTTCGTGCGCCTGGTGAGCCAGTTCACGCGGGTGGACCGGGAGCCGGGAAACTACACGTTTCCGGTCGACGCGAAGAGCGAGCAGCTGTTCAACCAGCTCCTCCTGTCCTACAAGATCAACCCCCAGACCGTCGCCTTCCTCGGCTACTCCGACACCCACCTGGGCGCCGACGCCTACCCCCTGACCCAGCGCGACCGCACCATCTTCATGAAGGTCGGCTACGCCCTCGTCTTCTGAGGAAAAACGCCGCCGGGCCGGGGGAGGATCCGTCGCTCGGAAGGACGGGGGGAGAGCCCCGGCCCGGCGGTGCAGGAGGACACGCAGAAGCCTCTGCTAGGAGGAAGGCAAGAACCCGTCACGGTCGAAGAGGCCCGGGAGCTCGTCGCTGCCCGGCGAGGCCCCGTCCAGGAGGTAGTACCGCGTCGCCCCCGTCGAGAGCTGCTCGATCCAGACCTCGATCTGCGACGTCGAGAAGCGGACCAGGGTCGGCCACAGCCGCCCGTTGCCCTTCGGTCCGACGATGCGCAGGAAGAGCTCCGAGCGCCCGGGGAGCGCGCCGGAGATGCAGACCGTCTCCGGGATGCAGGCGCTCTCCTTCTGCACCTCGACCGGCACGCCGTCCTGGGGCGTGATCCGGACCTTGAACTGGAAGTCCGGGTACTGGGCGTCGGTCAACCAGCTCCCGGCGGGCGGCTCGGGCGTCACCGAGGCCGGGCAGCTCGCCACGTAGACCTCGAAGCTGCCGTCCGGGTTGCCGCCGTCGACGTTCGCCCCCGACCACAGGGCGATGAACCGGCCATCCGGCGTCATCGCCTCCGGCACGTCGGTGACTCCGGCGTTGGCCATCACCTCGGCGACGGTACCGGTGGCGCGGTCGTAGAGCAGGGCGTCGTGGGCCTGGCCGTTGCCCGGCGCGGCGCTGAACGCCAGGCGGGAGCCGGTGAAGTCGAAGGCGGCGGGCTGGCGGGGCAGCTGGCCGTTGCTCGGCACCTGGTGGAACCGGGCGTCCTCCCGGTCGAACACGAACAGCTCGGTGAAGCGCTCCGCGTTGTCGCCCGCGAAGTCTTCGAACGAGGGGAACGCCAGGGTGGTGCCGTCACCGCTCAGCACCAGGTCCGGATCGGTGTGGAGGGCGACCCGCTCCAGCGTGCCGGTCTGGAGGTCCTGGACGTAGACCCCGCCCCAGGTGCCGCCCTCCGGGGCGTCGCCGAGCAGGTCGAGGCCGGAGCGGAAGGCGACGTGGTGCCCGGCAGCGTCGACCCGGGGCTCCTCGTTGTACAGGCACTGGCCGAACGGCGAGCAGGGCAGGTCGACAGTCTGCGTGAGCTGCTCGATCGAGCCGGTTGTGAGGTCGAGGACGAAGATCTCCGCGTTGCCGTCCGGGTTGTCTCCGGTCGGGTCGAAGCGCGCCGCGAGCGCGGCGATCGTCCCGTCGGTCGCCACGTCGTAGTCCTGGATCGCTCCGTGGGCGAGCTCCTTGGTGGCGCCGGTCGCGAGGTTCCGGGCGATCAACGCCTGCTCCCCCGGTCCGAGCGGCACGTCCACCAGCCGATCGTTGGCCAGGTAGTAGACCGTCGATCCGTCGGCGGAGAGCACCGGGTGGCGGACCAGGCCGTTGGGGATGGCGGTGAGCTGGCTCAGGGTCTTCGTCGTGCGGTCGTAGAGGAAGAGCTGCCGGCCGTGGCCGGGGTTCTCGCCTGTGAGGTCGGCCTCGGACGTCAGGGTGAGCCAGCGTCCGTCGGCGCTGAACGTCCCGGGATAGCTGTCGTAGATCGGATCGGCCGTGACCTGCGTGAGGGTGCATTGTGCGGCGGCGCGGGCGACGGTGCCCGGCGCCGGCTGCGATCTGGCCGGCCAGGCGGAGAGGAGAGTGAGGGTGAGGAGCAGCGGGGCGGCACGGTTTACGGCCATGGTCTTCCTCCATTGTCAAGTGTTCTTCGTCTCGAGATCGATGCTACAACAGCATATACGAGTCTGTCCAGCAATTTGTCACAAGACGTTGGACACTGGAGGAAAATAGGCGATGGTGACCGTGGGAGGTCGGGTCCCCATCCGATCCATCGGATCGAGGTTCATGGCCTCACGCCATGGATGCCGCCTCCGGGTCTCCCCGCCGGGTCCGGCTCAGTTGCGGGCCAGGGAGGCGAGCAACGCCAGACGCTCACCGTCCGCCCAGTCGTGGAACTGGACCGCGCCCATGTTGTAGCCATGGTCCTTGCGCACGACCGTCGAGGGCACACGGACGAACGAGGTGCCGTCGGTCAGGCGGAAGGTGAGGTACAGCTCCGAGCCCACCGAGATCTGCTCGGGGAGCATGAGGGAGAGCCCACCGCCGCTGATGTCGATGGCCGAGCCCGCCCATTCCGGGTGGCCCGGGTCCCGGTCGGTCTCGACGGCGACGAAGATCTCCGGGACGGGGCGGCGGGGAAACACGCGGCGATCGTCCGCGTCCACCGAGCCGCCGAGAGGGTCCTGCAACGTCTGGGAAGGGTAGTGCGAGCTGAGATCCGACATGGTGCCTCCTCGGTCGTTCGCTTCCGCTCACCCGGCGAGGTTGCTCCGGCCCGAAGGCCTGGGCCGCACCGCGCGCGAGCGCCGGAACGCTGCCACCGTTGTGTCAGATCGGGGGAAAGGAGGGAAAGGAGAAGAACACCGCCACGATCCACACAGGAGTGGCCGGCTCATTCCCGAATTCTAGCATTCCTTCCCCCTTCGGGGAAGCGCGGCCGTCAGGCGTACGGCGCGACGTGGCGCAGGAACAGCTCGACCATCACCGGGTCGAAGATCGTGCCGGCGTTCTCCTTCAGGTAGGCGATGGCACGCTCTCGTGGCCAGGCCGCCCGGTACGGGCGGTCGGAGGTGAGCGCTTCCCACTGGTCGACGACGGTGAAGATGCGCGCGGCGAGGGGGATCTCCTCCCCTGCCAGGCCCTCGGGGTAGCCGGTACCGTCCCAGTGCTCGTGATGGTGGTAGGGGATCGCCATGACCGGCTGGAGAAACCGGATCCGGGAGAGCATCTCGTGGGCGTAGACGGGGTGGAGCTCCATCAGGGCGCGCTCCGTCTCGTCGAGCGGTCCGGGTTTGAGCAGGACCGCGTCGGGAATCGCCAGCTTGCCGACATCGTGGAGCAGGGAACCCCAGCGGATCGACACCAGCTCCTCCCCATCGATTCCGGCGGCCCGGGCGAGGCGGTCGCTGAGCTCGGTCACCCGGCGGCTGTGCCCCTCGGTCTCGCGGTCACGGTACTCGAGCGCACGCGCCCAGGCCTCGAGGGTGTCCTCATAGGCCGCGCGGACCTTGGCCTTGGAGCGGAGGATTCTGCGGATGTTGCGCTCCGTGTTGTCCATGCTGACCAGGACCACCAGGGCCGCGGCCACGGTCAAGACCGAAACGGTAATCAGGTCATGGAGCTCTCTCGGTCGGAGCGCACTCTGGTGTTGCGCGGTGGCGCCGAGGCCGAGCCAGGTGATCGTCGCCAGCGTGGCGAGGACCGTCAGCGTCACCCAGGGTAACGACCGCTTGCCGAGGAGCATGCCGCCGAGGACGACGATGATCGGGAAAGCGACCACGCCCGGGTCCCCGAGGCCGCGACCCATCACCAGGTTGTAGGCCGCCACGCCAAGGATCAGCCCGACCAGGGCGACGCCGGCGAGCCGCCCCTGGCCGCGGGAGGTGAGCTCGAGCAGCAGGGGGCAGAGCGCGGAGAGCAGCGCCAGGCTGATGACCGACGGCCAGTGGAGGAAGACCACGTTGATCAGGAGGAGGCAGATGCTGGTGCCCATGGCGATCCAGAGCGCCAGCGTCAGGGTGCGCTCGAACTGAATCCGCTGGTACCGCTCGGTGCTGACCGCGGGCAGGGGAGCTCCGTGCCGGGATCGCCGCAGCGAGATCGCGGTGTCCTCGGCCGAACCGAGGCCGGTCGCCTGCACCAGGTGGTTGAATGCGTCGGAGATGGTCATCGTTCAACATCGGGCAGTGTGTCGACAGATCGCGCCATTCCTTCGGAGCGCGGACATCGCAGTGAACCGTTCATCGTGCGGACGCCCCCGGGGTCCGTACCCGGCCGGCGCGCGCGAGGATCGCCCCGGCCATGGCGGAGAGGCCGACGACGCGGTCGACGGCCCCGAGCTCGGCCGCTCGCGCCGGCATGCCGAACACCACGCTCGACGCCTCGTCCTGGGCGAGGGTGGCGGCGCCGGCACGGCGCATGGTCAGCAGCCCTTCGGCGCCGTCCTGCCCCATCCCGGTGAGGATGACGCCGACCGCCGCCGGGCCGGCGGCGCGGGCGACCGAGTGGAAGAGGACGTCGGCGCTCGGGCGGTGGCGGCCGACCGGTGGGTCGTCGGACAGACGGGCCCGGAGCATTTCACCGGTGCGCACCACCTGCAGGTGTTGCCCGCCGGGGGCGATCAGGGCCCGCCCGGGCTCGACCGGATCGCCGTCCTCCGCCTCGGCGACGGCGATCCGGCAAGTGGCGTCCAGGCGCCGGGCGAAGGTCCCGGTGAAGACCCGAGGCATGTGCTGGACGACGACCAACCCCGGTACGTCCTCGGGCAGGGCGGAGAGGATGCGCCGCAGGGCGTCGGGCCCGCCCGTCGAGGCGGCGAGGGCGACGATCCGGCACGGTTCGGCGGGTCGGCGCACCGGCTCCGGCGGCCGCCGGAGGGTTGCCTGGAGGGCTCGGCTGGCCCGGCTGGCGCCGCGGGCGAGGGGGCGCACGGGCACCCGGGCTCGGGACGCGGCCCGCACCACCTCCACCAGGTTCGCCGCGCTGCGGTCGAGGAAGTCCCGAACGCCCAGAGGTGGCTTGGCCAGGACCTCGATCGCCCCCTCGTCGAGCGCTTCGAGGGCGGTCTCGGTGCCGCGTTCGGCGTGGCTCGACAGGATCACTACCGGGACCGGGTGCTCGGTCATCAGCCGCCGCAGGAAGGTCAGCCCGTCCATCCGGGGCATTTCCAGGTCGAGCAGGATCACGTCCGGGCGGGCGCGCTCCATCTTCGCCAGGCCGATCAGCGGGTCGGCGGCGGTGTCGACGAGGAAGCCGGCGTCCCCGAGGATCTGGGCCAGTGCCTGGCGGATGACGGCGGAGTCGTCCACCACCAGCACGCGGAGCGTTCCGGCCGGGCTCATCGGAGGGCGCTCCCCGGGCCGCGGCGCGTGTAGACCGTCGGTACGACCCGCTGGACGAGATCCATCAGATCGCCCGGGCTCTCCGAGTGCCCGAGCAGCAGGTAGCCTCCCGGCGCCAGCCGCTCGACCAGCGCCCGGAGCGTCCGTGCCCGGCTCGTCGGGTGGAAGTAGATCAGGACGTTCCGGCACAGGATCAGGTCGAACAGCCCACCCTCGGCCGGCAGCTCCCGGCTCAGGTTCAGGCGGCCGAAGCGGACGACCGCGCGGAGCTCGGGCCCCGCCTTCATCAAGCCGTCCCGGGAACGCACGCCGCGGAGCATGAACCGCTCCCGGTAGGGAGCGGGGATCTGCTCCGCGCGGTCGATCGGCCACAGGGCCCGGCGGGCCCGGTCCAGGGCGCGGTGGGAGAGGTCGGTGGCGAGGACGTCGACCGACCAGCCCGGCAGGTGGGTGAGGGCGCACATCGCCAGCGAGTAGGGCTCCTCCCCGGTCGAGCAGCCGGCGCTCCACGCCTTGAGCCGCCGCGGGCGCCGGCCGCGCTCCGCCTCCTCCTCCCAGGCCGGGAAGGCCCGGCTGGCGAGGAACTCGAACTGGGACGGCTCGCGGAAGAAGTGGGTCTCGTTGGTCGTGATCCGGTCGAGCATCTCGGCCAGCTCGGCGGGATCTTGGCGGACCCGCCGGTAGTACGCGCCGAAGCTCCTCAGCCCGAGCTCACGGACCCGGCGGCCGAGGCGGGCCACCAGAAGCTCGCGCTTGACCGGCGCCAGGAAAATGCCGGACTCGCGCAGGACGAGCTGCCGGAGCAGTCCGAGCTCCTGGTCGGTGATGGACATGCGATCGACCCGGTCGAGTCCGGGCGGCGGGGAGCCCTGCCCGCCCGTGTCCGTCCCCTGCCCGGCGGCGCTCTGTGTGGCGGAGCGATGCATCGGGTCAGGTGCCCGGCTCGCTCCCCGGCGAGCCTTCGCCCGTCTTTCCCGTGCCGGTTCCACCCGAGCCGGTCGATCCAGACCGATCCGGAGCGCTCGGCTCGGGTGCTTTCTTCCCCGCCCCCTTCGGCGTTGCCTGTGTGGTGTCCGGCGCGCTCGCGGCCGGCTTCTTCGGCGGGGCCGGAGACGCGGGAGGCTGCGGTTTCGACTTCTGCCGTGGTTTCGGCTTGCGGGGGGTCTTGGGCGCGGTCTTGGCCTTGGCCTTGGTCTTCTCCTTGGACTGGGCCTTCGTTTTGGTCTTGTCCTTCGGCAGGGCCTTCGGTTGCTCGCCGGCCGCGTCCAGTGCCTCGGTGCCGGCCACCGCCGCCGTCAGCTCGTCTTCGGTGAGCACGCGCTGGATGTTGAGGAGGGCGATCGGCTTCTCATCCGGCATGCCGATCCCGTCCAGTAGCTCGGGCCGCACCGGGCTCCCGACGGCTGGCGGCTGCTGGATCTCGCCCTCGGACAGCTCCAGCACGCGGCCGACCTTGTCGATCATCACGCCGACCGGCGTCGGGTCCCCTTCGAGGTCGACCTCGAAGATGACGATGCAGGTCTGCTTCTCGACCCGGGTCTCCGTGCGCTGGAACTTCGCCGCCAGGTCCAGCACCGGCACCACCGTGCCGCGCAGGTTCATGACTCCACGCACCCAAGACGGTGTGGTCGGCACCGTCGTCAGGCGCTGGTACTCGACCACCTCGCGGATGCGCAGGATCTCGACTCCGTACTCCTCGCCGGCGAGGAAGAAGGAGAGGAACTGCTGGCGCTCTTCGGGCCGTGGAGCGGTCGCCGGCATGGTCACCTCCTCAAAACCGCTTGAAGTCGTGGTCGTCGGAATCGTCCGCCGGGTGCACGATCGGCCGAGGCTGCGGCGCCGGGTGGGCGGAGAGCGGCGGGCCGTTCGGGGCGTCGCGGTCCCGGGGCGCTCCGGCCGGCGCCCGCTGGCTGCCGTTGCCGTCGGCTGGTGCGGCGAGGCGGAAGAAGGCCATCAGCTCCTGGAGCGAGGCGGCCTGGCCGGCCATCTGCTGGGACGTCACCGAGAGCTCCTCGGCCGCCGAGGCGTTCTGCTGGGTCACCTGATCCACCTGGCCCATGGCGCGGTTGATCTGCGCCACGCCCGCGGACTGCTCGTCGGAGGCCGCGGCCACCTCCTGGACCAGCTCGACCGTCTTCTGGATCGACGGCACCAGCTCGGCCAGGGAGCTGCCGGAGCGCTCGGCGATCTCGACGCTCGACGTGGCGAAGCCGCTGATCTCCTTGGCCGCTTCCTGGCTGCGCTCGGCGAGCTTGCGCACCTCGGTGGCGACGACGGCGAAGCCGCGGCCGTGCTCGCCGGCCCGGGCCGCCTCGATGGCGGCGTTCAGGGCCAGCAGGTTGGTCTGGTAGGCGATCTCCTCGATGATCGAGATCTTCTCGGCGATCGCGCGCATCGCCTCGATCGACTCCTTGACCGCGCCGGCCGTCTTGTCGGCGTTGTCGGCGCCGCGCACCGCCATCTGCTCCATCTGGCGGCTGTTCGATGCGTTCTGGGTGATCGATGCGGTCATCTGCTCGAGGCTCGCCGTGGTCTCCTCGACGGAAGCGCCCTGCTCGCTGGTGCCCCGCGCCACCACCTGGGCGGACGACGAGACCTGGGCCGAGGCCGAAGAGAGGGTCTCGACGCCGGCGCGCGCCTCGCCGATGATTCCGGCCAGCTTGTCGAGCATGTCCCGGAGTGCCCGGCCGAGGGTGTCGTCGTCCGAGCGCGGCTCGACCAGCCGGGTCAGGTCGCCGCCGGCGATCGCCTCCGCGACCTCGGTGGTGTCCACGAAGTACCGGATCATGGCGTTGAAGGCATGGCCCAGGCGGTCGCGGGACGAGCGGGGCTCGACCCGGCGGGACAGGTCACCGGTGGAGATCGACTCGGCCGTGTCGGCCATCTCCCGGAAGTAGGTGACCATCCGGCGCATGGCCTGGAGGAGCTGGCCGATCTCGTCCTCCCCCGGGTTGTCGATGGCGACCTCCAGGTCGCCGGTGGAGAGCTGCTGGGCGGTGTCGACCGCCCGGCGAACGCGCCGGGTGAGCGAGCGGATGAAGAAGACCGACAGGCCGATCAGGAAGACGAAGCAGGCGATGCCGATCGCCGAGGTCGTGCGAATCGACGAGCGGTTGTTCTCGTTCACGGCCTGGAACGCTTCGGCCATGTTCGCCTTGCGGCGCTTGGTCGATGCGTCGAGCAGGTCGTGGGTGGTGTTGTACTGCTCGAGCATCGACTGGAGCGACGCGCTCAGGTCGACGCCCGTCTCCTCCGAGATCATGCGTAACGAGGTCTCCCGGGCGAGCTTGTAGTAGCTGCCGAAGGCGGCGCCGAGGCGGTCCATCTCCTCGGCGCCCAGGGTCGGGTTGGCCCGCCCCTCTTCGACCTTCTGCAGGAACTGGTCGCGCAGGTCGTCGACCTCGCGCAGCATGTCCGGGTCCTGGGCCGCGACCGCGTCCTGGAGGCCCCGCTGGATACCCGCCAGCGTCTCCCCCAGGTCGCGGGTCAGCTCCGAGGCCGGGAAGTAGCCGTTCTCGATCAGCCGGGTCAGCTCGCCGGTGGTCGAGACCGCGCGCCAGGTGACCAGGAAGATGAGGGCCAGAGCCACCGTCGCGATCAGCGGCATCAGGGAGATCTTCTGCGAGAACTTGAGGTTGCTGGTCATGGCGCGGTCTCCCGAATCAGTGGGTGAGCTCGACGGTCTTGACTCCGTCGCCGACGGCGGTGCCGGCGGCGACGGAGCCGATGGCGCCACGGTTCGAGCGCACGAACTCCAGCACCTCGGCGTCCGAGGAGAGCTCGGGGGGCGGCGTGGCGCGGCCGGAGAAGATCATCTTCTGCCAGTAGCTCTTGATCGCCGGCACGTCCTTGCCGAGGATCTCCTGGCAGAAGCTGGCGCGCACCGGCGAGCTGTCAGCCTGGTCGACCGGCTGGACCTCGCCGCCGGTGTCCCAGCGGGTCACCTTCTTGAGGAACAGCTTCTCCACCTGGTCGGCGCTCAAGCTGGTGACCGGGTTCGACTGGTGGACCACCAGCTTGTAGCTCGCGGCCCGGGCGGGGGTGGCCGCGACGGCGACCAAGAGCGCCGCGGCCCCGAGGAAGCGCAAGATGTTCCGGGTCATCGGATCCTCCTCAGAAGCTGAACTGGGCGCCCAGGACGACGAGCTGCGTGGTGTCGTCCAGGGTGTTGGTGGTCAGGGCCTCGAGCACCTGATCGGGCGTGTCGACGAAGGCGAAGCGGTTGCCGTCCACCTTGTGGAAGTCGAGGCGCACGACGAACGAGGGGGTGAACCAGTAGTTGATGCCGAAGGCCACCTCCTTGTGCTTCAGGAGCTGGGGGAGGATGCCCGGCAGGGTGGAGAAATCGGTGCCCGGGAAGGTCAGGTCCCACTTGTCGTAGCGGCCCGCGAGCTCCCAGTGCTCGGTCAGCTTGTAAGCGAGCTCGAGGTACCCGCCCTCTTCCTCGAAGTTGGGCTTGTGGGTCAGCCGACCCCACTCGGCGCGCGCCGTCCAGCGGTCGCTCAGGTACTCGGCGTGGCCCACCCAGGTCTCCCGGGTCTCCTTGCTGACGATGTCCAGGCCCACCTCCTCGTCCCCCCGATAGGCGGAAGCGCCGATGCTCAGGCCTTCGATCGGGGTCGAGAAGATGAGCCGGCCGCCGATGGTGTCCTTGACGGTGAAGCCGAGCGCGACGTCCGGCTCGAGGTAGAAGTCTTCCACCGTGGTCAGGAGGCCGGGGATGTCGAAGTCGCCCTCGATCTCGCCGCCGTAGAGGTCGTACTGCAGGCCCCAGCCGGCGCCGAGATCGTAGTTGCCGGTCAGGCCGACGCCGTTGTACGCCTTGGCGGTGTAGCCGTTGGGGCCGTAGATGCTCTGGGGCAGCAGGTAGAACGGCCGCAGGGTGCCGACGTCGAAGATCTCGCCGTAGAGGCCGAACGGGTGCTTGACCCGCCCCATGCGGATCTTGAGCGCGTCGTTGACGAACCACTCGGCGAAGGCGTAGTCCAGCTCCACGTCCTTGGTGTTGTTGGAGTCGGAATCGTCGGATTCGAGGAAGATCTGGGCGACGATCGACAGGCGGTCGGACGGGTGGGCCGAGAGGTTCAGGGCGAACTCGGCGTTGTCGTACTTGCCGTCCGAGGAACCGACGGTGTAGCTCAGGCCGTCGGTGTTGCCGTAGGCCCAGCCGCCGAAGCCGTGGATCTCCAGGTTGTCGAGGTAGCTCATGGCGGCTCCCGGCCGGGGCATCGACAGCAGCAGCGCGAGCGCCACCGTGCCGACGGCCGCGGCGCGGGCCGATGCAGAGAGCGGTTTGCGAGAGCTCCGTGTCGAGCGGAACGCACGGGTCATGGGGAAACCTCCTTTGGGTGCTGCGGGGGTCGGTCGAGATGCTGGTGTGATCGGCGCCTGAGGGGCGTCGACGGAGACGGTTCCAGGGGAGTCGAGTGCTCTTCGAGGAGCTCGGCGACGTCCAGGATGAGGGCCACCTGGCCACTGCCGAGGATCGCCGAGCCGGCGATGCCGGGAAGGCCCCGGAAGAGCTTGGGGACCGGCTTGATGATCGTCTGCTGCTCGCCGTGGAGGGCGTCCACCACCAGGCCGAGCTCGCGGCCGGCGTGGCGGGCGACGACGACGCTTTCGCGCCCCTCCGGGGAGCCGCCGAGGCCGAGGATGCGCCGGAGCCGCACGCAACCGAGGCTGTGGCCGCGCAACGAGGCGACGCCGCTGCCGTCCCGCTCGCCGCCGTGGTCGAGGCCCAGGCCCTCGGGGACCGCGATGGTCTCCACCACCGCTTCGAGCGGCAGGATGTAGATCTCGCCGGCGACCTCGACCAGGAAGCCGTCGATCACCGCCAGCGTCAGGGGCATGCGCAGGGTGAAGGTGGTGCCCTGGCCGGGCTTGCTGGCGACCCGGACGCTGCCGCGGAGCGCCTCGATGTTGCGCCGCACCACGTCCATGCCGACGCCGCGTCCCGACAGGTCGGTCACCGCGTCGACGGTCGAGAAACCGGGCTCGAAGACCAGGCTGTCCAGGTGGCCGACGGAGGGGGTCTCCGCCTCGCCGACCATGCCGAGGGCGCGGGCGCGGTGGAGGATGCGCTCGCGGTCGAGCCCGCGGCCGTCGTCGGCGACCTGGAGGACGATCGAGCCGGACTCGGAGAAGGTCCGGACGGTGATCCGGCCCACCGGGTCCTTGCCGGCCGCCAGGCGCTCGGCCGGCGGCTCGATGCCGTGGCCGACCGCGTTGCGGATCATGTGGGTGAGCGGGTCGCGCAGGTGCTCGATGACCGAGAGATCGAGCTCCACGTCCTCGCCCTCGAGGGCGAGCTGGGCGCGCTTGCCGAGCGCCGCGGCCGTGTCGTGGACGGTGCGCCGGTAGTGCATCAGGCTCGGCCGCACCGGCACGGTACGCAGTTGCATGACCAGCTCCTGGAGCTCCAGGTGGAGGTAGTCGGCCTCCCGGAGCGCCTGGAGGACCACCTGCTTGGAGACCGCCGGGTCTTCGAGGAGCTGGACCACCCGGCCGCGGCTGATGCCGACCTCGCCGGCGACGTCGATCAGCCGGTCGAGCCGCGCGACCTCGACCCGGAGGGTCCTTTCGCGGAGATCGGTGGTCCGGAAGGGGGCTGCTGGCTTCCCGTCCTCGCTCCGGCCGCTGTGATCCTTCGGGGCGCTCGGTCCGGCTGCGGGCGTGCCGCTCCGGAGCGTCTCGGTGGCTTCGGCCAGGGTCGCGATCAGGCGCTCGTCCTCCGCGCCGAGACGGTCGCGGCCCGCGACCGCCTCCGCGACCAGGCGGCGCAGCCCGTCGAGGCTTCCGAGCAGCAGGTCCGTGAGCTCCGCGTCGACCGTGCCGTGGCCCGACCGCAGGGGGTCGAGCACGTCCTCGAGCGCGTGCCCCAGGGAGCTGACCGCCGTGAAGCCGAAGATCCCCGCGTTGCCCTTCAGGGTGTGGACCACGCGGAAGACCTCGGCCAGGGCACCGGGCGCTTCCGGGTCCTCTTCGAGCACCAGCAGGTGGCCCTCCATCCGCGCCAGACTCTCCTCGGTCTCGGCGAGGAAGGTCTTGAGCAGGGCGTCGCGGTCGATCGGGCTCATCCCGCCCCCAGGAGCTTCATCCAGACGGTGCCGAGGCCGGTATCGAAGAACAGCTTGCGGCCGCGCTCGCCGCCCACGTCCTCGGCGACGACCCGGATGCCGGCCTCGGCCAGCGCTTCGCGCGCGGCGGCGACGTTGCGCCCACCGAGGGTCAGGGCGTTGCCGGTGGACGCACCTTGAACGGAGGAGCCGCCGAACAGCTTGGCCTCGAGATCGCTCTGGCGGCTTCCCAGCTCGCGCAGCCCGTCGAGGACCAGGCGGATCGCGACGTTGCCGAAGCGCGGCGACGAGAGGCCGTTGCCGACCACCTGGGGGAGGATGAAGTGGGTCATCCCGCCGTAGCTCCGGACCGGGTCCCACAGGCAGACCGCCACGCAGGAGCCCAGCACGGTGGTGATCGTGTAGGCGTCCCGGACGGTCACGAACTCACCGGGGTAGAGGTAGATCCGGCGTTCCGCCGGGTTCTGGATCATGAGCCCGATCCCGGCGTCGACCCCGGAGCCGGGGTATTGCGCGCGTAGAGCGTGGAGCACAGCAGGGCGGTTCCGGCCTGGGCGGCGAGCAGGTCGAGGATCTCGTGATCCACGTCGACCAGCCCGGAGGACTTCTGGGGCAGCAGGCGGAAGATGGCGATGGCGCCGAACACCCGCTCGTCGACCCGCAGCGGGATGCAGGCGCTCAGGTGCTCTTCGGCATCCGTCCGCTCCGCGGCGGGGGCGCTCGACCGGCCGTCCACCCACGGATGGCCGGTAGCGATCACCTTCCCGACCAGGCCGGCCTTGCCGGACAGGGCGCGGCAGTGCTCCTCGTCGACGCCGAAGGAGTCGGCCATCTCGAAACGGCCGTCGTCGCCGAGCTCCAGGATCGCCAGCTCCTCGCTGCCCACCAGGTTGATGACGATCTCCTTGATGGTCTGGAGGATCGTCGCCCGGTCGAGAGTGCCGTGAAGTCCGTAGCTGGCGACGTACAGGTTGACCAGGTTCGAGTTGCGCCTCTCGAGCTGCAGGTACTCGTCGGCATAGCCGCGGCTTTCGGACTCGACCTCGTGCAGCCGGTCCTGGAGCTCGCTCTGGTCCTGGCGGCAGCGTGCCAGGCGTTCGCGCAGGCCGACGACCTCCTCGCGCAGGCTCAGGTGCTCCTTCTCCAGGGCGACCTTCTCGGATTCCAGGCCCGCGAGCTTGCGGCGGAGCTGGTCGTTGCCGTCGAGGAGCTTCTGGATGTAGCGCTGGGTGTCGTCGAAGACACTCTGGGCGTAACCGCGAGGGGGCATGGAGTCTCGATCCATGATCCGCCCCTCAGCCGAGAAAGCTTCTGACCTTGGTCAGGAGCTCCGTCGCGTCGATCGGTTTGGTGACGTAGTCGTTGCAGCCGGCGGCGAAGCCCGTCTCCATGTGGGCCTCTTCGCCCCGCGTGGTCACCATGATGATCGGGATCGCCGCGGTGGTCTCCGCCGAGCGCAAGGCCCGGCAGGCCTCGAACCCGTCCATCTCGGGCATGACCACGTCCAGGAGGATGAGGTCGGGCGCCTCGGCCAGGGCCTTGTCCACCGCCTCGCGGCCGTTGTTGGCCGTGATCAGGTCGAAGGGCCCCCCCTCGAGGAGCATCCTCTCCATGAACAGGGTGGTGGCCGAATCGTCCACCAGCAGGATCTTCTTGCTCGCGTTCACCGGTCGCCTCCGGGTTCGTCTGTCCGGACGGGAGGCACCATCGCCCCCGGTCGCACGCGAGTCTGGGCGGTGGAGATTACGACACAGATTACGACTAGGAATCTATATTCTTCGAAGAAAGAAAACAGTTCCTTTCGATCGGTGCCGAGGAGCCTGCCGCCGGTCGATCGGACGTCGATCCAGAGAAGGGTGCGCGGCGTTCAGCCGTTCGGCAGGTCGACGTGCAGGGTCGTGCCGTGACCTTCCGCCGCGGCGCCGTCCGCCACCTCGAGCGTTCCGCCCATCCGCTCGGTCAGTGCCCGGGCGAGCGCCAAGCCGAGGCCGGCGCCGCCGGCGGGGCGGGTGGTCGAGGCGTCGGCCTGGAGGAACGGCTCGAACAGGCGGTGGCGGAAGGTGTCCGGGATGCCGGGGCCGCGGTCTGCCACGACCAGGGTGGTCCGTTCCGCTCCGGGCAGCGCGCCCAGCCGGACGGGCTCCTTGGCCGGCGAGAACTTGAGTGCGTTCGACAGCAGGTGGCCGAGCACCTGAAGCAGCCGGTGGCGGTCGGCGAGCACGGTTGCCGGGCGCCCGTCCGGCCGCTTCGCCAGCTCCAAGAGATCGAGCTGGATCCTGCGCTCGGCGGAGCCGGCCTCCGCCCGGTCGGCGGCCTCGCGCAGCACGTCGGCGATCGGGACGGCCCGGAGCTCGACGTCCAGGGCCCCGGAGACGGCCCGCTCCAGGTCGAGCAGGTCGCGCACCAGATCCAGCAGGTGGCGGCCGTTGCGCTCGGCCACCGCGAGGGCCTCGGCGGTCCGCTCCGCCGGGGCGTCGCCTCTGCGCAGCAGGGCGAGGCAGCCCAGGATGGACGTCAACGGCGTCCGGAGCTCGTGGCCGACCACCGTGACGAACTCCTCCTGCATGCGGTCGAGCCGCACCCGCTCGGTGACGTCCTCGCACAGGGTCACGCGGCCGAGCACGTTTCCCCCTTCGTCGCGGACGTCGTCGGAGACCAGGCGGACCGGGAACATGGAGCCGTCCTGGCGCCGGTTGAGCCGTTGCCGGCCCCACGGGGTTCCGTCGAGCGCGGCGGGCGAGGGTGGCGGCTCGCCGGGGAATCCCAGCTCGCGGCCGAGGCGGCCGATCAGCTCCTCGGGGGCGTAGCCGTGCATCGCGGCCTCGGCACGGTTGGCGAAGACGATGCGGCCGGACGAGTCGGTGAGGGTCAGGCCGACGCTCATCTGCTCGACGGCACGGATCAGGATGCCGGGCGCCGCGGCCAGCAACCGGGTCGGCAGGTCGCTGTCCGGCCTGAGGGCCAGGAGCCAGCCGCCGAACGGTCCCTCCCTGGAGCTCTCGCCGGGGCCCTGTGGGAGCGGCGAGAGCAGCCCGTTGACGGGGCGCAGCTCGCCCCCGCCGACGAGTCGTCCCATCACCCGCTCGGAGCGGCCGCTCCGGGCCGTACGCTCCAGCGCCGCCTCGATCGACCCGGCCTCGAGGGCGACGGAGCGGTGGATCGGCTCTCCCGGGCGTGGCCGGGCGTCGCCGACCCACCGCGGGCATTCGACCGCCTGCACCAGGCCGTCGGCGTCGAGCTGGAGGATCAGCTCCGCGGGTCGCTGTGGCGGGGCCGCATCCGGTGCGAACGGCGGCGCGCTCATCGCTCCTCCTCCGGACCGGCCGCGGCGAACCGGTAGCCGATGCCGCGCTCGGTGACCAGGTAGCGGGGGCGCGACGGGTTCTCCTCGATCTTGCGTCGGATCCGGTGGACGTGGACCCGGAGGGAGTCCTCGAACACCTCCTCCCGTGGCCACACGCGGTCGAGCAGGTGCTGGGTCGAGATCGAGCGGCCCCGGGAGCGCACCAGGATGTGGAGGATGTGCCGCTCGGTCGGGGTCAGCTCCACCGGCTCGCCGTCGACCAGGGCGTGGCCGGCCGCCAGGTCCAGCACCAGGCGCCGGTCGATCCGGATCTCCGGACCGGTGGCATGGTCGAACGTCTCGAACCGGGCCAGCACGCGGCGCACGCGGGCGGCGAGCTCGTCGGCATCGAACGGCTTGACCACGTAGTCCTCGGCGAACTCGCGGATGGCGGCGTTGATCGTCCGCTGGTCGTCGACCGCGGTGAGCAGGATGATCGGCAGGTCGGAGAACTCGTGGAGCCGGCGGCAGAGCTCGATCCCGTCGACCTCCGGCATCATGATGTCGACCACCGCCAGGTGGGGAATCCCTTCGGCGGCGATGCGCGCCATCGCCTCGTCCGCGGAGCCGGCGGTCATCACCGAGAACCCTTCGTCCTCGAGCACCGCGCCGACCGTCCAGCGGATGTCCGCCTCGTCGTCGACCAGCAGGATCCGCGGCGTCACCGGGGCCTCCGCTCGGTCTGCTCCCTCACTTCCGGCGTGGGGGCGAGGGCTTTGCGCAGAGCGCCCAGCAGATCCTCCGCGGTCAGCGGCTTGTGGAGCAGGAGGTCTGCTCCGGCCAGGAGCTCCGCGCCCTCTCCTTCGCCTTCGAACCCGCTCATGGCGATGATCGGAAGGTCGGGCTCGGTCGCGCGCAGGGCGCGGATCGCCTCGGCTCCGTCCATGCGCGGCATCATCAGGTCGACCACCGCGACCCGCACCTCGCCGCGCCGCTCTTCGAACCGATCGAGCGCCGCCCGGCCGTCGGCGGCGAGCAGGATGCGGTAGCCCGAAGCCTCGAGCACGCCGGCGGCGATCTCGCGCACGGCCTCCTCGTCGTCGGCCAGGAGGACCAGCTCGCCCCGCCCCTCGAGCGGCGGCAGCAGCGAGCGGCGGTCGGCCTCGCGGTCGTGGCGCGGTGCCACGGGCAGGTAGACGCGGAACCGGGCGCCCTCGCCTTTCCGGGCTCCGTCACCGATCTCGACGAAGCCGCCGTGGGCGGAGGTGATGGTTTCGACGGTGAACAGGCCGAGGCCGGTGCCGTGGGCCGGGTCCTTCGTGGTGAAGAACGGGTCGAATACCTGTTCGCGCAGCTCCCGGGGAATGCCCGGGCCGCTGTCCGCCACCTCGATCAAGACGTAGCGGCCCGGCGTCCGGCCGGGCCGCCGGCGCAGGTCCTGGGCACCGAGCTCGCGGTTGGCGGCGGTGATCGCCAGGCGTCCCCTGCCGTCCATCGCATCGCGGGCGTTGACCGCCAGGTTGAGCAGCACCTGGTGGAGCTGGGTCGGATCGCCCTCCACCCGCCAGACGTCGTCGTGCACCTGCACCGACAGCTCGATCGTCTTCGGGAACGTGTCGCGGGCGATGGCGGCGACCTCGCGCACCAGGCTCCGGACCTCGACCGGCACCCGCTTGCCCTCGGCGCCGCGGGCGAACGTCAGGAGCTGGCGGATCAGGTCGGCGCCGCGCCGGGCGTTCGACTCCAGGATCGAGAGCACCCGCTCCCGCTGCTTCGGCCGGTCCTGGCGCAGCAGCTTCATCGCCATCAGGATCGGGGTCAGCACGTTGTTGAGGTCGTGGGCGAGGCCACCGGCGAGCGTGCCGATGCTCTCCAGGCGCTGCGCCCGGAGGAGCTGGGTCTCGAGGTGCTTGCGCTCGGTGATGTCGACGCCGACGTTCAAGACGCACTCTTCTCCGTCCATTTCGACCACGACCGCCGAGACCAGCAGGTCGTAGACCTTGCCGTTGCGGCCGTGAGCGCGGATCTCCATGGCCCGTACCGCACCGTCTTCGGCCAGACGGTGCACCATCTCGCGGGAGTGTTCTTCTTCCCACAGGCCGAGCGTGGAGCCGTTTTGCCCGATCAGCTCGTCGCGGCGGAGGCCGGACATCTCGCACAAGACCCGGTTGATCTCCAGGATCGTGCCGTCCAACAGGGTGGTGATCACCGCCGGGTTCGGGTTGGACAGGAACGCCTTCGAGAAGCGCTCCTCGGAGCGTTCGAGGACTTCCTGCGCGCGCCGGCGCTCGGTGATGTCGAACAGCGTGCCTTCCAGGTAGGCCAGCTCACCCTCGACGTTGCGGATTCCCTGGCCGTACTCCTCGACCCACCGGTAGCTGCCGTCGGCGTGGCGCAGCCGGTACTCCAGGTGGAAGGGACGGTCGTCGGCCAGGGCGGCGTCGACGGTGCGGTGGATGCGCTCCCGATCGTCCGGGTGGTGCAGGTCGGCGAAGGAGATCCGCCGCCAGAGAAACTCGTCGGCCGGGTACCCGGTCAGCGCCTCGACGGCGTCGTTCAGGTACAGCTTCGTGTAGCAGGCGTCGTTGCGGGACAGGTAGACCATACCCGGAAGGTTCCGGGCGAGGGTCTCGAACAGGTCGGAGCGAGTGTCGGGAGCACCGGAAGGTGAATGGCGCATCGAACGCTCGGGGAGTATACCCGGCGATCCTAGGGCTCACCGCAGAGCAGCGCGACCCGCTCGCCGTCCGCCCGCTCGGCGCAGCCCGCCGGCAGACTCGGCCGGGATGCCGCGAGCGCCCGGCCGTAGTCGCCGGCGGCCACCGGGAAGCGGAGCAGCGGCAGCCGCTCGATGTGCAGCCAGGCGACGGTCCCGAGCCACAACGGGGCCCCCCCGGGCTCCAGGTGGGAGTGGGCCGACCACAGGCGCAGCACCAACGGCAGGCCGTCCGCGGAGCGTGCGGCGTGCACCATCGACAGGGCGTCGTGCCGGCCATCGTGGAGCTGGGGCAGGAGCGGCAGGGTCGTCGGCGAGGGCTCGGGGGCCAACCACCGCAGGCCCGTCCGGAGGGTGAGCGGCACCGGCTCGTGCCAGCCGGTGCTCTCGAGCTCCGCGCGGATCGCCTCGAGGTTTCCCGCCCACTGGAGGTTGAGCGGTTGCTCCTTCTTGCCTTCGAGGTCCAACCGGTAGGGGGGGAGCTTCTGCCAGCTGTCCGCCGACCACGCGACCTTCTCCAGCTTCCGGGAGGGCTCGCGGGCGGCGTAGCGGGTCAGGTCCGGCTCCAGGTTGCGCGTGACGTGCCACGCGCCCACCGCCAGCACCACGGCGGCCATGGTCGGGGCGAAGGCGGTTCCCAGGATCTGGTGGACGTGGCGGTGCCGGGCGATCGCCACCAGGGCGACCCAGCTCGCCCCGAGGGCGAGGCCCGCCACCACGTCGGAGAGCCAGTGGGCGCCGAGATAGAGCCGGGAGAGGGCGATGCCGGCGATGAGCATGCCCGCGAGGGCGTGGGGCAGGGCGCGCCAACGCGGTGGCAGCTCGCCCGCGCAGAGCACCGCCAGGAGCCCGTAGACCACCAGGCTCATGGTCGCATGGCTGCTCGGGAAGCTATAGGCGTCGATGCCGGAGTAGATGGGGATCGGCCGCGGGACCTGCAACAGGACCTTGAGCGTCGCCACCACCAGCCGGCCGAAGGTCACCGCCGCCACCAGGTACCCCAGGTCGCGCCAGTCCCTGCGCCAGATCAGCCACAGCGAGACGGCGCCGACCACAGCGACCAGCACCATCCAGTCCCCCAGCTCGCTCAGGGTCACCATCAGCCGGTCGCCCAGGGGGCCGCGCAGGCCCTGGAGCAGGTTGTACACGGCGTGGTCCGTGTGCACCAGGGGATCGAGGGTGAGCATGTCCTCCAGGACGCCGAAGAACAGCCAGGTGCCGCCGATCAGGAGGAGGATCCAGACCGCCAGGGCGCGGCTCGGCTTGCGGGTCGGCTCCAGCAGGTCGCCGAGCAGCCAGGAGAGCCTGCCGTGGACCCGGGCCCAGTGGGTCAGGGCCTCGCCCCATCGCTGGGCCAGCGGGCTGAGGAACTCGACCGTGTAGCGGACCGCCAGCGTCAGCAGCCAGGCGATGCCGACCAGCAGGCCGACGAGCAGCGCGAGGCGCCCGGAGACCGCGCCGGCCAGGGCCAGGGACGCGCCGAAGGCCATGCCCGGCAGCAGGTAGGCGGGCGCCCAGCCGATCGCCGACAGCACGTTGATGGTGTAGAAGCGCGTGGGCGGCATGTCGAGCATGCCGGCGACGATCGGGATCACCGGCCGCACCGGGCCCACGAACCGTCCCAGGATGATGCTCTTGCCGCCGTGGCGGTGGAGGAACGCCTCCCCCCGGTCGAGCAGGCCGGGGTGCTTGCGGAACGGCCAGAGGTCGCGCACGTGGCTGCGGTAGTGGCGGCCGAGCCAGTAGCTCACGCCGTCCCCGAGGATCGCGCCGGCGATCGCCCACAGGCACATGGGCCAGAAGGCGAGCGCGCCGCTGGCGATCAGGGCGCCGGCGGCGAACAGGATCGCCGCGCCGGGCACGAGCAGGCCGACCAGGGCGAGGGACTCCGAAAAGGCCACGAGCGCGATCACCGCGCCGGCCCAGTGGGGGTGCCTGGCCACCCAGTCGATCAGGTGTCGGACGAAATCGATCAGCGGTCTTCTCTCCCCGGTCGGGCGCCTCGGCAGCGGCGCCGGTCAAGGTCTACCAGAATGTGCCCGATCCGTCGATAGACCGGGCGTCACGAGTCCGTGGCGCCTCCGCGACGCATCGCGGGTCCATCTCGACCGCCGGGGTGTCAGGTGATAGAAACCGGCCCGGAGACCTCACCGCCTTGGAACGCACCCGCTCAGGCTTCCTGTCGGCCCTCGGCGCCTACATCTTCTGGGGCCTGACGCCGATCTACTGGAAGGCCGTCGAGGCCGTCCCCGCGACCCAGCTCCTGGCCCATCGCATCATCTGGTCGGCCGTGCTGCTGGTCTTGCTGGCGGCGGTCCAGCGGCGCGGACGCGAGCTGGCCCGGGTGGTGACCTCGGCGCGCGTCGTCCTCACCCTGGTCGCCACCACGGCGCTCATCGCGCTCAACTGGCTGACGTTCATCTGGGCGATGACCACCGACCGGATCCTCGACGCCAGCCTCGGATATTTCATCAACCCGCTGGTGACCGTGCTGCTCGCCATGCTGTTCCTGGGCGAGCGCCTCACCCGCGGCCG
>Ga0210086_1000243_pt1 | contig 34297 bp, 24 predicted proteins | sample China_Galinas_PW_3_FD_184867 | JGI IMG/M metagenome (GOLD analysis project Ga0210086, IMG submission 184867) | Wetland microbial communities from San Francisco Bay, California, USA, that impact long-term carbon sequestration - China_Galinas_PWB_D2... | ecosystem: Environmental > Aquatic > Marine...
ACCGTCCGCACCCGCACCGCTTCGGGTGCCTCCGCCTCCTGCGGCTCTCCGAGCGCTTCGAGCGCGCCGCCCGGGTTGCCCGTCGCCAGGCGGACGCCCGCGAGCAGCGTCCGTGCGCGGTCGAGCGTCGGTGACTCGGGCTCGGCATCGGGCACCACCGCCGAGGCGAGCAGGTCCTCGATCACACCCGGGTCGCTCAATTCCTCCGCCAACGTGACCCGGTCGGCGAGCGTCATGCGTCCGGCGAGGTCGCGGCGCGCCGTGCTGCTCGCCTCGACGCTCGGCGCCGGCAGCGCCGTGAGCAGGCGGAAGCCCTCGGCGTCCGGGCGGTGGGCGATGATCCCGGCCACGGCAAAGGCGTAGAGCGAGGAATCGCTGCGCGCCGCATCGATCAGCGGGTCGAGTGTGTCGGGCGACGCGGTCAGCGCGTCGGCGGCCGCCTGCCTCGCCTCGGGCACACCCAGCAGCCCGACCACGACCGACTGCCCGGCCTCGCCGCCGAGGCGCACAAGCAGTTTGCACATCGTCGGGTCGAGCGATTCGGGGGGGAGCGACACGAGCGCCTCGGCGACGCGCCTGCCCGCATCGTCGCTCAGCAGCCCCGCCCGTTGAAGTGCCCATGCCAGCCCGGACGCCGCCGACCGCGTCGAATCGACATCGATCCAGCGGAGCACGGCGGGCTCGGCGTCGGCGTCGGGCCAACGCGACGACGCCAGCAGCATCGCTCGCGCCGCGGACTCGTCCTCCTCGCGGACCAGCGCCGCGGTGATCGCCGGGCGGGCGTCGGGCGAGGCGATCTGGTTGAGCAGCTCGGCCGCTCGCGCCCGTGTCGTGGCGTTGTTTCCCGCCAGCAGGCGCATCGCCGCCTGCGCCACCGGCTCTCCGAGCGGGCGTGCCTCGGCCAGCTCACGGTTCGCCAACTCGAAGCCCACCGCGCGCAGTTCGGGCTCGCTATCCAGCAGCAGCGTCGCGACCATGGCGCCGCGCTGGTCAGGGTCGATCGAGAGCGCGAGCTTCCTCACCGTGGTGACCAGGCGGGCGAGCAGGGCGTCGCGCTGGGCGCCCAGGGCGTCGCGTTGCCGGCTCAGCCGTCCGATCAGCCCCGCTTCCCACTCGGCGTCGCTGAGTGCGTCGCACTGGTCGAGCCACGCCGTCCACGCCGAGCGGTCGGTGCCGAGGTCGTCCCGCGCCGCGCAACGTGCGAGAGCGGCGAACGCCACGGTTTCGAGCCCGGTCCCGGGCTCGGTGAACGCGAGCAGCTGGCGGGCGGTGCGCCGGTCGTGGTACGCACCGCCAACGGCGATCAGCGGTCGGAGCCACCCGGCGTCGGCGTCGGTCCGCTCCAGCGCCAGGTGCAGGTGGGGGAGCAGGTCGGCGGGGGGGTCGGGGTGCTTAGCGAGCACGCCGAGCAGCAGGTCGCGCGTCGAGCTCGCCGGGGCGTCCGCCCGCAGCAGCGGGACCCAGATCTCGAGGGTGGCCGATCGGTCGATGCGGTCGAGGACGCTGCGGGCGGCCTCGGCTCGGGCCTCAGGGGAGGCCGACTCGTCGAGGACGGTGGAAACGGGCCCGCTCTGGGCCGCGCAGGGCGGGACCGCGACCACCCCCGCGACACAGACCGCGATGTACACTCCGAACCGTCTCACGTAGACCCTGCACCTCAACAATAGCGAACAGATCGGCATTCGGGCGATTGAAGCACCAGCCGGCGTTCTGTACGATTTGCCCGGACTCCCCCATGAACGACTGGTTCGAAGCCGAGCAACTCGTCGAGAAGGCCCACGAGGCGTACGAGGCCGGGCGCTGGGACGAGGCCGAGTCGGCCCTGCGCGACGCCCTTGCCCTCAACCCCTACCAGGCGGAGTGGCACTTCAACCTCGGGCTGACGCTCGAGGCCGGAGGGCGCTACGCCCAGGCGGTCGAGGCGTTCGGCGAGGCGGCCAAGCTCCAAGCGGGGGACGGGCAGGCGGCCCTGCTCGCCGGCGTCAACCTGCTCCGCATCGACCGCACGGAGGAGGCGCTGGCGTGGCTCGACCGCGCCGAGCGGGCCGACCCGCGATCGAGCGCCCCGTTCGTGCACCGCATCGAGGCGTACGCGAGCCTCGGGCGCCACGACCAGGCCGAGTTCATGTTCTACATGGGGCAGGAGCTCGACCCCGAGGACCCGGAGCTGTACGCGGCAATGGCTGAGTCGCTGCTCGACCGGCGCCGCTACGACAAGGCGGTGTGGTGCCTGCGCGAGGCGGCTCGGCTCGACCCGGATCTGCCGCGGGTGCAGGCGCGTCTGGCGTACGCCTACGCCGCGACCGGTCGGCACGAGCGGGCCCGCCAGCTCTACCTGCGCGAGCTGCGTGCCGACCCGGGCGACATCGACACGCTGCTCGACCTCGGGCGTCTGCTGGTGGACATGCACCGCTTCGCCGAGGCCGGGGAGAAGTTCCGGCGCGTGCTGGAGGTCGAGCCGGACAACGCCGACGCGCACTTCGCGCTGGGCGACCTGGCCGAGCGTCAGGGGCTGCACGCCGAGGCGTTCACGCAGTACGACGTGACGCTGCGGCTCGACGCGACGTACCCGGACGTGCGTCTGCGTGCGGGCGACCAGCTGCTGCGGCGCAACGGCGAGGGGGATCTGAAGGAGGCGCGTCGCCTGCTGCGGGCCGAGCTGATCGAGCTCGAGGCGGGGCGCGCCGACCGCGACCCCGACCGTCTGGGCGAGCTCGGGACGCTGGCGCTCGACGCCGACATCCCCGGCGAGGCAGCGCGGGTCTTCCGCTCGCTGCTGGAACTGCGCCCCAACGACGCGCAGGCACACCACCACCTGTCGGTCGCGTACTTCCGCATGGGCGATCTCTCGCGCGGCATCGACTCGGCCCGGACCGCGCTGCGCCTCGACCCGCGCTGCGTCCCCGCGATGCACAACCTCGCGGTGGCCAACCTCCGGCGCGGGCAGGTCACGCGTGCCCGGTTCTGGGTCGAGCAGGCGCTCCGCGTCGAGCCCGACGACCCGGCCCTCCGCCGCCTCCGCCTCCGCCTCGGGCTGCGGGCGATGGGCTCGCTCGTCGGCTGGGCGATCAAGGCCCTACGGCTTCGGCGCTAGCTTCAAGTCGCTCGCGCGTTCACGCTCGCCCGGTCGCTGTGCCCGCTCGGCGAGCAGCCGCGCCGCCTCGTCCACGTCCTTGTCGCCGCGCCCCGAGCAGCAGATGACGAGGTTCTGCTTGTCGTCGAGCTGTGACGCGAGGCGGACGCCGTGGGCGACCGCGTGGGCGGTCTCGAGCGCGCAGATGATGCCCTCGGACTGCGCGAGCAGCTCGAACGCGTCGAGCGAGTCGTCGTCGGTGACGGCCGTGTACTCGGCCCGCCCCGTGTCCTTCCAGTTCGAGTGCTCGGGCCCGACGCCGGGGTAGTCGAGCCCGGCCGAGCAGGAGTGGACGGGCGCCGTCTGCCCGTGCTCGTCCTGGAGGACGTAGGACATCGAGCCGTGCAGCACGCCGGGCGCCCCGAGCTTGAGCGGGGCGGCGTGGTGCCCGAGCGCGTCGGAGCTGCCGCCGGCCTCGACGCCGACCAGCCGCACGTCCGCCTCGGGGACGAAGGGGAAGAAGATCCCCGCGGCGTTGGACCCGCCCCCGACGCACGCCACGACCGCGTCGGGCAGCCCTTCCATCGAGCGGAGCGACTGGGCCTTGGCCTCGCGCCCGATGATGGTCTGGAAGTCGCGGACGATCATGGGGAACGGGTGCGGCCCGACGACCGAGCCGAGGATGTAGTGGGTGTTCTCGACCGAGCCCATCCAGTCGCGCATCGCCTCGTTGGTGGCGTCCTTGAGGGTGCGCGAGCCGCTCTCGACCTCGCGGACCTCAGCGCCGAGCAGCTTCATGCGGACGACGTTGAGGTGCTGGCGCCGCGCATCCTCTGAGCCCATGTAGACCACGCAGTCGAGCCCGAGGTGGGCGGCTGCGGTGGCGGTGGCGACGCCGTGCTGCCCGGCGCCGGTCTCGGCGATGACGCGCTTCTTGCCCATCTTGCGGGTGAGCAGCGCCTGCCCGAGCGTGTTGTTGATCTTGTGTGCGCCGGTGTGCGCCAGGTCCTCGCGCTTGAGCCAGATCGTCGCCGCTTGCTTGCGTTCGGAGATCGACCGCGCGTGCTTCGTCAGCCGCTCGGCCCGGTACAGGGGTGTCGGTCGACCGGCGAAGCGGGTGAGCAGCCAGCGGAGCTCGTCCCAGAAGCGGTCGTCGCGCCGGGCACGCTCGTAGAGCTTCTCGAGCTCACGCAACGCCGCGACCAGCGTCTCGGGCACGTACACCCCGCCGTAGTCGCCGAACCGCCCACGCTCGTCCGGGAGCGACGTCAGCGGGGGGACGGCGGTCTGTGCGTCGTCGGTCATGGGCGAAGCGTAGCCGAGGCGGCGTTGCGCTGGCTCCGCAGCGCCGCCCGCACGCCGGCCCGCTCGTTGACCCGCAGCATGAACAGCAGCCCGACGACGAAGAACGCGGTCAGCGCGCCCATCGCCGCGGTGTCGGAAACCGACTGCTTGATCTGACCGAAGATCAGGACCCCGACGACCCCGGCCGACTTGTAGGTCATCCCCCACAGCCCGAAGAACTCGGCGGTCTTGTGGCGGGGGGTGAAGCGCCCGACCATCGATCGGCTTGCCGTCCCGATCCCCCCGAGCCCGAGCCCGACACCGTTGCCGACCACCCAGAACGCCCACTGGTTGTCGCTCCGCGCCGACGCGGGGATCAGCGTCAGCCCGAGCAGCCCCAACGCCGTCACGATCCAGACGACGAGGTAGACCACGACCGTCGTTTTCGCGCCGATCCGGTCCTGGAACACACCCGTGCCGATCGCGGCGGCGGCGGCCGTGACGCTGAGCTGGAGCGCGAAGACCAGGAGTTGCACGCCATCGAGCCCGAAGTCCTTCGCGATAATGCCCGCGAAGTAGATGATGGTCTGCACACCGAACGCGTAGACGAAGAACGCGGCGAGAAACCGCGAGAGCTGGCGGTAGTGGGCGGCGTTGCGGACGGTGTCGGCCAGGCGGCTCCAGGTCGCGCCCGCGATCGTGCGGTCCGTTCCCAGCCGCCGGGCGGGTGTCTCGTTGAGCACCACCATCGGCGCGATCATGCCGAGGGCGAACCAGACGCCCGCGAGCACGAAGAAGGGCGGCCACCGCTCGACGGGGGCGAGCCCGAAGATCAGCATCCCGACGACGACGAGCACCAGGAGGGACAGCGACCCGATGTACCCCATCGTCCAGCCGGTGGCCGAGATCCTCCCGATGTTGCGCGGGGTCGAGATCTCGGGCAGGAACCCCGCGAGCACGTTCTCGCCGAGCTGGTAGCAGAGGTTGCCCGCGACGAACAGGGCCATGCCCGCGGCCACATCGCCGTGCCCAAGCAGAGCCATCGCGCACGTGAGCGAAGCACACAGCAGGCCCGAGATGAGCAGGAACCGCTTCTTGAACCCGTACGCGTCGGCGCACGCGCCGAGGAAGGGCGAGAGGATCACGACCAGCGCGAGGCTGCCCGAGCTGGCGTAGGCCCACAGCGCGTCGCCGTTGGCGCTCGCGATGTGGCTCTTGAAGTAGTTGCTGAACAGCAGCGTGATGATCAGCAGCGTGAACGACTGGTTCGCCAGGTCGTACATGCCCCATGCCCACACCTCGCGCGGGTTGGGCAGACCGCGGAAGGGGCTAACGCGGGCGACGGTTCGGTTGGCGCGGGCGAGCATCGCGCTGAGGCGGGCGGGCATCGCGGGGAGCGTACCGTGGTCGCCCGCTGTCCGGGCGCGGCGGTGGGCCGATCGAACTCGACCGCGGCTCGGCGCGACGTCCGGTGCGTCCACCCCTCGGCGGGCGATCTCCGTGCCCGTGGTCGCGCGGACGGTCGGCGTGCCCGTGATCGCGCGGACGGTCGGCGTGCCCGTAATCGCGCGGACGACCACCGTGGCCGTGCCGACTTCCCGCGTGAGCGTGCCTCGACGAGTGCGAGGGGCGGCTCGTGATCACGAACCGCGACGAGGTGGAGTAGTACGGCGCGGGGGCGTAGCAGGTGGACCACCACTGCCGCGCTCTCACGTGCCCGGAGTTGCACCCGGCGCTCGACGCCGCGCCCGCCAGGCCGATGACCAACAGTGCTATCCGGACCGCGCGACGGTTCATCACGTCACCCCCTGTCTGGCATGGAGCCGGCGGCGGGGCTCGCGCCTGACAGGAGATCCGCGGATCGGCGCGCGGTGGGCCTCAGCCCGGGCGAAGATGACGGGACAGGAACTCGGTCTGGATCGTCTTCGCCTCGCTGGCGAAGCGCCCGAACCCTGCGTGCTCGTACGGTGAGCCGGTCTCGGGCCAGGTCTTCACCTCGATCAGCCCCGGGTCGGCGCCGGCGTCCTCGTACCGCGCCTGCAGCGCCCCGACAAACGCGCGCTGACCCGCCCACGGCACCAGCTCGTCGCCCTCCGAGTGCATCACCAGCAGCGGGAGAGGCGCGAAAGCGTTGAGGTGCTGCATCGGGTCGAGCGCGGCGACTCGCTCGGGGTCGTGGTTCACCGGCCAGCCCGGCTCGCCCTCACGCCGGAAGTACAGCGCGTCGAGGTCGCCGGTGGTCGCCTCGACCGCGGCACAGCGGAAGGAGTGGGGCTCGCACAGGCGTCGGAGGGTCGCCATCCCGCCGGCCGACATCCCGCCGATCCCGACCCGGTCGAGGTCGAACAGGGGGTCGGCGCCGGACTCGTACTCCGGTGCGGCGAGCGCCTCCACGACCCGGTCGATCTCGGTGAGCACCTGTTCGACCACGTCGAGCGAGTGGGTGGGGTGGTCCCAGTCGTCGATCCTGCGCTGCCCGTGCCCGGGCAGGTCGATCGCGCACGCGGCGACGCCGGCGCGGACCCAGCGTAGGTAGCGCCCCGGGTCGGTCTCCTTGCGGGCGGTGCGTCCGTGCATCCAGAGCACCACCGGGGCCGGTCGTTGCCAGTTGGGGTGGGCGAGCAGCACCGGCACGTCGCCGAAGCGGGCGAAGCGGGAGCGCTGGGCGAGCGATCGCGGGAGCTTGCCGAGGTCGGGCATGGGGTACAAAGCAGAGCAGCAGAACAACGAAGCAGCAGATCAGAGACAGGACGCATCCTATCGCGGGGATGGTTGCGGGTTCCGTCACCGGTCCGCCGGTCCCAACCACCTATTTGCTGCTTTTCTGGTCTGTTGCTTTGCTGTTCTGCTCACCCTTCGAGCCGGTTGGTGAAGTGCCGCTCCTGCACGGGGACGACGACACGGAGAACCTGTTCGAGCACGCCTGCCGGCGAGCCGAGCGCGTCGACCTCGCAGATGATGTCGTCCGAGTAGTGCTCGAGCACCGGCTTGGTCTCCTCTTCGTAGACCTCCCAGCGTCGGCGGATGACGTCTTCCTTGGCGTCGTCAGCCCGGTTCTCCTTGAGGGCGCGCCGCTGGAGACGCTCAATCATCTTCTCCTTGTCGCGGCAGACCAGGTGCACGACCCGGAGCACGTTGATGTGCTTCTCCATCAGCTCGGCCTGGTTGGCGTTGCGGGGGATGCCGTCGAGCACGAGCAGGTCGTCACGCGGCTTGTAGAGGCTGAGCACCGTCTGGGCGTTGATGTTCTCCGCCCACATCTTGACGGTCACGTCGTCGGGCACGAGCTCGCCGCGCGAGGAGTACGCGCGGAAGATCTGCCCCAGCTCGCTGTTGATGTCGATGGTGCGGAAGACCTCCCCGCAGGAGAGGTGGTAGAACCCCGGGATCTGCCCGAGGATCTTGCCCTGGGTGCCCTTGCCCGAGCCCGGGGCGCCGAACAGCAGGATCGTCTGGTAGCGTTCTGGCATCGTTCGTCTCCGCATCGCGGCCGCGACACCGGCCGCCTACCCCCGAATCGGATTGAACGGGGCGGATCTTAGGTTCCAGACCCCGGCGGTCGGGCTGGGCGGGTCCGAAAACAACGCGGGCGGGACCGCAGCCCCGCCCGTCGCTCGTCTCGCGTGTGGCGCCCGGGGTGCGGGCGGGCGGATCATCCGGCCTGGAGGACCTCCTTCTGGAGGTTGGCCGGCATCGGGCGGTACTCGAGGAACTCCATCGTGCTGGCTGCCCGCCCCTGGCTGATCCCGCGGAGGATGGTGGTGTACCCGAACATCTCGGAGAGCGGGACCTCGGCGTGGATCTCCTTGACGTTGCCGCGGTCGAGCGTGTCGACGATCATGCCGCGGCGGGAACTGAGGTCGCCGGTCACGTTGCCGAGGTACGCCTCGGGCGTGGTGATCGAGACCTTCATGATCGGTTCGAGCAGGACCGAGCCGGCCTTGGTCACCGCCTCGCGCAGCGCCAGCCGCCCCGCCTGCTCGAACGCGACCTGCGACGAGTCCACCGAGTGGCTCGACCCATCGACCAGTTCGACCTTGATGTTGATCAGCGGGTACCCGGCGCTGACGCCCGACATCGCCGTCTGCCGGACGCCGGCCTCGACCGAGGAGATGAACTCGCGCGGGATCGCGCCGCCGACGATCTTGTTGACGAACGCGACGTTGTTCTTGAAGTCGAGCCCCTCGAGCTCGGCCTCTTCCTTGGTGCACGGCATGAGGTTGATCGTGCAGTCGCCGAACTGCCCGCGCCCGCCGGTCTGCTTCTTGAACAGCCCGCGGATATTCTGGGCCGAACCGCTGATCGCCTCGCGGTAGCTCACGCGCGGCTTGCCGACCTCGACGCCGACCTTCATGTCGCGGACCAGCTTGTGCTTGATGATCTCGAGGTGCAGCTCGCCCATGCCGGCGATGATCGTCTGCCCGGTCTCGTCGTCGTAGTGCGAGCGGAAGCTGGGGTCCTCACGCCGGATCGTCACCAGCGCCTCGGACAGGCGTCGCTTGTCGTCGGTGGTCCGCGGCTCGATCGACATCGAGATCACCGGCTCGGGAAAGTCCATCTTCTCGAGCACGATCGGGTTGTCGGACTCGCACAGCGTGTCGCCCGTGATCGAGTCCTTGATGCCGACGACCGCGACGATGTTGCCGGCCCCGACCTCCTCGAGCGCCTCCCGGTCCTTGGCGTGCATCTCGAAGATGCGTGAGGCGTTCTCCTTTTTGTTGTTGGTCGGGTTGAGCATCCGCATGCCCTTGCGGAGCACGCCGGAATAGATCCGCATGTAGGTCAGGTCGCCGTGCGTGTCGGAGACGACCTTGAAGACCAGGGCGCTGAACGGCGCGTCGTCGCTGTGCGGGCGGGTGAGCTTCTTGTCCTTGTCACGGGGGTGGACGCCGTCCACCGGTGGCACCTCGTTGGGGTTGGGCAGGTAGTCGATGACGCCGTCGAGCAGGCGTTGGACGCCGATGTTCCGCAGGGCCGCGCCGCAGAAGACCGGGTAGCACTCGCGGGCGAGGGTGCCCTTGCGAAGCGCGGCGCGGATCTCGTCGATGGTGATGGCCTCCTCGTCCTCGAGGTAACGCTCCATCAGGTCGTCGTCGAGCTCGACGGCCTTCTCGATCAGCTCGTGGCGCCACAGCGCAGCGGTATCGGCCAGCGCCTCGGGGATCTCCTTCTCGGTGACCACTGCGCCGGACTCGTCGGCGTCAAAGTGGTACGCCTTCATCGCCAGCAGGTCGATGATCCCCTCGAGCGTCTGCCCGGCGCCGATCGGGTACTGCACCGCGATCGCGTTGGCGCCGAGCCTCGCCCTGATCGACCTGAAGCTGTACTCGAAGTCGGCGCCGAGCTTGTCCATCTTGTTGATGAAACAGATGCGGGGCACGCGGTAGCGGTCGGCCTGGCGCCACACCGTCTCCGACTGCGCCTCGACCCCCTCCTTGCCGTCGAACACCGCGACCGCGCCGTCGAGCACTCGAAGCGAACGCTCGACCTCGATCGTGAAGTCCACGTGCCCGGGAGTGTCGATCAGGTTGATCTTGTACATCCGCCCGCTGCGCTCCCACGGGCAGGTGGTCGCGGCCGACTGGATGGTGATGCCGCGCTCCTGCTCTTCCTCGAGGAAGTCCATGGTCGCGGTGCCCTCGTGCACCTCGCCCATCTTGTAGTTCTTCCCGGTGTAGAACAGGACGCGCTCGGTCACCGTGGTCTTGCCCGCGTCGATGTGCGCGCAGATCCCGATGTTGCGTGTCAGGGAAAGGTCGTGGCCCATCGCTCGATCCTCGAATCGTCTCTCCGCTCACGCCGCGCGCGGGCGGTGGTGCTTGTCTGCTTCTCCAGCCCGGGCGGATGTCCGGGCCGAACCCTTCCATGCGTGCCCCGCACCCCGCGGGGTCGCCTGCCTGTTGTCTCTTGGACGGAGCGGGCCGAGCGCCCGCATCCGTGTCAGCGAACGCGGCGTCGGTGCTCCGTCTCAGCTTCCTCGTCCATGGCCGAGACCCTCACCCAATCGGCCCTCGCGGGCCGGTATTGTCAAACCGCTCGCCCGGGCGGGACCGCCCGGTGCGAACAAGTCTAGACCAAGCCACTCAGCGATCAAGCCGCGACCCCAGCCGGGCGCGCTCAGCATCGGTCAGTCCTTTCAGCGGGTCGAGCCGCAGATCGGCGTCGATCACGAACGCCCGCTCGGCCCACGCCCGTGCGGCCGCCTCATTATGAAGTTCGGAATAAGCGTCCGATAGACGCACCGCGTGGATCAGCCCGTGCGGGTCGAGCTCGGCGGCGCGTTCCCAGCGTTCGACCGCCACCCCGAGCCACACCTCGCGCCCGCCGCCGAGCTGCGCGATCGCCTCGGCGACCGATCCGCCCCACGCCCAGGCCTTCGCCGTCGTGCCGAGACGATCGAGCGTCTGCCCTGCAATCTGCTCGGCCCGGTCGAGCGCGTCGTCGGGGCTTTCGCCCGTGCTGCCCAGCAGCGCGGCCCGTTCGAGCTGGAGCCGTGCGGTCGCGCGGAGCGTGCCAAAGTGGTCGGGGTACACCTCCAGAGCCCTGTCCAGTTGCCAGGCCGCCGCGTCGGAGGCACGCTGGCGTGCGAACAGCTCGGTGCGGTTGTCCAGCGACTCGTCCGCGAGGACCGCGTCGATCGGCGCCGCCGCACGGTCGATCGCGAGTTCCCAGCGCAGTGTTGGCGCCAGCAGCACGACGACGATCACAGCGGCGCCGGTGACACCCGCGAGAGTGCCGCACTTTGCCACGGTCGATGCCCATGGACTCTGGGCCATGGGCTTCATGACGGTCATCCCGCCCGCGCACGCGACCCCGACCAGCAGCGCCGCCCAGCCCGCGGCCTGCGGGTTGGTCAGCGTCATCTCGAGCTGCCCGTGGGCGACCAGCGCGATCGCGCCGGCGGAGAGGGCGATCAGTGACACGCCGCGTGCGCACAGCGCCGCGGCCGCGACCCACGCCGCGAACCCGACCAGGCGCATCAGCGCCGCCTCGATCGTGCCCATCGGCATCTCGAGCACAGCGCCGATCACGACCGGGACGGCCGCGACGAGCAGCAGCGATCGCCAATCGACGCCGGGTCCCACGGGCAGCTTGCCTGCCCGTGCGTCAGGGATAGCCAGCGCCCGTCCCGTCCGCCACAGCGCCGCGATGAGCAGCGTGCCCCACGCCAGCCCGCCGACACCCAGCGTCGCCCACCACTCGAAGAGCACCGAGTGCGGGCTCGAGACCTCCTCGGGGCTCAGCGGGTTCTTGGCGACGAGGTACGCGTCCTTGAACCCGTCCTGCCCGACGCCGAGCAGGGGGTGGTCGGCGGCGATGCGCGTCGCGGCCGAGACGTAGTACCAGCGGAAGAGGACGGAGCGTTCTGAGAGGTCCGGACCGAGGATGGCGCGCGTGACGATCGCGGCCAGCACGAGCCCCGCCGCCCCGAGCGCGACAAGCCCGCCTGCGTGCGCACCAAGCCGGCGGACCACCGGCGCCGCCGCCGCGATGGCGAGCCCCATCGCCGCGACGGCGTACCCGCCCTTCGACCCGGTCAGCGCGAGCAGCACACCCGAGGCGAGTGCGCCCCCGGCGAATCCGAGCGCACGGAGGCGGTGCGTGCGGGCGTACCACGCCGAGGCCGCGAGCACGATAAGACCGACGGCGGCGAACGAGGCGGTGACATTCGAGAGCCCGACCCATCCTGTGGCGACGGGGTCGCGCAGGCGTCGCTCGTAGGCGAGCGCCTGGGCTGAGCCGGGCGCCCAGCCCTGCGCCATCAGGACCTTGTCGGGATTTGCCTCGTACGACTCCAGGGTCGCGGGGTGCTCGACGTAGATCTGCTCGACGCCCTTGGCGGCCACGAGCATGATGAGCCCGATGCCGAGCCCCGCGAGGACGGTGCGCCAGCGAGCCTCACGGGAGAGAACCCAGGCGGCGAGTCCGCAGGCGATGGCTGCGCCCCACGCCGAGCCGATCCGCGCCTGCTCCAGCACATCGGGTGATCGCACGACGTGCCACGCGACGATGCCCCAGCCCGGGACGCCGAGCGCGAGCGGGACCCACGAGACGCGCCTGTGCGCGCGCCACGCCCACGCCGACGCGAGCGCCAGGGCGACAAACAGCGTCGCGTCGCAGGCGAACGCCATGGTCGGTGTCAGCCCGACCGGCGGGCCGAACGCGCGCCACGGGTCCACCAACCAGTACGGCATGGGCTCGTTGATGGTGGTTACGCGCAGGGCGATGGGCCACACCAGTGCGCACACGGCGGCCCACCCGAGAGCGGTCGCAACGCGGTCTTGCGGGGGTTTGGGGTCGGGCGCGGGGGTGCTCACGATCCGTTCCCTCGGGCGCTCGCGCGTTCGAGCAGGGCGATGGTGAGGAGGATGAGCGCGGTCTGGACGCCGATGAGGATCGCCAGCCACGGCTCGACGCGGGCGAGGGCGATGCCGGCGACGCCGGTCACGCCGGTGAGCGCCCAGATGACGAGCATGGCGTGCCGGTTGCTGAGTCCGCGTCGGACGAGGCGGTGGGAGAAGTGCTGGAGGTCGCCGACGAAGGGGCTCTTGCCTTGTACGAGTCGGATGAGGGTGACGGAGGTGAAGTCGTAGAGGGGGACGGCGAGGACGACGAGGGGCATGAGCACGCCGTACCACGCCCCGGAGCGTTCGCCGCCGTAGTAGGTGGTGCGGACGGTGAGGAACGCGAGCAGGAAGCCGAGGACAAGCGAGCCGGCGTCACCCATGAAGAGCCTGGCGGGCGGGACGTTGAAGACGAGGAAGCCGGCGAGCGCGCCGAAGAGCAGGGCGAGGACGCCGGCGACGAACCACTGCCCGTTGGCGATCGCCGCGACGAGGAAGCAGGCGCAGGCGACGGCGCCGGAGCCGGCGCTGATGCCGTCCATGTTGTCCATGAAGTTCATCGCGTTGGTGACGATGAGGAACCAGAGGACGGTGACGGTGATGCTGGCCCACGTGCCGGCGACGCGGGTGTCGAGCAGCTCAAGCAGCCGGGTGTCGCTGGAGAGCACGATGACAAGGGCGGGCGCGAGCATGACGGCGAGCTTGGGCCACGCCCCGAGCGGGCGTCGGTCGTCGATCAGCCCCATGACGTGCAGCGCGAGCAGGCAGGCGAGGAGGGTCAGCGCGAGCGGGGTCTCGGCTTTGATGCCGGGCAGGTGGTCGGCCAGCGGAGCGAGGGCGTGGACCGACTCGGCGAGGTTGGCCGCGAGCCCGCTCCAGACCGCCGCGAGCCCGATGACGATCGGCAGCGCCACGCCGAGGAAGATCGCGACCCCGCCGGTGTTGGGGACCGCGCGGCGTTGGAGCTTGGTCTGCCCGACGATCGGCTCGGTGTCGAGGGCGCCGACGCTGTGCCCGAGCCGCAGCGCGACCCAGGCGACCGGCAGCGCCACGACGAACCCGACCGCGATGAGCCCGAGCACGAGTGCGACCATCTGGCGAGTCTACTCGGTGCGGTCGGGCTCCCGCCCGATCCGCCACACGCCGACCAAGACGGCGTACCCACCCGCGGTGATGAGCGTGATCCAGAGCACGCGGAGCGGCCATGGTCCGAGCGCGTCGGCCAGCGTCGGGTTCTCCGGTGTCGAGTCGCCGATGAAACCGAGGTTGAGGTCAAACGCGAGGTTGAGGGGCGTGACCGCGGCCGCGTAGAGCAGTGTCAGCCCGAAGCCGATGACCCAATCGCGCCACCGCGGGCGGTACCCGCGCACGGCGATGTCGTACACGGCCGAGCCCACGATCTGGAGGTGGTTGATCCAGAAGAACCAGAATTCGACGCGGGTCGGGCCGTCGCGGAGGATCGGCGTAAAGAACGCCTGCGTTGAGAGCCCGATGCCCCAGAAGTAGAGCAGCGTGCGTGCCCAGCGCCACGGGGAGAGCAACGCGAGCGCCGCGATCCAAGCCACGAGGTCGCAGATCTGGAGCGGGAGTGCGGCGTCGAGGCTGAAGGGGAGGCGTGTGGCGTAATAGGCGATGCTGGACGCCTGCCACGCGATGATGCCTCCGCACCAGAGCAGGCGCCAGTCGCGTTCGAGGCGTGTGCCTCGGTTGCGCACACCCATCCACGCGGCCAGCGTCATGAGGGCGGCGCAGACGACGAAGACGATCGCGTGCTGGACGCCGAACGGGCGGAACGCCTCGTACCACGGGAGTGCCGGCTCGGTTGCGAGCGAGAGCAGGGTCACGTGGCGGCCTCGTGGCGCAGCTGCCCGCAGGCGGCGGCGATGTCGCGCCCGCGGGAGGCGCGGATGTGGGCCTTGACGCCGCGCTGGGTGAGGATCCGCTGGAACTCGCGCACGTCACCGGTCTCCGGGCGGCGGTACCCGAGCCCGCCGACCTCGTTGTACCGGATCAAGTTGACGTTTGCGCGGAGCGATTTGGCGAGCCCGGCGAGCTCTGCCGCGTGCTCGGTGCGGTCGTTGACCCCGCCGAGCAGCACGTACTCGAGCGTGATCTCACGCCCGGTCTTCTCGAACCAGGCGCGGCAGGCCGACAGCAGGCCGGCGATCGTCGTGTACTCGCTCCACGGGATCAGCTCGCGCCGGAGCGTGTCGTTCGGCGCGTGCAGCGAGAGGGCGAGGGTGACCGGCAGGTCGAGCCTTGTCGCGAGCTTCTCGATCGCGGCCGGGAGCCCGACCGTCGAGATCGTGATCTTGCGGGCGCTGATGCCGAGCCCCCACGGTGCGGCGATCGTCCGCACGGCCCGCACGACCGCGTCCATGTTCGCCAGCGGCTCGCCCATGCCCATGAACACGACATTGGTGATGCGCCCGACCCCGGGCAGACGGGCGAGGCGCCAGACCTGCTCGACGATGCGTCCGGGCGAGAGGTTGCCGTCGAGCCCCCCGAGCCCCGAGGCGCAGAACCGGCACCCGACCGGGCAGCCGATCTGGCTGGAGATGCAGGCGGTGCGGCGCGGGCCGGACGCGTCCTCCGAGGGGATCATCACGCACTCGGTCTGACGGGCGGGGTCGGGGGCCGTGTTGAGGACGTGGAGCCCGGCTCCCCCTGCTTGCGCAGGGGGCTCGGAAGGATCGGGCGGTGCGGCGTGGTCCGACCACTGGACGAGGAGCTTCTGGGTGCCGTCGGTGGCGAGCTGGTGGGCGAGGACATCGCCCGAGCCGAACGTCATCTCGCGGGCGAGCAGCTCGCGGTCGGCTTTGCCGAGGTTGCTCATCGCGCCCGGGTCGCCGACGCCCTTGCCGTAGATCCAGTCGAGGATCTGGTCGGCGCGGTAGTTGGCGAGGTCGCGATGCGCGCACCACTCACGGAGCGTGTCGGGTGAGTGGTCAAAGATGTGGTGTTGCGGGTGACGCATCAACCAGCCCCGAGCGCAAGCGAAAGGATCCTCCGGGAGACGTGGACGTTAGGGGCGTCAGACAGGAGGCTCCGCGGACCTTCGTCCGCGGCTCCCTACCCCCTCCGCCTCGTTCGAAGACTCACTCGGTACATCCCCCGTCGGGGGCGGGGGAGGGAGCGGAGACCGTCAGCGGCACGGCGCCGTAGAGCTCGGCGGTGACCTCGGGGGCGTGGACGTGGATGCGGCGTTGCTCGGGGTCGATGCCACGGGTGCGCATCTCGCGCCGCAGCTCGCCGGGGAGGGCGAACTCCATGTCCTCCTCGAAGACGTCGCGTTGCTCGATGGTGCCGGGGTGGCGTTGGAGGAGTGCGTGGCAGACGCCGGCGACGAGGTCTTCGGGTGCGCTCGCGCCGGCCGTGACGAGCACGCGCTCGTCGCCGGTGGGGAACCACTCGTCGCGGAGCCCGTCGGCGTCGTCGATGAGGTGTGCGCGCGCCCCAACGTTCTCGGCGATCTCGGTCAGGCGCAGCGAGTTCGAGCTGTTGCGCGAGCCGACGACCAGCACCACGTCGCAGTCGGGGGCGAGGCGGCGCACCGCCTGCTGGCGGTTGGTCGTCGCGTAGCAGATGTCCTCGCTCGGCGGCTCGTGGATCTCTGGGAACGCCCGGCGCAGCGCATCGATGATCACGCCGGCGTCGTCGGTCGAGAGCGTCGTCTGCGTCAGGTAGATCAGCTTCGACGGGTCGCGAACGTCGAGACGGGGGATGTCATCCGGCGACTGGACGACCTGCGTCGCCCCGGGCGCCTCGCCGCGGGTGCCGACCACCTCCTGGTGCTCGGCGTGCCCGATGAGCAGGATCTGGTAGCCGCGTTCGGCGTAGCGGGTCGCCTCGGAGTGGACCTTGGTGACCAGCGGGCAGGTCGCGTCGATCGCCCGGAGCCCGCGTTCGTTCGCGCGCGAACGCACCTCGGGGGGAATCCCGTGGGCGCTGAACACGACCACGGCACCCGCCGGCACGTCGTCGATCGATTCGACGAACACCACCCCCCGCTCGCGGAACCGCCCGACCACGTGCCGGTTGTGGACGATCTCGTGGTAGACGTAGACCGGCTCGCCGGCGTAGAGGTCGAGAACCTGATCGACCACGTCCACGGCCATGCGCACGCCCGCGCAGAACCCCCTCGGATTGACCAGAACCAGGTGCATACAGGGCTGTGGGATGGTAGGATGGGCCCCGGCCGGCCCCTTTCGTGGGCCCGCCCGGAACATCACCCGGGCCCGGCGGTATATCACCCCGGCCGACCCACTGGGAGAGCCCGATGAAACGCCCCCTCCTGTTCGCCGTACTCTCGTCCCTGCTGTGCGCCCCGCTCGTGGCCCAGGTGGGCACGGGCGAGCCGCCGCGCATGCCGATCGCCCAGCCGCTCGACCTGGTCCGCTTCGGGCTGCAAGAGCCGCTGCCGAGGGAGGAGGGGACCATCCGCGTCGCGGCGTACAACGTGGAGAACCTGTTCGACGACGTGGACGACCCGGCCCTGTCGGGGCAGTTCGAGGACATCGACGACACCAAGCCCGACGAGCAGTGCGTGGCGGTCGCGCAGACGATCAAGCGCCTCGACGCCGACGTGCTGTGCCTCGAGGAGGTCGAGTCGCGGGCGGCGCTCGACTGGTTCCTCAACAAGTACATGCCCGACAGCGGGTATCAGTACATCGTGAGTCTCGACGCCGGCGACGCGCGCGGGATCGAGCAGGCCGTGCTCAGCCGCTTCCCGATCATCGAGACCGAGCAGTGGGTGGGCAAGGAACTGGGCGGGGTTCACCCGGACAAGTACGGCAACCAGGCGAACTGGTACGCGGGCGAGCCGATCCGCTTCCACCGCTCGCCGCTGATGGTCGAGATCGAGGGGCCGGGCGGGTACAGGCTGACGCTGTTCTCGGTGCATCAGAAGTCGGGTCGGTACTCGGGGTACTGGCGTGAGGCCGAGGCGCGCGGGCTGGTCGAGATCATCAAGAAGCTTGAAGATTCGGACAAGGATCGGAAGATCCTCGTGCTGGGCGATTTCAACGCCGAGCCCGACGCGGAGAGCCTCCAGATCTACCGCGACGCGGGTCTGCGCGAGGCGTTGGGCGCCGAGATGGGGCCCGAGCACATCACGCACGAGAGCGGGCGTCGGATCGATTTCGTGCTCGCCGACGCGCCGGCGATGGCCGAGGTGGCCGACGGGTTCGTGCTGGGCACGCCGGCGAGGGCGGAGGGGTATGACTGGCGGACGACGCCGCCGCCGACGGGGTACGCGAGCGACCATTACCCTGTGGTGGTGGACCTGAAGGTAGGGAAGTGAGCCGGGAGCGGGAAGGGTGTAGACTACGCGGGGCGGTTTCGCGGGATTGCCCCGGTCGGCAGAGGAGCGAAATCATGATGCAGAAACGGGTTCGAGCGTTCACGCTGATCGAGTTGCTGGTGGTGATCTCGATCATCGCCCTGCTGATCAGCATCCTGCTGCCGGCGCTGGGGGCCGCCCGCAAGGCGGCTCAGAACATCATCTGCCAGAACAACCAGCGGCAGATCGCCACGGCGATGGTCAACTACGCGATCGACAACCAGGACTACGTCGTGGGCGGGCCGAGTACGAGCGGGCACCAGGCGCACTTTGACAAGGAGTTCAACGGGATCGCGATGCAGGGATGGGACTGGATGGGCCCGCTCGCGGCGAACATGGGGTACCAGGGGCCCGGTGAGGGGTACAAGGCGAGCGACCTGACCGTGGAGGTGCGTGCCGAGCGGTTCGAGTGGTACCGCACGATCCCGATGTACTCCGACCCGGCGAACAAGGTAACCGCGGTTGCGTACGGCGCCAACAAGACGTCGTTTACGACTGGGCGAATGATCCCTTTCAACATGTCGACGCAGTTCAACTCGACGATCGGTGACTTTGATGGCAGCACCTATCTCAATCAGGATCGAGCGAATTACAAGGCGCGCCTGTCCGACGTCGGGCAGAGCACCAGCGAGAAGGTCGCGGTCTTCGATGGCCATCGTTTCGCGACGACCCAATTGGGGCCGGACTTCGACACGGCGATCGACGCCGGCAAGGGCGGCGCGTTCGCTGGTCCCGGCGCCTGGTATTGGGAGAGCAAGGAGCTCTGGCGGTCCGTCGCGCCCGGAGAGCGGGATCGGATCGGTGCCCAACGGTTCGGTTTGCCGGACCCGCGCGTCTACGCGTTCAGGCACGGCGACCTCGGTGATCGCGGCGGGTACCCCGGTGACACGCGCGGCAACATGGCGTTCTTTGACTCGCACGTCGAGTCGATGACCGACCTCGAGGCGACGAACCCCGTGTTCTGGTTCCCCCGCGGGACCAAGCTGAGATCAACCGCGGATTACTGGCAGACCACAAAGGCGGCGTTCCCAGATCTGATGGCGAAGATGAAGTCGAACGATCCGCTGATCATGTGGTAACCGCACTCCAACCGAAACGAGAATCAGAGCATGGGAAGCTTTTTCGAGAAGCACGGCACGAAGCTGAAGTACACAGTCATCACGCTCGGCTTCCTCGCCGTGGTGTGGATCATGTTCGCGACCATCGCGGGGTCGGGGGCCAACCCGGGCGTCGCGAGCCGGCACCGCACGATGATCGACTCAGTGACGCTGGAGGTCTTCAAGGATTTCGGGATCAGGGAGGGCGATACCATCCCGTACAAGAACCCGAAGACGGGCGAGCACACGCTGTTCCCGGCCGAGCGGTGCTACTGGACCAAGGACGGCAAGGCGAAGGTCGAGCCGACCTACGTGCTGCTCAACGAGGACGCGGGCAAGCCCGGGCCGACGATCTGCCCCGACTGTGGGCGGCGTGTGGTGCCGCACAACCCGATGCCCCCATTGCAACTGATGCAGGAGGCCATGGAGAAGGAAAAGGACTGAGCTCGCCGATGAGGCTCACCCAATCGACGCCCCGCTCCGCGGGGCGTTTTCTTTGCCGGGGTCGGCGTGCCCGTGTGCCGTTTTTGAACGCTGATGCGGGGATTCCCCAATTTTGATGTACTTGTCGTGAATACGGATCCCCGGCACGGGGGGCGCGGTATTGTCCGATAGCTCGCGGCGGGGCCCCGCATCGTCGAGCGCTTCAAGAAAGGAGCGCTGTGATGCGCAACGTATCAGTGTTTCTGGCAGTCGCTGTTGTGACGGGCTCGATACCTGCCGCAGGTCAGTGCATCGGTCTCCCCCGTGAAATCCATAGTGAATGGAATCTGACAGACCCGAACATCTACGTTGATTCCTCGCACATGGCGGTGGCGGCCGCGTACGCGTTTCGCGCGATAGCGCCTTACTTCAAATGTCCGGACCCACCCGACCCGGGGGTTGATGTCTGTTGGGGTCTGAGTTTGGAAGACCGCCCTTGTGTTTACCTAGAGGCGGATGTCGATACGCAATTCGGCACCGCTGCAACTGCGCAGGCCTTGACCTATGGTATCGGGGGCCCTGATTACCACCACTGGGAAGCCTCTTCCGAGGTTGAAGCGTCCCTGACGGGTGAATACACCTTGTGGGTCCAGCCGGGATGTTATCGCTGTGGTTCAGGTGACGACGCGCCCGTGTTTGCTGAGCCGGGTGTGGCGGGTGCCGGCGCGTTCATCTATGTTGAGTTCGGGACGACGGAGCTGACTCACAGAACCCCTCTTGCCAAGACAGTTCACCTTGAGTTTGAGGGCGTGGAATCTCCTCCGGATAGGCGAGAGTGTGACGCCGTGTTGATCACTGTCACGTGTCTTGCGACTTCGACCGAGCAGATCTATCTGGCTTCGTTGTGCGACTTCCCGAATGGCGTATTGCCGAATGACGCAACATACAACGAAACCACGGAAGTATGGGAGGCCGATCTTGAGTTAGAGTTTTGTATCGGCGATGTGGGACTTGGCTCGTGGTCGTTCGTGTTCACCGACGACCTGTTCGACGTCAACGAGGACGGTAGGTTCAACGAGGGTGACGTGTCGGCGTTGACCGACCTGATCGATACGACGGAATCCGAGATCATCGATCGCTGGGATCTTGATGACGACGACGCTATCGATCAGGACGACGTCGATGTGCTCCAGGCGCTGATCGACGCCGGGCTCAGCGCCGGGATCTTCGGCGACTACAACGGTGACGGCGTGCTCGATTGCAACGACTACTGCGATGCGACGTCCGCTTTGAACACCGACGTCGAGGACGCCGGGTACGCGATCGAGCTCGACTACGACCTCGACGGCGACATCGACTCGACGGACTGGGACGAGTTCGCCGCGCTGGGCATCTGCGCCGCCGACGTCACGACGACCGGTGCCGGTTCGCAGGATCCCGGCTACGGCGTGCCCGACGGCGAGATGACGGCCGCCGATCTGCAGTATTACTCAAACCTCTACGTCGCGCAGGATCTGGCGGCCGACCTCACGACGAGCGGCGCCAATTCGGGTGACCCCGGGTACGGCGTGCCGGACGGAAACATCACGGCGGGCGACATTCAGTACTACGTCAACCTGTACTACACCTGCAACTGAGGGTGAGCGACAACCGGCTGAACCGAGCGCCCCGCGCCACGGGGCGCTTTCTTTGGGCGCGTTCGGGCGTCGGAAAACGCTCTTTCCGTCCCGGGTCGGCGATCCGGCTCGCCGGGCGGGCGACTCGGCGTGCGATCCGCTCGTGGGTCCGGGAAGTCGCCGACGGCTTGCCCAGAATGCCGTCTGGGGGCCTGTTCGGGGGCGGTGGGGGGAGTTTGCGGATTCTTCACGCGTTTCGGGGGGTTCAGGGGCCCCGGAGGACTTGGGATCCTGGTATGCTGCATGAGTCGAGGTCCGTCCCAAGGGGGTCGGGGCTCGGTCAGCATCACCGGGAAGACGAGCCCCCGTTCCTGACCCAAGAACGCTCGCTTCGCGGTGCGAAGGACGCAGTGCCCGCGGTGGGCGTTGCGAGAGAGAGTGTGTGTGGGATCTTGAGAGAACTGGAGAGACAGACTATGAACAAAGCACTTGCCCTCCTGGCCGTCGCCGGGATCGCTAGCGGCGCGCAGGCGGCCGTGGTGATCAACGAGGTGCTCGGCAGTACAACGGGTTCCGATGACGAATTCATCGAGCTTTACAACACCGGCGGCTCGGCCGTCGACATCTCCGGCTGGTTCATCGAGCTGTGGGACTCGGACGCCGGTGCGGCGTTCGGCACAGCCGACGGTGGCTCGCCGTACACCATCCCCGCGGCGACGTCGCTCGCCGCCGGCGGGTACTACCTGATGGCCAACTCGGTCTTCAGCACGCACTACAGCGAGATCCCGGACCAGGTGATCCAGGACAACGCGATCGAGAACAGCTCGTACACGATGATCCTCAAGGACGCCGGTAGCGCGACGATCAACTCGTTCTTCATGACCGACGGCGGCGTGGGCGACGCGGCGAACGACGCCGGCACGCTCATCACGCCCGACATTCAGTTCGGTCCCGACGGGACGTTCCTGCCCGCCGGAATGTACCGTGTGGGTGACGGGAACAGCACGCTGGCGATCCTCGAGTTCAGCCCGCAGCCGGCTCCGTCGGCGACACCCGGCTACGCGAACATCCCGGCCCCGGGCGCCTTGGCGCTGCTCGGCATCGCCGGCATCGCGCGTCGCCGCCGCTAAGCCTCCGGGTTCATCACGTGATTCTCGGAGCCGCCGTCCGAAAGGGCGGCGGTTCTGTTTTTGAGAAAGGCAATGGGCAATGGAGGAGGCACAAGGCACTGGGCACAAGCAGAAGAACAGAACACCGGGGCTGCGCCGGGCGGGTCGGGCGGGATCGCCCTACGCTGCTCGATCGGAAGGAGCAGCGACATGTCGAAGAGCGTGCTTGAGCGTCTGGCGTCCGACGAACCGGCCTCGATCGAGCGGCTCAAGGACTGGCTGCGGATCCCCAGCGTCAGCACCGACCCGGCGCACAAGGACGACGTCGCCAAGGCGGCGTCGTGGGCGGCGGATCGGCTGCGCGAGGGCGGGCTGAGCGTCGAGATCCTGCCGACCGGCGACCCGGAGGGATCGGGGCACCCGATCGTGCTGGGGGAGGCGCCGGGGGCCGAGGCGTACACCGGCCCGCACATCCTCTTCTACGGGCACTACGACGTGCAGCCCCCGGACCCGGTCGAGCTGTGGGAGAGCCCGCCGTTCGAGCCGGTGATCAAGGCGGCCAGCGACGGGCTGGGCGAGCGGATCGTGGCGCGCGGCGCGGTCGATGACAAGGGGCAGGTGGCGACGTTCCTCGAGTCGCTGCGCGCGTGGCACGACGAGAGCGGTCTGTCGGCCGGGGGCGTGCGCATGACCGTCCTGCTCGAGGGCGAGGAGGAGTCGGGGTCGGTGAACCTCGAGCGGTTCGTCGAGCAGCACGCCGAGCGTCTCGGCAAGACCGACGTCTGCGTGATCTCCGACACGGGGATGCTGGGGCGCGGGCGCCCGGCGATCACGTACGGCGTGCGCGGGCTGTCGTACACCGAGGTGACGCTGCACGGGCCGAACCAGGACCTGCACTCCGGGCTGTGGGGGGGCAAGGTGCCCAACCCGCTCAACGAGCTGGTCAAGGTGCTCGCGCAGCTGTGGGACGCCGACCGGAAGGTGACGATCCCCGGCTTCTACGACGACGTGCGCCCGCTCGAGGCGTCGGAGCGCGAGGGATGGAAGAAGCTGGGCGTGGACGAGGCTGCCTCGCTGGCGTCGGTGGGGTTCGGCCCCGATGCGAGCGTCGGCGAGAAGGGGTACTCGTTCATCGAGCGCGAGTGGGCGCGCCCGACGGCCGAGATCAACGGGATCTGGGGCGGGTACACCGGGCCGGGCGCGAAGACGGTGATCCCGTCGCACGCGTCGGCCAAGGTGAGCTTCCGCCTGGTGGCCGACCAGGAGCCATCGAAGGTGCGCGACGCGTTCTTCGCGTGGCTGCGTGGGCGCACGCCGCCCGGGTGCCGCTGGGAGCTGATGGACCACAGCGGCGGGTTCGGGGTGACGGTCGCGACCGACTCGCCGGTGCTGGCGGCGGCGACACGGGCGCTCGAGGCGGCGGGCGGGACCACGCCCGACCTGATCAAGTCCGGCGGGTCGATCCCGGTGGCGGGGCTGCTCAAGGACCGCCTCGGGCTCGAGACGATCTTCATGGGCTTCGGGCTCGAGGACGACCGCATGCACTCGCCGAACGAGAAGTTCGAGCTGGACTGCTTCCGCCTCGGGGCGCGCGCCCACGTGCTGCTGATCGGCGAGTTGCGGGCGATGGGCGGGCTGGCGTAAGCGTCAGTCGAGGATGTCCACCTGCCCGAGGTCCTCGACCTGGTCGGGGAGGACAACCTCCTCGGCGAGCATCTGGAGGCGTTGGACGTAGCTCGCCCGGAGCCGGCGGGTCTCGACCATCAGGTTGTGGACGTAGGTCTCGTTGCGGACACGGTTCGCCAGGGCGCCCAGCATGGTGAGCACGGCCACGGCGCTGCCGGCGAGGTAGATGGCGACGGCGAGAGGCTCCATGCCTGGTGCATCGACGCGGGCGCGGGGGATCTTGAGCTAGGATCCGTCCGTGACGGCGTACAGAAGCCTGCTCCGGGACGCCCTGGTCGCCCTGCTGCTCTTGGTCCCCACCGCGCGTGCCCAGATCGGGCTGGGCGGCGAGCTGGACCTGTCGGTCGAGGCGGTGGGGGTGGGCGACCGGGCCCGGGCCGGCGAGTGGACCGGGGTCCGCCTGCGGGTGACCAACCCGGGCGAGACGCGCGAGCTGGTGCTGCGGATCGAGACGCGCGACGCCGACGGCGACCGCCCGCAGTACGAGCGGGTGGTGACGGCGAACACGAACGTGCCGCAATCGGTGTGGGTGTACGTGCGGGTGCCGTTCCCGACGCAGGAGATGAGCACGCTGTACCGGGTGAGCGCGTACGAGGCGGTGGAGTCGAGCGAGTCGCACAGCGGGTTCCGCGCCGGGCGGCTGGTCGCGCAGACGCCGCTGGTGTTCACGCAGGGGCAGCTGTTCCAGAGCATCGGCTCTCCGTCGGTGATCGGGGTGGTGGGGACTCGTGAGGTCGGGCTGCGGCGGTACACGATCGTCGAGCCGGGCGAGGCGTACCCGCCGACGATGCACGAGCGGACCGAGCTGGTGCAGCTGCGTCCCGACGAGCTGCCGGACCGGTGGCTGGGGCTGGCGGTGCTCGACACGATCGTGTGGACGGGGGGTCAGCCGCAGTCGGTGCGCCCGGAGTCGGCGCGGGCGCTGCGCGAGTGGATCGAGCGTGGGGGGCACTTCATCGTCGTGCTGCCCTCGACGGGGACGGAGTGGTACACGCGGCTGAACAACGAGCTGTACGAGCTGATGCCGGCGGCGTCGCCGCGCCGTCTGGAGGACGTTGACCTCGGGGCGTTCCGACCGCTGCTGGTCGGGTTGGGCACCGAGGACAAGGTGCAGCTCCCGTCGCGGGCGGTGGTGCACGTGTTTGACCCGGCGCCGGGGCGCGAGCCGGGCGAGGCGGTGCGCGTGCTGAACGACCCTGAGGGTCGCTGCGTGGTGGTGCGGCGTGACCTTGGCGCGGGCGCGGTGACGGTGATCGGGATCGACCTGCTCAACAGCTACCTGACGGCGCAGCAGTTGCCGCGGGCCGACGTGTTCTGGAACCGGGTGCTGGGTCGTCGGGGGATGACGCCGACGCCCCCGGAGTTGGACGACCTGCGCGAGGGCGACATGTCGCGCCGGGCGTACCGCGGATCGACCTGGATGGACGACGGGTTCGCGGGCGAGATCGCCGAGCGCGGGCAGTCGGCCAAGGGCGTGCTGCTGGGCTTCGTGCTCTTTGGGGTGTACTGGGCGGTGGCCGGTCCGGTCGGCTTCGCCGTGCTCAAGCGCACGAAGAAGACGCACCACGCGTGGATGATGTTCCTGGCGTCGATCGGCGTGTTCACTGCGGTGGCGTGGGGCGGGGCGATGCTGATCCGTCCCAAGCGGGTCAGCGCCAACCACCTGACGATGATCACGCACGTGTACGGGCAGGACGTGCAGCGAGCGCGATCGTGGTTGAGCCTGATGGTGCCGAGCTACGGGCGTGCGACGCTGAGCGTCGGCGAGGCGGACCCGGAGGGCGGCGCGGGCGTGCGTCGTCGGTTCCACCAGGCGGTGGCGCCGTGGGAATCGCGCCAGATCGGCGGGTTCGGGCGCGCGTTCCCCGACGCCCGCGGGTACCCGATCGACTCGGCGCAGCCCGACTCGGTGAGCTTCCCGGCGCGGCAGACGGTCAAGCAGTTCCGGGTGGATTGGGCCGGGCTGACCCCGTGGGGCGGGATGCCGCGCCCGGTGGGCACGTCGCCCGAGCCGAAGCTGGAGTGGGCGCCGCGGGAGGGGCTGGAGACGCACCGGGTGGTGGGGACGCTGGTGCACGAGCTGCCGGGTCCGCTCGAGGACGTGGTGGTGATCGTGAATCGTCAGCAGACGACGCTGGGCGGTGCGGGATCGAACGTGCTGATGGCCGATGCGGTCGCGTTCGCGCCGCCCGGTCCGTGGGCGCCGGAAGTGCCGCTGGACCTGTGGATGGTGACGAACCAGGGGAGCCGAGACCGACAGGAGAGACGACAGCTCAGGCTCTCGGAGCTCCTCCGTTCGCTCACGCCGATGACGGGGGTGGGCGGCGCGGTGGTGCACAGGGGGATAGAGCAATCGCTCCAGGCGTTGGCGTTGTACCCGCTGCTGGAGCCGGCGCCGGTGCGTGAGGGCGTGAACCAGCAGGTCGCCGCGGTGGTGCGTCGGGCGGAGACGCACGGGATCGACGTGGGGAGGTGGCTGACCCGCCCGTGCGTGATCGTGCTGGGGCAGGTGCGGGAAACCAGCGGAACCGCGCCCCCAATCCCCCTGTACGTGAATGGTCGGGCGGTGGAGGCCCGGGGCAGGACGCTGGTGATGTGGGTCTATCCTCTGCCCGACGACCCGCCGGGGTACCACCGCTCAGAGTGAGACACGCCGCGTGCCGATGATCGAAACGACCAACCTGACCAAGCGGTACGGCGAGCTGGTGGCGCTCGACAACCTGAACCTGTCGATCGGGGAGGGAGACTGCTTCGGGTTCATCGGTCCGAACGGGGCGGGCAAGACGACGACGATCAAGGTCCTGGCGACGCTGCTCAAGCCGTCGAGCGGTCAAGCGCAGGTGGCGGGGCTGACGATCGGGTACCAGAACCGCCAGATCCGCCCGCTGATCGGGTACGTGCCGGACTTCATGGGCGCGTACGAGGACATGGTGGTCAACGAATACCTCGAGTTCTTCGCGGCCGCGTACAACATCAACGGGCAGCAGCGGAGGAAGGTCGTCAGCGACGTGCTGGAGCTGACGGACTTGAGTTATAAGGCGACGGCCGAGGTGAACAGCCTGTCGCGCGGGATGCAGCAGCGTCTGAGCATCGCGCGGGTGCTGCTGCACGACCCCCGCCTGCTGCTGCTGGACGAGCCGGCGTCGGGGCTCGACCCGCGGGCGCGGATCGAGATCCGCGAGTTGCTCAAGGAGCTCAAGCGGATGGGCAAGACCATCCTGATCAGCTCGCACATCCTCCACGAGCTGGCCGAGCTGTGCAACCACGTCGGCGTCATCGAGCGCGGGCAGCTGCTGTTCAGCGGTTCGGTGGACGAGATCCTGCGCCGGGCGCGGGTCGGGCACGTGCTTCACGTCGGCGTGACCGAGCGCACGCGCGACGCGGCGCTGCTGCTCAAGAAGATGCCCGGGGTGACCAAGGTCGCGCTGACTGAGGCGGAGAACGGCGAGGCGCGCCAGCTCATCCACGTCAGCTTCGACATCTCGCAGGGGCACTCCCCCAGCGACATCCCCAACTACCTCGTGAACCACGGGTACCGGATCACCCTGTTCACCGAGGAGGCCGTCAACCTCGAGACCGCGTTCATGCGTCTGACCAAGGGGCTCGTGCAGTAGCCCGGAACGGAGAGAAGCCATGAAGACCACGTTGCCGATCGTTCTTGGCGGGCTGCTCGCGGGCGGGTGCGCCTGCACGGGGCTGGAGTACGGCTCCACATGCAGCGCCGCGACCGGCGCCGACCCGGCGCCCGCGGTGCCCGTCACCAGGACGGTGGACCAGACCGACACCTATTTCGGGACGGTCGTTCACGACCCGTACCGCTGGCTCGAGAACGAGGACGGGGCGGAGACGGTCGAGTGGATCAAAGCGGAGAACGCGGTGACGCTGCCATACCTCGAGCGCCTGCCGGGCCGCCAGCCGATGATCGACCGGATCACCAAGCTGTGGGACTACGAGAAGTTCGGCACGCCGTTCGAGGAGGGCGGGCGGTATTTCTACACGCGCAACGACGGGCTGCAGAACCAGAGCGTGCTGTACGTGGCCGAATCGCTCGACGCCGAGCCGCGCATCCTGATCGACCCCAACACGTTCAGCGAGGACGGGACGCTGGCGCTGAGCGGGCGGAGCGTCAGCCCGGACGGGAAGCTGATCGCGTACTCGATCGCCGACGCCGGTTCGGACTGGGACGACTGGTACGTCATGAGCGTCGACACCGGCGAGAAGCTCGCCGACCACATCGGCGGGATGAAGTTCAGCGGCGTGAGCTGGGACCGCGACTCGTCCGGGTTCTACTACTCGCGGTACCCCGAGGGCGACACCGAGCAGGGGTACGACGACCAGAAGACGATCAGCGTCTACCACCACACGATCGGCGACGACCAGGAGAACGACAAGCTCGTCGTGGACCTCGGGCACGAGACCCGCAACCCCTACGGCACCGTCACCGAGGACGGGCGCTACCTCGTCGTCAACATCTGGGACGGATACATCATCAACGGCGTCTCGTACATCGACCTGAAGAGCGGTGACGGGAAACTCGTCCCGCTGATCAACCATTGGGACCCGGACGACCCGTTGGCCGCACGGTACGGCTTCCTCGGCAACGACGGGTCTACGTTCTTCTTCCAGACGACGCTCGACGCCCCGAACCAGCGGATCATCGCGATCGACGCGGACAACCCCGCGCCCGAGGCGTGGCGCGAGATCATCCCCGAGGCGCCCGAGGCGATGGACGGGGTGAGCTACATCGGCGGGCGGCTCGTCGTGCAGTACATCAAGGACGCGTCGTCGACCGTGAGCATCTTCGCGGCCGACGGCGCCCATCAGCGCGACGTCGAGCTGCCCGGGCTCGGCTCGGTCGGTGGGTTCGGTGGGCACGAGGACAGCACCGAGACTTTCTACAGCTTCACCGGCTTCACCGATCCCGGCGCGATCTACCGCTACGACGTGGCGACCGGCGTGAGCACGCTGTTCCGGCGCCCAAAGGTGGACTTCGACCCGAACCGCTTCACCTCCGAGCAGATCTTCTACACCTCCAAGGACGGCACGCGCGTCCCGATGTTCATCGTCCACAAGAAGGGGATCAAGCTCAACGGCGACAACCCCGTGCTCCTCTACGGGTACGGCGGTTTCGACGTCTCGCTCACCCCGTGGTTCAGCGTCTCGCGTCTCGCGTTCATGGAGCGCGGCGGGGTCTGGGCGCTGGCCAATATCCGCGGCGGGGGCGAGTACGGCGAGGCATGGCACCTCGCCGGCACCAAGCTCAACAAACAGAACGTCTTCGACGACTTCATCGCGGGCGGCGAGTGGTTGATCGACAACAAGTACACCAGCCCGGAGCGTCTCGCGATCATGGGCGGGTCGAACGGCGGGCTGCTGATCGGCGCGTGCATCACCCAGCGCCCGGAGCTGTACGCGGCCGCCGTTCCCGAGGTCGGCGTGCTCGACATGCTCCGCTACCACACCGCGAGCGCCAACGCCAAGCAGTGGTCCACCGACTACGGGCTGAGCTCGAACGAGGAAGAGTTCAAGGCGCTCTACGCCTACTCTCCGTACCACAACACGCACAAGGGGACGTGCTACCCGCCGACGCTGATCACGACGGCCCGCGGCGACGACCGCGTGGCGCCGTGGAACAGCTACAAGTTTGCGGCGGCGCTCCAGGCGGCGCAGGGGTGCGACAACCCGGTGCTCATCCGCGTCGAGACCCGCGCCGGGCACGGGGCGGGCAAGCCGACGTGGATGATCATCGAGGAGGTGGCCGAGAAGTACGCGTTTGTCATGCACTACGTGGGGATGGATTGATGGAGTGCTGAGTTCTCAGGGCTGAGCGCTGAGACGGAACCAGTCCCGCACTGCATCGCCTGACCAAGTTCAAGGGAACGCGGAGCCCGTGAGGGGCTCCGCGTTTTCTTTGTGCCGCGCGGTGTGCGCAAAAAAAAGACCGGCCGTCGGTTGGCCGGCAACGAGCGCTACCTCCGGGCGCTCGCCGTCTCGGCTCCGCCGACGGCCGGATGATGCGGCCCGGTGCGCTCTCGCGCCGCGGACCAACCAATCCCTCGTCCTTCTCGGGTGTCGGGTGGGACCCCAACCGTACGAGCATACCCCGGACGGTGGGCGCCAGCAACGGGATGCCGGGGACTTTGCCGATGCGTTGGGGCGCTTTACGGCTTCTTCACACGCCCAACAGGGGTGTGTCAAACAGGGCAATCTTGGAAGCCGTCTGTTCGTATAAGGGGCTTACCCCAGCCAGTCGGCGGCCCCCAACCGCTCGGGCGTGTAGGTCTCGGTCACGTAGCTGATGTCCTTGGTGATCAGCGACTCGACCTCCATCTTGAAACCGTTGTCGAGCATCCTCTTGATCTCGCGCTGCCACTGGCGGTCCTTCTTGAACCACGGGTACTCGGCGATCTGCTTGGCGCGGGTGACGTCGCGGTCGTTGAGCGCGATCTGCACGTCGTCGCTGAGGTCGCACTGCTCGTAGTCGGACGCGCGGATGCCGACGAACTTCGCGTCGGGGATGGCGAGGCGCTCGGACTCGAACGCCAGCGAGATCGAGCCCTGCTTGATGACGCTGTAGATGTAGTGCCCCCAGGGGTCGCAGTCGAGCAGGCAGTAGACGGGCAGCCCGTGCTCGCGGTTGAGGCGGTGGAGCAGGCGGCGCACGCCGCGGGGGGGCTGCCCCGAACCCTCGGTCAGGATGCAGTTGTGTTTGGCCCAGAACTTGTCCTCGTTGAAGCGCTGCCAGACGGTGTCCTTCTCGACGTGGAGGACGAAGTCGGCGTCCACCTTCTCGAACTGGATGACGTCGGGCTCGCAGATCGAGGGGATGGCGTACCCGCCGGAGCCCATGCGTCGGCAGTCGATGGTGTCGCCGCTGTCGATGACGGTGATGTTGCCGACCATCGTGCCGCGTTTCTTGGCGAAGATGTGGAGTTCTTCGCGGAGCGAGCCGAGCGAGACCTCGAGGTCTTCGAGCACGCCGTCCGACTCTCGCTGGTCGTTGAAGGTCTTCTCGCCCTTGGTGCCGGCGATGGTGTGGAGCCCCTTGTAGAACATGCCGCGGAGCGAGAGGGTCTTGTCGGCGTCGATGAGTTCACCGATGCCCTGGGCGTGGAGGAGCGTCTGCATGAAGACGCGGGCGTTCTTGAGGTCGAACAGGCGCCGGTCGGCGACGCCGTCGCCCATGCGGAGGATGCCGCGCTTCTCGTCCCAGCGTGTGTTGGAGGCGGTGCGCTGGGGGACGGTGAGGCGCGGCTCTTCGCCGCCGAGCCCGGCTTCGACGACGGTGTCGGCCAATCCGTGGAGACGCTTCTGGGTCTTGGCGTCGCGTTCGGCGCGGGACTGGGCGGTTGAGGACCTGCCGCGTCGAACCTTCTTCTTGGTCTTCTTGGCGGTCTTCCCTGCCGTGGGCTTGGCGGCGGGCTTGGTGACGCTCTTCTTCTTGCTTGCTTTGCGGGCCATGCCATCTCCGTCCGTGGAGCAGGATTCTAACTTAGCGGAAACGCCTCCGCTTGATGGGGAGCAAGGCGCCGATGAGCACCAAGGCAGTCGGTGCAGCCGGCACGACCAAGATGTTGTCGAGCGAAACGATGTCGTTTTCGATCCTGAATTCGGTCAGCCCACGGAAGGTCTCGGGCAGCACGACTGTCTCGAAGTCCGGGTCCGGTCCGCTGCCATCGATCACGGCGTCGAGCGAGTGGATGAACGTCACTGTACTGCCGTTCTGGAGCACGCCGGTCATTTCGATGTCACGGTTGGGATTGACGACTGCGCTGTACTCGGCAAGGTCAATCGAGACCACATCGAACGGGCCACCCGTGTCGGACGTCAGTATGGCCGGTCCGTAGTAGACGGCCACGCGCCAGAACTGGGTGCCGTTGTCCGGCCAGAACTCGTCGTCGGGCCGCTGCGTGATTCCCCCGAAGACCGTGAATCCGGTCTCTGCCCAAGAGTAGTTGTTGAGGAACTGATGCCGGGTCAAAGTGCCGGCACCTGCATCGAATGAGATGACATCTGCCGCAGCGGTCGGAACGCTGAGAGAACAGGCAACTACACCGACGAACAACAGAGAGTGTGGGCGCACGGGTACCCTCGGGTTCTGGTCCTTCATTCTCTGAATCATGCGCCGGTTTTCGCTCGAAGCCACCTGATTCGGTGATGAGGGGATGAAACCGGGAGGAGGGTCACGGGAAGCGAACGGGACAGCAGGACGTCGCATCTGTTCAGCGCTCGAACAGCCCGGGCTCGCCGAGGCGGACGCGCGGCTTGGGCTTGCCCTTGTTCTTGATGGTCCTGCTCTGAGCGGGAGGCACCTTCGGGCGGGTCTTCTTCTTCGTGGTCTTCGCGGCCTTCGCGTTCGGCTTCTTCTTCCCGTTCCGCTTGGTGACGCGCTTCTTCGGCGCGGGGGTCGGATTGGGCGCGTCGGGCGGGGTGTCGGGGTCGTCGTTGCGGACGATGAGCACGCCGTCGTCGTCGTCGAGGCGGCCGTTGGAGTCGTCGCGGATGATGTTGCCGTCCTCGTCGAGCGTGGCGTCGGCGATGGCGGTCTTTGAGCGTGCCTGTTCGAGCAGGGCGTCGTAGAGTTTCTGCGCCTCGACGCCGACGAGGGCGTTGCACGCCTTGGCGATCTCGCCGATGTAGCGCTCGAACACGTCGCGGCGCTCGGACTCGCGTTTCATCTTCTGGCGTCGGCGGACGTAGGTGTTGAGCTTGCGTCCGCACTCCTGCAGCGCGAGCTTCATCTCCTTGCGGATCTCGTCGTAGTCGGCGATCGCTTCCTTGGATTCGCTGGTGAAGGGGACCCAGACGGACGCCATGTGGATCATGACGACGAGCGGGCCGACGGGGAGCCCGCCGCGCGGCTGGCTGAGCCCGTAGTTGCGCCACGAGGTTTCGACGACGCTCTTGAAGGCGCTGCACGAGGACTGCTGGTAGAGGAGTGGAACGCGGTTGGCGAAGCGGATGACGCGTGCCTGTTCGTCGCCGGGCAGGTCGCCGCCGAAGGCGACGGCCGCCTCGATCTGGAACGGGTTGCCGCGGTAGACCGCGGGCGGGCGCGTCGCGGCCGAGTAGAACTCGGCCTTCACGCCCTTGAGCAGACCAGCGAGCAACTGTCGCACGCCGATCGGCGCGAGACAGTCGGTGGGGGGGCTGCGCAGCTTGGCACTTTGGAGCGCCTTGTAGAGCTTGTCGGCCGCGCCGTGGTCGATGCGGGAGAGGTACGTCTGCCCGGTGATGGTCAGCGACTTCGAGCTGGCCTGCCGGGTGACCTCCTTGACGATCGACGGCGGCACGCGGCAGAACTCGTTCTTGAAGAAGCCGGCGAGCTGGGTCTGGTCGGTCTGCTTGAGCATGCGCAGGAACGTGCCGAGTTCGACGCCGTAGGGGTGCGGCTTGATCTCGGCGGTCTCGTCCGGCAGCTCGTCGATCGTGCGCGGGAAAAGCACACGCCCATCGACCTCGACCGTGCGCGCCGGCGCGTCGCCGTCGCTCAGGTCGTCCGGCGCGAGCGTCGCGTCGTCGTCCGACGGCTTGCCCGGCGGGACGAAGGTGATCTGTGCGTGCGGGTTGGCGATCGCCGTCTGCTCGAGGTAGGTGTCGACCGACGCCTTGCCCTTCTGGTAGCGTGCCTCGAGTTCGATGGAGACCTGGGTGCCGGTGCCGCTCGAGGTCTCGAAGTGCTCGTCGGTCTCGCGGTCGACGGTGACCTCGGGGCGGTTCTTGGTCGTGTCCATCGCCAGCTCGATGTGGTGGGCCGGCTTGCGCTTGTTCGGCTTGGTGACGATGACCATGGGCTTGCCGGTGGTCATGAGCCCGTACATCCCGGCGGCCGAGATGCCGATGCCCTGCTGACCGCGGCTCATCTTCATGCGGTGGAACTTCGAGCCGTAGAGCAGACGCCCGAAGATCGACTCGACCTGCTTGCGGACCACGCCCGGCCCGTTGTCGGTGATGGTCACGCGGTAGCGCCCGGGCTTCGACGGGCTGGGCGGGGCGACCAGCTCCTCGAGCTGCACCGTGACGTCCGGCAGGATGCCCGCTTCCTCGCAGGCGTCGAGGGCGTTGTCGACGGCCTCCTTGACGGTGGTCAGCAGGGCCTTGCGTGGGTTGTCGAAGCCGAGCAGGTGGCGGTTCTTGGCGAAGAACTCGGAGACGGAGATCTCGCGCTGCTTGGTGGCGAGCGTCTCGGCCGTCGCCCCGGCTCGTGTGTTGGTGCGTTTCTTCTTCGCCACGCGTCGGTCCATCGTTACGGTCATGTCGCCCCTCCGTGGGCGGTGCGCGGCGGTGAGCCGCGGCGGGGGCACTATAGCGGAAGGGGCGGGT
>Ga0210086_1000244_pt1 | contig 34228 bp, 35 predicted proteins | sample China_Galinas_PW_3_FD_184867 | JGI IMG/M metagenome (GOLD analysis project Ga0210086, IMG submission 184867) | Wetland microbial communities from San Francisco Bay, California, USA, that impact long-term carbon sequestration - China_Galinas_PWB_D2... | ecosystem: Environmental > Aquatic > Marine...
TGATCAGACTGGGCCCGAGCCGGTAGGTCTTGTCGCCGGGGTCGCGCACCAGGTATCCGGACTCGGTCAGTGTGGCCACGATCCCCAGGCATGTCGGCTTGGACAGATCGAGCCGGCGGGCGAGCTCGGAGAGGCCGAACCGCTCGTGTGGATTGCGGGCCAGGAAATCCAGGATCGCCACCACGCGTGCGGTCGGCGGAGAGGTCCGCCCCGGGGACTCGATTGGCGACATTGCGAAATTGTACCTTTCTGGTCCAGATATGGAACACAGGCCGGTTGACTCCGGCTAGAACAGGTTCTAGATTTTCAGTCGGGATAGGTACCGATGTGGTCCAATATTGAACCCTGGAGGCAGGTGACCGATGTACGCGCAACCGCTGTTGGATTCCATCGCCGAGGCCGAACAACTGGTTCGGGAAGCCCCGCACGTCAAGACCGAGGCCGACCTGCTCGAAGGGCTGCAGTATCTGGCCGGTGGTATCGCCGCGTGCACCCACCTGGCGTTCGACTACGAGCGTGACCATCCGTTCCTGCAGTCGGGCACCGGGCCGTTCACCAAGATGGGGCTGGACAACCCGGACACCCTGTACTTCGGCACGCGGGTGCTGGCCGGCCATGAGTACGTGGTCACCGGCAAGCGGGGCACCACGACGGACCTGAGCTTCCAGCTGCTCGGCGGTGAGTACACCGACGCCAATGTGCCCGACAGCGAGGCCGCGTTCGACGACCGCAAGCTCGACATCGGCCCGGACGGCGACTTCGAGTGGCGCTTCACGCCGAAGTGCAACGCACAGCTGGTGATCCGCGAGGTCTACAACGACTGGGACGCCCAGCGCGGCACGCTCAACATCGTGCGCAGCGACACCGTCGGCACCGCGCCGCCGCCGCCTTCTCGAGAGGTCATCGAAAAGCGCTATGCGACAGCGGGAAAACAGCTTGTCCAACGGATCAAGACATGGCTGCAGTTCCCGCAGTGGTTCTACATGAACATCCCGGTCAACACGATGGTCGCGCCACGGTTGACCCCTGGCGGCCTGGCGACCCAGTACTCCTCCGCGGGTCACTTCGACCTGACGCCCGGCCAGGCCCTGGTCATCACCCTGCCAGTCACCGACGCGCCCTATCTGGGATTCCAGCTGGGCAGCATGTGGTACATCTCGCTCGATTACTTCAACCACCAGACATCGCTGAACGGCACCCAGGCCCAACCGGATCCGGACGGCAACATCCGCATCGTCGTCGCCGAGCAGAACCCGGGCGTGACGAACTGGGTCGAGACCCTGGGGCACCGGCAGGGCTTCCTGCAGTTCCGCTGGCAGCGGGTATCGCGCCCGCTGACCGAGGCCGACGGGCCGACCGTCGACCTGGTCGACATCGACGCGGTACCCGGACGGCTGCCGTACTACGAGACCAACAAGATCTCCGACGACGATTGGCGGGAGCGCATTGCGCTGCGCCAGAGACAAATTGGCAACAGGATGGTGGGGTAGCAATGGCCGGCATGCTCGAGGGCAAAGTCGTGGTGATCAGCGGCGTGGGTCCGGCGTTGGGTACGACGCTGGCCCAGCGGTGCGCAGCGGAAGGGGCCGATCTGGTTCTGGCGGCACGCACCGCGGAGCGTCTTGACGATGTGTCGAAGCAGATCACCGGCATGGGGCGTCGCGCGGTCGCAGTCGCCACCGACATCACCGACGACGCCCAGGTGGACAACCTCGTCACCCAGACACTGGCCGCCTATGGGAAAGCCGATGTCCTGATCAACAACGCATTCCGCGTTCCTTCGATGAAGCCGCTGGCGGACACGACCTTTCAGCACATCCGCGACGCCATCGAGCTGACGGTGCTCGGTGCGCTGCGACTGACCCAGGGTTTCACCCCTGCGTTGGCCGAAGCCAAGGGTTCGGTGGTCAACGTCAACTCGATGGTGATCCGGCACTCGCAGCCCAAATACGGTGCCTACAAGATGGCCAAGGCGGCGCTGCTGGCGATGTCGCAATCGCTGTCGACCGAACTCGGCGCGCAAGGTATCCGAGTGAACTCCGTCGCCCCGGGCTATATCTGGGGAGAGACGTTGAAGAGCTACTTCACTCACCAGGCCGGCAAGTACGGCACGACGGTGGAGCAGATCTACGACGCGACCGCGGCGCAGTCCGATCTCAAACGCCTACCCACCGAGAACGAGGTGGCCTCGGCGATCCTGTTCATGGCCAGCGACCTGTCCAGCGGGATCACCGGTCAGACGCTGGACGTCAACTGCGGAGAGTACAAGGCGTGATGAGTGCACGCACCGATGTCGGCACCGTGGAAGACCTGCACGCTTCGGCCATCAAGGCGACGGGGCTCGACGATTTCGGCGCCGACGACGACAACTACCGCGAAGCGTTGGGTGTGCTGCTGGAGTCCTACCGTCGCGACGCGGATCTCACCGAGCTCGGCAGCAAGATGTCCCGCTTCTTCCTGCGCAATGCGCTGGTCGCACGGCTGCTGAGCGCGGCGTCCTGGAAGCGGTACCCACAACACGCCGACGTTGCGATCACCGCACCCATCTTCGTTACCGGGTTGCCGCGAACCGGCACCACCGCGTTGCATCGGCTCTTGTGCGGCGATCCGCGCCATCAGGGGCTCGAGCTGTGGCTCGCCGAATTCCCTCAGCCGCGGCCCCCGCGCGAGACCTGGCCGGACAATCCGGTCTTCGCCGAACTGGACGCTCGATTCAGCAAGGCCCACATCGAGAACCCGGACTACACCGGACTGCACTACATGACCGCCGACGAGGTCGAGGAGTGTTGGCAGCTGTTGCGGCAATCCCTGCACTCGGTGTCCTATGAAACACTCGCGCACGTCCCCACGTACTCGCAGTGGTTGGCCAAGCAGGACTGGACCGAGCCATACCGGCGGCACCGCAAGAACCTGCAACTGATCGGGCTGAACGATCCCGACAAGCGCTGGGTGCTCAAGAATCCCAGCCATCTGTTCGCGTTGGACGCGCTGTTCGCGACATACCCGGATGCCCTGGTCATCCAGTGTCACCGGCCCGCCGAGACGATCATGGCCTCGATGTGCTCGCTGGCTCAGCACACCACCGCGGGGTGGTCCGAGACATTCGTCGGGACGACGATCGGTGCGGACTCCCTGGAGACGTGGTCGCGGGGCTTGGAGCGGTTCAACGCAGAGCGGCCCAACCACGATCCGGCGCAGTTCTATGACGTCGACTATGTCGATCTCATCCGCGACCCGATCCGCACGGTCGAGGACATCTACTCCCATTTCGGCATCGAGATGACCGAGGGCGCGCTCGGGGCTATTCAGAACATCAACGACGAGAGCAAGAAGGGCCCGCGGGCGCCCAAGCATACGTACTCGCTCGCGGACTACGGGCTGACCGAAGATCAGGTCAGGGAACGCTTCCGGGGGCTGTAATGCTGCGCCGAGCAGACACAAAAGGTCCGCGACACGCCGCGTTGCGGAGTGCTTTGCGTCTGCTCGCGCAAAGAGCCGGACCTAACCGTCGCCGGGGGCGGGGGCGCTGGAGTGCTCCTCCAGGCAGCCCTCGGCGACCGCGTGCCTGATGCTGTCGGACAGCCTCGGGCACGACCGGGTGCGGGCGCTACTGCCGCCGGCCGCACGGACTTCGGCGAAGTAGGCACAACGCTGCTGCGCCTCGGTGTTCCATTGCACCGCGGTGTGCGCGGCGCCGAGCTTCTTGACCTTCACCGACACATGGCAGAACCGGCAGTCCACCTCCGCAAGACCCGCAGACAGGTAGCGCTCGCGATCACGCCGGGTGGCATCGTGCACCGCGGCCGCACGTTCCGGGTCACCGGCGAAGTCCGGAGCCTTGGACCACGAGGTGGCGTCGTCGTCGGCGTGCCCATGGTGTTCGTCGTCGTGCAGGCCGTGCAGCAGCAGCATCGACCGGGCCAGCCGATCGACGTCGGGCGCCTGGTCTCCGGAGCTCATGTCGCGGGCTGTTCGGCCTGGTCGGACGCCTCGGCCCGTCTCTTGAGGTTCTCCTCGACCTCGACATGCCACTTCTCGTTGGCCGCGGTCGTGTCGACCTCGAGCTCGAAGCGGTCGGTCATCTCCGGGGTGACGTCGGCGGCGTCGAGGTAGAACTGCTGGTACCACCGGCGCATCTGATACACCGCGCCGTCCTCCTCGACCAGCAGCGGGTTGTCGATGCGAGTCTTGTGCTTCCAGATCTCCACATCCTGCAGGAACCCCTTGCTGACGCCTTCGGTGAACGCCGAGGCGAGGTGCTCGGTGGTCTCGTCGTCCAGACCTTTCGGCTTCTCGACGATCACACCCCACTGGAGCATGAACGAGTCCTGGGTCACCGGGTAGTGGCAGTTGATCAGGATCGACTCGGCCTTGAAATCGCCGTAGGTGTTGTGCAGCCAGTTGATCATGAACGAGGGCCCGAAGTAGCTGGCCTCAGAATCGAGGCGAGCCTCGCCGTAGGCGGTGCCCATGTCGTCGACGTCCGGCCTGCCGACGTTGTGCAGGTACTGGCTGGCGATGTGGCCCTCGAAGACGTTCTTGAAGTAGGTCGGCAGACCGAAATGGATGTAGTAGAAGTGCGCCATGTCGGTGACGTTGTCGATGATCTCGCGGCAGTTGGAGCCCTCGATCAACAGCGAATTCCACCTCCAGTCGGTCCAGTCGCCGCTGGCGTACTCGGGGATCTCCGGAATGCGCACCTCGGGCGCAGGCGGGTTGCCCTCGTGGTCGTGCCAGACGAACAGCAGGCCGCCGCGCACGTCGGTCTCCCAGGGCCGGGTGCGAGCCAGGCGCGGGGTGCGCCTGGCATAGGGCACCAGCTTGCAGCGTCCGTCTCCGCCCCAGCGCCAGTCGTGGAACGGGCACGCCACGTCGTCGCCTTTGATGGTCCCCTGGGACAGGTCACCGCCCATGTGGCGACAGTACGCGTCGAGAACGTGTAGATCGCCCGTTGAGTCGGCGAAGACGACCAGTTTTGTGCCGAACGCATTGATCGCGTGCGGTGTGCCGTCCAGATAGTCGTGGACCGGGCCCAGGCAGTGCCAGCCTCGGGCATACCGATCCGGCAAGGCTCCGGTGTCGACCTCGCGAATGCCGGTAGTCACTTCGCGCCTCCACTCGATGTAGGTCTCTAACTAGAACACGTTACAGTTTTAGGGTGGCGTCGGCAATCACAGAGGCGCTGCCTGCGGATTATCGACATGACTGGGGTATATCTGAACGATGCCGATGTATGCGTTCGAAGATCGATCACCCCGGGTGGATCCCACCGCCTTCATCGCCCCGACCGCTGTGCTGGTCGGGGATGTGACGGTGCAGGCCGGCGCGTCGGTGTGGTTCAACGCGGTGCTGCGTGCCGACTACGCCCCCGTCGTGATCCGTGCGGGCGCCAACGTGCAGGACGGTTCGGTGCTGCACTCCCCGCCGGGGATCCCGGTCGACATCGGCCCGGGGGCGACGATCGCGCATATGTGCACCGTCCACGGCGCACATATCGGCGCCGAGGCACTGATCGCCAACCACTGCACGGTGCTCGACGGGGCGGTGATCGGAGACCGCAGCATGATCGCGGCGCACTCGCTGGTGATCGGGGGCACGCACATCCCGGCCGAGGTGCTCGCCGCCGGCGCCCCGGCGAAGGTCAAGGGGCCCATCGCGGGAACCGGTGCGGAGGCGTGGGTGAATGTCAATCCCAAGGCTTACCAGGATCTCGCGCAGCGGTATCTCGCCGGGTTGGGGGACTAGCCGCGGCGCGAGAGGGGTCGACGAAGGTCCGGAATCAGACCGGCCGGGCCGTCGCCGTGGCGCGGTCCACCTCCCAGTACGCCCGCAACGCGGTCATCTTGCCGTCCTCGTCGACCCGGTAGGTGAACACACCCTCGGCGGTGACCTGATGCCCGGCGGCGGTGATCACGATGGAGCCCACGTTGGCTTCCTCGTTGCCGCACTGGAACGTGTCCACGAAGTGGAACTCGATCTTGTCGGTGGGTGCGATGGCCTTGTCCCAGAACGCGGCGATCGCTTCCTTGCCGTGATGGCCCTTGCCCTCCGGGTCGAAGTGTGACGGGCCGATCGGATCCTCGACGACGGCGTCCTCGGCGAACACCTGCAGCCAGGCCCGCTTGTCCTTGGCGGCCACGGCCGCACGGGAGCGGCGGCCGGCCTCGTGGGCCGGGGTGGTCATGCGTCCTGCCAACCCGACTGGATGAAGGTGTCGGAGAAGCGTTTGAGCGCGTCCTTCTTCTTCTCCAGCGGCGCGTCGAAGCCCTGGCCTTCGAGGATCCAGGGAATGACGATGTTGTCGGTCACCCCGGCCTCGGCCAGTTCGCGGTGGCCGGCGACGTCGAACCTGTCGATGCAGACGGCCTGGAACTCGAACGGCAGATCGGCGCGGCCGTGCTCGGCGCGCAACTGGTTGAGCCTGCTGATCGTGTCGGCGAGCTGGTCGCGGGTCATCATCGCGCTGGTCCAGCCGTCACCCACCCGGGCGGCGCGCTTGAGTGCGACCTCGGTGTGGCCACCGACGTAGAACGGCACCGGCTTGGATGGCGCCGGGCTCATCTGGAGTTTGTCGAAATCGTAGAATTCGCCGTGGAATTCGACCATGCCGCCGCCCAGGACGAGCTTGATGATCTCGATCATCTCGTCCACCCGGGCGCCGCGGCGGGCATACGGGACACCGCACCATTCGAATTCCTCAGGCGCCCAGCCGATCCCGACACCGAACCCGAAGCGGTTGTCGGTCAGGTTGGCCACCGAGCCGACCTGGCGGGCCAGCAGCAGCGGGTTGCGGGAGCCCAGCTTGAGCACGTTGGTGTAGAAGCGCAGCGTTGAGGTGACCGCACCCATAGCGGCCGCCGCGATCAGCGGATCCACCCACGGGGTGTCCGCGTTCCACATCCGCGACCCGTCGGGGGTGTAGGGGTAGTCCTCCGACGCGGTTTCCATGTAGAACAGCGAATCGGGCAGGGCGATCGCGTCGAATCCGAACTCTTCGGCACACTTCGCCAGCTCGACCAACTGATCCACGGGACCCATCGCGATGCTGCACGTGTACTTCATCCGGGTCATGTCGCCTTCGCGGACTCGGCTGGCTTTTCGGAGCCGACGACCCACATCGAGTAGTACTGCGAACCACCGCCGTAGGCGTGGCCAAGGGCCTTGCGGGCACCCTCCACCTGGTGCTCGCCGGCCTTGCCCATCACCTGGATGGCGGATTCGGCGAAGCGGATCATGCCCGACGCTCCGATCGGGTTCGACGAGAGCACGCCGCCGGAGGGATTGACCGGGAGCCGGCCGCCGATCGCGGTCTCGCCGGCCTCGGTGAGCTTCCAGCCCTCGCCCTCGGGGGCGAAGCCGAGGTTTTCCAGCCACATCGGCTCGAACCACGAGAAGGGCACGTAGATCTCGGCCACATCGATCTCGTCGATCGGGCTCTTGATGCCCGCGGCCCTCCACAGTGCGGCTGAAGCGTCGCGTCCGGCCTGTGGGTTGACCTGGTCCCGGCCGCTGTAGGCCAGCGGTTCGGTGCGCAGCGCGGTGGCATGCACCCAGGCGACGGGATGGCCATCGGCGACGCGCCGGTCGGCGATCTTCTCGTCGCCGATCACCATCGCGCACGCGCCATCCGAGGAGGGGCAGGTCTCGTCGTAGCGGATGGGGTCCCACAACATCGGGGAATCCATCACCTTCTCCACGGTGATGTCGGGTTGGTGCAGGTGCGCCAGCGGGTTCTTGGCGCCGTTGCGCCTGTCCTTCACCGCGACGATCGCGCCGATGTTGCTGGGCGCGCCGGAGCGGTTGATGTAGGCCCGGATGTGTGGGGCGAAGTAGCCGCCGGCGCCGGCACCGACCGGCTTGGTGAACGGCACGTTGATCGAAAGCGCCCACATGGCATTGGATTCCGACTGTTTCTCCCAGGACAGAGCCAACACGCGCCGGTACTTGCCGGACTGCACCAGGCTCACGGCGACGATGGCGGTGGACCCGCCGACCGAACCGGCCGTATGCACCCTGATCAAGGGCTTGCCGGTGGCGCCGATGGCATCGGACATGAACAGTTCGGGCATCATGACGCCCTCGAACAGGTCGGGTGCCTTGCCGACGACGACGGCGTCGATGTCGTCGAAGGTGGAATCGGAATCGGCCAGCGCCTTGTCGACGGCCTCGCGCACCAGGCCGTTCATCGACACGTCCTTGCGTTTGGAGACGTACTTCGTCTGCCCGGTACCCAGCACCGCGGCGAGGTGTTTTGCCATCAGGCATCCCTTCCTTCGAGCACGGCGACCAGATTCTGTTGCAGCACCGGCCCGCTGGTGGCATGGGCCAGCGCCCGCTGGGCCGAGCCGTCGAAGATGTGCCGGGCCGCGAACCCGATGCGTTCGAGACCGGCCGAGAACATCGCGTTGGCCGTCAGAGCGCCACCCGAGGGGTTCACCTCTGTCGAGGACGGCAGCCCTATCGCTTCGGTGAGGATCAATTGCTGGTGGGTGAACGGGGCATGGATCTCGGCCACGTCGACCGAACCGAGGTCGTCGTTGGCCGCGATCTTCGCCGATGCCGACGTCGACGCGGAAACCGTCAGGTCGCGGGCGCCGAGGACCGGTGTCTCGATTCGATGTTCGAAACCGCTGATCCAGGCGGGCCGTTCGCGCAGTTCACGGGCGCGGTCACCGGCGGCCAGCACGATGGCCGACGCGCCGTCGGTGATGGGGGCGATGTCGTGGCGGCGCAGGGGGTCGGCGAAGAACGGCCGGTCCAGCAGCTCGTCGACGCTGGTGGCGGGCTTCTCGGCATCGACCCGGTCGGCACGGGCGAATGCGTCCAGCGCAACCTGGGCCATCTGTTCCTCGGTCCACTTCCCGGAGTCGAGGCCGAGACGGGCCTGCAGCCCGGCGATGGACACCGCGTCGGGCCACAGCGGTGCCACGGTGTAGGGGTCGGTCTGCAGTGCCAGCACGCGACGCAGGTTTCCGGCCGACGACTTGCCGAAGCCGTACACCAGTGCCGTGTCGATTTCGCCGGTGAGCAGCTTGATGTAGGCCTCGTACAGTGCCCACGCGGCGTCCATCTCGACGTGGGACTCGTTGATCGGCGGAACGGCGCCGATGGAGTCGATCGCCGAGATGAACGAGAATGCGCGCCCAGCAAGGTAATCCGATGAACCCGAGCACCAGAACCCGATATCGGCGCGTGCGATGCCCAGTTCGTCGTAGAGCTGGCTGAAACATGGCATCAGCATCTCGACGCCGTTGGTGGTGCCGTCGGTACGGCGGACATGCGGGGCGTGTGCAAAGCCGACCACCGCGATATCGCGAGAACTCATGTGCCCTCAAACCTCTTTACAGGTGGTGCTTGTAGCTGTCGTAGTCGGCGTCCGGTTCGCCGGTAGGCCGGAAGTACTCGATGTTGTCGATGCCGAAATCCCTTTCCTCCAGGGGTTTCCACACCGCCTCGACCCTCATCCCCATCCGGACTTCCGACGCGTCGATCTCCTGGACCAGGTGCAGGAAGGGAATGTCGGCGCCGTCGAGCAGTACGTAGGCCGCGACATAAGGCGGCTTGATCTTCTGGCCGGCGAACGGGATGTTGATGATCGCGAACGTCGTCACGGTGCCCTTGTCGGGCAGGTCGACGAAGTGATCGAGGGCCTTCCCGGTGGCCGGATCGGCCTCCCGCGCCGGGAAATACACCTTGCCGTCCTCGCCGGTGCGCGCACCGAGCAGCCTGCCTTCGCGCAGTGCCCGCAGGTAGGCGCTCTCCGGCAGCGAGGCGCTGTGCTGGATCTCGACGTTGACCGGGGTGACGATCATCGTCACCGGATCGCGCTCGTCGTCGCGTTGGTCCCCGGCTTCGGGCACGTCCTCTGCGCGGTCGCCGAGCGCGAAGTAGGCGATGTCGTGAATCGAGCCCTGCGGCTCGTCGGCCCAGTGCACGTGCACCCGGTCGCCGGTCTTGATGGACTCTGCGGATCCTCCGAGTCCGACATCAACGGCGTGCAGCATCGGGACGTCGGCGCCGTCGAGTTTGATCAGCGCCCACGCGAACGGCCGATCCAGGGGCTGGCCCTCGAGCGGCTCGCGTTGCCAGCTCCAGGACAGCACGGTGCCCACGCTTGCCACCGGTACGATCTCGGTCAACTGTTCATAGCTGACCGGGTCGTATTCGGCGGGTGGTACGAACACCCGTCCGTCGGAACCGCGAACGCCGACGATGCGGCGTTCGCGCAGTGCGGTGAAGAAGGCGCTGAGCGTCGGTCCGACTGAACGGGTGTAGTCGAACGACAGTTTCAGCGGCGCCGAAAGGGGCGGTTCGTGGGAATCGATCAAGGCCGGGCGGCTTTGGCTGGCTGTCACAGCATCGAGTAGAACAGGTTCTAAGAAACGTGGCAAGGATCCTGTTCCGAACAGAAAGGCGGCACCGATGAAGCTGGGACTGCAACTCGGATACTGGAGCGCGCAGCCGCCGACCGATCACGCCGAACTGGTGGCCGCCGCTGAGGAGGCCGGCTTCGACACGGTGTTCACCGCCGAGGCCTGGGGCTCCGACGCCTACACGCCTTTGGCATGGTGGGGTCGCGAGACGACGCGGATGCGGCTGGGCACCTCGGTGGTGCAGCTGTCGGCGCGCACACCTACGGCCTGCGCGATGGCCGCGCTGACCCTGGATCACCTCTCCGGTGGCCGGCACATCCTGGGGCTCGGGGTGTCCGGGCCCCAGGTGGTGGAGGGCTGGTACGGGCAGAAGTTTCCCAAGCCGCTGGCCCGCACCCGCGAGTACATCGACATCGTTCGCCAGGTGTGGGCCCGTGAGGCCCCGGTGACCAGTGCCGGGCCGCACTATCCGCTGCCGTTGTCCGGGGAGGGCACCACGGGCTTGGGCAAGGCGCTCAAGCCGATCGTGCACCCGTTGCGTGCCGACATCCCGATCATGCTGGGCGCCGAGGGGCCCAAGAACATCGCACTGGCCGCGGAGATCTGCGACGGCTGGCTGCCGATCTTCTACTCGCCGCGGCTGGCCGACATGTACAACGAGTGGCTCGATGAGGGGTTCGCACGTCCGGGCGCGCGGCGCACCCGTGAGGACTTCGAGATCTGCGCGACGGCGCAGGTGGTGGTCACCGACGACCGGGCGGCAACGTTCGAGATGATCAAGCCCTTCCTGGCGCTGTACATGGGTGGCATGGGGGCCGAAGACACCAATTTCCACGCCGAGGTCTATCGCAGGATGGGCTACTCCGAGGTCGTTGATGACGTCACCGCGTTGTTCCGCTCCGGCCGTCAGGACGGCAAGGACCGAGCCGCCAAGATCATCCCCGACGAGCTCGTCGACGACTCCGCCATCGTCGGGGACATCGACTACGTGCGCAAGCAGGTGGCTGCCTGGGAGGCCGCCGGCGTGACGATGATGGTCATCGGCGCGCGCAGCGTCGAGCAGATCCGCGAAGTCGCCGCACTGGTGTAGACACTTCTTGCAAGTTGTATAGAACCGGTTCTAGATTGGCCGGGTGACGACCGGTCGGTCAGCTGAGGATGTGGGCGTCGCCGAAGGTCATCTCGACATTGGCGACCGACCCCGAGACCATGGCGCGCTTCGGCAGCCCCAGCGAGGCCAGCTCCCTGGCGTACGGATGATTGCCCAGCCGCAGCCGTGCCCCACCCATCCGGAACCGGACCCCGGAGGTCTTCATCTCCCAGGGCACTTCCCGCGTCGTGCCGTCGGAGTAGGTGTACGTCTTGAGCACCTGCGGCCGGTTCCGCAACGACGGAATTGGCACCCCGCGACTGACATCCATCGCGGCGATCAGCGAGCCGGCCTCACTGACCTCGAACGAGAACGGATTGCCGTCGCGGACCGCGAAGTCCGCCATGATCTTCGGGAAGCCCCAGATGGTACGACCGGCCTCCAGGGTGAAGGCCTGGTCGACGGGCAGGTGGTGGATGAACGCAGCGGCATCGCCGAGTGCCTTCAGGCCGCCGGCCTGCGAACCCGGCGGATTGACCATCACGCAGGTGCCGAACTCGTGATATTTGCCCAGGTCGCCGTCGATGTAGCGAGCCAGCATGAGCGTCACCACCGCGCGGCCCGGCCGGAACTGGCAGACCTGCAGACCGCTGTAGTCGACGAGCCGCTGGGCCGCGTCCGCCGGCACCGAGAACATCGCGGTGTGTACGTCGGCTTTTCGGATCCGCACGGGCATGGTGAGCACCGTTCCGGCGATGGTGTGCTGCGAATCGGGCATGGGGTCACTGTAATCCGCGACAGACAGCGATGTGGAGGAAAGAATGACAGGCACACTGGCGGAGACCAAGCCGGACGTCGATCTGACCAACGGCACCTTCTATGCCGACGGCGGGGCTCGCGAGGTCTACCGCTGGATGCGGGCCAATGAGCCGGTGTTTCGCGACCGCAACGGCTTGGCCGCGGCGGCGACGTATCAGGCGGTGATCGAGGCAGAACGCGATCCGGAGACGTTCTCCAACACCGGTGGGATCCGGCCGGACAACCCGGGCATGCCGTACATGATCGATATGGACGATCCCGCACACCTGTTGCGGCGCAAGCTCGTCAACGCCGGTTTCACCCGAAAGCGGGTGATGGACAAGGCGCCTGGCATTGGCAGGCTGTGTGATGCCCTCATCGATGCGGTATGCGAGCGAGGAGAGTGCGACTTCGTCCGCGACATCGCGGCTCCGCTGCCGATGGCCGTCATCGGCGACATGCTCGGTGTGGTGCCCGAAGACCGCGCGATGTTGTTGAAGTGGTCCGACGACCTGGTGTGCGGGCTGAGTTCTGCCGCCGACGCCGAGACGTTGCAGGCGGTCATGGATGCGTTCGCGGGGTATTCCGCCTTCGCCATGGAGACGATTGCGAAGCGGCGAGCCGAACCGACCGACGACCTGTTCTCGATTCTGGTCAACTCAGAGGTCGAGGGCCAGCGGATGGACGACCAAGAGATCCTCATGGAGACGCTCCTGATCCTGATCGGCGGGGACGAGACCACCCGGCACACGCTCTCCGGCGGCGCCGAACAGCTTCTGCGGCATCGGGATCAATGGAGTCGCCTGGTAGCCGATGCTGACCTGGTGCCCGGTGCCATCGAGGAAATGCTGCGCTGGACCTCACCGGTGAAGAACATGGCCCGAACGCTCATGCGAGACATCGAGTTCCACGGCACGCAGCTGCGCAAGGGCGAGAAGATGCTGCTGATGTTCGAGTCGGCCAACTTCGACGAGTCGGTGTTCGGCGACCCGGAGAGCTTCAGTGTCGATCGAAACCCGAACAGCCACCTGGCGTTCGGATTCGGGACGCACTTCTGCCTGGGCAATCAGTTGGCCCGGCTCGAGCTGAGTACGATGCTGCGCAAGCTGCTCGAGCGGCTGCCGGACCTGCGGCTGGCCGACGAGTCCGCACTGCCGCTGCGCCCGGCCAACTTCGTCAGCGGTGTGGAGAAGATGCCGGTGGTGTTCACGCCGTCGGCGCCGGTCTCTGCCTAGAGCTCGCTTCGCGAGTGTGAAATCTCGGCGAGAATTGGCCGGATTTGTCGCACAGGATTCACATTCGGCGGGCGAACGCTGACCGGATGCGATGGATGACCACGGCCGGGGTGTCCTCGGACGTCACCCGCACGACGATCCACCCCATGGCCGTGAGTTCCTCGGTCCGGGCGATGTCCCGGTTGAACTGACGGCGGCTGGTCCGGTGATGGTCGCCGTCGTACTCCGCGGCGATCTTCACCTCCTCCCAGCCCATGTCGAGGCGTGCGGTGACCTGGCCGTATTCGTCGGCAACGGGGACCTGTGTCCGCGGGCGCGGGAATCCCGCACGGACGACCAGCAGTCGCAGCCAGGTCTCGCGCGGCGATTCCGCGCCTCCGTCGACGAGCTCGAGCACACTTCGCACGCGCTTGATCCCCCGCCGACCTCGGTATCGCCGCGTGAGCGGCTCGACGTCGGCCGTCTTCAGATCCGTCGCATTCGCCAGTGCGTCGATCGCTGCCACCGCGCGGTCGACGGGATTGCGGCAGGCGAGGTCGAGGGCGGTGCGCGCCGGCGTCGTCACCCGGACACCGTTGACCAGCGCCGCCTCGTCGTCGGCTATCCGGTCGGCGTAGGTGCGGATGCCGCACGGACTATGGCGGTTGCCGTGCAGAAGCTCGGCCGGCGCCCGAGGGTCGACCCATTTCGCGCCGTGCAGCGCCGCGGCGGAACGGCCCGCAACGACACCGCGACGTCGAGACCACAGCCAGGCGGCCTCGGCGCGGATCGCAGCGTGAACGACGGTGTGGCGCGGGAGATGGACACCTGGATAGATCCCGACGTAGCGGGTGCGCAGGGCATACGGCGACACCAGACCTGCGGCGACCGACTCGCTGCCGATGATGACTGCCGACACGGCAGGAGTCTGCCAACCGGTACCGACACCCCACGAGTGTGAAACCTCTGCGAGAAATCGCGGCAATAGCCGCAGAGGATTCACACTCGGCGAAAGCTGACGAACTAGCGCATCTTGAACTGCGGGGCGCGCTTCTCCTTGAAGGCCAGCGGGCCCTCCTTGGCGTCTTCGGACAGGAACACCTCGATGCCGATCTTGGTGTCGATCTTGAACGCCTCGTTCTCGGGCATGCCCTCGGTCTCGCGAATCGAGCGCAGGATCGCCTGCACCGCCAGCGGGCCGTTGGCTGCTATGACGTCCGCGAGTTCCAGCGCCTTGGCCAGCGCCTGCCCGTCGGGCACCATGTACCCGACCAGACCTATGTCCAGGGCCTCGGTCGTAGTGATGTGCCGGCCGGTGAGCAGCAGGTCGCAGGCAACGGTGTAGGGGATCTGGCGCACCAGCCGCACCGCCGAACCGCCCATCGGGTACAGGCTCCACTTCGCCTCGGAGATACCGAACTTCGCGCTCTCGCCGGCGACCCGGATATCGGTGCCCTGCAGGATCTCGGTGCCGCCTGCGATCGCGGGCCCCTCGACGGCGGCGATCAGCGGCTTGGTGAGCCGACGGCCCTTGAGCAGCGCGTCGATGCGCGACGGGTCGTAGCTGCCGTCCTTGAACGAGTCGCCCGGTGGCTTTGCGGTCGCCGCCTTGAGGTCCATGCCCGCACAGAAGTAGCCGCCGGCCCCGGTGAGGACGCAGACCCGGATGTCGGGATCGTTGTCGACGCGGTCCCATGCCTCGACCATGATCGAGAGCATCTCGGTGGACAGCGCGTTGCGCGTCTCGGGTCGGTTCAGCGTGACGATCAAGGTATGTCCGCGCTGCTCGACGAGGGCGTCAGGGCCTTTCTCGGTGCTTTTCTCCTCGCTCATGGACAGACCGCCTTCCTGCGTCACAGCCAGAGACTTGTCAGAAAATGTAACACGTTCTAATTTGGGGTCGTGGCCCTGAACATAGCCGACCTAGCCGAGCACGCCATCGACGCTGTGCCTGACCGTGTCGCCCTGATTTGCGGTGACGAGCAGATCACCTACGCCGAACTGGAGGAGAAGGCGAACCGCTTCGCCCACTACCTCATCGACCAGGGCGTGAAGAAGGACGACAAGGTGGGGTTGTACTGCCGCAACCGCATCGAGATCGTCATCGCGATGCTGGGCATCGTCAAGGCCGGCGCGATTCTGGTCAACGTCAACTTCCGCTACGTCGAGGCCGAACTGCGCTACCTGTTCGACAACTCCGACATGGTCGCACTGGTCCACGAGCGCCAGTACGCCGATCGTGTCGCCAACGTGCTGCCGGATACGCCCAATGTGAAGACCGTCCTTGTCGTCGAGGACGGCAGTGACAAGGACTACCAGCGTTACGGCGGGGTGGAGTTCTACGAGGCCATCGCCCAGGGCTCGCCGGAGCGGGACTTCGGCGAGCGTAGCGCCGACGACATCTATCTGCTCTACACCGGCGGCACCACCGGCTTCCCCAAGGGCGTGATGTGGCGCCACGAGGACATCTACCGGGTGTTGCTGGGTGGAATCGACTTCGCCACCGGCGAATATGTCAAAGACGAATACGACCTGTCCACGCTGGCCGCCGCCGGACCTCCGTTGATCCGGTTCCCGGTCCCGCCGATGATCCACGGTGCCACCCAGTCGGCCACCTGGGCCGCCTTGTTCACCGGTGGAACCGTGGTCCTCGCACCGGAATTCGACGCCGAAGAAGTGTGGCGCACCGTCGCCGAGCGCAAGGTGAACCTGTTGTTCTTCACCGGCGACGCCATGGGACGACCCCTGCTCGATGTGCTGGAGCGCGCACCGGGCGCGGGGGAAGAGGCTCGTGACCTGTCCTCACTGTTCCTGCTCGCGAGTACCGCGGCGCTGTTCTCGCCGAGTCTGAAGGAGAGGTTCCTCGAGCTGCTGCCCAACCGGATCATCACCGACTCGATCGGATCCTCGGAGACCGGGTTCGGCGGCACCAGCATCGTCGCCAAGGGTTCGGCGCAGGCCGGCGGTCCGCGAGTCACCATCGACAAGAACACCGTGGTGCTCGACGAGGAGGGCGACGAGGTCACGCCCGGCTCCGGCGTGCGCGGCATCATCGCCAAGCGCGGTCACATTCCCGTTGGCTACTACAACGACGAGAAGAAGACCGCGGAGACCTTCCGCACCATCAAGGGCGTGCGCTACGCGATCCCGGGCGACTACGCCCAGGTCGAAGAGGATGGCACCGTGACCATGCTGGGGCGCGGCTCGGTGTCGATCAACACCGGCGGGGAGAAGGTCTACCCCGAGGAGGTCGAGGCCGCGCTCAAGGGGCATCCCGACGTCTTCGACGCGCTGGTCGTCGGAGTCCCGGACCCGCGCTACGGCCAGCACGTAGCCGCCGTCGTCGCACCGCGCGACGGAGCCCGCCCGACGCTGGCAGAACTCGACGCGTTCGTGCGCAACGACATCGCCGGCTACAAGGTCCCCCGGAGTCTGTGGCTCGTCGACGAGGTAAAGCGTTCGCCGGCCGGCAAGCCCGACTACAAGTGGGCCAGGGAACAGACCGAGCTGCGGCCCGCCGACGAAGTGCACACCAAGCACGTGGGTGCCACCAGCTGATGCATACCGGACTGTGCGACCGGTTCGGCATCGACTACCCGATCTTCGTCTTCACCCCGTCGGAGAAGGTCGCGGCCGCGGTCAGCCGCGCCGGGGGCATGGGTGTGCTCGGCTGCGTGCGGTTCAACCATCCCGACGACCTTGAGTCGGTGCTGTGCTGGATGGACGACAACACCGAGGGCAGACCGTACGGGGTAGACGTGGTGATGCCGGCGAAGATTCCCACCGAGGGGTCCGCCGTCGACATCGACAAGCTGATCCCGCAGGCACATCGCGACTTCGTCGCCAAGACGCTGGCCGATCTGGGCGTGCCGCCCCTACCCGACGACGAGGCCCGCAGCGAGGGCACGCTGGGCTGGTTGCACTCGATCGCCCGATCCCATGTGGAGGTCGCGCTCAAGCACCCGATCAAGCTGATCGCCAACGCGCTGGGCTCGCCGCCCAAGGACGTCATCGACCAAGCCCACGGGGCAGGCATTGCGGTTGCCGCACTGGCCGGTTCGGCCAAGCATGCGCAACGACACGTCGACAACGGTGTCGACGTTGTCGTTGCGCAGGGCCACGAGGCCGGTGGCCACACCGGTGAGATCGGGTCGATGGTGCTGTGGCCCGAGATCTGCGATACGGTCGGGGACCGGACCGCGGTGCTCGCCGCGGGCGGCATCGGCACCGGACGGCAGGTGGCCGCCGCGTTGGCGCTGGGTGCATCCGGGGTGTGGATGGGTTCGGCCTTCCTGACGGCGGCCGAGTACGACCTCGGCGTGCGCAGCGGCGACGGGCCGTCGGTCATCCAGCAGGCGCTGCTCGCGGCCACATCCAGCGACACCGTGCGCCGGCGCATCTACTCGGGCAAGCCGGCGCGGCTGCTCAAGAGCCGGTGGACCGACGCTTGGGACGCCGACGCGGCTCCCGAGCCACTGCCGATGCCGCTGCAGAACGTGCTGGTCAGCGAGGCGCACCAGCGGATGGGCCGGTCTGCCGATCCGACCGCGGTGGCCATGCCGGTCGGCCAGGTCGTCGGCCGGATGAACGAGATTCGCCCGGTTGCCGACATCATCGCCGAGCTGGTGTCCGGATTCGAGTCGGCGACCCGCAGGCTGGACGATATTCGCGACAGCTGACACCGCCGCCGCGTCTACAGTCGAACGCGATGACGATCGACGTGTGGATGCAGCACCCGACACAGCGTTTCCTCGCCAGTGACATGCTCGCGTCGCTGCGCCGGTGGACCGGTGGCCGGATACCCGAGGTGGACCCCCCGATCGCGGCAACGGTGGCATCGATGGATGAGGCCGGAGTCGACATCGGCCTGCTGAGTGCCTGGCTTGGTCCCAACGGCCTCGACCTGGTCTCGAATGACGAGGTCGCCGAGTGGGTTCGGCAGTATCCGAGCCGGTTCGCCGGGCTGGCAACGGTGGATCTCGACCGGCCCATGGTTGCCGTCCGGGAGCTACGCAGGCGGGTGCGAGAGGACGGCTTCGTGGGGCTGCGCGTCGTGCCCTGGCTGTGGGGAGCGCCGCCGACCGACCGCCGCTACTACCCGCTGTTCGCAGAATGTGTCGAACTCGGTGTCCCCTTCTGCACCCAGGTGGGCCACACCGGCCCGCTGCGGCCATCGGAGACCGGGCGCCCGATTCCCTACATCGATGAGATCGCCCTGGATTTCCCCGAACTCGTCATCGTCTGTGGCCACGTCGGATATCCCTGGACCGAGGAGATGGTCGCTGTCGCGCGCAAGCACGAGAACGTTTACATCGACACGTCGGCCTACACCACCCGCCGCCTGCCGGAACAGCTCGTGGCATTCATGAGAACCAATACCGGGGCCCGAAAAGTGTTGTTCGGCACCAACTATCCGATGATCGGTCATTCCCATGCTCTGGACGGGATCGACGAACTCGGCCTCTCCGACGGCGCCCGGGCGGACTACCTGCACGACAATGCCCGCCGGGTGTTCACGAAACTGAACGGAGCCCACGGGTGAACGGCGCCGGGGCCCTCGTCGCCTCGCTGGTGGGCAGCGGTGTCGACGTCTGTTTCGCCAACCCGGGAACCTCGGAGATGCACTTCGTCGCGGCGCTGGACGCCATGCCGGGGATGCGCGGCGTGCTCACCCTGTTCGAGGGGGTCGCCACCGGGGCTGCCGACGGCTATGCCCGGGTGTCCGGCGATCCGGCCGCGGTGCTGCTGCACTTGGGCCCCGGCCTGGGCAACGGCCTGGCGAATCTGCACAACGCCCGCCGCGCCAGGGCGCCGATGGTGGTCGTCGTCGGCGACCACGCCACCTACCACAAGCGCTACGACGCCCCACTGGAGTCCGATATCGATTCGGTGGCCGGCACCGTCTCAGGCTGGGTACGGCGTCCGGCCGGGGTCGCCGATGTCGCCGCCGACACGCTGGAGGCCATCGCGTCGGCGCGAGCCCACCAGCACATCTCCACACTGATCCTGCCCGCCGACATCTCCTGGAGCGACGGCGCACAGTTGGCTGAATCCGTTGCGCCGCCGACATCTCCGAGCGCCGGCGGCGCGGACGAGGCGGCGGCCGCGCTGGGTGCGGGTGAGCCGACAGTGGTCCTGATCGGTGGGGATGCCACCCGCGAGCCGGGCCTGAGCGCAGCGGCCCGGCTGGCACAGCGGTACGGGGCGCGGTTGTTCTGCGAGACGTTTCCCGCGCGGCTGGAACGCGGGGCGGGGCTGCCCGCCGTGGAGCGCATCGCCTATTTCGCCGAGGCGGCCGTCGCGCAGCTGGCCGGCGCCCGCAACCTGATCCTGGCCGGCGCATCGTCACCGGTCTCGTTCTTTGCCTACCCCGGCAAAGCGAGCGACCTGGTGCCCGAAGGCTGCCAGGTGCACACCCTCGCCGGGCCGGTCGGCGCGGCCGAGGCGCTGGTCGCTCTGGCCGACCGGTTGGCGCCGACGACCGTCGCGCCGACGGCGAGCCTCTCGCGACCGGCTCTGACCAGTGGCCCTCTCAACGCCCAGAATTCGGCCGAGGTCGTCGGTGCGCTGCTGCCGGAGCGGACGATCGTCGTCGACGAATCCAACACGGCGGGGTTCCTCGTGCCGCAGGCCACCGCGGGTGCTCCGGCCCACGACTGGCTGACGCTGACCGGTGGTGCGATCGGCTATGCCCTGCCGGTGGCGGTCGGTGCCGCGATCGCCGCTCCCGATCGGCCGGTGCTGTGTCTGGAGTCCGACGGGTCGGCGATGTACACCATCTCGGCGCTGTGGACGCAGGCGCGCGAGCAGCTCGACATCACCACAGTCGTCTACGCCAACCGGTCCTATGACATCCTGCGGATCGAATTGCAGCGGGTCGGCGCCCAGACCGGCTCGGCCGGGCCGGGTCCGAAAGCCGCGGCACTTCTCGACTTGACCCACCCCACACTTGACTTCGTGCGTATCGCGGAAGGCATGGGGGTTCCGGCCCGCCGAGTGGGCACCGCCGACGAACTCGCCGACGCGCTGCGCTGGGCGTTCGGCGAGCCCGGTCCGCACCTGGTCGAGGCGATCATGCCATCGGTCGGCGGCTAGGGCGTCAGCGTGGTATCTCGTACACCGGGTCGGCGCAGTCGAGCGCTTCGGCGGACAGTGTGCGCTTGACGATCTTGAACGTCTCGGTGCGCGGCAGGGATGTGCTCACCCGGATGAAGGACGGCCACTGCTTGGGTCCGAGGTCGGCCTGTTCGGTCAGGAACTCCCGGAACTTCAGCGGGTCGAAGTCACAACCGTCCGGCATCACCAGCGCCGCCATCACCCGGTCGCCGACGTCGGGGTCCGGTATCGCGTAGACGGCGGCCTCGGTCACGTCGGGGTAGCGCATCAACACCCGCTCGATCGGCGCGGTTCCCAGGTTCTCCCCGTCGACCCGCATCCAGTCGCCCAGCCGCCCGGCGAAATAGACGTAGCCCGCCTCGTCGCGGTATGCCAGGTCGCCGCTGTGGTAGACCCCGCCGGCCATCCGCTGGGCTTCGGCCTCGGGATCCTTGTAGTAGCCGCGGAACTGGCCTGGGCCGTCGATGTTGACGAGTTCGCCGATCACGCCGGGCGGGCACGACCGGCCGGTGTCGACGTCGACGATGTCGAGGTCGTCGGGAAGCGGTCCGAGCGATCCTTCCGGGGCGTCGGGGGTACGGGCGATGGCCACCCCGCCCTCCGTCGACCCGAAGCCGTCGACCACGACCACACCGAACCGCTGGGCGAAACGCTCCAGATCGCGCGGAGCGCCTTCGTTGCCGTACACGATCCGCAGCGGGTTGTCGGCATCGTCGGGCCGGGCCGGGGTGGCCAGGATGTAGGACATCGGCTTGCCGACGTAGTTGGCGTAGGTTGCGTTGAACCTGCGGACATCGGGAATGAACTGCGATGCCGAGAACTTGCGGCGCAACGCGATCGATGCCCCTGCGGCAACCGCCGGAGCCCAGCCCGCCATCACGGCGTTGGAATGGAACAGCGGCATCGACAGGTAGCACGTGTCGGACGGACCCAACCCGAACCGCTCCGCGAGCATGATTCCGGGAAAGGCGACCTTGTAGTGCGTGCACCGCACGGCCTTGGGTTCGCCGCTGGTCCCCGAGGTGAAGATCAGCATGTACAGATCGTCGGATGTGCTGTCGGCGAACGTGATCGGTGATCCGCGGTAGGACGCCACCTCCTGTGCCCATGCCGGCGAGGTCATGTCGATGACGGCCATGCCCTCGGGTGTGAAGCCGGAGCCGTAGGGTTGCGGGTCGCCGGAGCCGCTGGGTCGGCGACCTTGGGACGCGTCGGTCAGGATCAGCTGACAGTCGGCGTGCTCGATGTCACGGCGCAGCGCCGCGCCACGTCTGGTCGGGTTGAGCCCGACCGGCACCAGCCCGCTCAGGCCGGCCGCCACCAGCATCGTCGAGAACGTCGGCGTGTTGCCCAGCAGCACACCGACGTGCGCAGGCTTGTCCGGATCGATCCGGGCCGTCAGGGCCGCAGCCAGATCGGCGGCATCCTGAATGTGTTGGCGCCACGTCGAATACGAGCCGTCGTCGGCGTGAATGCCGCGATCGTCGACCTCAGCCAGCGGCACCAGTAGCCCGGTGACAGTCGGATCGTCGGCCACGGGATCGGTCAGGCCGGTGTGTCGGCCAGGTCCCGGCCGATGAGGCGCAGCGCAGCGGTGGCCCCGCCGACGGCGAACTCCGTCTGCTTGGCGGTGATGAAGTAGCGGTGCACCGGATGGTCCATGTCGATACCGACCCCGCCGTGCACGTGGACCGTCGTGTGCGCGACGCGGTGCCCGGCTTCGGCGGCCCAGAACGCCGCCGTGGCGACTTCCAGGTCGGCGGGGGAATCCTCGGACAGCCGCCAGGCCGCCTGGTCCAGCGTCAGACGCAGCCCCTTGATGTCGATGTAGTCGTCGGCAAGCCGCTGGGAGACAGCCTGGAAGCTGCCGATCGGACGGTCGAACTGCTCGCGGGTGCGCGCGTATTCCGCGGTCAACTCGAGTGCGCGTTCCAGCACCCCCAGTTGAAAGGCCGTGTGCCCCAGCGTGCTGCGGGTCGTCAGCCAGGCCAGCGCTTCGGCGCCAGCGACGATCCGGTCGGCGCCCAGCTCGACACCCGACAGGTCGAGTTCACCGGCGCTGCCCAGGCCCGTCGTCTGCAACGGTGTCACCGACACCCCGGGGTCACCGGCTGCGACCAGAAAGACCCGGATACCGGAGTCCGTCTCGGCCGGCACCAGGAAAGCGTCGGCGACCGGCGCGAACGCCACCTGGGTGCGGGCTCCGGACAGCCGGAACCCATCCCCGGACCCGGTCGCCTGCACCGGCCCCTGACCCAGTTCGCCGTCGAGGGCGACGGTCAGGATTTTCTCGCCGCTGACGGCCGGGACCGCCCACTGTTGCTGGAGTTGTTCGGGTCCGAACCGAGCCAGTGTGCTCGCGGCGAGCGCCACCGACTCCAGGTACGGCACCGCGGCGAGTTGGCGTCCCAGCGCCGTGAGGATGGCCGTCTGCTCCAGCGTCCCGAATCCGCCGCCGCCCACCGACTCCGGTGCGGCGGTGGAGAGGATGTCGGCGTCGATCAGCTTGCCCCACAGGGTCTTGTCGAACCGCTGTTCCAGGTCGTCCAGCTCACGCTGGTGCGCGGGTGTGCAGACGGCGTCGACGATGGTGCCGACCAGAGCCGACAGATCCTGCGCCGCTTCTGTTCTGGTGAAATCCATGGAGGTCCTACTCGGTCGGTTCGACGTGGTCAGCGATTGACTCGCGGCAGGCCCAGGGCAACCATGCCGATGATGTCGCGTTGGATCTCGTTGGTGCCGCCTCCGAAGGTGAGGACCAGCGCCGCTCGGTGCATTCTTTCCACCCGGCCGCGCAACAGCGCGCCGTGCGAATCCTGCCGCAAGGTCGCTGAGGGCCCGAGGACCTCCATCAGCAGGCGGTAGGCCTCGGTGGCCAGCTCGGTGCCGAAGACCTTGGCCGCCGAGGCGTCGGCGGGCGACGGGGCGGCCACGTCGGAAGACGCCAACTCCCAGTTGATCAGCTTGAGGTACTCGGCTTTCGCGTGCACCCGGGCGAGGTTGAGCTGCACCCACTCCGAGTCGATGAGTCGGGCGCCACGCCCGTCCTTGGTGTTCTGCGCCCATTCGCGAACCTGGTTGAGTGCCAGGAAGATCGGCTGCGAAGAGACCAGCGCGACGCGCTCGTGGTTGAGCTGGTTGGTGACCAGCTTCCAGCCGCCGTTCTCCTCGCCCACCCGGTTGGCGACGGGCACCCGCACATCTTGGTAGTAGGTGGCACTGGTGCCGACACCGGCCATCGTGCGCACCGGTGTCCAGGAGAAGCCCTCGGCCGTGGTGGGCACGATCAGCACCGAGATGCCACGGTGCTTCTTGGCCTCGGTATTGGTGCGCACGGCCAGCCACACGTAGTCGGCGTACTGGATGAGGCTGGTCCACATCTTCTGGCCGTTGACCACGTAGTCGTCGCCGTCGCGGACGGCGGTGGTACGCAGCGCCGCCAGGTCGGTTCCGGCGCCGGGCTCGGAGTAGCCGATCGAGAAGTGCAGATCGCCCGCGGCGATCTTGGGCAGGTAGAACGCCTTCTGCTCGTCGGTGCCGTAGGCCATGATCGTCGGCGCCACGCTGTTGATGGTCAGGAAGGGCACCGGTGTACCGGCGATCGCCGCCTCGTCGGTGAAGATCAGCTGATCCATCGCCGAACGGGCCTGGCCGCCGTACTCGGTGGGCCAGCCCAGCGCCAGCCAGCCGTCCTTGCCCATCTGGGCGACCGTCTCGCGGTAGACGTCGCCGCTGCCGATCTCGCCCCCGGAGGTGGACATCAGGGCTTCCTGGCGCTCCGGGGTCATCAGTTTCGCAAAGTATGACCGGAGCTCGCGGCGCAGCTCCTCTTGTTCAGGGGTGTAACTGATCCGCATGGCGTGGTCCCTCACTAGGTATCCGAATCCCAGGTCGCTGCGCTCCTGCCGGCCGGGATCCGTCCCTGGCCGGCACCCGCCGGCACCCCTGGTTGTAACACGTTCTAGTCTTGTGGTCCAGCGGCCGTTCGGGCCAGGGATCGATGATCTGGCCGTAAGGTGGTGCTGCGAATGTCCGGACCAGCCCGGTTCGACCCGGCAAGGAGGTTGTCGTGCGCGTTGAAGTCGACCATGATCGCTGTGAAGGTAACGCTGTCTGCGTGGGAATCGCGCCGGAGTTGTTCGAACTGGACGACGACGACTACGCCGTGGTGAAGGTCGATTCGATCCCGGCCGACCAGGAGGCGCTGGCCGAGCAGGCCATCGCGGAGTGCCCCCGCGCAGCCCTGAACCGCAAAGACTAGAGGTATTCATAAGTTGACTGCACAGGACGTGCCCGACGACTCGACCGATCTTTCCGGATGCGTCGCGGTGGTGACCGGCGCCGCTTCGGGCCTCGGCCGCGCGGAAGCCATCGGGCTGGCCAGATCCGGGGCGACCGTCGTCGTCAACGACATGCCCAAGGCGCTCGAGACTTCCGATGTGCTCGACGAGATCACCTCCGCGGGCTCCAAGGCGGTGGCGGTCGCCGGTGACATCAGCCAGCGGTCCACCGCCGACGAGCTGGTGGCCTGTGCCGACGGCCTAGGTGGCCTGAGCATCGTCGTCAACAACGCCGGTATCACCCGCGACCGCATGCTGTTCAACATGACCGACGAGGATTGGGATGCGGTCATCGCGGTCCATCTGCGTGGGCATTTCCTGCTCACTCGCAATGCCGCCACCTACTGGCGCAACCGGGCCAAGGAGAATGGGGGCTCGGTCTACGGCCGGATCGTCAACACCTCCTCGGAGGCCGGCCTCTCCGGTCCGATCGGCCAGGCGAACTACGGTGCGGCCAAAGCGGGTATCACGGCGTTGACGCTCTCGGCGTCGCGGGCGCTGGGCCGCTACGGTGTGCGGGCCAACGCGATCTGCCCACGGGCCCGCACCGCGATGACCGCCGATGTGTTCGGTGAGGTCCCGAAGCTGGCCGAGGGCGAGGTCGACCCGCTCTCGCCCGAACACGTCGTCACGTTGGTGCGGTTTCTGGCCTCGCCGGCATCAGACGACGTCAGTGGTCAGGTCTTCGTCGTTTACGGGCCGACGGTCACCCTGGTTGCGGCGCCCACCGCCGAGCACCGATTCCACGCCGACGGCGACGCCTGGGACCCGACGGCGCTGAGTGCTTCCATGCGGGAGTACTTCGCCGGCCGGGATCCCGAACGCACCTTCGGTGTGATGGGTCTGATGGGCGACTGAGGTCGAGAACTAGCCGAACCGGGGGTCGGCGTGGTCCGGCGCCCTGGTCTCGGCGAGCGCGTCGAGGAATGACCGCGCCCAGCGGTCGACGTCGTGGGCCAGCACCTGGCGGCGCAGTGCGCGCATCCGTCTGCGGCCCTCCTCCGGCGTCTGGTTCAGCGCCGCCTCGATGGTGTCTTTGACGCCCTCGAGGTCATGCGGATTGGTCAGGTAGGCCTGCCGGAGTTCTGCTGCGGCGCCGGTGAACTCGCTGAGTACCAGGGCGCCACCCAGGTCACTGCGGCACGCGACGTACTCCTTGGCCACCAGGTTCATGCCGTCACGCATCGGCGTGACCAGCATGACGTCGGCGGCCACGAAGAACGCGATCAGCTCATCGCGGGGCATGGGCCGGTGCAGGTAGTGGACAACCGGATGGCCCACTTCGCCGAATTCACCGTTGATGTGGCCGACTTGCTGCTCGATGTCGTTGCGCAGGATGCGGTAGCTCTCCACCCGCTCTCGGCTCGGTGTGGCCAACTGCACCAGGACGGTGTCGTCGCGCTTGGCCCGGCCCTCCTCCAGCAACTCCGAGAATGCCTTGAGCCGGACGTCGATGCCCTTGGTGTAGTCGAGTCGGTCGACGCCGAGCAGGATCTTGCGGGGATCGCCGAGTTCGGCGCGGATCTCTCGGGCGCGGCGCCGGATGTCGCGGTTGCGGGCCGTGCGGTCCAATGCGGCCGAATCGATGGAGATGGGGAATGCGCCGACCTTCACCGTGCGGAAGCCGACCTGAACCTCGCCGAAGCGTGACCGCACACCGACCGAGGCGCGCGAGGTGTTGGCGCCAACGAGTCGACGCGACAGGAAGAGGAAGTTCTGCGCACCGCCGGGCAGGTGGAAGCCGACCAGATCGGCGCCCAGCAGTCCCTCGACGATTTCGGTGCGCCACGGCAGCTGCATGAACAATTCCACCGGCGGAAACGGGATGTGCAGGAAGAATCCGATGGTCAGATCGGGTCGCAGCATCCGCAGCATCTTGGGGACGAGCTGCAGTTGGTAGTCCTGAACCCACACGGTGGCGCCCTGGGCCGCCGCGCGTGAGGTGGCCTCGGCGAAGCGCCGGTTGACGTCGACGTAGCGATCCCACCATTCGCGGTGGTAGATCGGCTTGACGATCACGTCGTGGTACAGCGGCCACAGCGTGGCGTTGGAGAATCCCTCGTAGTAGTCGGCGACGTCCTCGGCGCTGAGCCGGACCGGATAGAGCTGTAGACCATCGTCGTCGATGGGATCTTCGTCACCGTCGACCACGCCGGGCCAGCCGATCCAGGCGCCCCGGTGGCGGCGCAGCAGCGGCTCCAACGCGGTGACCAGGCCACCTGGGCTGCGCTTCCACGTGACGGTGCCGTCCGGCTGGCGCTCTGCGTCGATCGGCAGCCGGTTGGCGACCACCACGAAGTCAGAATCTCCGGAGCCGACGGTCGCCCCGTCTCCGGACACCACTTACGCCTCGAGCTTGGACGGCCCAATGCCGAGCATCGACAAGAACACCCGGCACTCGTCGGCGTCGTTGGCGTAGGCAGCCACGACCCGCCTGGCCTGGCGCGCTGTGCTGTCGGTCAGCGGCTCCACGTCATCGATGTCCGCCGGATCAGATTTTGCAGGCATATCTCAACTGTAGGTGACGTGCGTCCGATGGCACTGACCAGGGGACTACGGGCTCGACGAGAGCGTGGACTTCGGCTGGACCGCGACCTCGCTCTGGCTCGACTCGTAACAGGCCATCGATTCCCAGTAGCCGGTGCACGGGTAGCCGTTGATGTTCGGCACCATGTTGGCTCCCAGCCCGGTGTTGGTGGTGGTGGTCACGTCCTGGGTCGTGCGCGGCTGCAGGTCTTCCTGCGGGTCGGGGCTGGCGGCCACGGGGGCCGCTCCCGGGGCCGTTGCCGGGACCGGTGACATCGTCGGGACGCAGTTGCCGTCCGCGCCCAGGCTCTCACCGGCCGCGCACGCTGCGGCACCGCCCCCGGACGCGACGCTGGACTTGGGCTGGGGTACCGGTTCAGGGGCCGGGACCCCGCCTTCGCCTCCATGCCCTTCGGCGTGCGCCGTCGGCGGGGCGTAGAGGACTGCAGCCGCGGGTGCCGCTGCGGCCGCGAGCGCAAAGACGCTCGCGGCCAGCAGCTTTACCGCGTATTTGGATACGGTCGGCATCGTTGCCCTTCTTGTAACCGCCCGGTACTACGGGCTCGACGAAATACTCGAGTGCGGCTCGACCGCGGGAAGCTGGTCCTCCTGCAGGCCGATGCACTCACCGGTGTTGGCGCCGGTACAGGGGACACCCTGCACCTCGGGCAGGCTATTTGCGTCGCCCGGGGTGGAGGTGGTGATTCCGGTACCTGCGGTTGTCGGGTAGGCCCCGCCGGGCACGTTCGGCACCAATTCGGGAACGCACTGGCCGGTGTAGATATCTTCGGACTCCCCATTCGGGCACGCCACAACCGAATGCGCCGGTGCACCCGACGGTGCTGCGAAAAACGCAACCGCGGGTGCGGCGGCAATCGCGATACTCAATCCTCCGGCGAGGAGGATACGTCGGCCGACTGGGGGGAATGTCGTCATGCTTCACACTTTCTTGAGAAGTTGACGGAGTTCCGGAGTCGGTCCTCCGCCCTACTGACTGCCTTCGAGGGTCGAGTGTGGCTCAACGGCCGGGGCCTGCTGTTCCTCCTGCAATCCTATGCACTCACCGGTGTTCGCGCCTGTGCACGGCACGCCCTGAACTTCGGGCAGGCTGTTTGCGTCGCCGGGACTGGACTCGGAGATCGCGCCGGGCTGGTCCTGCACGCCCCCCATGCACTCGCCGGTGTCAGGGTTGAGCGTCTGGTCTTCGGCGCAAGCTGCCACGGGGGTCGCCTGTCCGGCGGACGGAACGGTGAATGCGGCCACCGCCGGCGCGGCAGCCATTGTCAGCGCGAACCCGCCCGCCAGGGCCAGACGTCGCGCGTTCTTGAGAGTAGCCATGTCCATGCTTTCCTTTGAATTTGCTGTATCGTGCGCTCACGCAGTGTATTGAAACCTCGTGCATTTCGCAGATGTTCCAACCAGGTATTCGCCGTTACTCTGCCTGGCGTTACACCGAACCTGAACATATTTTTGCGAAACATTCAGGAGAAGTTCGACAGATGGCTGCCGAGTACGACCTGCTGCGATGCATGCGGATGTGGGGCGGATCGGGCGGCCTTGGTGCGATTTGGGAGCCATCCGATTGTCCGCATCGGAATAAGCTGCATGGCAAAACAACTGGCGGAATAGTGGCTGTCAGTGGCCGATCGGGTGGACCGGCGGTCAAGGCCAACGTGATCGGTTTGTGATATCCGCCGATTCGCTGGGGTCCATTCTGTGTGCATAGCTGGCCGTCGCGAACCGTTCACCGGCGACCTGGGTGACGGTCCCTTTGGCCCGAGACCGCAACGGCAGGAACCGCTTTGCGCTGGCGTGCCGCCGTGGTTCGATACATAGAACCTGTTCCAGTTGTGTGAGGAGTACGGCGTGCAGCTCTCTTTCTCGGACCGGACGTACCTGGTCACCGGTGGCGGTAGCGGCATTGGGAAAGGCGTGGCAACGGGTCTCGCCGAGTCCGGGGCCAACGTGATGATCGTCGGCCGCAACGCCGACCGGTTGTCTGCGGTCACCGACGAGATCAAAGCTGCCACCGGTGGCAGGGTGGTTTACGAGCCCGCCGACGTCACCGACGAGGACCAGGTCGCGCGCGTCGCCGATGCCGTCACGGCGTGGAACGGGCGCCTGCACGGGGTTGTGCACTGCGCCGGCGGCTCGGAGACGATCGGACCGATCACCCAGATCGATTCCGCCGCGTGGCGGCGCACGGTGGACCTCAACGTCAACGGCACGATGTACCTGCTGAAGCACTCGGCGCGAGAGATGGTCCGCGGCGGCGGTGGCGCGTTCGTCGGCATTTCCTCGATCGCGGCGAGCAACATCCATCGCTGGTTCGGCGCCTACGGGGTGAGCAAGTCGGCTCTCGACCACCTGCTGATGCTGGCCGCAGACGAACTCGGGGCTTCCTGGGTGCGAGTCAACGGTATCCGGCCCGGATTGATTCGCACCGAGCTGGTGGAGGCGATCCTCAATTCTCCGGAGGTCAGCGAGGATTACCGCCAGTGCACGCCGCTGCCGCGCACAGGTGAGGTCGAAGACGTCGCCAACCTGGCGATGTTCCTGCTCAGTGACGCCGCCAGCTGGATCACCGGGCAGGTGATCAATGTCGACGGCGGGCACGGCCTGCGGCGGGGTCCCGATATGTCCGCGATGCTGGAACCGGTCTTCGGCGCCGAGGCGCTACGCGGAGTCGTCTGACCCCGCGGCGGCATCCTGAGCCGCCAGGCTGCCGACCGCCGACCAGTCCAGCTGCTCACCGCCTCCGGCGAGCAGCCGCAGGAAGCGGTCTCGCAGCAGGCTGGCGATCGGCAGGGGGACGCGGAGCTCCTCGGCTGCGGCCAGGACCAGGCGAATATCCTTCTGCCCCAACGGTGCTGCGAATCCCGCGGGCTCGAACTGCTCGCCGGCTATCAGGGCGCCGTAGGTCTGGTACACCGGCGCCGAGAACAACGTCGAGGTGAGGATCTCCAGGTACTGGTGTTTGTCGACCCCACCCTTGCTGACCAACGCCATCGCCTCGCCCAGTGACTCGATCACCGAGCCGATCAGGAAATTGCCGCTGAGCTTGACCAGGTTGGCCGCCTCGGGATCCTCGGAAACCACGAACGTGCGCTGGCCGATCGCCTCGAACAGTGGCATCACTGCCGTCACGTCGTCGCGGGGTCCCGCGGCGACGACGAACAGCTTGGCGGCCGCGGCGGCCTCCGGCCTCCCGAACACGGGTGCGGAGACGAACCGCTGGCCTGCCGCCGCGTGGGCCTGGGCGAGCCGCTGGGCCAGTGTGACGCTGATGGTGCTTGACGAGACGTGCACCGCGCCGCGCGGAGCCGAGGCGATGATGCCGCCATCGCCCAGCGTGACTGCTGCGACGGCGGCATCGTCGGCCAGCATCGTCACCACGACCTCACTCGCGCACGCTGCCGCGAGAGTGTGCGCAGGGTGGGCGCCTCGGGCAGCCAGCGCATCGACTTTGGCCGGTGAGCGGTTGTAGGCGGTGACGCGATGGCCGGCCTTGATGAGATTGGCGGCCATCCCGGAGCCCATGTTTCCCAGTCCGACGAATCCCACATCCATGACACCACTGTGCGTCGGGATCCGCCCGGACCGCTAGTTGACGCAGGGAATCCCGCCACCGTCGATAGGCGCGCCCTGGTCGGGCGTGGGCGTGGTCGTCACGCCGTACCAGCTTTGGCTGGTCCCCTGACTGGTCGTGGTGTCCCCGAGCGCGTCCGAATAGAGTTCCGTGGGAGGCAGGTCGTAGTCCTCCCCGAGCACCACGCGGATGTGGTTGGTCGCCAGCTCGTCGTCGGCCTGCGGCGTGCTGTCGATGCCGAGCAGGGTGGCCACGGATTCGGCGTCGGTCGCGGCGCCGGGGCCGTAGTCGATGACGGTGCCTGCCGGTTCGCCGGACTCGCGGTCGCGTATCTCGTCGGTGGTGAACCCGTGCTTGCCCAGGAGACCGGCGGTCCTGGCCGCCATACCCGATGTGCTGCTGGCGTTGACGACGTCGATCGTCGTTTCAGGGTTCGGCGCCGGCACCGCGGCGGTGGACGTCGCGGTCGTGGTCCCGTCGTCGATGGCGCGAGCGATCTCGGCACGGATCTCGGCCGGATCGACGATGTTGACGTCCTGGCCGTAGATGGTCTCGTAGCGCACCACCGGCAGGGTGCGGAACTCGACGTTGCTGCCGGCCAGCGCCGCCATCCGGCGGAACTGGTCTTCACCCCAGCCCTTGGACAGCACGATGTCCTTGCGGGCAACCGCCATCAGGCTCTTGAACTTGTCGAGGTCGGTGAACGAGCCGGTGTCCTCCAGCTGATGCATCACCGAAAGCAGGAAGGCCTGCTGGCGATGGGTGCGGTCGAGGTCCCCGTTCTCCAGACCGTGGCGTTGCCGCACGAAGGCCAGCGACTGCGCGGCGTCGAGCGTCTGGCGTCCGGTGGGGAAATCGGCGCCCGAATAGTCGTCGTGGACGGCATGGTTCAGACACACCTCGACGCCGCCGAGGCTTTCGGCGAGGTCGTAGAAACCGGCGAGATTGACCTCGGCGAAGTAGTCGATGGGCTGGCCGGTCAGGTTGCGCACAGCGCGGATCGTGGCCTTTCGGCCGGCCTCGCGTCCGGCCCGCTCGAGTTCGGCGCGATTGCTGACGCCCTCGTCCACCAGTTCCTGCTCGGTCTGGGCCTTGGTCAGGCCGTAGGCCTCTTTGATCTTGATGTGGTTGTACCCTTTGATGCCGCTGACAGCCACGTAGTCGTCGCGCGGAATCGAGAACGCCACGACGCGGTCGTCGGCTCCGATGTGGACCAGGATCAGCGTGTTGGTGTTGTACCCACCGGCATCGGAGTCGCCGGCGTGCAACTTGTCGAGTATCTGGGGCGGCAGGTCGTTGCCGTACTGGTCTTTGCGGGAGTCCAGACCGATCAACAGGATGTTCATCTCGCCGCCGCTGGATCGCGGCACATCGGAACCCAGCGCATCCGAAATGGTGATCCCGCTGAACAGGCCGTGTGCTTCCCAGTAGGCCAGACCGCTGGTGAGCAGCACCAGCGCCGAGATCAACGCGACCGCCACGCGCCCGGCGATCCGCCCGGCCCGTCGGGCCGGGGTGGCCGGCCAACGGTGGCGGCCGCGCCGGTTGCCGGCGGGGGCCACCGGCGTGGTCGGCGTCGGTTGCATGACGGACAGTATGCGGCCCGATCCTGCCGCGGCCCCACTCAGACCAGCGCCGAGCTACCGGTGGTGGCGGCAACCGGGCAGATACCGGCTTGTGCCGACCCGTCGACCGAGCGGAATTCGCACGGCTATGCTGAGCGTGTGCTTAGCAGGACAGACCGCCGCGATCGGCGTGTGCGCTCATGAAGCCGGCGCCGTTCGACTACCACCGGCCGGAGACCGTGGCTGAGGCCGCGCAGATGCTGGCCGAGTTCTCCGACGAGGCCAAGCTGCTGGCCGGCGGGCAGAGTCTGGTACCGATGCTCGCCCTGCGGTTGGCGTTCTTCGACAACCTGATCGACATCTCCCGCCTCGACGAGCTGAAGGGGATCGAGCGCCGGGGCGAGACGCTGTGGATCGGCGGGGGCACCACCCACGCGACCGTCGGTTCCGACGAACGCGTCCGTTCGGCGGTGCCCCTGCTTTCCCGCGCGACACCGTTGATCGGACATTTCCAGATCCGCAGCCGTGGAACACTCGGCGGCTCCATCGCCCACGCCGATCCCGCGGCCGAGTATCCTGCGGTGGCGCTGGCCCTGGATGCCGAGATGGAGGCCGTGTCGCCCACCGGCCGGCGCCGCATTCCGGCGTCGGAGTTCTTCGCCGGAGTGTGGGAAACCGCGCTGGCCCACGACGAGGTCCTCGTCGGGGTCCAGTTCCCGGTATGGTCGGGACGTTGCGGGTTCGCGGTGGAGGAATTCGCGCGTAGGCATGGGGATTTCGCCATCGCCGGCGCGGCTGCGGCCGTCGAACTCGACAGTGGCGACCGGATTCTCCGCTGTGCCATCGGATTACTGGGACTGAGCGCCACACCGAGGCGTGCGGCGGAGGCGGAAGCGGCGATCGTCGGCAGGCCACTGGGTGAGCTGACCCCGGAGGAGGTCGGCGAGCTGGCGGTCAGTGGCCTGGATGACATCCCCTCCGACCTGCAGGGACCCCCCGCCTATCGACGACGGATCGGAGCGGCGATGGCTGCGCAGGCCTGGCTGGCGGCAACCAAGGAGGCAGTCGATGCATGAGCGATCGATCCGGTTGTCGGTCAACGACAATCCCGTCGAGGCGGTCGTCGAGCCGCGACTGACGCTGGCCGACTTCTTGCGCGAGCGATGCGGCCTGACCGGTACGCATCTGGGCTGTGAGCACGGTGTGTGCGGAGCATGCACCGTGCTGCTCGACGGGGCCGCCGTTCGTTCCTGCCTGATGTTCGCCGTGCAAGCCGACGGCATGGAGGTCTCGACCGTGGAGGGCGTGGCCGGCCAAGACGGTCAACTATCGCCCGTGCAGGCCGCTCTGCGTGACTGTCACGGACTGCAATGCGGTTTCTGCACACCGGGTTTCGTCATGTCGATCAGCGCGCTGCTGCGTGACAATCCGAATCCCACCGACGAGCAGATCCGGGAAGGGCTGTCCGGCAACTTCTGCCGCTGCACCGGCTACCAGGGCATCATCGATGCGGTCCGGCTGGCCGCTGCGAGCATGTCGGACTCGGCGCCGAGCGCCCGTTAACGGTCGCGATATCTAGGCCGAGGCACGTCTCACGCCTGGGCGGCCTCGATCAGG
>Ga0210086_1000246_pt1 | contig 34068 bp, 33 predicted proteins | sample China_Galinas_PW_3_FD_184867 | JGI IMG/M metagenome (GOLD analysis project Ga0210086, IMG submission 184867) | Wetland microbial communities from San Francisco Bay, California, USA, that impact long-term carbon sequestration - China_Galinas_PWB_D2... | ecosystem: Environmental > Aquatic > Marine...
TGTCCGGTGCCGGTGAGGTGGTGGTGCGTGGACGGTGGCCGGGCCGGATCGCGCCGGAGCCTCGCGGCGATGGCGGCTTCGGGTACGACCCGGTGTTCATTCCCGACGGACTCGACTGCAGCGGTGCGCAGCTCAGTCCGTCGGAGAAGGACTTCCGGTCACATCGCGGTCGGGCGCTGGCTCAGCTGGTGCCCGCGCTGCGGGCGCTTGCAGGTTGAACTGTTCTTTTACCTGCTCGGTGCGGTAGTGCTCGAGGATGATGCCCAACAACGGGATGGTGCCGGCGAGCAGGGTGCCGACGGTCGTCCACAACGGCCAGCGCACCTTGACCGCCAGGTTCAGCGTCGCCAGAAGGTAGACGAAATACACCCAGCCATGCACAACGCCAATCCACGATGGTGGGTTCTCGACCTGGACGACGTACTTCACCACGATCTCGTAGCACAGCGCGATCAGCCAGATGCCGGTCGCCCAGGCCATCACCCGGTACCCGGTGAGGGCGGTGCGGATTCTGCTTGTGTCGGGGGCACTTCCGGAGCTCATGATTTAGTCCTGTGTTCCTTGTCGGCTTGTGCGAGTTCAGCAAGATACGCGTTGTATTCGGAAAGGGCCGGGTCGGCGGATTCCTCGGCCGTCGGCTTGGGACGCTCGGGCAGTAGTTCCGCCGGGATCTCGGTGACGGTGTCGGGCTTGTGCAGCTGCGGTGGTTCTTCCTCGTACCGGACGAACTTGCGGTAGGCGTAGACGACGAATGCGGCGAAGACCGGCCACTGCAACGCGTAGCCGAGGTTCTGGCCGGTGCCCGCCGCCGACTCGTAGCGTTGCCACTGCCACCAGCCGAGTGCGAGGCAGGCCAGCGCGGCGACGATCACCAGCACGATGAGTGCCGGCCTGCGATGAGCCTTTGGGCGAAGAGCATCAGACTCACGACGCCGTGTAGTGGACACGCTTCGACGGTACCGCGCTGTAATCTGTGGGCGCCCGCGCGAGTGGCGGAATGGCAGACGCGATGGATTTAGGTTCCATTGTCTTCGGACGTGGGGGTTCGACTCCCCCCTCGCGCACACATGTCGTGAGTTGCGCATGGTGTGCACCTGAGTCGCGTGTCGGTTACGGATCCCCTTGGCCGCGGCTGTCTTTCGGCTGCGTCGGTGACGTCGTCTTGCTGTCGACGTACGGCCCATGGGCGGGTTCTCACTCGGATGGCGTCATCAAGTGGTGACGCCTCGCAGAAGCGTGGCTGTCTCGGCGGCCCAGCTGGGGAGGCCCGCGGTCGATTCAACGCCCTACTGCCGCCGCGGTCGTGAGGCCAGAATCTCGCGCAACGTGGGCAGCACTCGCTGGTCTTTCGGCCTGTTCGCGGCCTGCTTGGAGCGTACGACATCGGCTAACGAAGCCACCCGCACGGTAACGCCGTACAGCTGAGCGGCTGTGGCATCGCGGCGCAGATCCGAATAACCGCGGGTACCGTCCGGCTCGAAACTGATGTCGAGATCCCCGGCAGCGGTTGTGAGATTCCAAGTACCAACTGCTTTAAGAGAATCGGCGTCGAACGCGAATGGCAGACTACCGGGCTCTGATTCCGTGCGTATACGTGCGTTCAGTTCACGCAGGGCCGATGCTAGCTTGCTCAAGTTCCCACGCGCGGTTCCCGGCGTGATGTCGGCGTCCTCCGTCGTAAACGGAGACCCGTGATAGACGGCCGCAAGCCCGCCGATGAGGATATAGGCCACCTTGTGCCGGTCGAGCACCTCGAAGAGGCGCGGCAGGTCTAGTTCCACGTCAACCTCGTCCGGCTTCCCGCACCGCATTCAACTGACGCACCAGGCGCGCGTGCCTGTCCATGCGTTGCTGGCCGGTCAGGTTGGCAAGCCGCGCCGCTTGGACTAAATCGCTCGCATCCCGTCGCATGAGCATCAGTTCAAGATCGAGGCCGCACAGCCGCACTAGACGCACCACATCATCGAGGCTGATCGCGACGCGACCGGATTCCCAGCGAGCGATGGCGGGCTGAGCTGTGCCCGCGCGGGTGGCCAGCTCGGCCTGGGTCAGTCCGGCCCTGCGTCGCGCCTCGCGAACCAGATCACCGCCGTAGGAAGCCATGCTTAAGTATAACAAATCAGTTATGAACGGCGGCTTTGTCGGTGGCCCTGTGCACACTGCCCCAATACGCGAAGTCAGACCGCGGCTTCGCCATGCGAAGGGGATCGCTATGGGCAATCGGGCGAACTTTGTGCTGGTCGATCGGCGTCGAGTGCCATCACCGATCCGATGTCGTCGGTCGCGACGACGCCTGTCGGTGCGATACCAGCGATGTCCCCCGCGTCCTTGCCCACCTTGTCCTCACTGTGAACAAGAACACCGACGAGGTCGTACTCGGGACTATCCGCGAAATGCCGGATCCCTACCTGTCCCACGTTCCCCGTCATCCACTGAATGACGCGACAGCTCACGGGTTTTGCACCGCTGGTTGTCCGGCCGCCTGCCGTGCGAGCCGCTCGTCGTGGATGCGGACAAGCTCACGGAAGCCCAGCCGGTGTCGATGTGGGGCGGCCAAGTGCGCAGCCTGGCAGACAATCTGGGCATCGACCTCGACGAGGTGCGCCAGCGCACCGAACGCTGGTTCACGCCCGAGCGCATCGACTGCACGATGATGACAGTGCAGCCAGGACAGATGGCCGCGGTTCGATTCGCCACCGAGGGTGTTCGTGACGGCGAACCGGTGATCACACTCGAGCATGTCACCAGGCTCACCTCGGCAGCAGCACCCGACTGGGAATTCCCGCCCGAGGGACATACCGGTGTACACCGCGTCGTCGTGGAGGGCGAACCACGAGTCGAGATCAACACGCATGTCTCCCATGCGGTCCTCGATGCGACAGACGCCGGGTGCATCGCTACTGCGGCTCGGGCGATCAATGCGATCGACTGGGTGTGCCGGGCGCCCAGGGGATTGATCTCGGTGGAGGAAGTTCCGCAATCGGCGACCATGCGCGGCCTGATGTGGAGTGCTCCCGTACCGGGATAAGGTCACGAACACCGGCACGGCGTCGTATGTTCGCCGCGATGAACCTTGATCCCGATAGCGCATCCTCGCTGCATCTGAGCATCGTCGACTTGGCGGCGGCAGGCTCTGCCGTCGACCGGTCGGCAGGGCCGGTTGTCGCGGTGGGCACGGGCTCGGAGATCGCCGCGGGGCACGCGGCGGCGTGGCTGGAGCGGGCGACGTTCACGCTGACCGAAGACACCGCGCCCGATAGCCGTGTCGTGACCGTGGCGTCGACTGCCGACGCCGTAGCGGAACTTGTTGAACGCGTCGAGGCTTGGCCGCAGGCAGCGGGCATATGTGACGACGTGCTGCGGTCCTTTGATGTTGCCGCGCCGACGCGGAGCGGTCTGACCACCGAGTCGCTCGCCTATTCGACACTGCAATCCGGCCGCGAGTTCGCCACATGGTTGGCCCGACGGGGGCCGGCGGCGTTGCCCCGCAGTCCCGACCCTGTGCTCGTCCACCGGGACGGCGACGCGTTGAGCATCCGGCTCAACCAGCCGGATCGGCACAACGCCTTCTCCACCGATATGCGGCAGGGGCTGCTCGACGCGCTGGCCATCGCCCACGCCGACCCGTCGATCAGCCAGGTGGTCCTCGGCGGTAGCGGGCCGTCGTTCTGCAGCGGCGGTGACCTCGCGGAGTTCGGCTCCTTCGACGATCCGGTGACGGCTCATTTCGCCCGGACCCGCTACAGCCCGGCCCTGGCTCTCGACGACCTCGCGAACCGGCTGGGTGAGCAACTGATCGCCCGCGTGCACGGCCAAGTCCTCGGCAGCGGACTCGAGATGGCGGCGTTCTGCGGCCGCGTCGAGGCGCATCCGGAATCCCGCATCGGCTTGCCCGAATTGGCCCTGGGCTTGATCCCCGGCGCCGGCGGCACCGTGAGCATCACCCGGCGAATAGGCCGGTGGCGCGCCGCCTATCTGGTGCTGTCCGGGCAGACCCTGACCGCCGCAACCGCCCTCGCGTGGGGCCTGGTCGACGCCATAACACAATAAGGCCATGGCGTCATGGGTCCTCCCGGCGAGCGTGCTGTCGCGCGCCCGGCGGGAGGCCGCCGCAATCGAGGACCACATTGGCTCCCTCGGCGGCCGGGCACTTCGGGTCGATGCCGACGAGATCGTCACCGGCCGGGCCGCCGTGCTGGGACTTGATCCGCCGACGCGTATCTCGGCGGGCGGCGCAAGCAGATTGCTCGCGACCGCGGACGGTTGGTGTGCCGTCACGATGAGCCGCGTCGAAGACTACGAAGCCCTTCCGGCGTTGCTGGAGATGGACGACGTCGGGGCTGATCCCTGGAACTCTCTGGCCACCGCGGCGGCGGCGCGCAATGCCGAAGACCTCGTGGCGCGGGCCCGGCTGCTGGACGTGCCCGCCGCGGTCCTGGGGGAGATCACTGCCAGCGATCCGAAGAGCGTCCGGCACACCGCCCCGCTGTCGGGGCCGATCACCGATCTCCTGGTCGCCGACATGTCGTCGATGTGGGCCGGACCCCTCTGCGGTCGCCTGCTCGCCGCCGCCGGTGCAACGGTGGTCAAGGTCGAAGCACCCGGCCGTCCGGACGGCACCCGCAGCGGTGATCGGCGGTTCTTCGATTGGATGAACAGCGAAAAGCTCTGTTACGCGGGTGACGTCGCGGGCTTGCTGGGGGCCGCCGATGTGGTGATCGAGGCGTCCCGGCCCTCGGCACTTCGCCGTCGCGGACTCGGCGCAGAACAGGTGCCGGCGCGCCCGGGGCGAATATGGTTGCGTATCAGCGGATATGGACCCAGCTACCCCGAGCGGGTCGCGTTCGGCGACGACGCGGCGGTTGCAGGCGGACTCGTCGGCCGGCCCGAAAGCGGCCCGGTGTTCTGCGGTGACGCGATCGCCGACCCGCTCGGCGGACTGGCGTCGACGGTGGCCGTGCTCGATGCCCTGGCATCGGGTGGCGGGGTCATCGTCGACGTCGCGATGTCGGCGGTCGCCGCCACGTACGCGGTCCTTGCCGACACCGGAGTGCAAGCCGTCGAGCCGCGGCTACCTGCGCTCCCGCCGGAGCCGGCTCACGAGCTGGGGGCCGACAACGTCCGCGTCCGCGAATTGGTCGAATCCCGCTTGGCCGCATGCTGATTCAACAAGCAACCCTGCTCGACGGCCGCGTCGCCGACATCCGTGTCGCCGACCGCATCACGGATGTGGCCCCGACGCTCGCGCGTCACCCCGGCGAGACGGTCCTCGACGCGCGGTTGGGCGCCGTGCTGCCGGGTCTGCACGATCATCACCTCCACCTGAGGGCGGCCGCCGCGGCACTCGGCTCGCTCGCGGTCGGTCCGCCCGCGGTGGCCAGCGAACGACAGTTCGGGAAAGCCGTCACCGCAGCCGAGCCGAGTGCCGACGGCTGGATCCGTGCCATCGGTTACCACGAGTCGGTGGCCGGGGAATTGGACCGTACCCGACTCGACGCGCTGCAGCCGAGAACGCCGCTTCGGGTCCAACATCGCAGCGGCGCGGTGTGGATCCTCAATTCGGCGGCGCTGTCCCGCATCGGACATCCTGACCACCGGGACGGGCGGATGCCCAGCAACGACCGCCGGCTGACCGGGGCGGTGCCACGCCGCCGACCTGACCTTCCGGCGTTGGGACGGCAGCTCGCGGATTACGGGGTTACCGGCGTCACCGATGCCACGCCCGGCCTGTGCTTCGACGACATCGCTTCTCTCACAGCAGCTGTCGCACAGCGCGTGCGGTGCCTGGCGCCGGGCAAGAAGATCCTGCACGACAACGATCTCGACCTGGACGGGCTCACCGAATGGGTCGCGGAGTGCCATGCTGGCGGTGTGCCCGTCGCAATTCATTGCGTGACGGCCGCGCAGCTGGTCGTCACCATCGCCGCTTTCCGAGCTGCCGGTACGAATTCGCTGGACCGGATCGAGCACGCCGCGATGGTGCCGAACGTTACCGAGCTCGCGGGTCTTGGCGTGACGGTCGTAACCCAGCCGAACTTCGTCGCCGAGCGCGGCGAACAGTATCTGCACGACGTCCCGGCCGACGAACACGAACAGCTGTGGCGGGTCGCGTCATTGATCCGCGCCGGCATTCCGGTGGCCGGGAGCACCGACGCCCCGTTCGGCGCGCTCGATCCGTGGGCCGCGATGCGCGCGGCGGTCACCCGCACCACGGCCTCAGGCCATGTCATCGGCCCACACGAGCGTGTCGAGCCGGTAACGGCACTCCATATGTTCCTAGGCGCTGCGGACCACCCCGCAGAACACCGATACATCGAACCAGGCGAGCCTGGCGATTTGTGCGTCCTGTCGGTGCCGCCGGACGAGGCCCTGCGCACGCTGGCCTCCGACATGGTGGTCGCCACCGTTGTCGCCGGCGATTTAGCCGAACCTCGGTGAGAGCAAGCGCAGACTTGTATTCTGCCTGAGTGCAGAGCCGAATCGCCCTGGCCACCGCAGCGGTCCTTGCCGTCGCGGGTCTTGCGGCATGTTCCTCAGAAACGCAGCAGCAGCCGAACCACCCCAGTCAGGCGTCGGTGACGATCAACGGGAACACGGTCGCAAGCCAGAGGTCGGTCAGATGCACACAGCAGCAGTGGTATTGGACGATATTTGTCGGCGACCAGGACGTCTCGGGCGTCAAGGCGCTGGTCAACAAGACCGATGGCAAGTTCACCGCCCAGTCGGTCCACATCCGCAACCTCGGCGGCTTTACCGGTATGTACTCGAAGGGCGACGGCGGTGAGGCCAGCGCCAGTTTCAGCTCAGAGACGTTCACGATCACCGGCAAGGCCGACGGTTACAACACCTATCAGTCCGGGGAACCGGCCTCCGCAACGTTCAAGATCGTCGCGACCTGCTGACCGCTCGGCGCACATCAGCTGCGGCTTCGCCGCACGTCCTTGAACGGAACACCCCGGTCGGCGGCGTATTCACGCGGAAAACCCAGCACCCGCTCGCCGATGACGTTGCGCCCGACCTCGGTGGTACCCCCGCCCAACGATGCGGTCTGCCGGGACAGGAAGCGCTCACCGAAACGGATCAGGCCGTCGCCGCCGTCAACCACGCCCGCACTGCCCGCGATCGCCAGCGCGGTGTCCATCTCGAGTTGATGAGTTTCGGCGTGCGTAATCCGGATGACGGTGCCCGCGGCCGGCGGCAGTGAGCCGTCGTTGACGCCGTGGTAGATGTGGTTGATCAGCTGCTCCTGCACCGCGCGGTGCACGAGCGCCCGCCCTGCCATCTCCTGAAGCCGTTCGTTGTCGGCCTGGCCCAGCGCGTCGAGGACTGCGGCGAAGTCCACCGGCACGTCGGTGGTGCCCTCGGCGCCGATGCCGCTGGCGAATTCCGAGCCGCCGCCCACCGCGCGCCGCTCGTGGTAGAGCTGACGCGACGCTACGTTCCAGCCCGTGTTCACCTCGCCGACAACCGCGTCGTCACCGACTTCCAGGCCGTCGAAGAACTCTTCGCAGAACTCTTGTGAGCCGTTGACCTGTGTAATGCGCCGCAACGTGATCCCGGGACTGTTGATCGGGACCACAAACATTGTCAACCCCTCGTGCTTGGGCACGTCCCAATCGGTGCGGGCCAGCAGCAGTCCGTAATCGGCGGCGAACGCACTGGTGCTCCACGTCTTCGCGCCGTTGATCACCCACTTGTCCCCGACACGATCGGCGCGCGTGATGACGCCGGCCAGATCCGATCCGCCGCTGGGTTCCGACAGCAACTGAACCAGCACTTCGTCGCCGCGTATCGCGGCCGAAATGTGTTGGTGCTTCTGCTGTTCCCTGCCGGTGTCGAGGATCGTCGCGCAGCAGATCGTAAACGTCGGTGTGTTCAGGATGATCGGTAGCTCATAGCAACGGCTTTCGATGTCAAAGGCCCTCTGGTACTCGATGGGCAGGCCGAGGCCACCGTATTCCCGCGGGAAGCAAATGCCCGCGAATCCACCTTCGTAGAGCCGCTTTTGGAGCTCTCGGGCCCGCAGCCACGGACCCTCCTCGCCGCGCTCGACCCCAGGAGGCTCCGCCGGATCGATGCGTGGCATGGTGGCGGCCAGCCACGCCCGGGCACGCGCGGCGAACTCATCGACCGACTCTGTTGTGGTTGCCGACTTGGTTTCGGTCACGACGCCGCCTTGGTCAAGGCATAGACCCGCAGGTTGTGGTCTTCAGGTGTGCCGAACATCGAGCGGTACAACGTGACTCGGCGCAGGAACAGGTGCAGGTCGTGCTCCCACGTGACGCCGATTCCGCCATGCAGTTGGACGCAGTCCTGCAGCATTCCAGGGGCGCGCTCACCGACATAGGACTTTGCGACACTGACGGCCATGGCCGCATCCGGCGAGCGCTTGGCCACCTCGGTGACCGCGGCACGCGTGGTGGCCCGGCAGGCCTCCAGCCAGATTTTCAGGTCGGCGAAGCGGTGTTTTAGCGCTTGGTAGGACGCCAGCGGACGGCCGAACGAGTACCGGTCCAGCGCCCACTGAACCGTGAAATCCATGACCGTGTCCAGGATTCCGGCGACCTCGGCACATTGAAGCACCATTGCGATGTGGCTCTGTCGTTCGATCAGCGCCGGAGTCTGCGTCACCGTCCCGACGGCGGCAGATTCGTCGACCTCGACGCCATCGAAATGCACTCGGGCATAACGTTTTACGAGATCAATCGAGCTTTGCGGCGCCACCTTCACGCCTGGTGCATCGGTGGGCACGAGGAACTGGCGGATTCCCTCGTCGGTGCGAGCGACGGTCAGGAGCAAGGAGCTCTCGACGCCAGCCTCGACGCGGTCCTTGATGCCGTCGATGCGAAATCCGGTTGCCGTCGGCGTGGCCGTTACCGTGGGTTCGTCAGGCGCCCACGATTTCCCGGGTTCGTACACCGCCCAGGAGGCGACGGCCTCCCCGGACACCAGCGCCTCCATCACCGTCTCGTGCTCACCGACCGCATCGACAAGACCGGCGAGCACCGTGCTCACCGGATGCAGCGGACCGGGCGCCACGGTCTTTCCGATCAGCTCGGCGACCAGCGCCAGGTCTTCGACCCCGTTGCCAGACACGCTTCCGCCGCCGAGTTCCTCGGGGGCCAGCAAGCCGGCCCACCCCAATTCGGCTGCCCGCCGCCACCATTCGGGCTCGAACGAGGTGCCGGCGGCGTAGAGCTCGCGGACTCGGCGAAGCGACGCCTCTTTCTCGAGGAACGCCTGGGCCGTCGACGCGAAGAGTAGTCGTTCGGGCGAGGCGGTTTCGGTCACAGTTCCCCTGGATCAGGCCGGAATGACGAGAGGCGGAACGTCGGGGTTGTGAACGATCTTGTTGGGCACCTTGAACAGGTCGATCATGTTGCCGCCCATGACCTTGCGCTGACCCTCCTTGTCGAGTCCCTGGAGGTCGTCGATCAGATGGGTCGGCTCCGCCAGACCCTCCGGGTGCGGCCAGTCGGAACCGAAGATCACCCGGTCGACCCCGAGCAGGTCGGCCATCTGGGCGAAATCGTCCTCCCAGAACGGCGCGACGTAGACGGCTCGCTTGAACGCTTCGATCGGATTCTCCGGGAACTCCTGCGGCATCTTCTTGTAGGTGCCCTCGAACTGCTTGAAAAGATGGGGCACCCAGTCCGCACCGTTCTCGATGGACAGGATGCGCAGATCGGGGTTGCGGCTCAGTGCACCGTGGCAAACCAACGCCGCCATCGAGTCCTCGATGGGCCGCTTGCCCATCGAAACCATCCGGAACGCAGTCGGTTTGAACGGCAGGAACTCGTCGGCGGGTTCCCAGTCGTTGAGGTACTCGGCGTAGCCCGAGTCGGAAGCGTGCATCGACACCGGGATGCCGGCCTTGACGCAAGCTTGCCAGAACTGGTCGAACTCGGGCAGGCCGAACGACCGGGTGCCGCGAGGGCCGGGCACCGGTGCGGGCCGGACCAGAACGGTCTTGGCGCCACGCTCGAGACACCACTCGAGTTCCTCGAGGGCGCGGTCCACGATCGGCAGCGAGACGACGGGGGTGGAGAAAATGCGGCCCTCGTAGTCGAACTGCCAGGTCTCGTACATCCATTCGTTGAGCGCGTGGATGACGTCGTGGATGAGTTCGGGGTCGTCCTTCATGCGCTCTTCGACCAAGCTGGCCAGGGTCGGGAACATCAGCGAGTAGTCGAGACCGAGTCCGTCCATGACCTCCAGCCTCGCGGCGGGGTCGCGGAACGCGGGGATGGCCTTCATGGGCTTGCCCATCACTTCCCGGAAGCTCTTGCCGCCGCTGCCGTGGCGGAAGTACTCCTCCTGGGCGCCCGGACGCGCGACGACCTCGAAAGTGGGGTTCGGGATGTAATCGCTGACCTGGTTGCGCACCATGATCTTGGTGCGGCCGCGAACCTCGATGTAGTCGATGACGCCCTTCCGCCGGTCCGGCAGGAACTTGGTCAGCGCCTCTTTGGGCTCGTAGAAATGGTTGTCGGCATCAAACACCGGATAGGGAAGCTCGCGTGACGGCATTGTCGCCTCCTGGAAGTCTCATTGGCCGAAAGTGGTAATGACGTTACCACACCGTGACCAGCGAAAACAATGCGCAGGTCAGAGGCGTTAAGGCGCCAATCCGTAGACGCAGAAGTCGTGGATGTGCTCGCCGTCGATGGGTACGCCGTTGAGCTCGACGCCCAGCGAGCGCAGCCGCATGGCGCCGAGTACGGACTGCATGATCAAGGCTGCGGTGGTTTCGAGGTCCAGTCCGGCCCGAAACGCTCCCTCAGTGATGCCGCGGTCCAGGATGTCTCGAATCAGCTGGTGCAGCGGCGAGAGCACGCGGGCGTACTCGCGCGGCAGCGATTCGGCCAGATGGTCGTTGTAGAAGGTCAGGCCTCGGTTGATGCTGTCCTGGGTGCTCGACGCGGCGGGCGCGGTGATCCGGTCGATCAGCCGCTTCAGTGCTGTGGCGCTGTCAAGGCCGTCCGTTTCCTCGCGCCAGCGCTTCGTCGACTCGGCCATGATCTTGTCGATGAGCGCCAGCAGCAACTCGTCTTTGGTGGAGAAGTGCTGGTAGAACGCCCTCAGCGAGGTTTTCGAACGTTCGACGACTTCCAGCACCGTGAAGTCGGTGCGGCCCGTTTCGCCCAGGATCGCCAGCGCCGACTTCATGAACCGGCTCGAGCGGGATTCGGGGTTGGATGTCGCCGGCCGAGCGGCACCGGTGGCGACGTCGCTTGGACCGTCGGATGCGCTCGGCTTCGCCATCAAGACACCCTTCACGTCATGCAGCCAGATGAGAATGACGTTACCGCTTTTGCGGAGCCGTAGGTACTGTGTTGGTCCGACGTGGGTCGGCAACTGGAAGGTGGGGGTCAACATGACGGATTCAGCGCAGACGCAGTGGACGGTCGAGCGCCTGCTGGAATTGTTCGACGTGCAACCCGACGGTGCCGACCACTACACCGCCGCAACCGGCATCGCGGGTGACGATGAGCGCCAGGTGGTGGAGGGCACTCAGGTGCTGGCACAGGCGATTGTCGCTGTGGCCAAGCGGTTTCCGGACAAGTCAGTGCGAAGCGCCCATGCGGTGTTCTCGCGCGCGGTGCTTGGCACGGCCCCGCTCGAGTTGCTCATCGACGTTGTTCACGAGGGGCGATCGACAGCTACTGCGATAGTGACGGCGCGCCAGAACACAAAGCGCTGCATAACGATGACGGTATTCACCGATGTGCCGTCCGAAGACGTCATCCGTCACCACCTGCCGCGGCCCGAGGTCGCCGCTCCGGCCGACGCGAACGTCTCCGAGATGCCGATGATCGGCCGCGAGCTGCGACTCGTCGACGTGGTGGACGTGAACAGCCCCGACGAGGTCGGGCCGCCGGAACTGTACGCGTGGCTGCACTACGACCCGCTTCCCACGCGTGACGACCTGGCCAAGGCGTTGATCGCCTATTTTACTGGCCACCTTGGCATTTCGACCACGATGCGGGCGCACGAGGGTATCGGCACCAGTCAGGCGCACCTGACCGTGTCCACTGCTCCGATGACGATCTCGGTCAGTTTCCACGAGCCGGTGCGGTGGGACGGCTGGCTGCTGTACACCCACGAGAGCACGCAGGTGGGTGCGGGCATGTCGTATGTCCGCGGCGCGGTGCACACCGAGGAAGGTGAGCTTCTCGCCTCGTTCTCACAGGACGCGATGATCCGTCCGCTGCGCACCAGCGACACCTCGATCAAGGAGCGGTCGCGGCTCTGACGCCGAACGTGCGGCCACAGCGAAAATCGTTGCAGTTTTTCGCAGTACGCGCACGTTCGGCGCCGCGGGTCACGCCAGCCGATTTCGCAGTTCGCGCTTGAGCACCTTGCCGTAGCTGTTCTTCGGCAGCTCGTCGACGAACTCGTAGCGCTTGGGCCGTTTGAAACGCGCAATGCGCTCGAGAAGATGGGCGTCCAAGTCGGCCGGATCGACCGTTCCGACGATGAATGCGACGACGATCTCACCCCACTCGTCGTCAGGTGCGCCCACCACCGCCGCCTCCGACACCCCGGGGTGCTCGACCAGCACCTCCTCCACCTCGCGTGGGTAGATGTTGCTGCCGCCGCTGATGACCACATCTTTCGACCGGTCGCGAAGTGTGAGATAACCCCGCGCGTCGAAGGAACCCATGTCCCCGGTGCGCAGCCAACCGTTCTGCAGCGTGGCCGCGCTGGCTTCGGGATTGTTCCAGTAGCCCGACATCACAACGTCTCCGCGGCATACGATTTCGCCGATCTCGTCGGTGTTGGCGGGTGTGCCGTCTTCGCGCAGCACTGCGACGTCCACCCCCGACCGGGCGTACCCGACCGAGCCGAGGATCGCGTTGTCGGCAGTCAGGTGGTCGGCCCGGCGCAGGCCCGTGATCGTCATCGGAGCTTCGCCCTGTCCGTAGAGTTGCGTGAAGATCGGCCCGAACGCCGCCATCGCCCTCTTCAGGCTGTCGACGTACATCGGACCGCCGCCGTAGACCACGGTTCGCAGATTTTGTGGACGTTCACGTCCGGTCTGCACCAGGCGTTGCACCATCGTCGGTGCGAGGAACGCGCTGCACCCGGGATGGTGTTGGCAGAGGTCGAGGAACTCGTCGGACTCGAACGCGCCCGACCCCGGGATGACCTGGCGCGCACCGCGTAACACGTAGGGAGGGATGTAGAGTCCCGATCCGTGTGACATCGGTGCGCCGTGAACAAGGCTCGAGTTTTCGTCCGGCGAATCGAAATCCGCGAGATGGGATACCGTCATCGCCATCAGGTTGCGGTGGCTGAGCATCGCGCCCTTCGATCGCCCCGTCGTTCCGCTGGTGTAGAACAACCATGCCAGCGTCGACGGATCGGTGCTCGGAGGACTGGACGGCTCGCTGGCGAACCAACGTGAATACGATTCTGTACCAAGCGTTTCGATCACCGAACTTGAGACGGCTGCCAGCTCGAGCGCAATCTTTGGTGAGGCGAACACCTGCGAGACGCCCGCATCGTCGAGGATCTGCGCCATCTCCCGCGGGTGCAGCTTGTAGTTGATCGGGACGACCACGCATTCCGCCGCCCAGATCGCGAACATCAGTTCGACGATCTCCGGGCGGTTCTCGCTGGCGATCGCGATCCGAGCGCCCGTGCCGCCGACCTGCCGGACGGACGCGGCGAGACGCAGTGCACGGTCGCGTAGCTCGCGCCAGGTGCACAACAGGCGTTCGCCGTGATAGAGCGCGCCGCGGACGGCGAACCGCGATGACGCCTGATCCAGCAGCGCGAAGAGGTTCAACGCGCAACCCACTCGGAGGTCAGCGCGAAGTCCGACAGGTACTTCGTCGAACTCCAGCCGCCGTCCACCACGATCGTCTGGCCGTTGATGAAGCTGCCGCCGTCCGAACACAAGAACGCCACGGTGCTGGCGATGTCCTCGACCCGCCCGAGGCGTGGATAAGGCGTCATCTCCGTGTTGATCTTCCGGAATCGTTCGTCTTCCAGTCGGCTCGCCACCATCGGGGTCAGGGTGACACCGGGCGCCACGGCGTTGCAGCGGATGCCCTGCGGCCCGTACTGGCACGCGACGTGGGTGGTCAGCGCCGTCAGCCCCCCTTTGGCGGCAGAGTAGGCACCGCCGCGAAGGCCGCCGACGACCGCGAACGTCGACGTCACGTTGATGATCGCCGAACCCGGCCCCATGTGACCGATGACGTCGCGGGCCAACCGGAACGGTGCCCGCAGCATCAGATTCAGGAAGTAGTCCAGTGTTTCGTCGTCGGTTTCGTGCAGCGGCTTGGGGCTGCCCGCCCCGGCGTTGTTGATCAGGAAGTCGACGTGGCCCCAACGGTCGACCGCGGTGTCGACGATTCTTCGCGGCGCGTCGTCAGCGGTCAGGTCGACCGCGAGCGTAGCTACCCGTTCGGGGTCGCCGATCGCCTTCTCCAACTCCGAGAGCCTGCTCTCGTCCCTGCCGACGCCGAGCACCGACATACCCATCTCGGCGAGTTTGGTGGCGCACCCGAAGCCGATGCCGCTGCTGGCACCCGTCACGATCGCTACTTGCATGTCATTGCCCCTTGATCAGCGCCGCTCGAATCTCGTGCTTGAGGATCTTTCCGGCGTCGTTCTTCGGCAGTGACTCCCAGATCGCCACTTGCTCAGGTGCTTTGAACCGGGCGACACCTTCGGCGGTAAGGAAGCTGCCCAGGCTGGCGACATCGGGATAGCGTGCAGTCGCGGGCACGATCACGGCGCACGCTCGCTCGTCCGTGCGTGCGTCAGGCAGTCCGACCACCGCGACCTCGGCGATGCCGGGATGACCGATGAGGATGTCCTCGATCTCCTTCGGCGAGATGTTCTCACCATTTCGGATGATGATGTCCTTGGCGCGGCCCGTCACGACGAGGTAGTCGTCGTCGACCCACCGGCCGAGGTCTCCGGTGCGGAAATAGCCCTCGGCGTCGAAAGACTCGGTGTCGTCCTCGGGATGGAGGTAGCCGACGAGCATCTGTGGCCCTCGGACGCAGACTTCGCCTTCCCCTGCGGACGCCGAGGGGTGCGGTGCGAGCTTGACGTCGGCGATGCCGGTACGCCCGTCCGTGTCCGCCGCGTGGTCGAGGTCGCCGGGCTGCGTGGCGCCGACCGTGGTGACCGGCACTTCCGTCGAACCGTAGACGCGGGTCACGGCGGCGCGCCCGAAATACGATGCGGCTCTGCGGATCAGCGACGGTGACACGGACGCACCGCCGCAGATGAACACCTTGAGATCGGGAAGGCGCGTGCCGGCGCGCTGGGCGGCGGCGAGTATCTGGCTGAGGAACGGCGTGGCCCCCGCCATGTGGGTACAGCGCTCCTGCTCCATCAGCCCGACCGCTTCCTCGGCATTCCAGCGTTCCATCAGGACCGCAGTGGTTCCGAGCAATATCGGGCATTCGAACGCGTAGATGGACCCGCCGATGTGAGCGATCGGCGACGGCACGAGGAAACGATCTCCGGTCTCGACCAGCCAGTGGTCGCGGAGCTGACAGATCAGGGCATGGATCGAGTTATGGGTGTGCAGAACGCCTTTCGGCCGGCCCGTGGTTCCCGACGTGTAGAGGATCATCCGTACGGCGTCGGGGTCGAGTGCCGGCAATTGCCGCGGTGTCTGCTCGTCGAGCATCGCCGCGAAGGGCGCCCGGTGATCCGCGTCGTCGCCGCGCACCACCACGACTTGCGGCGGTGACTCCATCTGCGTGGTCACGCGGGAAAGCATCGACGCATAGTCGTGACCGCCGAAGCGGGACGGCACGAAGATCATCCGGCTTTGCGCATCCGCGAGGATGAACCGCAGTTCGCGGTCCCGCAGCGACGGCAGGATCGGGTTCACCACCATCCCGGCCAGCGTCGCGGCGTGGTAGATGACGGCAGCTTCGTGCCAGTTCGGCAACATGAAGGAGACCACGCTGCCGGTCGGCATCCGCGCGCTCAGCTCTTGTGCCAGAGCACTCGACTGCTCATACAGGCATCGGCAGTCGACGCGAATGTCCCCTTCGACCAACGCGGTTCGGTTCGGCGTCGTCACTGATGCTTGCCGAAGGGAATCGGCCACCGTGTAATCGACCCACAACCCGCGGGCATAGGCGTCGGCCGACCGTCTTTCGTCCAGACTCGCGCTCACGGCTTCACCCGGCGCATGGTCATCGAATGGCGGAAGCGGGAGGAAGGATGGGTGTTGATGGTGACCTGTGCGACCTCCCCGTCAGACGTCTTGTAGGTGCGCCGCATTTGCAGGGCCGCGGTTCCGGCCTCGGTGTGGAGGCGGGTGGCCAACTCGGGGGAGAGCACCACCGCGGCGATCTCCTGTTGCACCTCGACGACGCTGACCCCGAACAGGTCCTCGATAAGCGGGAAGATCGGACCGGTGTGGCGTTGCAGCAGGCGACCGACCGCCGCGAACGATCGGTTGATGTAGTACTCGGTCCGGCACACCGGTGCCGACGCGCCGTCGGCCTGCCGGTAGCCGCGCACGGCCAGCCACTCCGTACCGGCCGCAAGGCCGGTCCGGCCGGCGAGTTCTTCGTCGACCGTGACCATCGCGTTGGATTCGATCGTGAGTTGTGCTCCAGCCGCGAACGCGAGCAGGTCGTTGATCGACATCACGTCCTGCGCATACGAATTCGAGGCGGGACGCGGAACCACCAGCGTGCCCGCGCGGGGGCGAGATGCGACCAGGTTGTCTTCGCGCAAACGGCGCAGTGCTTCCCGAATCGTGTAGCGGCTGACGGCAAATCGCTCGCACAGATCGTGCTCGGTGGGCAGTTGGGAACCCACCGGATAAACGCCGTCGACGATTTCCTTGCGCAGTGTCCGCGCCACCTGAAGGTAGCGATGATCGGCGGGGCTGATCGTCATGCGACCCGGCGAACCGCCAGCACGCTGCCGTCGCCGTCAGCCGACACGAACAGCGTGCCGTCGTGTCCGATTGTGATGCCCGCGAACGGGCCCTGCGGACCCGAGAACGGCGGCATGCCCTTCAGCCGTTTAGGAACGACACCAGGCGGGGGACCTACCGGAAGACCGGATGCGATCGCAGTGCGCTGCCTGCTGTTCAGGTCGAACTGGATCAGTTCCTTGGCGCCGGCGTCGACGATGTAAAGCTGCCCGTCAGCCACCAGGATGCCCTGCGGGCACTGTAATCCGTCGACCACGGTCTCGACCCGTGAATCTGAAAGCCGAACCACACGCCCGGCTCCCGACTCGGCCACCAGCGGCGCGCCGTCGGGATCGAAGGCGACGCCGACCGGATCGGCCAGTCCCGACGCCAGTGTCTCGACGTTGCCCGACCGCAGGGAATGCACCCGGCCGGTGCCGAGTTCGGCGAACACGATCACCTCGCCCGGCCCGATGGCGACGCCGTATAGCTGATCGAAGTCGGTTGCCAGATAGTCGGTTTCGTTGGCGGCGGGCCGATACCGCGCGACCTGCCCGCCGGACGTCGTCACCGCGAACTCGCCCCCGCCGGCCGCTGCCAGGCCGCGCAGGAACCCCGGGTAGCCCGGCGAGAACAGCATTCCGACCGTCTGCAACGTCTTGTCGGGGCGCACGACGTAGAAATACGTGCCGTCGGCGACATAGAGGTTGCCGTCGTCACCGACCGCGAGGTCCAGTGGCCAGTTCAGCCCGCCCGGCAGCACTGTGCGGGTGTCACCGCCGCGCAGGATCTCGGTGATCTCGCCGGTGAAGTTCGAGACGAACAGCCGGTCGCCGACGAACGTACAGTTGTCCAGGCCGGGCGGGAGCTGAGCCAGCACGGTCTTCTCACCGCTGCGCGGATCGATGCGCAGCACCTGGCCGCTGGCTACCTGAGTGGACACGATGAAGCCCTCGGAGTCGAACTTCACCGAATCGGGGACACCGAGATCGCCTGCGACACGCTGCGCTTGGCCGCCCGAGGGATCGATCCGCCAGATCTCGTTGGCACCCATCACCGGGAAATACAGCAAGCCGTCGGGACCGACTTCCATCGCGTTCGGCGACGGGACGTTGTCCAACAGGACCCGCGGAGCGCCCCCGTTCAGGTCCATCTCCAGCAGCCGCCCACCCTCGCGGCACTCGCCGATGAACAACCTTCCGTCATGGAAGGTGATGCCGTTCGCAGACGGAACGTCGTCACGCAACACCCGCGCCCGCCCGGCGGTGTCCAGCATGCTGACCCGGCCGTCCATCACCTCGGTGGCGTACAGGTTGCCGCTGGAGTCGAAGGCCACGTCGTCGGGCGCGATGATGTCGCCGCCCTTGGCGCTCACGGTATCCAGCTGCCCGGTGGACAGGTCGAGTGCGCTGATCTGACTGCCGGTCACCTGCGCGACGTACACGCGCCCGTCCGGACCCGTGCGCAGGCCATTGGCGCCGAACAGCCGGCTGGGTCCGGCCACCCGTTCCAGTCGCCATCCGCCGACGGGTGTAGGCGGCATCGCGGGTGGATAGCGACCTTCGTCCAACGATATGGCCATAGTTTCTCCGGAACCTTCGGATTCGACGGCTCGACGTTATCAAGCGGCACTTGGTCCAGACAATACCGTTGACTGATACCAGAGAAGCCCTTGACTCGGCTGTAACCGCTGCGGAATCATGTTCTCTCTCGATTAGAAGGCAAGATCTTGTCCGGACCATTACGGGGTTACCTTGGGTTCACTTACCGGCAGGGTTGCCGTCGTGACCGGCGCCAGCCGGGGCATCGGCAAGGGCATTGCCGTCGCGCTCGGGGCCGAGGGTGCGACGGTGTACGTCACCGGGCGGACGGTGACGGCCGGCGCTCACCCACTGCCCGGCACCGTCGGCGAAACCGCCGCGGAAGTCGATCGACGCGGCGGCACGGGCGTCGCGGTCCAGGTCGACCATGGAGATTACGATCAGGTCGCGGCGCTGTTCGAGAGGGTCAAACAGGAACAGGACCGCCTCGACATTCTGGTCAACAACGTCTTCGCGCTCCCAGCGGATCTGACGGTTCCCAAGCCCTTCTGGGAGAAGCCGCTCTCGAATTGGGAGATGGTCGACGTCGGCGTGCGCTCGAACTTCGTTGCGGCGTGGCATGCGGCCCGGATCATGGTTCCGCAGAGGTCCGGTTTGATCGTGGCCACGTCCGGATACGTCGGAGTCACCTACACCTACGGCGTCGTCTTCGGGACATGCAAATCCGCGGTCGACCGAATGGCGCGCGACATGGCTATCGAGCTCAAACCGTACAACGTGGCTTCGATGTCGTTGTGGCTCGGCCTGACGTTCACCGAGCGGGCGGAACGCAATCTCACAAGCAATCCCGAGATGACCTCGCAGACCGTCACCAACCCGGACGTCGGTTCTTCGGTCGAGTTTCCCGGTCGTGTGGTCGCGGCGCTCGCCCACGATCCGGACGTGATGAAACGCTCGGGTGGTACCTTCATCGCCGCCGAGCTCGCACGTGAATACGGCGTCACCGACATCGGAGGAGGCGTTCCCCCGTCCCTTCGCGCCCAGCGCGGCTCGCCAATCTGGTCGCCCGTGTAAAAGAGAACCATGATCGCCGATTCCGAGACGCTTGCCAGGCTTGTCGACCTGCTCGATCGTCAGGACATTCTGGATTGCCTGACACGGTTCAGCCGGGGGATGGATCGCTTCGATCGGGAGCTCGTTCTCACGGCGTTCCACCCTGACGCCATCATTGCCGCAGGTGAATTCGTCGGCGGACCGGAGGCCCTGTACGAGTGGGCGTCGGCCATCCACGAGCTGGGCCAGGCAGCCACCCACCACAATCTGCTCAACCACACGTGCCACCTCGACGGCGACGTCGCCCACACCGAGACGTACTACCTGTACGCCGCCCGCAATCGGGACGAGACGAACTGGCTGGCCGGCGGGAGGTACATCGATCGTTTGGAGCGGCGCGACGGAGACTGGAGGATCGCGGTGCGGACCAACGTCATTGAATGGTCTGGACTGGTGCCCACCATGCCCATTCCGTACGGCGACGTTCCGGATATTCACGGCAATGGCGCCCCGTCACGCAGCAAGGAGGATCCCTCCTACCGACGGCCACTCACCAACAGGCGGAAGATCACAACCCCTTGAAGAAGGCCTCGCTGTGGTCACCGTGGGCCGAACCGACGGAATGGTCGGTGAGGAGGGGCATCCCGAGCAGGCCTTGCGACCAGTCGACCGACCGCCCGAAATCCTTCAGCCAGTCGTTGATCATGATGCGATGTGCGATCCTCCACTCGCGGCCCCGCTTCTGCATACGATCCAGATAACGGCCGCCGATCACGACGTCGCGCTGCTGGCCTTCCATGTCGATTCGGTGATAGGCCGTGACGTGCGTTTCGACGAACGCGGAAGCGCCTCGCAGGTCGATGAGGCTTTGCCCCAAGGTATGCAGCGTGACAGGTATCGAGGGGGTACCCGGCACAACCCAGGCAAGGTAGTCCGCGAACGACCCGACGAACACGCCGTGATCATCGGTGGCGTCCGGCCAGTAGCACCCGCTGATCAGGTCCGCATCGCGGCGGTCCTCGCCGCGGCTCAGACGGGCAAGGCAGTCACGGATCTTCTCACGGTCGACCAGGAAGTCGAACTCAGCAGTCTCCATGTCCGACGCACGGTATCAAGCGCCTCGTGGTCCAGACAATACTGTCATCGGCCATGGGAGGCCCCTTGACGCGACTGTACGCCCTGCGGAATGATGTTCTCCATCGAAGAGAGTTCAAAATCTTGTCCGGACAATATGAATACCTGCGATTCATCCGAGGTCGACGGGGTCGGCTCCGGAGCAGGTGAAAGCGGGTTATGCAGAACCTCCTGGGACTCGACGGCCGCATCGTCGTGGTGTCCGGCGCCGGCGGTGGCGGCATCGGCACCACCGTGACGCGGATGGCGGCTGAGGCCGGAGCCACTGTGATCGCGGTCAGCCGGTCGAAGGAAAACCTCGACGAGCACGTCGCTTCGCTAGCTCAGCGAGGGCTTTCGATCGTGCCGGTCGCCGCCGACGCATCGACCGATGACGGCATCGGTGCCGTCATCGACCAAGTCCGAAATAGCGACGGCCGGTTGTCCGGGCTGGTGAACGTCGCGGGCGGCGCGGCGCCGTCGACGTGGATGCCGTCGACGCGGGTGAGACGCGACGCCTGGCGCGAACTGTTCACCGCCAACCTCGAGACCGCGTTCTTCATGAGCCAAGCCGTCGCCGCCGAACTCCGGACGAACGAGCTACCCGGCTCCATCGTGTCGATCTCGTCGATCAGCGGCATGAACACCGCGCCGTTCCACATCGCGTACGGAACCGCCAAGGCCGCGGTCGCGGCGATGACCCGAACGATGGCAGTCGAACTGGCGCTGGACGGTATTCGGGTGAACGCCGTGGCGCCCGGTGTCACCGAGACCGTGGCGTCGCGTATGTACGTCGACGAGGACCCCGACCGTGACCGGCAAGCCATCGCGATGGGCCGGCGCGGGCGACCCGAGGAACAGGCCGGCGTGATCCTGTTCCTGCTGTCCGACCTTTCGAGCTACATCACCGGGCAGACCTTGCTTGTCGATGGCGGGCTGGACCTCAAGTGGAGCCATCTGGCCGCCGACAACACCTCGTTGTTCCTCAAGGACCAAACCTTCCGCGCGGCGATAAAGGAGTTCTGATGACCGACACGGAAACCCGGCCGGAAGCGCAGCCCGGGGAAGAGCTTTCGGAGCCGTTGACCATCGGCGTGGAAGCCTACATCTCCGAGGACTATGCCCGCGCTGAGCGCGACAAGCTGTGGCGAAAAGTATGGCTGCAGGTCGGCCGGGTCGAAGAGCTCCCCGAAGTGGGGAGCTACCTCACCTACGACATCCTCGACGACTCGATCATCGTTGTGCGCACCGGAGCCAATGAATTTGCTGCCCACCACAACGTCTGCATGCACCGGGGACGTCGTCTCGTCGACACACCGCAGGGCGCCAAAAATGCTTGCGGCAGAACGAAAAAGACGTTCGTCTGCGGATTTCACGGCTGGACGTATGGATTGGACGGCGCATGCACCCACATTCGCGAACGGGACGACTGGAAGGGCGCGCTGAAGCCGGAGAACACGCACCTCGCCAAGGTCAACGTCGACACCTGGGGCGGCTGGCTGTGGATCAATATGGATCCCGACTGCGAGCCACTGATGGACTACCTGTTCCCCGTCGTGAAGATTCTCGACCCGTTCGGGTTGGAGAACATGCGCTACAAGTGGCGCAAGTGGCTGAACTTCGACTGCAACTGGAAAGTCGCGTTGGAGGCCTTCAACGAGACCTATCACGTCTACACGACTCATCCGGAGTTCAACAGGTTCGGTGAATTCAAAGGCTGGGCCAAGGCGCAGGGCCGCCACAGCAACATCGGCTATGACGCGCCAAAGGACATGGAGGCCACCAAATCCAAGATCCGGCTCGGCACCGGCACCGATCCCCGCATGTCGACAGCAGAGATGCAGATCTACACCATGGAGGAGACCAACGCCACTACCACGCAGACGCTGGTGAACGCTGCGAAGCGGCTCGTCGACGAATTGCCCGAAGGCACCCCGGCCGACAAGGTGCTCGAGCACTGGCTGGCGTCAGCGCGCCGTGACGACGAGGCGCGCGGCGTGATCTGGCCGACCATCCCGGCGGACATCCTGGGACAGAGCGGAACCGCATGGCAGATCTTCCCGAATTTCCAGATCGGGCAGGGGCTGACGAGCGCGTTGTGCTACAGCGCCCGGCCGGACCCAAGCTACGACCCGAACAAGTGCATCTTCGAGGTGGCGGTGTTCGAGCTGTATCCGAAAGGCAAAGAGCCGCAGACCGAATGGGACTACACGCCGGCCGGTGACCCACGCTGGCGGTCGGTGCTGCCGCAGGACTTCTCGAATATGGCCGCCGTGCAGCAGGGCATGAAATCCTTCGGATTCCCGGGCACGATGCCCAATCCGTACCGCGAACGCAGCACCGTGAACCTTCACTACCAGTTGTCGAAGTACATGGGCACCGGAGAACCCCGCGAACTCTAGAACGAAGAAGGCAAACCGTATGACGACCTACGACTACAACTGCGCACCGACGGAGACGCCGGACGACATCGATATCGATGCGTTGCGCGAGAAGTATCGCCAGGAGCGCGAGAAGCGGCTGCGCCCCGAGGGTTCCAAGCAGTACATCGAACTCGAGGGCGAACTCGCGGAGTACTACGAGATCGATCCGTACACCCCACTTGTCGCGCGCGATCCGATCACCGACGACGTCAACGTCGCCATCCTCGGCGGAGGCATTGCAGGTCTGTTGACCGGCGCCTACCTGAAGAAGGCCGGCGTGCAAGACATCCGGGTCATCGAGATGGGCGGAGATTTCGGCGGCGTCTGGTACTGGAACCGCTTTCCCGGCATCCAATGCGACAACGACGCCTATTGCTACATACCGCTGCTGGAAGACCTCGATTACGTCCCGACGAAGAAGTACGCCGACGGCGTCGAGATCTGGGAGCATCTCCAACGCATCGGAAAGCACTTCGGCCTCTACGATTCCGCGATCTTCTCAACGGAGGTCCGCACGCTGCGCTGGGACGAGGGAATCAAGCGCTGGCGGATCAGCACGAATCGCGGCGACGACATCCGGGCGCGCTTCGTGGTCATGGCTAACGGCTCGTTCAACCGGCCGAAGCTGCCCGGGATCCCGGGGATCCAGGACTTCAAGGGCCACCAGTTCCATTCGTCACGCTGGGACTACGCATACACCGGCGGAGACGCGACCGGCGGACTGGACATGCTGGCCGACAAACGCGTCGCGCTCGTCGGCACAGGCGCCACCGGTGTGCAAATCGTCCCCTTCTTGGGCCGTTACGCTAAACACGTTTATGTCTTTCAGCGCACACCATCGTCGGTCGACGCGCGCGGCAACACTCCGACCGATCCCGAATGGGTCAAGACGCTGAAGCCCGGCTGGCAGAAAGAGCGGCAGCGCAACTTTCATCGCTGGAGCCCGTTCGAAGGCGTGGTGTTCGACCAGCCGGACATGGTCTGTGACTTCTGGACCGAACTGGGCCGCAACATGACCGCGCGGATCGCGGCAATAGATGATCCCGCCTCGTTGACCCTGGATCAGATCATGGCGATCAGAGAGGAAGAGGACTACCGAGTGATGGAGCGGCTGCGCCGCCGCGTCGCCGGCATCGTCGGGGACGAGCAGACGGCCGAGGCGCTGAAGCCCTACTACCGGCTGCTGTGTAAACGGCCGTGCTCGAACGACGACTATCTGCCCACGTTCAACCGCCCGAACGTGACGTTGGTCGACGTCTCGGAATCAAAGGGCGTGGAACGAATCACAGAGAACGGCGTCGTGGAGAACGGTGTCGAATACCAAGTCGACTGCATCATCTATGCCAGCGGGTTCGAGATCACGACCGAGATCAGCCGCCGCTACGCGATCGAGGCGATCGAGGGTCGCGACGGGTTGTCGCTGTTCGACTACTGGCGAGACGGCTACAAGACCCTTCATGGAATGACGAGCCGCGGCTTCCCGAACCAGTTCCATACCGGCTTCATCCAGGGCGGGGTGGCTGCCAACACCACGGCGATGTTCGAGCAGCAGGCCGAGCACATCGCCTACATCATCTCCGAAGCCTGCAAGCGCGGCGCCACCACCGTCGAGCCAAGCCAGGAGGCCCAGCAGGAGTGGATCAGTACCATTCGCGAAAACGCGGTCGACACCTCGGATTTCGACATCCAATGCACGCCGGGCTATTACAACAACGAAGGCGGTGGCGGCGGAGAGGGCATCCGGTCGCATCTGGGTGAGCCCTATTCGCCCGGTTTCTACGTCTTCGACGACCTGTTGAAGGAATGGCGCAGCAAGGGCGATCTCGAAGGCCTGGTGCTCGGAACCTAAATGCCTGAGCTGAGATTCGATGATCGCGTCGCCGTCGTCACCGGCGGCGGCCGCGGACTGGGTCGTAGCTATGCACTGCTGCTCGCGTCCCGGGGGGCCAGAGTCGTCGTCAACGACCCCGGCGGCAGTGTGGCGGGGGAGGGCGCCGACGCGGGCCCGGCCGAACAGGTGGTAACGGAGATCGCCGCCGCGGGCGGACAAGCCGTCGCGTGCACCGAATCGGTAGCGACGGCCGAGGGCGGCCGCGGGATCGTCCACACGGCGCTTGATCACTACGGCCGCGTCGACATCCTGGTCCACAACGCAGGCAACGTTCGCCGGTCCTCGTTGAAGACGATGAGCCACGACGACTTCGACGCCGTCGTCGACGTGCATCTTCGGGGTGCCTTCAACGTCGTGCGGGCCGCGTTCCCGCTGATGTGTGAGGCGGGCTACGGGCGGATGGTATTGACGTCGTCGATCGGTGGACTGTACGGCAACCACGACGTGGCCAACTACGCGGTGGCCAAGGCCGGTGTGATCGGTCTGTCGAACGTGGCGGCACTCGAAGGCGCCGGCGACGGCGTCAAGAGCAACGTGATCATCCCCGGGGCCGTCACCAGAATGGCGGAGGGGCTGGACATCTCGGCGTATCCCCCGATGGGGCCTGAGCTGGTCGCGCCGGTCGTCGGTTGGCTTTGTCACGAAACCTGCTCGATCACAGGAGAAATGATCGTCGCCATCGCGGGTCGCGTCGCCAAAGCTGTCGTCGCCGAGACACCGGGCGTCTACCGCCCGTCATGGTCGATCGAGGACGTCGCCGGGCAGATCGAAACGATCCGCGACACCGCCGCCCCGCTGGTCTTTCCTGTTGTGCCCAACGGCCATAACGAGCACATCGCCTACAGCTTCGCGATGGCACAGAGCCGAGAAGGCGTGTTTCATGGGTAGCGCGAAGGGTCCGCTGGTCGGGGTGCGGGTGGTCGACCTCACCGCGATGGTGATGGGGCCGTACTGCACGCAGATCATGGCCGACATGGGTGCTGACGTGATCAAGATCGAACCGCCCGAGGGCGACAACACCCGCTACATCTCGGTCGGGCCTTCCCCCGGCATGAGCGGTGTCTTCGTGAACGTCAACCGCGGCAAGCGCAGCGTCGTGCTCGACTTGCGATCCGAGGCCGGTAAGGCCGCTCTGCGCAAGCTGATCGAGACGGCGGACGTGTTCATTCACTCGATGCGCTCAAAGGCCGTCACCAAACTCGGGTTCGGCTATGACGACGTTGCCGCGATCAACCCGGCGATCATCTACACCAACTGCTACGGCTACGGCCGGCGCGGCCCCGACCGAGACCGGCCCGCCTACGACGACACCATTCAGGCCGAGTGTGGACTGCCGGCCGTGCAGGAACAGTTGACCGGAGAAGCCAACTACGTCGGAACGATCATGGCCGACAAGGTCGCCGGGCTGACCGCGCTGTACGCCACCATGATGGCGTTGTTCCACCGCGAACGCAGCGGGGAAGGCCAGGAAGTCGAGGTGGCCATGTTCGAGACGATGGCCTCGTTCATCCTGGTGGAACACGCCAACGGGGCGATGTTCGACCCGCCGCTCGGGCCGGCGGTCTATCCCCGCACCGTGGCACCCAACCGGCGGCCGTACCGCACCAAGGACGGCCACATCGCCGCGCTGATCTACAACGACAAGCACTGGAACGCATTCATCGATGCGGTGCGGCCGGCGTGGGCCAGCGACCTGTTCGCGACCCTCGAGCGGCGGGCCCGACAGATTGACACCGTGTACGGCCTGGTGGCAGAAACCATGCGAGAGCGCACCACCGAGGAATGGCTCGCCCTGTTCCGGGAGTTGGAGATTCCCGCCGCCGCCATCCACACACCCGACGCGCTGTTCGACAACGCACACCTGAACGCGGTCGGCTTGTTCGAGACGGTGCAAACCCCGAACGGCCCGGTCCGATTTCCCGGTGTGCCGACCTGGTTTTCGCGCACCCCTGGCCACGTCGCGGGCCCGGCCCCGGAACTGGGCGCGGACACCCCGGACGTGCTGGACGAACTGGGACTCACCGTGGTCGACGCCGAACCGGTCCTGGGATCCGGATAGGAATGACCGTGGATTTCGAGATAGGCCCGGAGGCGACACGGCTGCGCGCGGAGTTGCGCGAGCTGGTGAAAACGCAAGTTCCTCAAGACTTTCTCGGCGCATTCACCGACGACCCGGCCGATCTGGAAGCGGCTCAACGGTTCTGCCGGCTGCTCGCCGAGCGGGGCCTGCTGTGCATGTCCTGGCCCGAGGAGTTCGGCGGTGCGGGCGCGTCGATCTGGGAGCAGACCGTCGTGCGCGAGGAGATGTGGGCGCACCACGAGCCGCGTGGCGCACAGTACATGGGAGTCAACTGGGTCGGGCCGATCATCATGCGCCACGGCACGCCCGACCAGCAGCGCCGACATCTGCCGCCGATCGCGCGCGGCGAGGTGATCTGGTGCCAGGGCTTTTCGGAGCCCGAGGCCGGTTCGGACCTCGCGTCGCTGCGGACGACGGCGCGACCCGACGGCGACGGCTGGCTCGTCAGCGGCCAGAAGATCTGGACGTCCTACGCGACGATGGCGCAGTGGTGCTTCCTGCTCGCCCGGACGTCGAAGGAAGACAAGAGACAGCAGGGCCTGACCATCTTCCTGGTGCCGATGGACGATCCGGCGATCCAGGTCAGGCCGATCCGGGCCATGCTGGGCCCGCACCATCTCAACGAGGTGTTCTTCGACGACCTGCGGGTGACCGAAGCCGACGTGCTCGGCGAGGTGGGCGGTGGCTGGTCCATCGTGCAGGACGTGATGTCGTTCGAGCGGGTCGGAATCGCGCGGTATGCGCGCTGCGAACGGCTGCTTGGGCTCGCGCCTTCGGTGCTCAGTGATCGGTGGGACGAGTTGCCCGCCGAACTGCGGGGACGCTGGACGCGGATGCTCGTGCACTGCCGGCGCGCGCGCCTACTCGCGTACAAAGTGGTGTCGCTGCAGGCCTCGGGGCAGGTGAAACCCGGTGACGCGGCCGCCTATCGGATCGCGGTGACGAAGCTGGACCAGGACAGCGCCGAAGTGCTGATGGAAATCGCCGCGGCCGTGCCGCGCGACGATGACGCCAGCCGCTATTTCCGCGCCGAGGTGGAGGACCACTGGCGGTACGCGCAGGCCTCCACCGTCTCATCCGGCAGTATCGAGATGCAGCGCATCCTGCTGTCGCGGGCCATGCTGGCAGTCGAGAAGGCCCGGTCATGATCCTCGACCTCGGTGACGACGCCAAAGAGTATGGGCGGCAAGCTCTTCGCGCGTTCGAATCCGCCGGTGGCGACCAGCTTGTGCAGCAAGCCGAGGCGAAGCCCGACACCCGGGAGTCACTGGTCGCGCCGGTCCTCGACGGCCTGGGCGCGTGGGAGCTCGCACCGCGCACCGATCCCGACTCGCTGGCGGCCGCGGCCGCGCTGTGCCGGAGCGCCGGCTACTGGGCGTTGCCCTACCCCGTGGCGGAACGCCTATCGCGCCCGAGCGACCTTGACGTCGACGGGCTGGTCGTCGTCGACGATGCCGCGCCCGAGGCCGCCATCGACGGCATGCAAAAGCGCTGGGCGGCAGTGACGTTGGATGGAGACCGAAGCAACGTGGTCGGCCGGACCACCGCCGGACCAGCCTTCTCGACGGCGCTGCAGTTGTCGGCGATCGACCACAGCGGCGCCGGTGACATCGCGCTGGGGCTGGTGCTGCCGTGCTGGACACTGCTCGGAATGCTGGACCGGGCGATCGACCTCACCGTCTCGCACGTGCTCCTGCGCAAGCAATTCGGTCAGCCGTTGTCGTCTTTCCAGGGGGTGCAGTTCCAGCTCACCGACGCCGAGGTCGAGCGCAGCGGCGTGGACATCCTCGCCAAGTACGCGCTGTGGAGTACCGGATCCGGCGACGCGCTCGACGACGCGCTGTCGCTGCGACTCGCTGCGATCGAGGCCGCCGAAGTCGTCTTCCGGGTCTGTCATCAACTGCACGGCGCGGTGGGCTTCTGCGACGAGACGACGCTGTCGTGGCTGTCGCGCTACAGCCAGCCGCTGCGGCGACTTCCGTTGGGGCTGTCCGCAACTCGCGATCAGCTCACCCGTCGTCTGGGCCGGCGCGCGCTGCCGGGCCTGTACAGCGGCGGTGGGCGATGAAGGTCGCGGTCATCGGCGCCGGGTTCGGTAAGTATGCCGCGGCGCCGGCATATCGAAGCCTCGGCTTCGAGGTCGAGGTGCTCAGCCCGCGCGACGACGCCTCCGTGCAGCGTGCAATGGCCGAAGACGTCGACCTCGTGTCCGTGCACTCGCCGCCCTTCATGCATCTCGACCACGTGATGGCTGCGATCGACCACGGCCGCGCCGTGCTGTGCGACAAGCCGTTCGGGCGCAACGCCAAGGACGCCGTAGTCATGCGCGACCGGGCCCGCGCCGCCGGCGTCTTGCACTTCCTCAACTTCGAGTTCCGCTGGAAAGAATCCTGGGCGACGATCAAGCAGCTGACGGCGGACGGAGTCATCGGCCGCCCCACGCATTTGAGTTGGACCTTTTTCGGCAGCGGACTGCGCGGCCGCCGGTACGGCTGGATCAACGACCGTGAGCTCGGCGGCGGATGGATCGGCGCCTACGGCTCGCACGTGATCGACTTCACCCGTTGGCTGCTCGACAGCGAGGTGTCCGACTGTGGTGCAGTGACCCGGATCGAGGACGTCAAGCATGTCGATCGCGACGGATCGGAACGCAACGCTACCGCCGAGGATGCTTACTCCGCCTGGTTCGTGATGGCCAACGGCTGCACGGCCGTCCACGACACCGCGTTCGCTACCGCCACGCCACTGGTTCCGCGTGCCACGCTGACCGGCAGCGCAGGCTCGATCGAGCTGATCGGCGACTCGAAGCTCGCGGTGCGCCGGCCGGGTGAGGACACCGAAACGACGGAGTTCGCGCCACCGACTGCCCGAACGCCGGACCCGGCGCTGGTCGCGTTCTTTCGGCAGGTGGCCGAAGCGCTGCGGACCGGCACGCAGATCGCGCCGTCCTTCGAGGACGGCGTGGCAGTTGCGCAGGTGATGGATCGACTTCGCACCAACGCTATCCAGGCGCCAGGCCGATGACGGGCGCCGATCTGACCGAGCTCCGTGCCGCCGTGCGAGCGTGGTGCGCCGAGCACATCCCTGCGGACTGGCGGCGCTCGCAGACAGCGGTCAGCGACGAGGACTTCGTCGCGTTCCAGAAGTGGTGGTTTGCCGAGCTGCGCAGCGCAGGCTTTGCCGTGCCGCACTGGCCGCGCGAGTGGGGCGGGGGAATGCCGGTTGCCGAGCAGGTCGTGCTGTATCAGGAGCTGGCCGCCCACGACGCGCCGCGCCTAGTGCTCGCATTCGTCGGCATCCACCACGCGGCAGCCACGTTGCTCGTCGCGGGAACCGACGAGCAGCGTCGGCGCCACCTGCCCGCGATCCTCGACGGCGAGGTCTGGGTGCAAGGCTTTTCCGAACCCGAAGCGGGGTCGGACCTGGCCAGCCTGCGCACGTCGGCCCGCAAGGACGGCGACACCTACGTCGTCAACGGTCAGAAGCTGTGGGCGAGCGGCGGCCTGCACGCCGACTGGTGTCTGCTGCTGGCCCGCACCGACCCGAATGCCCCCAAACGCAAGGGCATCTCCTACTTCCTGCTCGACATGAAAACACCCGGCGTCGATGTCCGGCCCATCCGGAACGCAATCGGCGAGTCCCACTTCTGCGAGATCTTCCTCAACGACGTGGTCATCCCGGCGGCCAACCTGGTCGGCGCGCAAGACGCCGGATGGCGGGTCGCCCAACAGACTTTGGGTGCCGAGCGGGGATTGACCATGCTCGAACTCGCTGAACGCCTCGGGCATGCCGGCTTCCGGTGGCTGGTCGAGGCCTGCGCCGCCGAGCGCGTGCTCGGCGATTCCGTCGTCCAAGACAAGTTGGCGCAATTCGAGATCGAGATCACCGGGCTGCGCGGCTTGTGCCGGGACGTGGTCGAACGCAGCGAGGCCGGCACCGCGGGACCGGCCGACGCGTCGATCGTGAAGCTCTTCTACAGCGAACTGCTGCAACGGCTCACCGATTTCGGGGCCGAGGTCACCGGACCTGCCGCGCACACGCGACTGACCAAACCCCTATCCAGCGGGTGGGAGTCGGGCTGCTGGATGCTCGACTTCATCGGCTCCTGGGAGTGGACCATCCCGGGCGGATCGAGCGAAATCCAGCGCACCATCATCGGTGAGCGGGGTCTGGGACTACCGCGAGAGCCGAGCGTGCTCTGATGAGTTCCGCGTTCGAGGAGTTCCACGACGAGTTGCGAGCGGTCGCAGGCGATCTGCTCGCCAAGGACCCCGTCGTGGACTGGAATGTGCTCGTCCAGACCGGGTGGGTCGGGCTGGAAGTGCCCGAGAAGCTCGGCGGTGCGGGTGCGACGTTCCGCGAGGTTGCGGTCGTATGCGAGGAGATGGGCCGGGCCACCAGCTCGAGCAACTACCTGGGCAGCACCGTGCTTGCCGTCGGTGCTCTGAAAGAGCTGCAGCCCAGCGCTTCTCGGGACCAGCTCTTGACCGGGATCGCCAACGGCGCCGTCAGGGCCGCTGTCGCGATCGGGTCGTTCGCGCTCGACCGTGACCAGCGCCTGTCCGGGCGGGCGGAGTTCGTACCGGACATCGAGGGCGCCGACCGGCTGCTGATCGTCGCGACCGACCCCGACGGGAGTCCCGTGCTCGCGCAGGCGACCGGCGTCACCGTCGAATCCCAGCCGGTGCTCGACGAAACGCGGCGCTTGGCCGCCGTGACGGCGGATGACGTTGCCGCCGAACAGGTCTGGCGATTCGAGAGAGGGCTTCGGCAACTGCAAGACCGGGCCGCGGTGGCCGTCGCCTGCGACAGCCTCGGCCTGGCCGAGGCGATGCTGTCCGCGACCGTGTCGTACGCCGGTGTGCGACAACAATTCGGGCGCCCGATCGGATCGTTCCAAGCGGTCAAGCACGCCTGCGCCGACATGGCCGTGACGATCGCAGTATCTAGCCGGCTGGTCGGCGATGCGGCCGCCGCCATCGCGCAGGAGCGGCCGGACACCACCACCGCCGCGTCGATGGCCAAGTCCTACGCCTGCGGTGCCGCGGTCGACGTCGTCGGGAAGGCGATGCAGTTACACGGCGGCATCGGGTACACGTGGGAGAGCGGCATCCACGTCTACCTCAAACGCGCCGCGCTCAATCGTTCGCTGTTCGGCTCGTCCGCAACGCACCGAAAAGACATGGCACAGCGGTACCTAGCAACTGATCAGGAGTAACGAAACATGGGTGTTCCCGTCTACAAACGCATTCTCGACCTTTTCGAGGCCGAGGGTGTCAACACGCTGTTCGGCATTCCGGACCCGAACTTCGTGCACATGTTCGCCGAAGCGGACGCGCGCGGCTGGTCGGTGGTGGCGCCCCACCACGAGGAGAGCGCCGGTTTCATGGCCGAGGCGGCGTCGCGCATGACGGGCAAGCCCGGCCTGTGCATCGGCACGCTCGGGCCCGGCGTCGCGAACATCGCCGGCGCGATGATGTGTGCGAAGGTCGAGAATTCCCCGGTGATCTTCATCGGCGGCCAGCGGGCCCGCATCACCGAGCGGCGGGTGCGCCGTGGACGGATCCAGTTCGTCCAGCAGGAGGGCCTCTTCACCCCGTCGGTGAAGTACAGCTCGTCGATCGAGTACGCCGACCAGACCGACGAGATCGTCAGGGAGGCGATCCGCCGCGCGATGTCGGGCACGCCCGGCCCGAGCTACATCGAGTACCCCTCGCACGTGATCCTCGAGGAGCTCGACGTTCCGGATCCGTTGCCGCCGAACCGCTATCGCCTCGTCAATCAGAGTGCCGGAGCGCGGGAGAGCGCCGAGGCCGCCAAGCTGATCCGGGACGCCGAGAACCCGATCCTGTTGGTCGGACACGGCGTGCACACGTCGCGCACCGGCGCGGCGGTCAAAGAGCTGGCCGACCTGATGGCGTGCCCGGTGATCCAGACGTCGGGCGGCACCTCGTTCATTGCCGGCCTCGAGGATCGCACGTTCGCGTACGGCTTCTCACCCGCGGCTGTCGAGGCGGTGGTCAGATCCGATCTGTGCGTCGCGCTCGGCACCGAGCTCGGTGAGCCGGTCCACTACGGCAAGACCCGGCACTGGGCCGAGAACAATGCCGCCCGCAAATGGGTTTACGTCGAGCAGGATCCCGTGGCGATCGGGGTGAACCGTCCGATTGACGTGGCGCTGGTCGGTGATCTGCGTGGCGTCGTTCCCCAATTGGTCGAGGCATTGAAGGACGATCCACGTCAGCCGTCGCCCGATCTGGACCTGTTGATCAAGAACGACGCAGAAGAGTTAGCAGAGCTGGCGACAAGTGCGCCAAGTGGCCGAACACCCGTGCATCCCGCACGCTTCGTCGTCGAGGCGACCAAGGCGTTTCCGAAGGACGGCATCATGGTGCGCGACGGCGGAGCGACCGTCATCTTCCAGTGGACCTATTCGCAGGCCAAGCCGCACGACGTGATCTGGAACCAGAACTTCGGCCACCTCGGCACCGGACTGCCCTATGCCGTCGGCGCCTCGGTCGCCGAGGGCGGCAAACGCCCGGTCATGCTGTTGACCAGCGATTCCGCGTTCTTGTTCCACATCGCCGAATTGGAGACGGCCGCACGACTGAACCTGCCCCTGGTGTGTGTCGTGGGCGTCGACCATCAGTGGGGCCTCGAAGTCGGGGTCTACAAACGCACTTTCGAGCAGCCGTCACCGCAACCCGGCGTGCACTGGAGCAAGGACGTGCGCTTCGACAAGATCGCCGAGGGGTTCGGCTGCCACGGCGAGTACGTTGAGAAGGAAGACGACATGGGCCCGGCGATCGAGCGGGCCTATGCCAGCGGCCGCACGGTCGTCGTCCATGTCTGCATCGACCCGAAGGCGAACTCCGAGGAGATGCCCAAGTACGACGAGTTCCGGACGTGGTATGCAGAAGGCACGCAGTAAAAGGAGATTGCCATGCGCGAATATCTGAAGTTCTACATCGACGGCCAGTGGGTGGACCCGGTCGAGCCGAGAACCCTGGACGTCGACAACCCGACCACCGAGCAGGTGTCCGGCCGGATCTCGA